>VFQT010003914.1_pt1 | contig 13016 bp, 8 predicted proteins | sample 3512381 | NCBI WGS metagenome assembly VFQT01 (sample SAMN10412376, study PRJNA504923) | tailings metagenome | isolation source: Relicate 2 Philex TSF3 active mining site | place: Philippines: Tuba, Benguet | collected 2017-08-29 | reverse complement strand
CGTGGTCTTCAACGCCGACGGCGAGGCCTTCTTCACCAGCACGTTCATCGACTTTTCCCAGCCCGGATTCCGCGACGGCGTGGCCCATGCGTCGTTCGGCGCGGTCTTCGGCAAGGCCAACTCGGTGCTCGAAGACCGGGCGGTGTTCCGGCCCGGCCCGGCCTTGGCTCACCCCATCGCGCAACTCGGCGCGGCCGCTCCGAGCGGATTGGCCGCCTACGATCACACTGCGTTTGGCGCGGACTACTCGGGCAACCTCTTCGCCTCGGCCTTCAATCTGCGGAAGATCTCCCGCATCCGGCTCGAACGCGAGGGCGCGTCGTTCCGGGCCCATGACAGCGATTTCGTGGTGAGCAGCAGCATCGACTTCCACCCCACCGACGTGCTCGCCGACACCGACGGTTCGGTGCTCATCCTCGACACGGGCGGTTGGTACAAGCTGTGTTGCCCGAGCTCGCAGCTCTGGAAGGCCGACGTGCTGGGCGGCGTGTACCGGGTCACGCGCGTCGGCGTGAAGCACACCCGTCCCGCGACGCCGGCTCCCACGGCCCCCGAGAGCGAACTGGCCCGCATCCGCCGGCTCGGCGACCGGCGCGACCCGGCCGGAGTGCCCGCCGCGATGGCTCTGCTGAAGACATCGCTGACATCGGGTCGGCGCGACGGGCAGATCAAGGCCATCGCCGCCTTGGCGCGCCTGAAGCACATGGCCGCCACGCCGGACATCCTCCGGTCGCTCGAAGGCCCCGACGACGAAGCCCTGCGGATGGCCGCCACCACGGCCCTGGCCCAACTGGGCGACACGGCCCTGCTCCGCCAAGCCCTGGGGCATCGCCACCCCCGCGTCCAGGCGGCCGCGCTGCAGGCCCTGGAACAGATCCCCGGAAGTGGCCTGCAGGCCGACGAGGTCGGAGCCTTGCTGTTCTCGGGTCAGACCGAGGCCAGAGACGCCGCGCTGTGGGTCGCCCAGCGTCATGCCGATTGGGGTGATGCCTTGGCCGGATCGCTGCGCCAACGCCTGCTGGAAGGCACCCCGCCTCCCGGAGGACGCGAGAGCCTGACCGCCCTGCTCGGGGGGCTGATGCCCTCACCTGCCCTTCAGGCGCTGGTGGCCGAACTGGTGGTGCACCCGAAGACGCACCTCGAAACCCGCAACGCCGCCCTGGGCGCGATGGCCCAGCACGCTCCGAAGAATCCCCCGGAGTCGTGGAGCCGGGCTCTGGTGAGCGTGCTGGATCCGTCGTCCGATGCGACCCCGGTCGCCGAGACCCGGAACGGGGAAGTCCTCTTTCGGGCGGCTCGTCCCCTCGCCAGCCAACCCGCCTTGCGCGAAGCTCTGCTCCGCACCGCACGCACCGCCGGCATGCCTCTCCCCGTCCGCCTGTCGGCCTATGCGGCCTTGCCGGCCGGATGGACGGCCCAAGAGGCCGATCTACCCGTGTTGCTGACCGCCCTGCGCAACCGACAGGGGTCGGCCGCCGAAGCCCTGGCCAAGGCCGCCCTCGAACCCGACTCCCTCGACCAGGTCGCCCGCGCCTTGCCGGAGATCGGCCCGCTCGAACTGACCCGGGTGCTGCCCGCCTTCGAACGTCAACCCAGCGCCCGGGCCGGAGACGCTCTGCTGACCGCGCTCGGCCAATCCAAGGCCCGCACCGCCGTCCGACCTGAAACACTGCGGGCCACCCTCAAGGGTTATCCGGCCGAGATCCGGGCCCGGGGAGACCGCTTCCTCGAGACCCTCGACACCGGACTGCCGGCCCGACGCCAGCGCCTCGACAAGATCCGTTCCGAGCTGCCCGCGGGCGATGTCCGTCGCGGTCAGGCCGTCTTCAATTCACCCAAGGCCGCGTGCATTCAATGCCATCGCCTCGGCTATCAGGGCGGCGATGTGGGTCCCGAACTCACCAGCATCGGCACCGTGCGCTCGGCCGATGATCTGCTCGAGGCCATCGTGGAACCCTCGGCCAGCCTGGTCCGCAGCTACGAACCGGTCTCGGTCACCACCCGCGACGGCGAGGAACGCCTCGGCATCCTGCGGCGTGACGACGCCCGCGGCATCACGTTGGTGACCGGCCCCGGCTCGAACCTGCAGATCGACCGCGCCGACATCACCGCGGTCACCCCCTCGACCGTCTCCCTCATGCCCGCCGGCCTCGACGAACAAATCACCCGTCAGGAACTGGCCGACCTCATCGAATTCCTCAAGAACACCCGCTGGGGGCGGTGAATCCCGATCACGGGATCGGGAGTCCGCCCCGGATCTATACTGCGCCCCTCCGCTCCGTCCGCGAATACGTCCGAGGGTCGCGGGAAAACAGGGCTCGACGCGGTTCGAGGATCTCCGGGCCTGCCGATGGCGGGCGGCGCTACTGCAGCAAGCGGAGGATGGACTGAGGGGTGCTGTTGGCCTGGGCCAGCAGGGCCGTGCCGGCCTGCATCAGGATCTGGTAGCGGCTGAATCGGGTGCTCTCGTCGGCCACGTCCACGTCCCGGATGCGACTGTTGGCGGCCGACAGGTTATCCTTCAGCGTGCCCAGTTGATCCATACTGAAGCCAAGACTCGCCATGTTGGCGCCCACCGTGGCGCGATCGGTGGCCAATCGGGAGAGGGCCGACTTCACGCGTTTTAGGGTCGAGGCGGCCCGGCCGATGGTCTTGATGTCCAGAGGGCCCGCCAGGGATCCGGAGGATGTCAGAGACAAGGTCGCGGTCTCGTAATTGGCTCCAGTGGCCGGCGTTGCGGCCACCGAATTCCCGAAACCCAAATCGTCCAGCAATCCGCCGGATGGGCTTTGATCGAAAAACCCATCGGTGGCATGGCCATCGTTGGCGACGGACAAGGTCAGTTGGCCATTGCTCGAGTTGTAGGAAGCGCTGCCGGCTCCGGGGGCCAATCCGTTGAGAGTACCGACCAGGGCACCCAGGGTGGATGACGCACTGAAACTGACCGGCACGCTCGAGAACCCCGGACCGATGTGCCGGAACTCGATCGTGGCACTCGTGAAACCGGGCAGGAGGGCTCCCAGGGTGGTTGTCAGGTTGGGAAAGGCGGGGCCGGTGGGGGGAACGGCGGTCGCCAGATAATCGCCTTGGATTCCCGACATCGTGAACAGGCCACCCTCGGAGTCGTTGATCACCTGGAGTTGTCCCCCGCCAAACAAGCTCACTCCGTTGAAATCCCGGGTCACCTCGCCGTTGACGTAATCGCCCAGGTCCTGGAATTCCTGATCGTAAAGCCCCCGATCGACATCCGACTTGGTCGCGTCCATAGCAAGGATCGCCAGCGCGCTCATCCGGTCCAACGCCCTGCCGATCTTCTTCAGCGAACCATCCTGAGTCTGACTGAACGAAATGGCATTGCCGAGGTTGCTCATCGCGACCTGCGTCCGGTTGACCTGCGCATCGAACCGCAACGACACGGCCAACCCTGCGGAATCATCCGCCGGGGAGACGATCTTGTTCCCTGAAGACAGGCGCGACAAACTCTTGGCGAGCAGTCCCGATGACTCGCCGAGCGAGCGCGCGCTGGATAGCGCGGCGATGTTGGTGTTGATGACCACGACCCTATCGTCCGAAACCGTCGTCGATGGAGCGCTGTCGACGTGAAGCCCACCGAGGCCAGGCCGCGCCCCCGGTGGGGTATCGGCTTTTTCAGCGAAAATTGAAGCGGCCGAGCGTTTTCGATGAGCCAACGGAAACGGGGTCAGGGGACGGGAAACGGGGTCAGGGAACGATTTCCGAATTGGGGTGCTGGCCTTCAGCTTCCCGAATCCATCCCGGACGTTTGGGGAAGTCTCGCCAGGGATTGAGCAGAAGCGTTTCCTCACCTGGACCCAGACGTGGTGATCACTCCGCAGTCCGGATCGGCTCACGGTCCACGATGGCCACTACGAAGTTGCCACAGTACCCGACCCCAACCACCGTGCCGCCCCACAGATGGCGACGTGGAATTTGCCGCGAAACCCCAGCGCTGCCGACTTCCACACCCAACGGTTCCAAAAGCTCAGAGAGGGCGCGTGCCTGTTCACCGTCTCGTTGGACAGGGCAGCGATCCCGATCGCTCCATCAGAAATCATTGGCCATCGCCAAACCGCCTTTCGTGCCGCCATCGGTCCCTGAAAGAGGGTTTCCCTGGAGCCCCCCGTCTCAGCAACATTCCGGAATCCACGGAAAGTTGCCGGTTTGAAATCCACGATTCTGCCAGATCCTCGGATCCGTTTTCTTTCAGGATGAGCGCCAGCGTTTCTTTTTCTTCCTGATCAATCTGAATGCGTTCAGGGGCGTCCAGCAGATTGGATCAGCATTCCCTTGGGCAAACGACAAGCCGAAGCCGGACGATCCGTTGAGTCTCTTGGTCCAGTGGTTTTCAAACCGGCAGGTTTTATCGGTTTTCAGACCGTCACTGCCCCCTTCCAGTCACTGATGGATGAATCCCTTCGAGTCAAAATCGGAAATCGTTCCTAACCCCGTTCCCCTGACCCCGTTCCCGAAAGCCCCGCCAATCACGGGTTCACGAGCAAAGAAGGCCTGAAGAGCTCAGGTTCACATTTGAGCCCACGAGCCCGCCTCTGGCGCCACTGCCTAGGTTTCGGCCTCACGGCACCACTCGATATCGGCCTTCAGAACCGAGATGTTGCCGGGCCGGAGCCGGATTGTTGTCCGATCTGGGTGCCATGCGGCATCTACTGGTACGGATGAACGAAGACCGTCAGCTGCTCGCCGAGTTCTGCGCGGGCGGTTCAGAGCGCGCCTTTCAGGAGATTGTCGAGCGCAACCTGCCGCTCGTCTATGGGGCCGCGATGCGTCTGCTGAACGGCGATTCGCATCTCGCGGAGGATGTCGCTCAAACGGTCTTCTCGAACCTCGCTCGCAAAGCGCGATCCCTCCCCCGAGAAATCGTTTTGGCCGGCTGGCTGCATCGCGACACGCGTTTCACGGCACTGGAAGTTTTGCGGAAGGAGCGGAGAAGGAAGATCAGAGAACTGGAGGCTGCAGCCATGCACGAAGTCGAATCGGAAGCTCATCCAATCGACTGGTCATCGACTCAACCCATCCTCGATGAACTGCTGGATGAACTCGACGACGAGGATCGGCACGCCTTGCTTCTGCGATTTCTAGAACCTCGCCCACTTCTCGCCGTTGGGAAGGCCTTGGGGATCACCGAAGACACGGCTCGGAAGCGTGTGCATCGGGCACTGGAAAGACTTCGGCGCAGTCTGGTCGCGCGTGGGATCACCACGACCGGTGGCGCACTCGGCGCGGTTCTCACCAGCCGGAGTGCTGAGACTGTCCCGGCGGGATTGAGTGCGCGACTCGCCAAGTCGGTGTTGGCCACCGCTGGAACGACCAAACCTGTCGTTAGCCTTTACACGATTATAGCATCACCAAAAGTCATTACCCTCACAAAGGTTGCCGCTGTTCTACTGCTCGCTGGTGTCAGTACCGTGAAGTTCAACCGAACAACCCACGCACACGATGGCGCACCGGAAACGACGAGACCCCGGACTGAGAGAGGCAACCGTCCATCTCTTCTGAGCCGAATGTTCGGCCGGACCAAGGGGCGGGACGAATTACAACCCCAGTCCCCCGACGACGCCACAATTCGGTTGGCCCTGGAGCGACTCCAGAAGGCGCTGCACGATCCCAAGCCGACTCGGAAAATCCCTGATGAATCTATAGCCAACGCCCTTGCGTCCATGGGGGACAGACGCGCCGAGGCGTTGCCGCATCTCCTGGAAGCGCTTCGGAATGGCAGCGACGTTGTCAGGAATCGCGCAGCAGATGCGCTCGGTCAAATTGGCCCCGATGCTCGTGAGGCTGTGCCGATCCTGATGCAACAACTGCGCGAAGGAACAGCACCTGATCTTCTTGTTTGGACGCTAGAGAGGGTGGGGCCGTCGCCGGACCTTGTTCCTGAGTTGGTCGCGGGGTTGAAGAACAATACTGCAAGCTGGTTGACGCTCGCGAATAGCCTCACCTCCCCCACATGGGGAGATGCCAGCGTGGTCAGCGACATCATACGGCCGCTACTCGATGATACTAACCGGGACACGCGTGAGATCGCTGGTTATGCGCTGGCCATGCTCATGAGTGATCAGGCCGGAGCAGACGTTCGAAAAACGACTGTCGAAGCACTCAGGAATTCGAACCCGGATCTGCAGCTCGCGGCGCTGTCGGCGTTGCGTAATCTGGGTTCGGACCCAAGCGATCCGGCCGGGCGCGTGACGCGAGCACGCCTTGGGTCAAGCGCGTCGGATGCTGTGCCGCCGCTCATTGATATTGCGAATCAAGGTGAGCGAAAGGATCTGCAGCAACTGGCTCTGCAGCTCTTGGATGAGATCGATCCCGGCTTGAGAGCGGAGAACCCTGGGATGCAGGCAATTCTTCAGTCCCGTGAGGAGGCTGCTGCCTTCGAAGTCAAAGCCCGGAATGGACAGTTGTCGGTGCCGGAACTCATCGATGGCTTGAAACGACATCCCAATGCGATTGGTGGGATCGCCGAGGTGCTTGGTGGGCTTGGACCCAAAGCGAAAGCAGCGCTTCCAGATCTGCACGAGATCTTGAAGGCGCTTGGAACTGCTTCCGGCGAACGCGTGGCGGACCCCGCAGTGCGCTCCGGAAACATCGATCGAGTCGTCGATGCGATACGTCGGATTGCTCCGGATCAACCGACGCCAGCTTTCAAAGAATCCGAAATGATTGCGGTGTTCGAGGTCTTGGAAGATGTGTGGAGCGGTTCCGATTCTGACCGAAGTCAGAGGCTGAAGGCCGCAGTGGCATCGGCACTGAGTGATGTTCCCACGGGCAGTCCGATGAATTTTCCGGCGGATCAGATGCGACGGCTCCTGGAATCGATCAAATCAACGGATAGGTCGACCTATGAGTCGGTTATGGCGAAGGTCAGCGGATTCAGCCCAGACTTTGCGTTGCCGGTGAAACCATGACTCTTCAGCGGCATCGCATGATTCTGGCGCGACGGACCCGTTCTCGGCGTTCGAGATCAGGTAGTCGGCCCTGCTTGTTCCGGTGCGCAGTCGGTGTCGGCGCTCGCCCGTATCGTTTGCCTTCAGGCCCCCGGCGTGCTGCCAACCGTGCAGATGAACTCGGGCCGGTTCTGTTCCCGCCAGAAATCGCCCACGCTCCACGCCCCGGAGGTCGGTGGGCCGTTCTGGGTGCTCGGGCTGGCGTTCCGGTAGGTGGGAACGCGGCGGAACAGTTCCTTCGAGGCGATGACCCAGTTTTGCTGGGAAATGGCGAAGAAGCTGGCTGCGTCGGTCACCTTGGAGAGGCGGCCGCGGGCGATGGTGTTTCGTATATCGCGGAGAACATCATCATCATACAAATCCGTGGAAGTGCGGTGTCTATTGAACAATAGGATGAAACTCCTGCCTTTGATCACAATCGGCTCTCTGACCATTCTTGCCCTTATATCCGGCGGATGTCGGACGGGGGTCTTGGACGCTCAACGAGAACGACTGCTAGCGCTGTCATTCGACCAATTCGACCAGACGAATGGAGAGGGCTTCCGACTTCTACTGGATCAGAAGCGCCATGTGGAAGCCGCCGAGTTGATCGAGGAATACCTTCGCCGACACGGGCGCGATCTCACAGAGCGAGAACGCGTCAGCCTGAGTTTTCATGCCGGTCAACTTTATGGGATTGTCGGCGACCCGTCCAAGGCGGCGCCACATCTCAAAAGGGCTCTGTACAAAGGTGAGCCCACTCCCGACGGGCATCCTGCGTACTGGAACGCCTATGTCGATGCGACTCGTGCGTTCGTTACACACGACCGAAATCAGTTGCTCGAAGCCCGGGATCGAATGGGTGATTTGAACGAGGGGTTTCATCGTCTGGTCGACAGCTTCATAGAGAATTTTGATGTGCCCTACGCGGACCTTATCTTCGGTCAGAAGATGAAGAAGCTACCATCGGAAGACACCAAATCGAAGTGATGCGCCCCGAAGTTGCCCGATTGGCAGTAGGCGTGACCGAACACGCCCTTGACAGTGGTTAGCGACAGCCATTCCCCTTAAAAAATAATACTTCCTCAGGAAAACCAGATCTCCTGATCGCGGAGCGTCGAAAGCAAATTCCTATCAATGACCTGGGCCGAGTTGCCCGAGCTCGCGCCCCTCGTTGGCCCCCTTACGCTCCAGTGAAAGAGCTCTCCTTCCGAAATGCCGGAATCGACACCCTGCCTCACGAAGTCTTCGCGCACGCGGACACGCTCGAGCACCTCGATCTCTCGGGCAATCACTTCACCTCGTTGCCCGACGAGTTCATGCGCCTGCGCTCCTTGCGGCGACTGTTCCTCTCGAACAACCCCTGTGAGGAAATCCCGCGCGTCATCGGGCAGTTGCCGCAGCTCGAGATGGTGGGGCTCAAGTCCTGCCGCCTGAATCGCGTGGCCGAAGATGCGCTGCCCCCACGGTTGCGATGGTTGACGCTCACCGACAACCAACTTGAGTTCCTTCCCGAGTCACTCGGTCATCGGCCGCGCCTGCAGAAGCTCGCGTTGGCGGGTAATCGACTGCGCGCCTTGCCTGGCTCGATGAGCAACGCCATGGCGCTCGAGTTGATCCGCGTCTCGGCCAACGCGCTCGAGCAGTTTCCGCGCAAGTTGCTCAGGCTGCCCCGGCTCGCGTGGTTCGCGTGGGCGGGCAACCCGTTCTGCACGCGGCCCGACGTCGCCGCGCAGCCCATCGCATGGGATGCGCTCCAACTGCATGAGGTGCTGGGCTCCGGCGCGTCGGGTGTCATCTGGCGCGCCACGCGGCGAGACACCGGGGCGCAGGTCGCGGTGAAGGTCTTCAAGGGTGCGGTGACCTCCGATGGCTGGCCGGAAGACGAGGTGCGTGCGTGCCTGCTCGCGGGACATCACGAGCACCTCGTGGCGCTCGAGGGCCGCGTGGTCGGCCACCCCGAAGGAGCCGAGGCATTGGTGCTCGCGCTCATCCCTCCCAGCTACCGCGCGCTCGGTGGGCCGCCCGACTTCGAGTCGTGCACCCGCGACGTGATGCCGCCCGACCTTCACCTGTCGAGCGACCAGGCCCTGCACATCGCACGCGGAGTGGCTTCGCTGGTGGGTCATCTCCATGCCCGCGGCATCAGCCACGGAGACCTTTACGCGCACAACACCCGGATCGACAACGTGGGCCATGCGCTCGTCGGTGACTTCGGTGCGGCGAACGTGCTCGAGGGACTCGATGCCGACCTCCGTGCCGGCGTGGAGCGGGTCGAGGTGCGTTCCTTCGGAGCGCTGCTCGATGATCTTCTCAGCCGCGGAGCCCCGCCCGCGCTCGCCGAGATGCGGGACGCATGCTGGTCATCGAACCCTCCGTCGTTCGCATCACTGGCGGGTGGATCATGACCTACTTATCTCAGCTCCCCCGAGGGACCCACGATGTCGCTGCGGTCCGCGGTTTGTAATGGCGTGAGCTTTGTCACCGCGTTCTTGTCACCCAACGGCTGGCCCCAAGGAAAGGGGTCAGGGAAAGGAGGCAGGGAACGATTTCCGAAGTTGCTTGAGCCGCGTTTCTACCACCCATGGCTGATCTGGTGTGCGCCCCCCCCTCGAGACTGATCCTTATGCAACAAGCGTCTGCGGTCGACGTCGCCGCCCCCTAGAGACTCCAGAAAAGAACCCGCGACGGCTCATCGCGGAGCGCCAGAATGCCGACTCCGATCCAACCGTCAGATCCACATCACCAGCCACAGCAGGAGTAACAGGCCGGCAATGGCGACGATCCACCACAAGAGGCCGCCCGAATCGAGCCGGCTCAACATCCAGAAATAGGCGCTGCTGGCGGCGGCGACGAACCCAGCCGCCAGCCACGGGTTCATTTGGAGCCCGGGCATCACCAGGAACAGGGCAAGCCGGTAGGCCGTGTACAGCCCGGCACACCACCATGGCTGCTCGAACCGGATCAACAGGCGAACCAACGACGACAGGATCAAGAGATCGATGAGTATCATGGACTGAGATCCTTATCCCAGGTGGTTCCGCGATCCCTGAACCCTGACTGCTTTCAGCCGCAGCTGGAACGATTCAGTGGAGAGGAAACTATTGGCGCAGCGGATTCTTTCGCAAGACGAGGCAAGAGCGAGGCGCGGGCCCTCCTGAGCCACGTGGCCAATCCGTTGTGGAGGCCCGAGTGGACAAAGAAATGGAAAGAAAGGCCCTCACGGCGGCGTGGGTGCCACACGGGGCTGGGGACGGTTCAACGGGTTTGCGTTTTTAGGGTTCTTGAAAAAGGCGACCAGATCCGCCCGGCCCGCCTCCTCCGCGAGGGCAAGCGGTGTCCGGCCCTGGGCATCCCGCACCAGGGGATCCGCCCCCGCTTCGACCAGTTCCACGGCCACAAAGTTCGGATGAAACGGGGCGACGGCATAGTGGAGAGGAGTCCGGCCCTGGGCATCCTGCGCCTTGGGATCCACTCCCTGCTTCACGAGATGCCCCACCACCGGCCCGAGGAACCGTGGCCATTGGGCGTGTTCGGCCGAATTGGTGCCCGGGCGCGGCAGGCAGATGAGGTGGAGTGCATTCATGCCCGCGTGATTGGTCGCCCGGGTGTTTGCGCCGGCTTGAACGAACTGCTCTGCGACCTCCCCCCGTGCGTGGCGCCACGCGACGAGCCAAGGCGTGTTCCCCTCCAAATCTCGGGATTCCAGCGAAAGACCGGACTGCACGAGATTCTGAATGCGGGCCATCTCGGCATTGGTTCGGTCTCCCCGGGCCCGCAGGGGGCTGCCGATGCCGAACGTCTGGGTCATTTCGTCGATACGAACTCTCCTGCCTCCACGGCCGAGCACATGAAGAGCATTCTGCCCGGCAGTATTGGTGGCGGTCATTTGTGCTCCGAGCCCGGTCAAAAATCTGAGCACTGCTTCGGGGCGGCCCACCGGGGCTTCAGGTTGGAGGTTCTTCTTTTCGAGACCCGCAACTGCCGGCGAAGGCTCCTGAGGAGTCACCGGAAATTTCCAACCCGGATGCTCCATGTAGACACTCTCGGCAGGTTTCTGAAGCGCGTGGAACCAGACCGGGTCTCCATTGGCATCCCGGGACTGGAGATCCCCTCCCGCCCGGACCAAGACCTCGATGAGGTTCAGGAGCAAGGAATCGCACGCGACCTCCAACGGTGTGCTGGCATCCCGCCCAGCTGCCATCGGGTTGGCCCCAGCCGCCAGAAGTCTCAAGACGCAATCCATCTGGGAGGCGACCTCGTTGAACGGTAGAGAAATGACACTCCCGGACAAAGTGGGGAGTATGGCATGGGTGTTTCTGGGCCTGGAACTACCCGATCTGACGTAGGCTAATTGGAACATCGCCTTCGCCGCCTTGCGTACAGCGCCTAACAGCGGGGGCTCGGCTCCGGCCGGATTCGGGCGGGCTCCCGCTTCAAGAAGCTTGAGCATCGCCTCGGAGTTGTAGGTGGCCCAACTCAAGGGGGTGTCCCCATTCTTATTGGGCTGATCCAGAGGTGCTTTGGCGGCCAGCAACGCAATAAACCCCTTCGAAGGCCAGCGAAGTAGCGACAGGTGCAGCGCGCTGTTGCCATCGGCGTCAAGCGCCGCCGGATCGGAACCGGCTCCAACAAGCATGGCGATCGCTATCCGCTGATTTCCGAGCGCAGCCCAGTGCAGGGCCGTGCGCCCGCGGGCATCTCGGGCAAAGACGTCCCGGGGACGTTCCGCAAGCAACTCCTTGAGCACCACGAGGTCTCCCAGACCCGCCGCGGAAAAGACATCGTGGCGGGCTCCGTATCGGATGAGTTGAGTTGCGATCTTCCTGCGGTCGGCAGCCTCGAGCCGGAATCCAGGCGACCAGGCAATCGACTTCGGCAACGCGGAGTAGGATTGCTGTGTCCCATCGGTCGACCAGGTGGCCGCAACGGAATGCAGCGGCGTCCAGCCGAGGCGGTTGGTCACCCGGACGTCTCCACCCCGCTGCACGAGAGTGGCCAGGGATTGCGTGGAGGCCAGAAACGCCGCGGCATGCAATAGGGTGTCTCCCAACGGACTGACCTGACGGGCTGGGATGGCATTCGTCAGGAGCAGTTCCACCAAGGCCTTGGAGTCGGGGGGCAATCCGCTGAAAACCGAGGAAACCAAGTTTGAATCTTGCGATGCTGGGGGAGCTAGGAGATTTACCCCGGCCTTCAGGAGCAACCGGACGGATTCCTCCCGTTCCGCGCGGGAAGCCTGCTTGTTCTCCATGGGGCTCCCGATCGCATCCTGTTGGTTCCAAGTCTCGATCGATTGATCGATGGCGCTCCCCCTAAAATTTGTGGAATCCATCGGGTCGGCGCCACCGTCCAGGAGCATGCGGACACAGCGCGCCCAACCGCCCGCCGCAGCATCCCCCAGACCCGAACCATGGAATGAACTCTCCGAATTCTGCTCGAGGGCTCCATTCCGGATCAACTCCGCCAGCAAATTGGTGGCCCCGTTGCGCGCAGCCCAACCGATGATTGAAGTGAAAGGAGGTTCGAACACCTCGGCCAACTCCGGATTCTTAGCCCGCAGTGACATCACCGCCGCCTCATCACCCGTCTCATAGGCCTTCTCCATCTCGTCCCACTGCGGCGTTTGGCGCCAGCGCCACCTTTTTTCGCGATCCTGTGAGGTGCGTGGGACCGCAGCAGTCAATGGGGTCCATACGAGCCAGGCGAACAGAAGCAACAGGCACGTTCGAAAACCAGTGCCCGAATCGGATGAGGGTCGAAGGGGGCTGCAATCCGGTCCTGACGTGGGGTGAGTTCGAGAATTCACTGAGATAGGCAATGGGTTACCCATCATTCAGATAAATTCAATTCATTCTGGCCGACTTTTTAGCAATGGAACCAGCAATAGCCGCCACACCCACTCCACAGTGATCGCGCAGACACACCTATACGAGAAAACTCCGGCATTCCCCAGGTCTTCCGACGAACCGGTGACCGGGCCCATCACTCAGCCGCTCCAGCTCAATGCCGCAGCACGTGCCTCAGGTAGAGGTACATCAGCGGGGCGTTGAAGAG
>VFQT010003913.1_pt1 | contig 13018 bp, 11 predicted proteins | sample 3512381 | NCBI WGS metagenome assembly VFQT01 (sample SAMN10412376, study PRJNA504923) | tailings metagenome | isolation source: Relicate 2 Philex TSF3 active mining site | place: Philippines: Tuba, Benguet | collected 2017-08-29 | reverse complement strand
GCTCGGCCCACGACCGCTCAGCGCTTCGTCTTTGCGACCTTCATCGGCGCCACCTTGCGGGCGGGCTTCGGCTTTGACGCGGCTTTCGGTGCCTCCTCCTCCCGCTCCTCGTCCTCCGCGGGGGGCTCGGGTTTCGCCTCGGCCTTCTTCGACGCCTTCGAGACAGGTTTCGGGGCTCCCGGGGCGGCGGCCTCCTCGCGAGCCTTTTCTGCAACCTTCGGCGTCGCGGTTTCAGAAGTGGCCTGAGTCCCTCCCTCGGGCTCCTCGTCGTCCCCTTCGAGCCCTTCGGGCAGCTCGAGGATGGCGGGTGGCGCGACCGTCAGCCCCTTCGACCGCATCTCGGCCTGGTGTTTGTCCCAGCGGGTCGGCTCGGGATCGGGGACCTGCCGCTCGTAGCGCACCTCGCCTATCTCGAGGCTCTCTCCGCGCCGGTCCCCTGGCGTAAAGAAGCGCACGGTGTCGCCCTCGCGCTTCCGCATGAGCGCCGCCCCGATGGGGGACCGCCAGGAGATGCGCCCGAGCTCGGTCTCGATCTCGTCTTCGCCGACGAGCTCGAGACGTCTTTCGCTGCCCTCCTCGTCGATGAGCGTCACGACCGCTCCGAAGAAGACGACTTCGCCGCGGTCGATCGATGGCTCGACCACCTCGGCGGCGGCGAGCCGCTTGTGGAGCCAGCGCAGGCGTCGGTCGATCTCGCGCAGCCGCTTCTTGCCGTAGATGTACTCGGCGTTCTCCGAGCGGTCTCCGAGGGAGGCGGCATGGGCGACCTCGTCCACGACGCGCGGCCTCTCGACGATGCGCAGGAAGTTGTGCTCGTCGCGCAGGCGCTTGTAGCCACGGGGGGTGATGTAGTTCTTGAAGTCGGTCATGGGCTCAACAGCAGATAGATTCGGAGACAGCTGCGGAAAGGTGTTCAATGAACGAGGTCGGCAGGGGCTTCCAGGAAATTCCTCGGCCAGCCTTTACAGCCTGAATAAAGCGCCATAGGCGTAGGTCCTCGGCACGTGCCCGGCGCCTCGCCACGAGATGTGTGACGCGCCACTCTTTGGAGGTTCTATCATGAAGCGTTTCTTTGTTTACGGAATGGTGGTCTCGAGCCTCGTGGGCTTCTCTGGTGCGTCGTTTGCGGCGCCGCCGACCCCGAAGGAGAAGATCGACAACCGCCAGGATCTCCGCGAAGACCGCCGCGAGACGCGTAACGACCGCTGGGATGCGGCGCGCCTCGAGAAGCTGCTCGCCGACTACCGGAAGGCCGCCAAGCTGAAGCAGACCAAGCGCTTCAAGACCCTCGATGACCGCTTCATGGCCGAGCTCGCGCTCGAGCTCGTCGAGTCGAACCACGAGATCGTTGAAAAGCGTGAAGAGGTTCGCGAGTCCCGCGAGGAGCGCAACGAAGAGCGCCATGAGATGGTGAAGGACGTCGTCAACGGTCGCCCGGTCGCCGCAGCCCATGACGCCGCCGAGCTCCGCGACGACCGCAAGGACCTCCGCGACGACCGCCGCGATCGCGCCGACGAGCGCGTGGGTCTCGAGCTGAAGCGCAGCATGCGCGACCGCTATCTCTCCCTGCTCGGAAAGATCGACAAGGACTCGGTCGCGCAGAAGCTCGGCATTATCGAAGAGGCACTGACCGAGGCAAAGAACGAGCTCGTTGGTGACGTCAAGGAGCGCGTCGAGGATCGCAAGGAGATCATCGAGGACCGCATCGACGGCCACCGCCCGAACTGATTTCGCATCCCTGAGCACGGCTCCGACGCCGCCGGGCAGGTCCTCCATCGAGGGTCGGCTCAGGCGGCGTCGCCATTTCTGGCGCCGGTCGTCTACTTGGCCTTTGCCGCGGGTCCGAAGGCTCCAGGGCAGAACGGCTCGAGCATCGAGGGAAAGGAGTTGATGCCCATCTCGCAGGCTTTCGTACGAGCGGGCGTGCGCTTCAGAGAGCGGGCTGAATTGAGGACGCTCGCAAGCAGCGGCTCGATGATCTTTCCGATGTCCTTATCGAGCTTTGGCAGGCAATTCCTGATGCCTTGGACGAGCGCCCTGCATGCGGGGATGGGCGAGCTCTCGAGCGGGTCGTTGTCTGGAAAGATCGGTCCGTTTTCGAACGAGCGATCGATGTGTGGAGAGGGCTCGAAGGAGCTCTCTTCCAGAGCCGGTTCCTTGGAGTTCGGCCCCCTCAGGTCGGCACTCGCGCCCATCGGCGCCTCTTCGACCTGCGGCTCGAACCCGATGATGACGGCCTCACCGCCAAAGAATGCGCCACTTTCCCCGCCTTCTGTCTGACCTTCGGTATCCGGGCCGGGTTCGTCCTCTCCGGTGTCGGGGGTGTGCGTGTCGCCGGCCGCCTCCGCATCCACGCGGTCCGAGGACTCTCCAGAGTCAGAGACAGCGCCCAGCCCCTCGGGGGCGAGGAGCGTCTCCATTCGAGGCGGAGGGTTGACGGGTTCGGCTCGACCGCAGGCCATCATCGGCATGATGGCGATAGGGAGGAGGTATTTCATCGGCATGGGCAGAGGCCTTTCGGTAGCGTCTCTATGAGAAAGCTTACAGAGCGAAAGCGCGATCTCGCAAACGCCTGGACAGGAGTTCGATCGAGTTCGACGTGACCGGGACGCTCAATGAGCTCAAGGACCTTGGGGCTATTGACCCAGGGCACACCATGCTACGCTCCGCCCATGTCCAATCGTTTGAAAATCATAGTATTCGTCTTTGTCCTCGGATTGGCTACTCTCGCCTGGTACCTGACACGCCCGTTGGAGCGTTTCGTCTACGGCCTGAGCCCCATCGACAGAGACCACGCGATCCTACTTACGCGCCATAACGGCGACAGCGAGACGCGCTTCTTCGTCGAGCTCGTCAAAGCTGACGGTGAGCACCTCTGGACGAGCGAGACGTCGCCGCTTTCGACGCTAGAGGTGCACGGTCACTCCGGGGTCGCCGCGGACGCCGATCGGATCTATCTCGCCGCCATCGCCCTCGACCGCAAGAGCGGAGGGCGCATCTGGGAGCAGGAGGTCACTCCCGGTCCGTCGACTGCTCGTATCGGGCCGACGCTCTTCCTCTCTCCTGAGAGGCTCCTCATCGTCCATCCCGTCGGCGGAGAAAAGCCCGAGGAGACCCTGACTGCGCTCGACCTGAAGGATGGGCGGGTCCTCTGGCCTTCGAGCACCACCGACCGCGTCGTCGCGAAACGCGTCGAGAGCGCGTCTGCAGGAGGTCCTTTTCGCTTCGTCATCACCGATCCCGATTTCGACGCGCCCGAGCGCTCGAGCCGCGAGCTCGACGCCGCGACAGGCCGTATCTCGAGGGAGCTGCCCTTCTTCTGGCACCACTGCGAGACCCCCGCTGGCCTCCTCGGTATGGGACGCGAGGGCATGGCCTTCGTACCCCGCACGGACTCGGGCCTCGGGCTCCCGCTGCGGCTCGGAGAGTCCGGGCGATTTCGCGGCCTCGTTCACGAACCGGTCTGTGGCCTCTACCGGGATATCGCAGTCCTCTCGACTCGGGACCCAAGCCGCCCCGAAGGCAGCGCGCTCCTCGCCGGGTTCAATCTCTCCACGGGCGCGCTCCTCTGGCGCTATGATTGGTCATTCGTCCTCTCCCTACAGGAGAGCCTCAATGCCGACGGTCAGCTCCCGCGATTCTACCCGGTCTTGTACACGGCCGAGTCCGAACGTGCAGACAGTCAGCGGCTCGTCGTCATCGACCTCGCCACTGGCACCCCGGTTCACGAGGATGACATCCCAGTGGCCAGAGGGTTTGGCCGGGTCCTTACCACCTCCGACCGGGGCTTCATCCTCGATGTGCGGAGCGGGGTTCTCACGCCGATCGACCAAACCACTGGGAAGCCTTCTATCCCAGTAAACGTCGAACCCTTGCGATCGCTCCTTGACATCGCCGAGGCTCAACTCCGCTTTGGTCGGCTATGGAGCTTCGATTGGACTTTCGCCGCCCCGGACGAACTGCCCTATGGGGTCCTCGACCTCAAGACGCTCGAGACCCTCTTCCGTCGAGCTCAATAGCTGGATATCTTGGATTTCGAGATGCTCGAAATCCTTGCTGATGACTCTTGGGGTGGCCAGAGGAAGGTCCCGCCTTTGCCCCATCGAATGCTATGCTCGGCCTCAGCTGCCCCTTCAACACCATCGCATTCTTAACCGCCCGAGAACACCGCCCCCGATAGCCCAACAGCTTCGAGGATGTCGACGAAGCAGGAACCGCAAGACCCTTACAAGCCAGCGACCCACCCCCGAGAGAGCTCCTCGTGAGCACCGCTCCCCCACATAGCTGGAGCAGCCCCTCGACAAACCTGACTCTTGACGCTGCCTCATTGAGTCACTACGTTGACCGCGGCATGAGGACAGTTGTCGAGTTCAACCTATTTTCTCGTCTGGCCGAAGGCCGCATCTCCGACGCCGAGCGCCGAACGCTTATCGACTTCGTCGCAGCCCACCCTGACGCTGGCCGACCTCATCCCCGGCGCTGGCGGGATGCGAAAGCTCAGGTGGGCCGCTTCGGGCCGAGGCAAGTCTGGCGGCGCAAGAGTCATCACCTATTGGCACTGCGAAGGCTGCCCGATCTACCTCATCACCATCTACCTCAAGAACGAGCGCGCGAATCTCTCTCGAGCGGAAATCAACTCGCTCCATGACGCCGCCAAGGACCTTAACAATGCCCACACGAAAGACCCCAGAACCACTTCCTGAAAACATGTTCGAGCTCGCGGCCGCCGAGGCCCGAGATGTCGCATCGAATGGTCGCGGCACGAGGCGAACTCACCACGTCCGCGTACCGGACTCCGTCGATGTTGCCGACATTCGGGCCCGGCTCAACCTGACTCAGGCCGAGTTTGCGGCCAGGTTCGGCTTCAGCCTTCGCGCAGTCCAGCAGTGGGAGCAGGGAGTGCGAAGACCCGAGGGACCTGCGAAAGTCCTACTCGCGATGACCGCCGCCGACCCGGTCGCCGTCAGGAAGTTGCTCGTCAAGGCGGGCCTGGCTGCATAAACGCTCGTCTACCACCCCGGCCGCCCAGTACTCCTCCGCCTCGCTCTTCTCCTCGACGATGGGCCATCCCCAATATCTTGATTTTCGAGATTCGCGCAGTCCCCGTCCCTCAGGATGACCGTCCCAGGCCGCTTTCCAAGCGCCCCGTCCCGGCTCTCAGACTGCTAGTTCCGCCGGCTGATGCAACAGGCGGCTGGATCGCTCCTTCACGTCGTCGACGGACTTTCGCCGCCCCGGACGAACTGCCCTATGGGGTCCTCGACCTCGCGACGCTCGAGACGGTCTTCCGTCGGGCGCGATAGCTGGATATCTCGAATTTCGAGATGCTCGAAATCATTGCTAATGACTCTCAGGGTGGCCAGAGAAAGGTACCGCCGCGGGGGGCAATGCGTTCGAAGATAGTCGCGGTCTCGCTCGAGGGGCCCGCGCGGACGTTGAGGAAGTCGACGGGCACACTCCAATAGCGGGAGCGCTCGGTGTCCCAGTAGAGGAGGACAAGGTGGAGGTGGGGCTCGAGGCTCGTCCCCGAGTTGCCGATGTCGCCGAGGGGGTCGCCGAGGGTCACGCGGCTTCCCACGGTGAGTTCTGCTAGAATCGAGCCCTGACGGAAATGGAGCAGGTAGGCGTGATAGGAGCCGCCGAGCCAGAGTCCGACCATGTTCTCCGGGAGGCCGAGGTCTGGCTCGCCTCCTGGCGGCTCGTCTGGAGCGTCGCGGACCATCTCGACAATGACGCCTGAGATGGGCGAGAGGACTGGCAGATCCCAGCTCAGGTAGTCCTCGAGGTCCCTTCCATCGCCTCGCCAGCGGGTGCCATCGGGTTCGGCGTGTCCAAGGTCATAGGCGAAATCGCCGTAGCCCCGCTCGGCGAGGTGGTGTCGCTCATGGCCCGCCATGACGTAGACCGGGCCCTCGAGGGGGAGGGCGAAGCCCAGGGCCTGCGCCTCGAGCCAATCGCGAAATGTGGGAACGGCCGGCGACATGGGGGTCGCAGAGACGATGTCGTCCTCGTCGATGAAGACGAGCGAACGGTCCTCGGGGAAGTCTGCAAAGCGGGTCGCATCGAAGAAGGCAAGGGTCCTCCGCGGCTCGGCAACATCCCACCAGAGGCTGTGGTCGTAGATGGCGATGAGCTCACCTTCGAGCGATGGGGCCGATTTGCGTGAGACCTCGTAGCGAAGACCAATCTCGAAGACCGTGGGCTCGCCCATCGAATCGAGGGCCGAGTCCTCGAGGGAGTCTGCGGTGGCGACCTCAGAGTGGCTCGCGTCTTCGGGTTCGACCGCGTCGGAGACGACATCGATTGGCGAGGCCGTCGAGTCCATGACGGATGCAGGCGAGGGGCTCACGCACGCCGAAAGCGCGAGCAGAAACATGATGCCCGAGGCGAACCGCGAGCGGACGTCGAAGCAGAACGTCAGAGACATCCTCTTGGAGCTCTGGAGAATGTTTTTCGGGAGAAATGCTTGAAGGTCGAGTATTTCGACAATCGTGTTAAAGGTGATTCGAGGTGACCTCATGCGAGCTCAAGGTCCTGTGTCAACGGCTCGTGTCAGGGCGTAGAGCGCGATGCCGCTCGTGACGTAGACGTTGAGGGAGTCGAAGCCTGCGGCCATGTCGATTCGGACGGGGCGCGAGCGGGCAATGATCGGGTCGGGGAGACCTGGCCCCTCGGTCCCGAGCAGCAAGGCGCGCCTTGCATGCGGGGCGAGAGTCTCGAGGGTGTGCTCGCCGCGAGGGGTGAGCGCCAGCGGTTCGTAGCCGTGAGCGAGGAGGCGGTCGACGAGGTTCGACGCCGAGCCCGCGCGGGCGAAGGGCACGAGGAGGGCGCCACCGACCGAGACGCGGAGGGCCTTGCGATAGAGCGGGTCGCAGGTCGTGTCGTCGAGGAGGACGGCACGGATACCGAAGGCCGCGGCGTTGCGGAAGATGCCGCCGACGTTGTCGTGGTTCGTGAGGCCGATGAGGGCAAGGGTGAGGCCATGAGACGAGGCGAGGAGCGTGTCGGCATCGAGGGGGTTGCGGACGCCGAGCGCGAGGAGGCCGCGGTGGATGGGGAAGCCGACGAGGGCGTCCATCTCGGCCTGGGGGGCGACGTAGACTGGGGTATCGGGAAGGGTTTCGAAGAGTGGGCGGAGGGCCTCGAGGCGGAGGTCGGAGACGAGGACCGAGCGGATGCGAAAGGGGCTCTTCGCGAGGACGCGGACGACGACGTCGCCCTCGGCGATGAAGACCGGGTTGTCGTCGGCGGCGCCTGGCTTCGAAAGGGAGAGGAGGTCGCGGTCGCGGACGGCGCGATAGGGGGCGAGCTCGGGGTGGGCGAGGTCGGTCACTGGGCAGTAGATGGCGGGCATCAGGGCGCCTTCGAGGCTTCGGAGCGAGGGAGGGGGAGGTGAAGAAGCCCGGTCGGACCGCCGGAGAACAGGAGACCGTCGCGGGTCGCCTTGGACTCGGGCAGTTGGAAGCCTTCGGGGAGACTCCAGCTCGCGATGGGGGAGGCCTTCGTATCGGTGAGTTTGAGCGCGTGGAGGGTCCCTCCGGACTGCACGAAGAGGAGGTCGTCCTGACAGGCGAGCGCGGTCGGCGGGGGCGCTCGGAAAGCGAATCTGCGAGACCCGTGAATGCTATTCACGATCCATGATTCATGGTCATGAACGAGGATGCGGGGCCCGCAGAGGGCGAGCGACACGAGATTTGGGAAGGCGAGGTGGGACTTCGAAGGGGAGGACGCGAGGCGGACTTCGGCGTCACGAGCCTTCCATCCGAAAAGGTCGCCTTCGGGCGAGACATACAAGGATGTCGGCAGCTCAGAGGCCAATCGAAGTGTCTCGGGATTCGGCCCGACGGGCACGAGCACGAGGGCTGGCTCTGTAGGGGTGAGCGCGGGCAGCAGGAAGGCACGAGCCTCGCGAACCCAACGCGGCATGAGGTTCGATGTCCCCGAGAGCGCGAGCGGGAAGGCGGTCTCCCGGGTGCAGCGGGTGCGAGTCGCAGGCCATTGGGGGTCGCGTTGGATGAGCACGCGGGCGACGGACAGCTCGCGCTTCGGGCCCGTCTCGGTGAGGAGCCACAAGGTCGTGTCGTCCTCGAAGCCCGCGGCGATGGAAGGGCCAAGGACGTCGTGATGGCAGAGGGTCTCAGAGGTGGTGGCGGAGAACTCGACGAGCTCGGTGCTCGGACCCGATATGATGGCGAGAGTCTTGTCGGGGGAGATGTCGTGAACGAGGCCTCCTCCCCCCTGCGGTTCCCAATGACTCGCTGTGTTCGTCGTGAGGACGCCGAGCTCGCTCGGGGGCGAGGTCAGGACGAAGAGGGTATCGGGGGCGGTGATCGCGAAGGCGAGGGGGCGCGTTTCGAGTAGGTGGCGAGCGAGGACCTTGGCGCTCGAGAGCTCGAGGAGGCGGAGTTCGATAGGCGCGTTCGGGCGCGCGCAGAGGAGGGCCCCGCGGTCGAAGGATGAATCGATGACGAGATCGTCCTGACAGCCGAGGTCGACGGTGATGCCATCGGGCCGGGTGAGGACCGTTCCGGTTCGGGAGACACCGCCATCTGCCTGTTTTTCGGCGGCCCGCGGAGCTTGGTTCCGGAGCCAGGGAACGGACGTGGGTTTAGGCGCGTCAGCCTTCGTTCCGAGGCCGATGACGCCATGGGGGTTCTTCACCCAGAAGCCGCAGGGAGGACTATTGCAGATCGCCGCAGTCAATTGCGTAGGGTTGGTCGGGTGCCGTCCATCGCCTGAAGGGAGTTCGAGCTTCTCGGGTGCAGAGGTGGCGCCGGAAAGCTCGAAAATCGAGATATGTGAGTCCCCGTCGAGACGCGTTAGAACGGCGATAGAGCGGCCGTCTGAAGCGAAGGCGAGGTGGGTCGGCTCGCCAGGCAGAGGTCTCCGCCAGCGTTCCGTCCGGGCTGGCCAGTCGATGAGGAGCAGCGCGTCGGAGGTCACGACCGCAAGGACATCGTGGCGCGGACCCATGGCGAAAATTCGCCACAGCTCGGACCCGAGCTTGATGGGCTCGAAGGGCATGGCCGGCAAAACCGGGAGTGACGTGGCATCTTCCCGGCTCTGACTGGCGTCCTCTCGGGCGAGCTGCGAGACCTCGAGTGTATCGCGGGATGGTTCGGTATCTCGGCGAACGGGTGCATCCGCCGAGTTCGACCGACAACCGAGGATAAGGAACGGCAAGAGCAATAGAACTGGTTTCAGCATTGCTTTGGGATCTTGTCGGCGAGCGACCAGGGATGGTGTGGCAAGACCAGGAGTGGGGCACGGTGTCCCGCCCGAGACCTCGAGGAGTGCATTCAAGGTGTGCGGTTCCCCACCGGACGAGGCCACTCAGCGTAGTGCCAGAAGGGAGCGTTGGGATCGATGGACTTGTAGAGAGCTTTCGCGGCCTCGGCCACAGGGCCGCAGCGAGCGGTCGGCGGAAGTCCGAGCAGCGGTGCGACATCGACGGGGCGGCCCTCGGGGTCGACGATGTCGATGTGGACGTGCGGGCTGCTCCGCATGACGCCTGTGCCGCCGAGGAGACCGAGCTCCTCGCCAGCGACCACGAGGTCACCGACCTCGAGGTCGGGTCGTATTTCGGCGAGGTGCATGTAGCGCACGCGGTGGTCCTTCAGGGGGCCGCCCGTGCCGATGAGCTCGATGAGGTCGCCCGAGCGCCACTTGCCTGCGCGGAGACTGAAGAAGCTGACCTCGCCGTAGCCTGCGATCTCGGCTTTGCGCGGGAAGGTGCGGCGGCCCCGACGAGCGCGGCCAGGGCGGAGGTCGGGCGGACCGAAGTCCTTGGGGTCGAGGGCTCCTCGTCCGATGCGTGTGATGCGCGCGTCCCCCATCGAGCGGATGGCCGTCCCGAGGCCTCCGTCGGGGCCTACGCCGCCGAGGCCGATGGCCTCGTGGTGATGGCGGCCTCGACCACGGCAATACTCGAAACCGCGAAAGACCCGATCGGTAGGGTAGGGGCGCGCGATACCGGAAGGCAATAGCTGCGGCAGTACGTCGGGTCTCACCATCGGGGCGAGCTCGAGGGCGCCGAGGACGACGAGGAGGCCGAGAATCAAGGCTAGGCCCCCGGTCGGGGCGCCGGAATGTCGGTCCCGGGACGCGGGGTCGACCTCGTGCCTGGGCCGGCGCCGCGGGCGATAGCGGCGGCGAGCTCGGCGACGGTGATGGCGCCATCGCGGTTCGTGTCGATGGGGTCGATGCCACCAAGGTCACGCGCGAGGCGGCGGCCGAAGGCCTCTACGACAAGGCTTTTCACTTCGCGGCCGCTGTCCTCGTCGGGAATTGCTGTTGGGTGATGATGGGCAAAGTCGACGAGCGGTCCGATGCGGTCCATGCCGAGGAGCATATTGCGGATGAGGGCGACGCGATAGGAACGCGTCCGGTCGATGGGGGCCCCTGCGAGCGATATGATGTGATGGTCGGACGAGACGAGGGTCTGGTCGTCGACCTGGAGGAAGCCACCGGATTCGACAGGTGCATGCTGACGCGAAGATGAGATGGCGTCACACAGGACTTCGCCGGGGAGTTCGACGACCACGACTTCGTTGTCGAAGGGGAGTTCGGTCTCGAGGTCGGCGTAGGTGAAATTGCCTTCGTAGGTGCACGAACCGCGAATGCCGCCGCCGTTGAAGATGCAGGCTTCCGCGCCGAGGATATCGCGGAGGCTCGTGCAAAGGAGCGTTCCGAGCGTGGTCTGGGAGCGGCGGGTCCCGACCGACGAGAGGGTCGTACCAGGTGGGATACGCAGGATGACCGCCGTCTGCAGTTCGCGGACGGCGAGGAGATGGCGGTCGACGAGCGCGCGCAGGGTCGGGTCCTCGACATAGACGTCGACGGATTCGAGGCGGGTCTCGATCCGCGGTGGGGAGCCCGGCTGCGATGGCCAGCGCAGCTCGGAGATGATGACGTGGGTCGCGTTCTGGCCGGCTTTCGCGATGGGGGCCGCGCTCGATTGAATTTCGAGATTCTCGAAAATCGAGACATGCTCATGGCCCCCGAGGACGAGGGCGACGCGTGGCTCGGAGGCTGCGAGTGCGCGATCATCGCGCAGCGGTTGGTGGGTAAGCGCGACGACACAGTCCACGCCGCTTTCGAGGAGGGCGCGGGTCGATTCGAGGGCGGTCGGGTTTGCGGGGAGGAGTCGGGTGCCGCCAAAGGGCGGGCGTCGATAGACCGCAGGGGAGCTGTCGACGATGCCGATGAGACCGACTTTGACTTCGCGGGAGCCATGGCCGACGACGACGATGTCGTGGGGAGGTGCGCGGCGCGAGAAGTCGGGCAGGTTCGTCGCGAGCCAGGTCGCCCGCAGCTCGGCCATTCGCTGATGGAGCTCGGGCGGTTCGATGTCGTCTTCGTGGTTGCCAAAGGTCACATGCGTGACGCCGACTGCGTTGAGGCATTCGACCATGCCCCGGCCGTCATCGAGCGAGCTCAGCAGTGAGGGCGCAAGAAAATCGCCCGCGACCGTGACGAGGGTCCTATCGGCGGGCTCACGCCCATCCACTTCTGCGATGAGGGTCTTCAGTCGCGGAAGGTGGTCGAGGGCGTAGACGTCGTTGATGGCGAAGATGCGAAGACGGGGTCCAGACTCCATGCCGTCGGACAGTATCCCTCGCGGTGACCGACGACAAGCCGGAAACCGGCGAGCGGCATCCGCGTGAAGGCAAGGAGGTTCCAATGGCATCAAGAGGCGGACTCCTTCGATATGCGGCCCAAATGGGATGGTTCGACCGAGGCCACTTGTTTCCCCAGCCCGATTGTCACGAGGCGCGACCAGCGCTAACCTCCCGCCATCATCTAGAGCTAGCTGTACACGCCCGAGCAGGCGGCATCGAACGACGGAGTCCCATGGGAACCTCGCCCCACCTACTGAATTTTGCGATCTCCTGCGCCCTTCTGTCCTCCCTCGGACTCGGCGGCGAACGAGCCATCGCTGCAGGGCCTCGCCCCATCACCGCCGCGGAGGCGGGCGCTCCGACCTGTTTTGGATACGCTGCTGATGGCGCGGTCTATGCGGTCAGAAGGAAGGAGACCTGCGACCCGACGACTCTGAAATGCGAGTCGTCGACCTACCTGTCGCGCGTCGTCGAGGGTGGCATTGGGAAGACTGTCGGCTATCTGACCCGCGCGAAGGCTGATGGAGTGATGCCGAGCCAAGCGGTCATCGACGCCTCGGTCAATGCGAAATCCCTCGACGCTGCGAACACGGCGATGGGCGACGTCACCAATCCCTGTAGCGAGGCCGTGCCTGGCACGACGCTCACGCTCGAGGGCGGTCGCACAGTCAAGGTCATCCGCGAGCCAGGCGGTCGCACCATCCTGCGCAGCGACAACTACCGCGAAGTCGTCGTTGCGTCCGCGCACGAACAGCTTTTCTGGGGACCTTCGGCGAAGCGTTGGTTTGCCCGCAGGACGGTGCTCGTCGAGGGCGCGGCTGAAGGTACGAGCGTCACGCTGCCACCTTCGACCGACACCGAGTTCTTTTCTTTCGACGTCAGCCGACTCTTTGGCCCGATGCCTGCGAAAGCCTCGGAAAAGGCCATTGCGCTGACTCGCGCGAACCTCTTGACGAGCGCTTGCCTCGGGGTCGAGCTCGGTTCAGGCACCTACTACTTCAACGCCGCGGTGGTCGAGCCGACGCGCGTGACCTTCAACCTCCTCGCTGTGTCGCCGACGCGGACCGAGACCGTGGTGATCGCGTCGAGACAACGTCTCGCGGCGGCCCCCGATCCTCGTAATTCGGCCAACGCCGTCAACGAGGGTGAACTCGCGTTCGCAAACGAGCGACTTTCGAGAATCGATGCCCCCTGCACCCTGTCGATGGCCCTGCCCGGGATGCCCCCGGTCGAGATCCCAGCAGGCGTCCAAGGCGGCCCTGGCCAGCCTTTCACGGCGGCCATCACGAGCGACACCCGCGGGAGCAAGACCCTGAGGTTTGCCGGTGCGCTCGGAGCGCGGCGAAAAGTTGCCATCGGGGGCACCATCGCGATTCATTCCGCCTTTGGAACCCCGC
>VFQT010003910.1_pt1 | contig 13025 bp, 16 predicted proteins | sample 3512381 | NCBI WGS metagenome assembly VFQT01 (sample SAMN10412376, study PRJNA504923) | tailings metagenome | isolation source: Relicate 2 Philex TSF3 active mining site | place: Philippines: Tuba, Benguet | collected 2017-08-29 | reverse complement strand
GGAAGGCCGATCTGCAGGATGAATCGCGAAGGGTAGTCCCGATCTGACAGCAGGGCATAGGCCTCATGCAGGGACTGCGGGTCAAACTCTGCTGACTTGATCTCGCGATACTGCGGCGTGAACCATCGGTTCAGCCTGCCGACTCGGAAGCCTCCTTCGAACGTCCGGGTCGCCATTGACGGTGCGATGAACGCGCGGGGGATGACATACAGTTGCTTCGGGTATCCGTTGCCATCTGGCAGCACAAGGATGTGGCAGACTCCATGGGCTTCCCACTGCATCGCCATGTCGAACTTGAAGAACTCGATCGACGTCCACGGGTTTGGCCGCTGCAGCAGGCGTTTGATCGCATGCAGGTCCGGGGCTGGAACGTAGTTGTTCGGGATGTCCTGGGACTGCAGCGTCTGCTGATCGGCCGATCGCGTCAGCGTCGGGTCATACTGGTTGATCATCTCCGCAATGTCGGCGCGGGCAAACACAGCGATGTCGGACTGCACGAACTGCAGGGCATTGGCGAGGCAGGACGTCCAGTTCCAGCCTTTCATGTGCCGAACTTCGTCCAGAGCTTCCATGCCGCCGGAGCCAGCCGGTCCAAACATGTCCATGAACAGGGCAGACCCATCGGGATCTCCGCTGAGCATCAGTGATTTGAGTGTCCGCGCCATCTGCATCAACTCGCCGGTCGATGCTCGAGTGTTTGACTGGCCCAGTTTGATGTTCACTGAACTCATGGAATAGATTCCCTTGGACGTGCAACTGCTAGTCAGGCGACTACGTTAGCAGGTTGGCTGGCAGTTGTCACGATTTGTCAGCGATCTCCTTTAGCTGCTCTACCTGCTGGTTTCTCTGCTCATGCAGGTCGAGGGCCTTCTGCTTCGCCCGGAACGTCGAGGCACGCGTGAACTTGAACTGCTGATGCGGCTTGAGCGGGTTTCGCTCCGTCGCCGTCTGCCGAGCATCCTGCTCCGAGGTGGCGAATATGGCGTCGATGTCCAGGCCTTCAATCCGGATAGCCAAACCGTCTGCCCTGATGATCGAAATGAAGTACCAGCCAACCCTGAATGCCATGACACTATGCCTCCGCGGGTTCCAACAGCACAGCCTGTTCTGAGGCCGCTACGCAATCTGCACACAGCGGACCGACCTTCTCCCCCTTGCGCTCCCCACGCGCAATCACGCGATGCTCGCCGACTCCGTCCGGCAGTGGGTCTTCACACACATAGCAGCGTCGCTGCGGGGGTGCTTCCATTGCTTTCGCTTTCTTGGCCATTGTCTCCGTCCTTTGTCGGTTCTGTCATTGAGCCTATACGTTGGTGTCCACTGAAAAGTCGTCCAGACGTGGGCAGAATCTCGCAACAATCTCCGCTGCAACGCGTGCCATGGCTTCTGGCGTGTCGCGCCAGCATCGCACCGCTATGCGGCTCGGCACTGACTCGACTCGCACATCCCGCAGCACTTCGTAGGGCAGCTCATCCGCTTCAATCGCCCCGGATCTGCCGTCTCGGTACCGCACCTCGCACACTCCCAGCTCATACTCATGCGGATTCACGAGGTACACTCGCTGGCCCTGCGCGAACTGTCGGTGATCGCGGTTGACGTTCCCGATCAGACACAGCAGGTGTGAGTGCATCGTTGTCAGCAGCGTGTTGATCCCAACATGCCTTCTCATGCTCGTGTCTCCCAGTCTCTGAGTTCGCGATAGCCATGGGCTCCACCGTCCACCTGGTCGTCATTCTGCCCACCAGGGAAGTTTGACAACTCCATCTCCCAACTGAGAGTCCACTTCTTGCCAGCGAGGTGCTTTACCAGTCCGTTTCTGTAGGCACCGGCAAACGGTCGCGCTCGCTCCACCTTGTCCTGTCCGCCCGGAGGCATCGGTACTGCCTCAACACCGATGGCGTCCAGCCGCTTCGCGAGATCCACGAACGCTGACTTCGAGTCCGGACCGATCGACAGTTCGCTTCCTACGCGGTACCGGTCGAATCGTTGCTTGTCCTGGTGGGCTACTTTCACGATCAGATCGTCCCGCCGTGTTCCCTCCAACTGCACGCGGATGACGTCCAGCACATAGTACGTTCCCTGATACAGGACCATCAGCACGCCAACCGTGTAGTCGCCTCCGCCCTGCGTGCTGGCTCGGTCCCATGATCTGACAGCTCTGCCGGTCCGTAGCAGGTCCGGGAGATCCCCGATCTGGATCGCTGCCGCTGAAATGTCGCCGAACAGTTTGGTGCTTGTGAGTTTCGGATTCTGGTCCAGCTGAGCGTCGACGTTCGGCTCCCCGTCCAGACTCATCTCTCGGATCGTGCGCCGCAGCCTGATGATGTCGATCACCTCCGGCCACAGCAGCTCTCCCTGCTCCGTCCGGGGATCAAGCGGATGGTTGTACTGGAACTTCGGATCGAACCGCATCGAGAAGCAGAGGTGCCGCCAATCGTCTGCCGTCTTGCCAACCACAGACAGCAGCTGCTTCGATGCATCGTTCAGGTCCTGATCCTCAAGCTCCGAGAGGTCATCGAACGAGTTCTCTCCCAGCAACACCCCGCACAGGTCATTGATGGCCAGTCGCTGCATGATCACGCAGATCCGCGCGTCATCGAGCATCCCGCGAGTCGCCAGCGTGTTCGAGTAGTACCTGACGGCTTCGCCCATTTTCTTCTTCGAACCGAGGTACATACCCTTCTGCGGGTCATCGAAGAAGATGAACTTCGGATGATGTCCGAGACCGCCACCACCGACACCGCGGGCCAGATGCCGTCCGCCCGCTGCGTTCACCAGTTCTCGCTCGCCCTCTCGCACCAACTGCACCTTGTCGCCCCATCGCGACTGGTACCAGCGAGACTTCAGCAGCGTCTTGAGATGGTACGTGCATTTGATCGGGATTTCATTGCTGTAGCTGGAGTATAGGTTGCCAAACGCTGGCTGCTGCGCCCACACCCATGCCGGGAAGATGGTGCCCGTCAGCGTCGACTTGTACGTGCCCGGGGGAACGTTGATCATCAAACGCGTGATGCGGCCGTGATAGAAGTCCTCCAGCTCCTGGCACATGATGATGTGATGCCAGTTCCATTGAAACGACTTGCCATACCCACAGTGCGGGAACGCTCTCCGGAAGAACTGGAACAGCGAACCGGGGGCAAACCGGTCGATCGACATGTGCTGCTCAAACTCGCCTCGGATCTCTGGCTGCTCCTGCAGCAAACCTCGCAGCAGACGGCGATCGATGTCTTCCCACTGAACGAAGTCATCCTCTGTGACTGAGTTCGGATTGGCGCGGAGGTACTGAATCCGGTCTCGCAACCGCACACGGCCCCGCTGCTCCAGCAGGACGGTGGCGTACAGCAGCATCCTTTGACGGATCGACAGCATGGCTCACTTCATCAACGATATCGAACAGCAGTCGTCTGGCCGACATACCCCTGCGGACGCAGCATCTGATTCGTGTGCTGCAGCTTCAGCAGTTCGGCGATGATCCTGACCAGCCAGTAGCCCAACTGGAACCAGAACAGCAGGCCGGTGCTCACGACCTTCTCCTGCACAAGGCTGACAACAATCGACTTTGCCAGTCCGTCGGCCATGCTGGCATCGAACGCTGGCGAGCCCGGACCGTTGCCGCACGCCACAATCGTGCGTTGTGCGATCGCTCGCGGACCGAAGGCTACCCGCACGGCGTTTCTGATCGCTGCCTGGTGCTTCGCTGGTACGAGATGCTGATTGAACAGGGCTGACACCACTTCGTCTCGGCACAGTTCACTCTCGTCTGGCCCACTCGGCTTCTCTGTCTCGATGTCGCAGACGATCATCAAGTCCGGCTTCAACGACGATGCGGTCGTTACAAGCACTGCCGGATGGCCTGACTCTTCGTCGGTCACGATCTCGATCGACCGGATGTCGACCGACACGCCGAGACGCATGACGTCCACTTCCACCGGGAAGTCCGGCGAGAACTCGAGCTTTCGGAGTTTGGTGATCTTCACTGTGATCACTTCCGGCCGATGCACAACGATGTCCGTGCCGGCAATGCTGATCGAGCCTCCGTCTCCCTGCACTGCAGCCAGCAGGTTGCTTACCAGTGCACTGACGGTGATCTGCTTGCGGACGCGGAACAGTCCGACCGGACCGACAGCCGCGCTGGCGCTCGGCACGGTGCGTTCCTGCTCGGCTACTTCGAGGATTCCTTTGAGGATCGGGTTCATAACGTCAGTCGACTTCCAGAAGGTCTAAGGTCTGTCCTGCAAACTCATGCGTGCAGTCGTCCAGGAACTGCACCTTTCCGTCTGTGATCCACGAATGGCATACCTGCTCAACGTGCTTGCCTTGCCTCCAGACGCGCCCGCCGCCTCGTGTCAACACGCTGGGGCGGACCGTCGGGGCCTCTGTGCTGCCGTTCCATGTCCAGCCGCCTGAACTCACTGGGAGGATGCGGTTCGGCAGCGGGCCAGGCAGATGCAACCGGATATGGGTTGCCTCGCCTGGCTCACATGGTGCATAGCCGATCGGATCGGTCGTTTCTTTCAATGGCTGTGCCTTCATCGTTTCCTCAGACTGACAGCATGAAGGCTGGAACCGTGCGTCGTGCCGTGGCAGGAACAACAGCACTGCGCCGGTCTTTGATCCAGATGTCACCCTTCTGCTGCATCTCCATCCCTGGCACAGCATGGAACGGCGTGACAACGACCGGTACGCTTGCGAAGATCGGCCGCAACTCCTGCAGCAGATCCGGATACAGGTACGCTGTGATCGCTGTGACCCCATACTTGGCAGGATCGAACTGGCGAGCGTCGCCCGTGACGATCTCGATCCGACTGGACATGCCAGCCGCTTCGACCGCCTTCCTTGCCTCCTGGGCCTTCGCTTCGTCGATCTCCACTCCTACCGCAGAGCAGCCGAACCGCTTGCAGGCTGCGATCAGGATGCGGCCGTCGCCACAGCCGAGATCCGCCAGAACGTCCGCTGAACTCAGCTGCAAGGCCTCAAGCATCTGGTCGACCGCTGGGCCTGGCGTCGGTGCCTGCGCTGCTGCGACCGCCGAACTTGCGACCGTCACTGTAGACTGCTGCCTGTACTGGGCCTGCAGGGCACGGATGCCGTTGCACATCGAACAGTTGCAGTTCCGCTGGTACGTTTCGAGGTCGATCATTCCCCATGGCGTCTGAACAACCGGCAGTCGCTCCACTACCGTGGTCGTTTGCGTCACGGTCTCTGACTGCGAGGTGCTCGGCTTGCCAGTCCAGATCTCATTCAGACGGTCCGCGATCTCGGTTGCTGCCGTCAGTCCCGTCACTGCAGAAACGAACTTGCCATCCTTGAAGAAACACATGGTCGGATAACCGGCCTGCTTCGCAATCTCCTGCGCCTCGCGAACCATGTCAGAGTTGGTCGCGTCGGTGTTCATGACCTTGATGACATGCGAGTCATCGGCCGATCCGATACGCCATCCTGAGCCCTCGAGTTTCTGGATCTGCTGCTCCTGCTGGACGCATGGCTGGCAGTAGTCTCGACACACCAGAACGACCTGCACTGAAGGCCTGCGGGTTTGTGCCTGCTCTTCCGTGAATCCGGTCGGCTTGATGTCCGGTGCAATGGCCTTGGCTTCGATCTTCGCCTCCAGAGCCTTGATGCGTTCCGTGACAGAGGCCAGCTCACTCTCGAGTTTACTCTGCCCTTCGGACAGTTCGTCGATCTGCTCGGCCACCTTGTCCGTTTCGACCGGGACGAACTCCGCGGGTTGCAGCTCTTCGACCTCCTGCTGCGGCGTTTGCTGTTCTGCCGGCGTTTCCGGTACCGCTGCGGTCTCTGACTCCGCACGTCGCAGCTTACACTTACAGCCATCGGGGCACGCGCATGGACCGAGTCCATCTCCGCTTCGTCCGGTCCCCCCGCAGAGGCATTGTGCTGGCTTATTGTCGTCCGGCTTATCGTCAGTCCGGTCGATCGGTTCGACGCGACTGAGCATGACCGTCAAGGCCTGCCCATCAAGCACATCCTGCGGGTTTAATGGCGTTACAACCGTTGCCTTGATGCCGCATCCGGCAATCGCAACAAGCATCAGGCTGATGCCAAGCAAGTTCCTCATCATCGTCGTCGTCTCCTTAACCGAATTGTGACCAGTCAACTGTCGCATCGAACCCGTCCAGATCGCTGAACGCGATGCACTCGCTCCCAGGCAGGTGCCTGCGATTGAAATCCTCCAGCCGCACAAGGATCGTTCCCGGCGGCAACTTCTCTCCAGTTTCGGGATCGCGCACGTCGCCGTGCACATCACCCCAGCTATTCAGGATGCCGACACAGGGCACCTTGACGTTTTCCCAGAACGCGAACACGCACATGTCGTGTGGCCACTGTCCGCTTGGACGATGGAAACCGTCGCCATCAGGCTTCATCGTGTAGCCGCAGTCTGAACAGATATGGAACGGGTGCTTGTGGTACAGCGCGTCCCGGACGTCCTCCCAGCGACTTGACCGCGACCAGTGGCGAACCGACTGCTGTTTGGCCTCGCCCATGAAGTCCCGGAACGACTTGCCGTTCACAGAACGGTCGTCTCCCCAGCCGTCAGCGATGGCTTTGCCATACACGAGCCCAGCCTTCCTGGCCACTTCCTCATCGAGGTAGCCATAGGTCTGCATCGCTTCAGACACCCAACCGCCGACACAACCCGCTCCACCTCGCAGGGCGTTTTTGCCGACCAGCACGCGGGCTGCCGCATAGTGGAACGGGGCGAACAGGTACCGGTACTGCTCCGGATCTCCCTGCACGATCTCCACGCAGGACCGAATTACTGCGGCCTGCATCGATGCCATCGCAACACAATCGCCTGTTTGCTGCGGACCGATGCGGGGATCTTTGCCTGTGACCTGCTTCACGAACTTGTCGAGCCGCGATGACTTGCCGGCACCGGACACGACCGGACCGCCGCCGCTCTTGAAGGCGAACGGGATCGCATACTTGGCAGCAGCTTCATCGGCCTGTCGCTTGGCTTCGACAATACGCTGCTGCATCGTGGCCGCGTCTGTCCGCCCCCAACCGCAGAAGTCCGACAGGTTGGTTTCGTCAATCTGTGGCATTGCTTTCTCGCTCTCAGCGGGTTTCAAGCATGTGTGCTGCCTTGTGGCAGGACGCTGACATCAGGCGGAAGACGCTGACGACCTTGCCGCGATCTTCCTCTCCGACCTGATCCGGATTGAGCCGACTGGCAAACGCAGAACCCAGCGTCTGCGATGCTGGGCCCATGTAGTCGCGCGTTGCTTTGATCCCTGCCTGTGTCAGCCGGAACACGGTGTCGTTTGTTTGCTTCTCGATGACATCCGCCACACCGGCATACATGGCCGAATACTTCCGTAGACGATTCGCATCCAGGAGCGCGGGATCTGCAAGGATCTGCGCGACGATCGTTTCATCCGCATCCCGGAACGGATTGTCGATTGGGCCCATTGGCGTTGACGGACGCGGTGCTGGTTGCGGCAGAACAGGCCGATTGTCGACCTGCACGCAACCCAGCAACACAAACGCAAACAGTAGGGGGATCAGTCGATTCATGACCTCGCAGACTCCTCAGCAGAAACAGCCCCGACGGTTTTCAGCGCGTTGAGCGTTGTCTTGCGACCCACCTTGACAGAGATCTGGTCCAGCAGGTCCTGCCCCTCCGCATCGTCGCCCAACACGACGCGCAAGTGATACAAACAGTCATTCAGATGCCGGACCGTCTCTGGAACTGTGCCGACCGTGTTTCCAGCCGATACCGGGATGAGTCCCGGAACGCGGCCGAGATACCCCGTTTGCGGCCCACGGAAGGCCTCAGGAACACTTTCGGAGGCGAAAAGCCGACCGAATACCCGCCTGGCCGTTTCCGAACCCCCGGAGAGCCCCGTGATGGCTCCGGAAACAACGCCCAGGATTCCGACAGGCCAAGCCGGGATTCGGGCGTCTCCGATCGCTACTACGCCGCGTGGGTTCCAGTAGCCCATAACAGCCGCGATGATGATGCTGAGGACCAAGCCGATCCCCGTTCCAATAACCTTTCGCATGACGTTCCTCCGTCCACTACCGGTCCAACAAAGTCGAAATCAGCCAGTTCACTTGCTCTGCACGAGCTTCGTCAGTCCAGGCAGGGCCATGCCGTGCTGAGCCCGCTCGATCAGCAGGTTCGATACGCTGGTCACGAGGTTGGCCTTGAAGGACGCCGGCAGCCATGGCATCGGTAGCGCGTCGATCACGATCTCCGAGACGGCGTTCACGGTCTTGCGGAGCAATTCGATGTTCAGTCCCTTGGTCGCATCAGCCAGCAACGGCCAGAATGCTGGCGGGATGTAGTCGATGATCTGACCAAGGGACTTTGCGATCAAAGCCCCCTCCTGGTCCTCATCAAGAATTGGCAGGTCAAGGCTCTCGTTGATTGCGTCAATCAGTTGCTGCTTCGTGAATGAATGCGGCATTGTCATGCTCCTCAAAGCGTGGTTCGTATAATACACAACCTACGTACGAAGGCAGGATGCCGGGCGGCAGTCTGGTTGTCAATTCGGCCTGCGGACTTTTGTGCCCTCGCGCATCGAACTCTGGTTGCGCAAGTTGCGCAATATCTCCGCCGCTACTCGATGTCTTCGATCTGGTCGACGTTGCGCGGTCGTCCGCGTTTTCTTCGCACGCCGCTCTTGCCCTTCGACAAGACATTTCGCTTGAGGGTACCAGGGTCCTGAACTCGCTTCAGCTCTGGCAGGTAGTTCATCCCTCGGCGGCGATACTCGACCATGGTGGCGAATTCGCGGTCCATGTTGGGACTCTGCAGCAGTTCGGCGTACTGCCGGAGTTGGTCGTCTGACAGCGTGTGCAGCCGCTCCTGCTCGCTTCGCACGACCTGCTCCACGATCTCGCGGTCCTCATCTGGCTTGCGCCGCAGGCCGAAGATCCGATCTGCCATCGCTATGGCCTTCAGGTGCGAATCCGGGCCCGCCTTCTTGTCGATCAGAACATCCCGGATGCGAGTCTGAACGATCGACTCCAGACTGACTCGGCTGAACCCTGAACTCCGCTCAAAGAGATCCCGCACATGCTTCAGGTGCTTCAGCAAACGTTGGTTCGACAACACGATGCCGAACTCTGTTTCCATCTGCTTCCGGCAGACCGTGAGGATCTCGCCTTCCTTCGCGACTTGCTGCAGCAGTCCCTCCATCAAGGCATGCAGACGCTTGACCTCGTCCCGCTTCAGCGGCCTCGACTTCTCCTTTTTGCTGGCTTCTTTCATGTTTCCCTGCTCGGCTGTTCAGTCGCCACAGTTCTGTCCTGAGCGATCCTTGCTCAGATAGTGGTGGCAGAATAGCAACTACGTCGATTTGTCGTCGGTTCTATCTTCCGATTTTTGTCCCAACTGTGTGTTGTGGTCTTATCTCTCTTCAGCACTTTGATACTTCGGACGCTGTGGTGCCATCAGCCTTTGGGAGTACGTGTTCAGCCAATCACTGCCCGGGAAGGTTGATTCCCCGCAGCACGTTCGATAATTTGCGGACGTTCTGCCCGGCTCAAGGTGGTGGAACCGCGGGCGAGGAGAAGGGAAAGTTCTTCCGCCCGCACTTTGTTTTTGACATGGCCTCATCGAAGATCGGCGAATCCGGCCGAATGGCGGTTTATCGCGTCATGCCTGGCTGTAATTCAGTTGATTCAGTTCAAGCTGCAACGACCTGTCCTCCGAAGTTAACAAAGGCGTATGCCAACTTATGACCTCAACAACTCGTCAGGCTCGGTTGTTGGGGTCTTTGCTTGCGCTGAGGGGGGAATTTGTGAATGAGATTGATCCTGATCTAGTCTCAGTGAAATCTATGATCCCCAACGAAGGTGAGGTCGTTCTCTGTCGTTGCCGGCTGGACGGCGGAACATCGTTTCAGCTTTGGCCTGCACGCTACGTGCGCGAAAGTTGGCAGTGTGTGTTCGACCGGCATGCGATCGAAGATGTTTCTCATTGGAAACCTTTTCCGATTGTTGGTGACCGGTGATGAAAGGCGATGCCTTGTCGAGACAATTGCGGAACGTCGATTTTCGGCGTAACCTCTCTGCACCTCTAAAGACGTTCCCGTCGGCTGCGAATAGCAGTCCCACTCGAGAAGGCGGCTCAGATGAAGAAGGAAGGCCGTGAGGCAAAACAGGAACGTATTACGCCTGTCGTACAAGTAATCGTCCAGCAATTACGGGACGAAATCGCCAAACAGAAATTGACATTGGCTAAGATTTCTGAACTCAGCGGTATTGAGCGAGGAAGTCTACACCGAACACTTCAGGGACAGGCATCACCATCGCTGGAACGTCTCGTACGAATCTGTCTCGCAATCGGCGGACGCCTGAGTGTCACCTTCAACGATAGGCAAGAATGACCGTAGGCCTGTCGTGACACTGTTGCCAAACATTCTGCCCTCTATCTATCGACGGATTCCTCCCCGAAATGAACAACGCGCGGCCTGAATGCCAGCGACAAATTCTTCTGTTTGGCAGCCGATAAATGAGCCGGCGGCGAATGCGAAATGGCTGCAAAAGAATTGAAGCAACTCGGAGCGGATTCGAACCGCCCAAAGCCCACCGACTGGGCGAGTTGTCACAGCCTGTTACCTTTCCGGTCGGCTGGGGACCGGAGCTACATCAGTTGCGCCAGACACTGACGGTCTTGCCCTTGTAACGTGCCGTCGCAATCGGTCGCCCGGAGCCCTGACACGTTTGGCCATTGCATCCAACGCCGACAAAGGTTCCCGGTGGGGCAGGGCGTACATGGCCACAGGTTCCATGCTGTGCCATCAATCTGGCCTCCTGCTTCGCCCAGGCCTTCACATTGCCCGTGCGAATTCGCGTGCTGGTCTTCGCATGCGATCGGGTCACCTGGAACTCATCGCGATAGACGTTGTAAGACTCAGACATGGTTCCGGTCGGTCCGGAGTGGCAGACAGCACCAGATCGGCAGGTCTTGCAGTCCTTCGCAAAAGAGGATCCCGCCAATACGACTACAGCCACGATCAACACACAGAAATTCAGGAAACTTCTCACAATGCACCTCAAACAATCTGAACTGAAACAAAGAAATTGGTCACTCCATCGAGGCAGATAGGCCGCTGCCACGGCTCGACTCCGTTACATGATCCCTTCCTCCTCATTCGCATTTACTGCCGCATCGAACACAGCGACAGTCATATCTGGTGTTGGACAATGCGTGCACCTTGCGGCAGTCCGGGTTGGTGCACGTCACATCGATATTCAGTAAGTGCTGGCCTTGGCGGATCTCCTCAGCTGTAAAGCCCGCCTCATGCTCTGGCACGTTGTGTTTTGGGTACAACTTCATACTGGCACCATCGCTGTTACATTGGCCTTGACGATCGCAGCCGCCACGTGCGGACAAACCGAGTTTCCGATTCTTGCCACCTGGCTGGTCTTCGTGCCTGTCAGCAGGTACGTGTCAGGAAAGCCCTGGGCACGCGCCAACTCACGCGGGGTCAGCATCCGCATGCCGATGTCCGTGACAACGAACAGTTCGCCATCGATCACTACAGTCACAAGGCCGGTCTTGTTGCATCCGTTTGCTGTCGGCGCTGGTGCCTCGACTGACTGTCCGATCGAGTTCCCGAAGAACCTTGTCAGGAACGAATAGACCAGCGCGGCGTGCGTCCCTCCGGACATCACGGTCCGCATCGGCTCTGTGAGTTCACTCCACTGCTTCCCGCCGTGATTCATGTGGATCAGGTTTGCTGCGACAACCTGATTCTGGCAGCCCTTCGTCGTGGTCGTCGGAAGCGGCGTTTCCACCTCCACTCCGACCATGTCGCCAAAGTGCTTGGCAAGGAACGCAGTCACAAGGGCGTGGTGCCCCTTGCTTGTGATCGTCCCCAGCGGCTTCTCGGCATCCATGGCCCTGCCGGCCTGGCCGGTCCGCTCACCATGGCCGACAGCCACGAGGTGCGGAGCCAGCAGAGCAAAGCGCGGTTGAGTGTCGAGCGTGTTGAACGGCAACTCCAGCTGCTTGCAGCGGCTGTCTCCACTGCTCTTCGACCCGTGGAACTTGCTCAGGACCGGAGCAACGACACCGAATTCCGATCGCTGACTCAAGGTTCGCAGCGGCTCTTCGTCGCTCCAGGCATACTTCCCGCGTCCGGTGGTGCCGGTGTGAGAGGTCTGCACAATGAACGGTCGCGCTGACTGCAGAACATACCGCTGGATTCCCAGAGCGATCCTCCGCAGCGTCTTTTCTGCGAGCGGACGCTTGCGGTCGAAGATCGACGGACACTCTATGCTCCAGTCAATGCACTCAGCTGCCGTGCGATACGGCAGCCTTGACTTGCCGTGTGTCGGCTCTGGCCACGCGATCGGCTGCCCATCGCATCGAGCAATCAGGAACAACCGCTTCCGGTGCGTTGGAGCACCGTACTCGGCAGCATCCAGATTCCGCCATTCGACGTGATAGCCGAGGTTCCTTAGGCGACCGACAAAGCGCCGGAACGTCAGCCCCTTGCGTGTCGGATCAGGCACCATGTCCTCGGTCACACGCAACTGCCGGCATTCGCATGCTGGACACTTGCGCCGGACCCGGAGCAACTTGGCCTGTCCCTCGGTCCCCTTCCATCCGCAGTTGCCGCAGACAAGCCGCGGAACGAGCGGAGACCATTCAGCGAACTCCCTGACGTTTTCCAGGAAGATCATGCGAGGCTGGACCTGCTCAGCCCATTTGCAGGCGATCCAGGCCAGACTGCGGATGTTCTTCTCCACAGGCTTGCCACCCTTCGCCCTCGAAAAGTGTTTGCAGTCCGGGCTCAGCCAGAGCAGGCCAACACGCCTGCCGTTGACCAGAGCCCGGAGATCGGTCCTCCAGACGTCCTCCAGCACATGCACGGTGTCCGGATGATTGGCAGCATGCATCTCGATGGCGTTCTCATCGTGGTTGATCGCTATGTCAGGTGCGCGACCTGTGGCCCATGCGATGCCGAGCGAGGCTCCGCCACCTCCAGCAAAACTGTCAACGATCAGCTCATCAGCGTCCAACATGCCAACCTGCCCTATGCCGT
>VFQT010003909.1_pt1 | contig 13027 bp, 5 predicted proteins | sample 3512381 | NCBI WGS metagenome assembly VFQT01 (sample SAMN10412376, study PRJNA504923) | tailings metagenome | isolation source: Relicate 2 Philex TSF3 active mining site | place: Philippines: Tuba, Benguet | collected 2017-08-29 | reverse complement strand
GAGCGAGAACTTGTGCCTCGCCTCGAAATCCGGAAGCGTCACCGCACCGGGGGGAGGACCTTCGAAGAAGTTCGAGGAATCATACGTGACGGTGGCGGCCTGGAAGGTATCGGTACCAGGCCAGAACTCGGGCACGGTGTGAGTCTCGGCGAGCACGTCAGCCAAATTGTTCATCACGAACGAGCTGAGATCGAGGCTCATGTTCTCAGTGTCAACATGAGCGACGTGCTCGGGGGTCTCGTGCCGCGGCTGCAACGCGAGGCCGACGTGCGCCAACATGCCCGGATTTGAGCCTGACGGGTCCTCGGGTTTGAACTCTCGGAACTCCCATCCATTCTGGCCGAGAGCCTGGTCGTTCGTACGCACCTGATTGATGGCGCTCTGGTTCGGAAGCTGATCGGGGTTTGCTCCAGCGAGAGCAAAGACGTCGGTCAGCGCCTGGAGCGCGTCATTATAGTCGGGCGACGGGAAGGGCAGCGTGTCGAGCGCCTGCCAACGACAAGCATAGGACTGGATCTCATCGCACCCACGAAGAGGGAGTCCGTACTCGAGAATCACCGTGAACCGGAAGGTGCTGCACGGATTCAAAGGGCTGAAAACACTGAACACGAAGCGTCCCTCACCCGCTGTCGTGGCGTAGCCAAGGTTCTGTCCGAGGTCGAGGCGGTTGACGATCGCATTCAGGCGGAATGGGGCCTGGTTCAGGTCGAGAGGACCACCGGAGGGGACGCCACTCACCTGCTCCCACTCAGCGATGATGTTCATCATGTCGCCGCGCACATCGGTCGACTCGCCGTTCGCGATAAAGTTCTGCGTCGCAAACGACTTGAGCCAGTGCCTGACGAAGTCTTCGGGCGCAATCCCAGTGACCGGGGTGTTCGCCATCGCAGTCATGAGGGTCTTGAAGGTCCAGGCCCCATCTGGGTCGCCCACTCCGGTGCAGGGGTCGAATGTCCGAATCGGGTCCTCCACCACCGACAAGTCGGTAACCATGAGCGTACGCTCGGGATGTGTCAGCGCGAAACCCTTGGCGCCAATTTCGAAGGCGGCTCCTGTCTCGAGGTCTGCGGTCGTCGGGAACTCGCTCGAAACCGACGCAGCCTCGGCCTCGCGCCCTGAGAAATCCTTTTCGGGAGCCCGCCGTATGGCAGCAGCTTCTCGGCTCGCGGCCGCTTTTTCCAGGCTGGTCGCGCTGATGACTACCTTGCCGGTGTAGATGCCGTCGTTCGGCTTGTTGGCGTTGGCCTCATCGACATCGAACAGAGTGTAGACCTTCCCGCCCTCGCCGAAAAACGAAAGCGAATTTCCGACGCGCTCGATGTCCTTCTTCGCGACCGTCACCGTCATCAGTGTCGTCTTCCCGTCGAACGTGGCGTCTGCAGACTTGATGGTCGCAGACTCGATCTTCGGCGGCGCAAGCGCGAACGACTCCCTCACCTCGCCGATGAGAGTGCAATCGGTATTGCACGAGCCAGAGCCCGGAGGCTCGCAGCTCTCGCCCGGCTCAACGACCCCGTTGCCACAGAATGGCGCATCACAGTCGCAGCGACCGACGAGGACCTCTGCACCCGGAAATTGGAAGGCCGACCCTGGGCAGGCGGGGACCTCTCCACAATCCGCGACTTCAATCCCGAACTCGAGCGATGCCGAGTCCGCACCGTCGCTTACCTCGACCACCAACCCGTAGCGACCGGGCACGACCGCGGAGAAGACCGCCTCGCTCGAAGACCCTCCAAGGCAGATATCGCCAAACCCTGCACCAGCCGGGAACTCGGTGACCCGCCACATCGTCTCGAGCTTGTCCGCGTCCCGATCCGCCGCGGTGAGATCGAGCCGCGCGGCCTCGGACGCGCAGATCCGTGTGCCATCGAGGAAGGTGAGGTCAGTGATGAACGGGCCCTGATTGAGCCTCACCGAGATTTCGAGCCCGCCGCTTCCAGGCAGCGAACAATTCGACACGAGCATCAATTCGGTCGTCTTTCCCGAGGACACCGTCGCAAACCCCGTGGCCATGCCGCAGGACGTCGACGGACGACTCGAAGCGTCGAGAGGAATCGCCCGGACGAGGTATCGCCCGGGGTTGACGGTCACATACCAGCTCGCTGAGCTCTGCCCCGCCAACCCAGCGCCAGCAAACCCGGGAAGGTCCGGCTCGACCGGGACGACCGCGACCTGCGTGGCACCACCCTCGTCGACCACCTCGAATCGCACCGACGGGATCTCGGCCTGCAACTCCTCGGGCACGGCCAACGCCGCTCCGATCTCCCCCATCCCCTCCGGGGGCGGGTCCCTCGGCTCTGGGCCTCCAGTGCAACCTGTGACGCTCAAAGACGTGAGACCAAGAACTGCAACCGCAATTCTGCTCGCGACAACCCTGATTTGCTGCATGCCTTCCTCCCCTGTTGACGGCTCAGGAGCTCGTACGAGGCCGCTTCTCGCGGCCCGTTTACTCCGCCAGAACGCGACTCTGCCATGGCCTGTGCACTTCCGCACGCCCCAGGAACGATTACTTTGTCACCTGTCCACCCGCCCGAAAACCTCGGCGATACAAGACGCCGCAATCTGCGCAATGTGACCGGGTTCGGCCCCCTTCACGCCGAGCGCCTCGAGTGAGGTCATGACCCCGCTCTCGAATCCGCACGGGTTGATCCGCGAAAACCGTGACAACTCGCAGTTCACATTCAGCGCAAACCCGTGGAAGGTCACCCAGCCATGAACCGCAATCCCGAGCGACGCGATCTTGAGCATCCGCCCTTCTGACGAAACCCAGACCCCGGTGTGCCCAGCTCGCCTCTCCCCCACGACGCCAAACCCCAGGAGCACGCGAATCAAGGCCTCCTCGAGACGCCTCAACACCGCATGGATATCCCGCTCCCCCTCATCGAGGAGGAAAATCGGATATCCGACGAGCTGCCCAGGCCCGTGCCAGGTGACATCCCCGCCGCGTTCGACCTCGACGACGGGCACAGTCCCAGCGTCGAGGATGTTCTGCCTCGCCTCGCGCCTCCTTCCTAGAGTGATGACCTCGGGATGCTCGACGGTGAGCAACGTGTCGACGATCTCACCCCCACGACGTCGTTCGACCAACTGTTTCTGAAGCTCGAGAATCTCCTCGTAGTCCTTCACCCCCAGGTGAATATGCCTCATCTCGCGCAAAGCCGACCTCGTCTCCAACGGTTACCGTTCCGCGTCTTATCCGGAACGACACGCTGCCGTCCATCCTCTTGGCCAACCCTGTTGCGGCCCCCTCGACCCGAGTGCCCAACGCTCTTGCACCGTCTGACCGATTTGACCGCGGTTCGCATGTTTCTCTCGCACCACACGGCACTTTGCGATTTCATCGAGAAATTACTCTCCCGACTTCATCCGCGAGCCCTCGCCTTGGGCCCTTATCGCCGCCTGAGCTGCGGACAAACGAGCAATCGGCACACGAAAGGGAGAGCAGGACACGTAATCCATACCGAGTTCGTGACAGAATCCGATCGACGCAGGATCGCCCCCATGCTCACCGCAAATGCCAATTTTCAGGTCGCCTCGCGCCTCGCGTCCCTCCCTCACCGCAATTTCCATCAACCTCCCAACCCCTTCCTCATCGAGGGACTCGAACGGGTTCTGGTCTAAAATCCCTTCGGACACATAGCGCTTCAGGAATTTCTCCTCAGCATCGTCACGGGACACCCCAAAGGTCGTCTGGGTGAGGTCATTCGTGCCGAAGCTGAAAAAGTTCGCCTCGCTAGCAATCTCGCCCGCGGTCAGCGCCGCCCGCGGCACCTCGATCATCGTCCCGAAACTGAACGGTACATCCACCCCGCCCTCCGCGATGAGCTCGCGGGCCACCTTCTCCAGCTGCGCCTTCACGACCCTCAGCTCGTTCACATGCCCGACGAGCGGAATCATGATCTCGGGGCGCACCTCGTAGCCGTGTTTCTTCATGCGAATCGCTGCCCCGAGGATCGCACGCGTCTGCATCGCGACGAGCCCCGGAAACACGATGGAGAGCCTCACCCCCCGAAGCCCTAGCATCGGATTCTGCTCGCGCATCCCCTCGACCGCCCTTAGCAGCGCTTGCCTCTCCCCAAGCACCGCCTCGAGCGAACTTCCCTGCAACAAATTGTGCGCCAGCTTCAGCTCGACCACCTGCTTCACGAGCTCGTCGTAGCTCGGCAGGAACTCGTGCAAAGGCGGGTCGATGAGCCGAATCGTGACCGGCCTCCCGTTCATCACTTCGAAAATCCTTTCGAAATCCCCCTGCTGAACGACCTGCAGCTTGTCGAGGGCCGCCTCCCTGTCATGCTCGGTCTCCGCGAGAATCATCTCCCTCACGATCGGAAGCCGGTCCTTTTCGAAGAACATGTGCTCTGTCCGGCACAGCCCTATGCCCTCAGCGCCGAACTCGACAGCCACCCTCGCATCCGCCGCGTTGTCCGCATTCGTTCTCACCCCGAGCCGCCTGAACCGGTCGCACCACGCCATCAACTCCCCGAAGAATCCGGTCACCTTCGCCTCGACGAGCTTCAACCTACCTTCGTACACATGACCAGCGGTCCCATCGACAGTAAGCCAATCTCCCTCGCCAAGGACCCGCCCCCTCACCGTGAGCTTGCGCCCCTCCACGTCGACATGCAGGTCCTCTGCCCCCGCCACACAAGGAATCCCGAAGCCCCGCGCGACCACCGCCGCATGGGAGGTCTTGCCTCCGTGCGCGGTCAAAATCGCCTTGCTCGCAAGCATCCCCTTCACGTCATCGGGGTTCGTCTCGTGCCTCACGAGTATGACCGGCTCTGTTGCTGCTCGTGCGACGGCGGCCTCTGCACTGAACACGATGCGCCCCACACCAGCCCCGGGGGACGCTGCGAGCCCTGACGCGATCGGCGTGAGCCGCCCCGAGTCCGCCTCATCGATGCGCGGATGAAGGAGCTGCTCGAGCTGAGACGGACTCACCCGATGGATGGCCTCCTCTTCCGTGATGAGTCCCTCCCTCGCCATCTCGACCGCCATCCTCACCGCGGCAGGCCCCGTCCTCTTCCCGACCCGACATTGCAGCATGAAGAAGCGCCCCCGCTCAATCGTGAACTCGATATCCATCATGTCCCGAAAATGCGCCTCGAGGGTCTGACATGTCTCGGCAAATTGGTCGTACACCGTTCGGTTCTCGTTTCTCAGCGCCGCGATCGGCATCGGCGTCCGCACCCCAGCCACGACATCCTCGCCCTGTGCATTCATCAGAAATTCGCCATAAATGACCTTCTCCCCGGTCGCAGGGTCCCGCGTGAACGCGACCCCCGTGCCACAATCATTTCCGAGATTGCCAAATACCATCACCTGCACGTTGACTGCGGTCCCGAGGTCATCCGAAATCCGCTCTTTACGCCGGTAGACCCGCGCACGCTCGTTGTTCCAGCTCGCAAACACCGCGGCCACTGCGAGCTCGAGCTGCCTCCAGGGGTCCGCCGGAAAGCCCGTGCCAGTCTCGTGCAGGACGAGCGCCAGAAAATCACGACAAATCGCCTCGAGCACCTCGGCCGGAATCTGCGTATCGGATTTCGCCCCACAGCCTTTTTTATGCGCATCAAAAATAACTTCGAATTTTGCCCGCGAAATTCCGAGCACGACATTTCCGAACATCATGACGAAGCGTCGATTGGCATCCCACGCAAACCGCGAATCCCCGCTCTCCTGAGCGAGCGCCTTCACCGTCTGTGCGTTGAGTCCGAGATTCAGAACGGTGTCCATCATCCCGGGCATTGATATCTTCGCCCCCGAACGAACGGACACCAGCAACGGCCTCGGCCCTTCTCCAAATTGCCTCTCTGTCTTGCGCTCGAGGACCGCAATCGCCGCCCGGACCTCCGCCATGAGCCCCACTGGCATATCCCCTTCATGACTGAAACGCCGACATGCCTCGGTCGTGATGGTGAACCCGGGCGGGACAGGAAGACCAAGCCTTGTCATCTCTCCGAGATTCGCCCCCTTGCCACCCATCAGGTCGCGCATCGACGCATCGGTCTCTTCGAACGGGAAGACATAATTTCGCGACATATTCTGACTCCGCCCCGACCACTCCAGATCATGGCTTCGAGGTCGCAGGTCCTCGTGCACCGCCCATGCCATGACTTGTAGTCCCTCCCGCGGCCACGCCCATAAATGTCTTCCTCCAGCGTCCGGGCGCCCACGCACGACACGGTGCCTTATCACCCGGGGACCAGGACTGAATTTCACCTTCAGCTCGTGAGCCTTTGACGTATCAATGCCTCCAGCGTAATCCTCCCGTACGCCGTTCGAGGCGCGCCCCAAGAGGCCCGTGACCCGCATCCACCCCGCACTTTTACTTGTCACTGCTGTCGCACTCGGACCTGTCGCGACCGCGGCGCCGCCGAGGCCTGCGGGCACGGTCAAGCCCGACAGCCTTTATCGCCCGTTGACCCTCGACAACGGTCTCGTCCTCCCCTACCCCCTAGACAACCTCTTCCGCGGCTGGGTCGAATGCACTGGCCGCGGCCACCACAAAGCCCTCGACATCGGCGGGGTCGGCGACGACTACGGACTCGGCACCCCCATTCGGGCGATGGCGCGCGCCCGAATCGTCGATATCGGCCTGCCAGACGACGACCCGAAGCGCTTCGGCACCCCTTTGAAAGACGAGGACCGCGTGACCCGCTCCGGCGAGGACCTCCCCGCGTGGCGTGACATCGAGGGCTATGGCCGCGTCCACTTCTTCACGAAGGATTATGGCGCCCATCGCAGCGGCGGCCTGATTGCGATGAAGGTCCTCGAAGGTCTCCTCGAAGGTCACGAGCTCCGCTACCTTCACATCTCCGCCATCCCTAAACACCTCGCCATCGGCAAGGTCGTCGACGCTGGCGAAATTGTCGCCCTCATGGGCGGGACCGCGGTCCTCGACGCCCCTCCCCACCTCCACCTCGACATCGTCTCCCCCGATGGTCGCAGCCTCGACGTAGGTCGCATCCTTGGCATCGGTGCAACCCGCGTCCCCTGCGGCGCCGACCAGGGTCTCACCGCCGCAATCCGGGCCCGTTACTCGAAGGCCGCACGCATCCTGATGGCCGCCCTCCGCAACCGCGCGGAGGAAGAGGGCGACAACGAGCCAGTCAAACTCTGTGGCCCCCGAATTATCAACGACGATTTCGACGATGGTGCGCTGCGCATCCAGCGTTACGTCGTCGAGCCCCTCATCGATGCCGATGGCAACCCCCTCCCGTGGGAGCTCTCGGTCTCACGAATAAACGGCAAGCGCTGGAGCCCCCGCATCCAAATCGACGACCTCAAGGGACAGGCTCTCTTCACCGGGACGCTCTCGACCTCGAAGGCGAAGAAGAAGGCTTCCTTCAAGTCACACTCATCTGGCAAACGGGGCGAGGCGCGGGTCTCGATCACCCCGAAGACCGCCGAACCCATGGCCGTCAAGGTCATGGCCTGGCCAACCCACAAGCGCGCCTATCGCGACGCCACCTATCGCCTCGTCATCGACCGCCCTTGCCCACCGAACTCGGAATGAGGGAGCTCCACTGAATGTCCGATAGTCCTCGACGCACATGGCACAAAGCCCTTGTTTTCGGCTTCCTGTCGATTATTGCCTCCCTATCGACGGCCATTGTCTGGTTCGATGACTCCCTCGAACGCCAACGGCTCTCCATGGCGTCGTCGGCCCGTGAGCTTCAGACCGCCATCAGTCACGAACTCACCCTGCGCTCACTCTCGGTTCGCGCGTTCGAGACCCAGGCCTCAGCCCTCCTCGATGGCCCGATCTCCGTCGCGCTCGACCTGCCCTCACTCATGCGCCCCGTGGCAGCCAAGAAGGGCTACGAGCTCACCCTCCCAGCCGGCATGGACAGCGCTGAGCTCGGTAGCCTGACGGGGCTTGGCGACATCCCCCCAACTGACTCCGACGTCGCTCGCGAATTCGCGGTCGCGGTCGGCCTGACCCCCATCTTCCGGGCAGCACTCGAACACGACCCCACCTCGCCGTGGGCCTATTACATTTCACGCCACAATTTCCTCTACATCTACCCACGCGTGTCGAGCGACGAACTCTTCGTCTCCCGCGAGCTCATCGACATGCATTTCCAATATCAGGGGAAGCCGCTAGAGCAACCCGAGAGGCACATCTACTGGTCGAAAATCTACACGGATGTCGGCGGCAAAGGACTGCTCGCGACAGTCAGTCATCCAATTTTTCGAAAATCAAATTTCATCGGAACCGTCAGCCTCGACATCAGCGCACAGACCTTTCTCGACCTCATCAAGACTCACTCTCCGGAACATTCCTCGGTCAGACTGCTGGGCGACGATGGCGTCGACATGCTCCCCAATAACTCGCAAGTGCCACTTCTCGATATTCGCACGCTCCCCCTCGGGGAGCCCCTGACCATCGACGACCACGAACTCGTCTTCCTCCAAATTCCGGAGGCGTCCTGGTATCTCGTCCTGGATGTCCCTAGCTCGCACTTCAGGACGACCGCCCTAGCAGACTCTCTGCTGTTCGCGCTCCTGCTCCTCTTCATCCTCTCGAGTCTCGGACTCGTCCTGATGCTCACCCGATCACTTCGCAAACTCGCCGCGCTCTCCCATTTCGACAGCCTCACCGGACTCCACAACCGCCGACACCTCCACGACATCGGCCCCATCGAGTTCTCGCGCGCACGTCGCGGCCTCCAGGAGGTTGGGCTTCTAGTCATCGACCTCGATCATTTCAAAAGCTACAACGACGCGATGGGCCACTCTGCGGGTGACCAGGCCCTGTGCGTCATCAGTCAGGCCCTGAAGAACACACTGAGACGCGACACCGATATCCTCTGCCGCGTCGGCGGCGAAGAATTCGTCGTCATCTCTCCAGTCCGCGATGCAGAGGAGACGGAGTCGCTCGCCCATCGCCTCTGCACCGCCGTCCGCTCCGCGAACCTCCCCCATCCAGGAAGCCCTGCGAGCATCGTGACCGCATCCATCGGCGCCATTACCGTCCGAAAAGACCGCGCGATGACACTCGAACAGGCCTACGAACTCGCTGACAAGGCCCTCTACGAATCCAAGCAATCTGGCCGGGATCGGGTCAGCATAGCCTGAACTTACGGCACGTCCATCTGACCTTGAATCTCCGCGAGGTTAAGGCCCCAGACGCCCTCGACTTCCCTCAGGATTTCCTCGGGCTCACTAGACAGAACGTTCATGTCGTAGAATCTCACGCGCCCGTCCCACGCTCCGCTCGCGAGGTATTGTCCATCCCGACTGAATCTCAACGTCGAGATCCGCTCCCGATGTGCATCGATTTGGGCGACGAGGACCGCGCCGTCCAAATCCCACACCCACAGCCCGCCAGAGCTACTCCCCGCTACGACCCAGCGCGCGTCCGGAGAGATGGCGACATCAGACACAGCGGACGGCACGGCAAAAAAGCGGAGAATATCCCCGGTAAACGCATCCCTCACAACGACCCCAAGAGGCACGGCGAGCGCGACCGTTCGCCCGTCACTCGCCGAAGAGATCGCAAGTGCGCCCGGCTCCTCGAAGAGTCGCTCGAGCCACAACAGATCGGGAGAGAGCCACCACACTGCATGCCGCGTCTGTTCGAGAAGCAGAACCTCATGACCATCGCTCGAGCCGTCGATGAACCGGCTGAAGGTGGAATCGAGCTCCTCACGGGTCATGGGCCCCGACGCATTGCCCGACCCGAGCATGCAAGGCCGAGGGGCCTCGCGAAGTTCTGGCACAGCCCTTTGGAGACCAACACCACAAGAATAACTCAAGGTGAGGTACCAATCGTTCTTGAGCCCCAGGATCCGACGACCGTCGTGACGTCTGCGTCCGGGAGGACGCGAGAACTCCATCGGCGAGGTGACGTCTGCCCCGAGCTCGAGATTGATTTCCCTCACTCCTGGCGTCTCGAACGACGACGCGAGATGAATGATCCCTTCCCCCTCTGAGAACGTGGCACCCTTCACCACTCCGGCCTTCCGTATATCAAGCAGTGTCCGACCATCCCGAATCCGCCAGACACCAACCCCATCGGCATGGGTGACGAGCACCCGTTCGCCGCTCGCATCGAACTCGACGCTCGTGACACCGTCCTCCATATCTAGCGAACTCAGCCCCGAGGTCGGAAAACTCCAGATATTGAACTCGCCATTCCTGATCTCGAGGAGCCTCTCCTCCATCCAATCGATGTCTGCCCTCGCCCCCGACGGCAGGGTCAGCAGCCTGCGTTGAGTCGCGACATCGACCACCACGGGGCTGCCATATTCGCTCGTCGCCAGCACTAGACCTTTTGCCGACACCTTCACGCTGTCCACCTGACGCAGCCCAGTCCCCATCGTCAGGCCGAGCATTCCTGACTCGAGATCGAGTCGCCTCAAATCTCCACGGTTGGTCCCGAGGATGAGGTCTCCCCTACGGCCAAAGGCCAAGGCCATGACGATGTGGGGATTGGAATATGGCACCTCGTAGTCGCGCCGAAGCTCCTCCCCGAAGTCCCCAACGATGACATATCCGTCACTGCAACCCGCGGCCCAGCGCAACCCGTCCTCGGAGGTATTGAAAGCGGAAATATAAGCCTCTGGGTGACATGGACGAATCCGCTCCGGATTTCCTTCGAGCCCCATCGTCGTCCACACACAGGAGGAGTCGGCATTGATCATTCTCGACTGTGTCGCCAGGATATTCAATCCACAACCAGTAGGCATCTCCATCTGAACTTTGCCACTTTCACGTTCGACCCAGGTGACAAAACGATTCTCGTTGAAACAGTACACATAATTCCCGCTGACCCCGATGCTGCGCGCCTTCTTGGGAATCCGCCACAATAGTCTCGTGGGCTCGACCTTCCACAGCTCGATAGCCTCGTCCGTCCTACATGCGAAGACTTCCCTGGCCTCATCGAAATCCGCATCGAGGCACTTTGAGACCTCGGCAGAATACACGCGTGTGGGCCTCGCCTTCGCACTCGAGCCGAACAGAACCCCGCGTGCCACTGGTGATTCACTCATGAGGAGCGCATTGGCGGCAATGATTTCCGCCTCGGGTGTCGCCTCGCGTTCTGCATAAAGCCGCGCCTGGGACGCAAGAGACCGCGAAAGCCCCCTGTCAGCCGCTTTCAGGGCCTCTGACGTATTCTGCTCGGCCTCGACGGCTCGGTCTCGCTCTTCCGACAACCTCAATAGTGACAGCATGATGACCACACTTATGGCCACGATTGCAGCGCCAGCCACCATGAGCGGAATCCTCGAAGCTCGAATAAAGCGAACCATCAATTCCCGCGCGCTGTATTCGTGGGCCTCCACCTTCCTCCCATCGAGGAATCGCGCCAGATCCGACGCCATCGCCCCAGCGTCGGAATATCGCTTCCCGGGCGACGCTGCGAGGGCTCGCTTCAATATCGCACGCAATTCAAATGGGATATTCTCGATCAATTCGATATCGATCGCCTTACCATTGCGAAGACCCGACTTCGACGTCCACGGCGTCCCGACCAGCAATTCATGAAGTGTCGCCCCGAGACTCCAGACATCCGTCCCCTTGTCGACCGGGCTCCCCTGACGTTGTTCCGGGCTCATGTACCCGGGGGTCCCGAGGACACCGCTCCGCATCGCGGGCAACTCGGACACGAGGCAGGCGAGCCCCCAGTCCACCACACGCGTGCCACCGCCCTCGACGAGCATGATATTCTCGGGCTTGATGTCGCGATGGATGACGCCGCGTCGATGGGCTGCCGCAACCGCTTCGCAGGCTTCAAGAAATCGACGCAGCAGTGTCATCCTCTGCGCCCGTTCTGTTCGACGAATGGCATCTGCGAACGACTCACCCTCGACAAGGGGCATCGTGTAGTAGAGTGTGCCATCGGGTCTCGTACCAATATCGTAAATCGGCAGAATACCCGGATGCTCGAGCAGCGACGTAATCCAGGCCTCACGCGCAAGTCTCGCCTCGAGGGACGTACGACTGCGGGGGCCCTCGCCTTCTCGGCTCGGAATGACCTCCTTGACGGCCACGCGCCTGTTGAGGCGAAGGTCTCTTGCAAGGAGGACGCGCCCCATGCCTCCCGAACCGATGACCCTTTCGATGACGAGTCGATCATATTCAGGCACATCGGGATCGGGTCCGTCGCCCGACACGAAGTTTTCCTCGAAAAGTGAAAAATTTGCTTCGCTCTTCGGGAACTCATCCCTCATGTCTGGTCTTCGATCTTATCACCACGTCTGAGAAACAATTCGAAATTCCCATTTCTATCGGCCCGCACGAGGTCCGCCCGGACTCCCCCATCGCGCAATTTCCGCCGAAGTCGGGCGAGAGCCGCATCCCAATTGCGCCTCAAGATGACGGCGTCCTTCTCACCAGACCAAATCTCATGCGCGATGACCTGCCACGGGACGGGCACTCCAGCTGTGGCGAGGTCGGACACGATGCGCGCAACCTGACCGTCCAGGACCACCGGCAAGTCCCCCTCACACTTGTCGATGTGAACCGTCTCATATCGCACCCGGATGTAGAGCAGAGGGTCTGATCGCCCGTTATCAACAGTGTCTTGACCTGCCTCGACCACCCGGCTCTCGCGGACGGACAGGGTTTCCCCTGATATGTCGAGTATCGCACCGACCTCGACAGGCAGCTCATGCCCGTCCCGCAAGGTGGCAAACCAACGCTCGCCGTCGGTCCAGAAGATCGCGTCGGCGTCGCGCTGCGCCCCTTGGGCAAGCTCCACACGAGGCTGCCTCCTGAACGAGACGGTCGCACCGAGCACATGGGAACCTAGAGCCGGATGGCTGATGCACAGGAGGGTCGGAGGAATCCAGACATCGACAACTTGCAGCTCGATATTGGGCGACAACCCGACCCGCATCGAAGTCGTCAACTCGACCTCACTATAGACCTGACCTCCGACGTACAACTTACCTCGCAGCGCGAGGAGCTTGAGCTTTCCCTCTCTGAGGCTAACCATCGCATGGGCCTCGGAGACACTGGGATCCCTCACCTGTACGGTAGCAGACCAAGCCCGACCGAGTACGTCGCCAGGCCCGAG
>VFQT010003907.1_pt1 | contig 13034 bp, 9 predicted proteins | sample 3512381 | NCBI WGS metagenome assembly VFQT01 (sample SAMN10412376, study PRJNA504923) | tailings metagenome | isolation source: Relicate 2 Philex TSF3 active mining site | place: Philippines: Tuba, Benguet | collected 2017-08-29 | reverse complement strand
CGGTGGCAGCGGCGGGCGAGGAGGGAGAAGGTGAGGGTCCAGAGTGTGCCGAAGAGCAGGGGGCCGGCGGCGGGGGCGAAGGTGAGGCCGATGGCGGCAGCGAGGAAGGCAACCGCGATGGCATAACAGCCTCCCCAGACCTGGCCGCCAAGCACCATCAGGATTACGCTGCTTGTCAGGCTCGCGATGGCATGAACGCTCGGGCCAGCTGGCGTGATGCGAGTCATGACTTCGGCGCTGGCGTACGTCATCATGTAGCCGATCCAGAGATTCCAGATCGTGCGTTCAACCGGATTCTGCGGCGTCAGAATTCCACTCCGTGCATGCCAGACGATCGCAAGCATTGCTGCGTACTTGACCGTCGCGATTCCGAGCACAACAAACCATGTCGACGGAAGCCAGTGCAGCACGAGGTGACTGAAGAAGACAACCAATGCCATCAGATACAGTGAACGACTCCAGCCTTCCAGGTATTCACTGTTGTGTGCTCCCGCGAGAACTCGCACGAAGTATCCGACAACATTCACGCTGGCGGCGGAAACAGATTCGCCGGCAAGAAAGCGATCCAGGTCCTGACGAAGCTCCAGGGCCGTGGAGTATCGATCTTCAACACGCTTCTCCAGACACTTCAGAATGATGGCTTCGAAGTCTGGCGGGACGGACGGATTCAACAGCGATGGCGGTACCGGAGTGTCGTGGATGACCTGATGCAGCGTCGCAACGGTCGAGTGTCCTCGAAACGGCGGCTTGCCCGTCACCATACAATACATCACCGCGCCAAGTGCAAAGATGTCGCTGGCGGCGCTGATGGAAGAGGCTTTGCCCTGAGCCTGTTCGGGAGCCATGAAGGATGGCGTGCCGAAGATCTGTCCCGATTCCGTCAGTTGCGACTGGCCATCATCGGCAAATCTCGAAAGACCAAAGTCCGTGATTCGTGGCGTGCCGTCTCGCTCAAGCAGAATATTGGCCGGCTTGAGATCTCGATGGATCACTCCTTTCGAATGAGCATAATGAACGGCGTCGGCAATTGACGACATCAGCCTTGCCGCGGTGTTCGCATCGAAGAGGTTCTCGTCGATTCTGCGAGCCAGATCGATGCCATCAACCAGAGCCATCGCGAACCACAACTGACCGTGGCAAGGACCTTCGGTGTCGACCTCACCCGCTTCGTAAACCGTGACGATATTCGGATGACTCAAGCGTGCGGCCGCCGCGGCTTCTCTGCGAAAGCGACGGCGAGCTTCATCGGTCGAAAACGAACCGCCGATCAGCACCTTGATCGCCACATCACGTCGAAGCGAACGATGACGCGCTCGAAGAACGATCCCCATTCCACCTCGGGAGATTTCCCCCAGCGATTCGTACTCACCAAAAGAGACAGGCGTCAGAAGCGTTCTGCCTTCGACGGAGGAATCGTGGCCGGCGGAGATTCGCTGGCTTCGAAACTGTCGATCCATCTGGATGAAGTCCAGGATCTCCTGACGGCATAAAGGATTGGCCGCCGCCAATGCCTCCGGATCGATCGATTCGCCGCGTTCCGCTGCCAGCAGATACCGTTCCAGAGCCTGCTCGAGTGCAGCATCGTGAGAGTGATCCGATGCGGTCATCGTTCGAGCTTTCCGGCCTGGTCTCTGAGCGTCGCGAGCCCTCGTTGAAGAAGACTGGCCACCGCCGCGGGTGACTTGCCCAGCAGTTCACCAACTTGCTTCAACGGGACTTCCTGCCAGTAATGAAGAATGATGGCATCGCGCTGAGTCTCCGGGAGTTGTTCGACAAGCTCCGCGATATCTCGTGCCAGTTCTTCCTTTCGCACAACGGCGGATGGCCCCGCGTCATCGGCCACAAAGGCGCTGGCGAGATACACTGAGGATTGATCAAGATTCTGCTGAATAGCATGTTCGCGAAACACATCACGCCGTTCGCGATGCTGGTCTCGAATCGTATGCGACACAACGCCGGCCAGGATTTTCCTCAGCCACGCCATGAGTTCCGCTTCGGACGACCCTCGAAAATCACCCGCTGCCTCGCACGCCTGCAGCAGCGACTGCTGAACGAGATCCGAAGCATCCATCCGAGCGCGAAGGTGCACGGGCATCTGCGTTCTGGCCAGAAAACGCAGGTAGTTTCGATAGTGGTCAAACTTGTCCGCCGGAACCGTCACACCTCGCCTCCAGGGCAAAGCTGTGAAGGATTTTGTAGCGGAACGGCGCAAGCCGTCCGGTGAATTCATGACGCGTACTCACCGGACGGCTCGCGCCGTGCCGCTACTAACGCAGGGTTTTGCAGGGAAAATCCTTCACAGCGTTGCCTGCCAGGCGGGATCGTAACAGAGGACCACATGACTCTGAACAGTTCCTGAGGTGGACCAACACAAAAACACGGAAGCGAAAAGGAAGCGAGACAGAAGCGGCACACACAGCAACTGGATGCGTTAGGTTGCCTCATGTTGCGGGCTGGCTCTTCCTGGCGTGTCGGTGCATGAAGAGGAATGTTGCCACTGCGGAGGCACCGCAGATCGTGGCGAGAGTGCCGATGAAGGTGTTCCAGCCGGCTGTTTTGATCAGCGTTCCTCCGAAGTAGTAGAACGTGGCGGTGGCTGCGAATCCCACGGCGTCAAGAAGCGAAACGAGAAAACCAGAATGCGGTCCTCCGAAGTCGATCGAGAACACGCTGCACGGAATGTAGTAGCACGGCGAGACGCAGATTCCAAAGACGAACAGCAGGACCAGTGGTGCCATCGCGGCTGCGGGTTCGGGCAGTGACAGACTGGCAAGCATCGGAAACGACAGCAGACATCCGGCGGCGACTGTGAGCAATCCCGCCATCACCCAGGCGGTTGTTCGACGATTCAGTTTGTCAAAGACGAATCCGCCGGCAAGGACCGAAATCAGACTGCCGAGAGGAAACGCTGAGGCTGCTCGGGAGGCCTGGGCTTCCGTCAGATGAAGAGTATCCTGCAGGTACATCGGCACCAGCAGCAGGAAGTCCCACAGAATCGTCAGTCCCATCAGGCTGCCGCAAATCAACCAGAATCTGAGGCTGCAGAAGAACTGCGGAATTACTTGTGCCAGCGTGAGTCCGTCAAACCGGTGAGCTGGCTTCGCAGGAGTCACAATGTTCGAAGTGGCATTCGCATCGTTTGAAGTGATTGGGATTGAACCTTCAGGTCGTTCTTTCATCATCAATGCATAGAAAATGGCAGCGCAGAGTCCGAGACCCGCCGCTATTCCCATCATGCCTCGCCAGGACAACCACGTCAGCAGTGAACCAAGAATGAACGTGGCTGTCAGAGTCCCGACTCGAGAACTTGTCGACAGAATTCCCCAGACTCGACCATATTCCGATGGTGCCACCCAGTTCACGATGATGCGAGTCATCGACGGCCAGCCGGCCGATTGCGCCATAAGAGTGATGAAGAATGTCAGCTGGAACATTCGCAGGCTTGATGACCTCGCAAACAGACCCACGAATGCGGATGCGACAAACAATGCAATCGCAAACGTTCGATGACCGCCGAATTTGTCTGCCGCCCATCCGCAGATGAACTTTCCGATCATGGCGCCGCACGTTCCAGCGGACAGCACCGTCGTCCATTGGTCGATACCAATCCCCAGTGATTCGTCACCCTTGATCGATGTTCCGGCCACTGTCGGAATCATGCGCAGGATCATGGATGTTGCGTAGGCGACGTAGATCGTGGCGATTGTCGCGGCCTGTTGACGGCGGAACGTTGGCAGTGGAGTGGGCATGGGGGTGGAGCTTGTGAAAGCGGAAAGCGGAAAGCCGGGTTTAACTGCGTGTTGTTTGATCTTCGGTCATTGGGCACCGGTTATCGTTCATTTTCGCACATACGGATGGCATTCGTTTGCGGTGTCACTCAGCAGCTTCGTCAATTGCTGTTCGACGGCAGCGAGCAGCGGGTCGGACTTGGCCGAGCGGTCACGTTTGGCCGGCACTTCAATGGGTTCGCCGACCTGAACGATGGCGGTCAGAGGTCCGTGAGGCGTTTCATCGCCGTTCAGATGCTCATTGAATCGCTCGACGGTTTCCAGAATTCGTTCGGCCGTAGGGCTGGAGGCGACATAGCGAGCCGGATAGAGACTCAGTGACTGTGCAAAGTTGGAATCTTCCAGATGCTTCCAGCGGCGAGCCATCTCATCGGGCGCGAGGTTGCCTTCGACCATCGCCGGCATGATGGCTCGTCGCAGCTCTTTGACTCGAATAATGACGCTGTCAGTTTTCGGACCGCCAAGCCACTCCTGTTCCAGCGGCACCAGCAGGTGATTGATCAGGCGATCGAGACGTTCATCGAGTTCTCCGTGCTGGACCTGTCCAAGGTATTCCTGTTCTTTCAAAGAGAGCAGGGCATTGCCGACTCGGTAAATTCGTTCGACCAGGCACTGTCCATGCTGAGTTCTCCAGGAGAGTCGCTTTTCGATGCTGCTGAGCATCTGCCCCGCGGACTGTTCGATGTCGCCTTCGTACACGTAGCGAATGGCAACGGGCAAAGTGTAGATCTTACGACCGGACGCTGAGGGCTCAGCACGTTCCACTTTCGCCGCGGCCGAACGAGCAATAAAGGAGAAACCTTCCTGCAGAGAATTCAGATGGTCATTGGCCTGGCTGAGAGCACCTTCGGGAAACAGGACAAGCGGACGCTGAGCATCACTGAGGATGTCGATGCTCTTCTGAATCGCCTGACGATCAATGCCTTCCCGGTAGACGCTGAAAGCTCCGAGACGGCGGAGCATCCAGGCCAGCGTCCTGCTTCCTCGAAACAGATGCGAGCTGGCCATGATGAAGAACGGTTGTCGAATCTTCATCGCCAGATCCTGAAGAACCATCGCGTCGGTCATGCGGCTGTGGTTGGGAGCCAGCAGTATTCCGTGGCCTGATTTCACAAGCTGGGCCAGTTTGTCTTCGCCGCGAATTTCCACGCGGTCCACACAGTACTTGCGACGTCGGAAGTGCGGCATCACATGTCCCAGGAATTTGGGCCAAAGGTTGCCTTCATGTGGGGGAATGAACTTGTACTTGGAATCGGTTACAAGAAGTGCGGGCATGTTGTCACCATGAGTTCCTGATTTTGAAGCGTGTCTAAACGGTAGGAGCCTGTCGCGATCGGCATCCATCGGTGAATCCTGGAGATTTTCCTGCCGACCCGTCCTTGTTGCTGTAACTGCTTTAGCCGAAATGACTTGCGGACAGTAATCTTTGTTGGACTGTTCCGGTTGCAGACGTCGCGGCCTACATTGGCATCGATTTTTGCGGTTACAGCATGTAAGTGGTGTGATGGATCCGCCCGGCGTGGAACTCGTTTTCGCTATCGATAGAATCTGCCGTCAAGGCAAAATCAACCCTTCATACAACGTGGCAAGCGAAGAACTTATGGTGTCCTGGCAGAGCAGTCGTTCGCGAGCTTTTCGGCTCATCGTGGCAATGGTCGTTCCGGCGATTCTGATTGGCATGGCTGATCCTGCAATTGGGCAGGATGCCACAACGCCGGAAGTAAAGCAGAAATCCACCGCACCAAAGCGGCTCAACGGCAGTCCCCTGCAAAAAGCGATTGCGCGCGGCATGGAGCCTGGTGGAGATCTGAGCGAAGAGCTTGCGGCGCTTGAAGAACGTTCATTTCGCTCGGCTTCGGATGCGACTGCGATTTGTGATGCGTTGAGGCGGCTGCCAGCCGAGGAAGTGGATCAGGAATATTCATCGCGGATGGAGGAGCTTGTTGATCAGTTCCTCTATGTGACCACGGGAAGTCCGGCTGAGAAGGTGCTGCGTGAAAAAGGAATTCCTGAACTGGTCCGCCTGTTTCGCGAAATGAAGGGCACGACAAATGAGTCAAAGCAGAGTGAGCTGGTGAATCTGCTGCGGACGCTGGCGATGTTTGGGACTCGCGACGGCGCTGAGACGGTTGTTGAAGCTGCAAAGAGTTCCTTCGCGCCAGATCATTACTACTGGCACGTCACGCTTGGTCAGTTCACGCCGGATCATGCTCAGCATGCGTTTGTCTTTGAGGAACTTTCAAAGCAGTTGCCGGAGCAGTTCATTGGCATTTCCTTCCTTGACGTTGCGAACGAAGCTGCAGTCGCCGAAAAGCTGGCAACTCATCCGTTCGATTCTGATTCCGGTATCAGGCTGCTGCGCGGCTGGCTTGAGGACAAGGATGAAGAGCATTACAGCTATGCTCACAGTGTTGCCACAGGCCTGCCGTTTCTGAAACATGCGGAAAGGGACAGTCTGCTCTCGCTGGCGATGAAGCATCCTGACAATTCCGTCCGACTGGAATCGGCGTGGGCCGCGGCCAAACTGGGAATCGATGAGGGATTCAAAACCCTGTCTGAGGCATGCCTTGACGTCAATCAGTCGATGCCCGCAAAGCAGTATCTTGAAGAACTGAAGCGAGAAGAACTGATTCCCGAGGCGGCGAAAGACCCCACCTTTGCAGCTCGAGCGGACTTTGCTCACTGGCTGGCTCATCCGAATGAACTGGATGCTTCGCCGGACGAAGTCGAAGTGGTTGATCAGCGTCAGTTGGTCTGGCCGCCGGAGAAATCGCCGAAGACGTTCTGGTTGCTTCGCTATCGGCTGAAGGACACCACGGGACTGGAAGAAGACAATCAGAATTATGGACTTGTCGGCAGTCGAACGTGGTGTTTCTTTGATGATTATATGATGCAGCGGCCCATTGAAGACGTGTATGCCATCCACTGTTGCTGGGAGCAGGAAGTGGCAGAGCTGATTGATGAGGCGGAAGTCGAAGGGCCGGAAGAGGAGCAGACGTTTCAAAAACAATGGACCGGAGCAGAACTTCAGGATGTCCGTTTCCTGAAAGTCATTCGAATGTCACTTCGACTGAAATACCCAGCACGCCGTATTGCCATTGCCACCGCAAAGCAAAATGGCCAGGACGGCTGGGTGATCTTTGACGGGGAACGAAGTCGGTGGTATCCGGTTGCGGAACAGCCTCCTGAAACAAGAGACGACACCGTCTGGCGAATTCATGCTGGTCGGCAGTTACTGCGATTCACCGGTGATCCCGATCGCAAATCGCTGCTGGCCCAAAAGCCGCCTCAGCGTAGTCCAGAGCAGTTTCTTGAGGCGTACGAAAAGCGGATGAATGCTCCCTTGCCGACGGTGCCTGCTGAACAGGAAGATCGGTTCAGTGCCTATGGAGTCGTTGGCAGGAACTTTGAAAAGTACCTCGAAAACCTTGGTACTGTTCGGAGCCTGTCGAAGTCTGATGCGACGATTGTCGCCTATGAGCAATTCCTGAAACTCGCGGAGCAGTCTGATCCATCCATCGCCGAAGACGTGTATGGAGTTTCGACAGTGTTGGGTGAGTACTTTGGAGCCTATGTCATTGCTCTGGCAGAGAAAGAGCGGACGGACGATGTTGCTGCGCTGATCACCAGATTCGCTCCTCACCTGAATTACAACGCCGGCAACGTGCAACTGGGAGCAGCTGCATTCCGCATCAACAATCTTGCCCTGGCGGAATCTCACTTCAAGTGGATGCTGGACGCTGAAACAGAAACGTCGGACATCTGCTATTACGACGAAGTCGGCATCTTTGCTGAGATCCTGCAGAAGAAGGGGGAGGATCGAAAGGCAAAGGACCTGCTGATTCGGTGCATGACAGAACTGGTCGGACGCATTGGCGAAAATGGCGGAGGAGAAGCAGAGTACTATTTGAAACCGTACCGGAAACATCGGGCCGAGTACCTGCGGCTTTATCCACAGGGACAGGCAGAACTGAATCGCAAGGGGCTTGTGGAGAACCCCGGGTAAGGCTGTTTGTCTTTCCAGTTGCTGTGTTTGACTCAAAGCTTCACTCAACATCCTGTCATTTCAGAGCAACGTTGAATGTATTGGGCGGCTGTCATCATTGCTGGTGCTGTGTCGGTTGCTGCTGTAAGACGGCTGCATCGCTGGCTGTTGGCGCTGGAAGAACGCGGCGTCATTCGTTACGTCCGAACGAAACCAGGCAGCGCGTCGAATGTCTTCATGGAAATGGACAAGCTCACAAATCCCGCCATCGAGTATGTTCAGGAAACCGAGGATCGTGACGTTCAGATTCAGAGTCAGGATGGTCGTTAGCGAATCAGCAGCGTTGTTGATGATGTCATAGTTTCCCGGAGGCAACTGTCTGTGGCAGCCGCTCAGGTCTTGAGAAATGCATTCGTTCCCGTGGTTGTGTGGAGCGTGGTTTTCGTTTTCTGGATGATCCTTTCGCGGCACAACCATCCGACACTTGTACTGAACAGCATCGCGACGTTCGTTCTTGTTGGCTGCAGTGCGGTTGGCGCAGAGTTCTGGAAGCGCGCTTTTGTCGGGCGGACGTTCGCTCTTCGCACGATTATGCGACTGGCTGGCATTATTGCACTGGGCGCAATTGCTGCCGTCGTCATTCGATTGTTCTACGACATGATTCTGGGGCCCGATTCACGCAGGTTTTCATTCGTTGCAAATCTGCTGATGGACATCACATTTGTCGCCATTCATCTCTTTGCTGCCGAAGTGATTTCGCGAGCGTGGAAGCGGTGGCCCTGAGTCCTGAGTTCGTCGGATTGTTAACTCAGTGAATTTGTAGCGATTGCACGGAAGGCACTCATCGGGCTCACCGTGCTTTCCTTCGACGCCTGAAAACAATGATGGGTTCCCCGATGAATGCCGATGCCTAGGTAGGTCATTGACTGCCCACATGGATGTGATGCGCAGTTTTTGCCGGTAGAGATCCTGAGTCTTTGACTCAACGATACAGCACCATTGAAAAGAATGAGGTTCCGGCCATGGAACGGCTGAAGCTCCTGATTGCTCTTGTTGCGACCGCATGCCTGGCGCAGGGCAGCTTTGCTCAGAATCCCGCGCCCCTTGTGAGTACGTTTGAGCAAGGCTCAGGCTCAAAGGCTGTTCAGGCAACTGGTTCGTTCTCCGTCATTGGCGACGTCGAGCAGCCGAACAGTTACTCAGTTCAGCAGGCAATAACAATCTTCGAAGCGGTTCGCAAAGCCGGACCGCTGTCAGCCGAAGTCAATGTCACGATTGTTCGAATCGCGCAGACTCGAAGTCAGTGGACACTGCTCCTGAATATGAACAGCACCGACGCAGGTGAGCGACTTGTGACCGGGGACGTATTGATCGTTCGATGTCTCGATGCGGTTGCGGTTCCTCAGAAGAATGCCGCTGTTCAGACTCCGTCCGGAACACGCGTTGTGGCACTGGCCGATGATCAGGTTGTGATTGGAGATGTCCTGACGGGACTTGGCCTGTCGACATCATCTCATGCACTCAGCGTCCCGGCCCGCATGCCAGGACTGGCTCCTTTGCGCACAGCAACACTCAGTGATCGAGTCCAGCATGGCGACGTTGTTTGCCTGGGCACCGTGGGTACTCAGCAGACACGAGATTTTGGTTCTGTCCGCCATACGTTCTCGGAATGGAAGGGGGCCGAAGCAATAGCTCCCGCGATCGTTCCTGCCGCTGCAGCACCTCAACTTCCTGAACGTCCAGCCGGGATCATCCTGCCAGAGAATCAGGTTCCAGCTGAACCAGTTTCCGTTCTGAATCCTGCTCCCCGGAACGACGCAGCGGCTGTCGTCGATTCTGCAGATTCTGATTCGACTGACGCAATCTCCGCAACACTGACGATCCCGGCGGAAGCGGACCCGTTTGATGTGAAGACCGCACCTGTCGCACTGGCTGATCCGTTTGCTGTTGAAGATGGTGAGAGTAAAGGACTGGAAGTGAAGCCTGCGTCACAGCAGGTTGCGTCCTCCGTGAGCCCAGCATCAGCTGCAGAAGTGGCTCCTGTCCCGCCTGTTGAAGATCTGATCCAGCCGGAGTCACCTGTCAACGCTGAAATGAGTCTGCTGAACATCGTTGTGATCGGCGGGCTTCTGGTGGCCGGCATTCTGGTTCTTGCCGGCTCCCTTCGAGTTGAAGATGAGATTCCAGCATCGGCAATGCAGCAGTCTCTGAATGACTCAGCAACCATAAGTGTCCCTCAGATCGCGGCGCCGGTTCCGGTGATGGAATCGCCAAAGCGAACGATCCCTGTGGCAATCGCCGATGAACTGGAAATGAGTGCGGAACGTTTGCTGGCTTCGAAGGTTCCAACGATACCTTCGACGATTGCAGCGGAGGGATCTGCAGCTCCCATCATCGCACCGGGGCTTGTCCAAGAAGGGGAATGGTTCAGCCGTGACTGGGCGCCCCGTTCTTCGGTTGAGAAAGAAGGCATGGAGGTGAACTCGGTCCATGCGTCTCCTGCGTTCCTGCTGGAACGGACCGTTGACGAAGCCATTCAGGCGAAGATCATCGCAGAACCTGTGAAAGCGGCTCAGTCTGTGATGCAGCCTGCTCCCGTGGTGGAACCGATTGCAGTTTCGACAGCGAAGTTGCCTGTCGAAGATGTCATGGAAAAGATGGCGACTGATGATCTTGATGATCTCATTCAGAACCGTCTTCCGGTGGACTTGAAGGAAGTGCAGCTGCCGCTGCGAATCAACCTGTTCGGCCGACCTGCCGGACCTCGGCGTCTTCGTATCGATGCTGCCCACACATCCATTCGTGCGCCGCACATGGTGTCAAGCGCCGATCGCCGCCGGAACGATTCCATCTCCAGCCGAATCTCGGCAGGAGCCTCCGAGACGGCTGAAGAAGATCTGCAGTTTGGCACTCAGAACACACGTAAGGAACGGATAGACTCATGATCTGCTCGATCGACTTTGGAGCAAACTGGATTCGAAGCGTCTTTCGGTCGCCGGAAACTCCGGATCGTCTGTCGATGTTTGCCGGACGATCTGAGTACGCTTTGATCGACGACACACCGGCTCATCGGACCGCGCTGGAAGGGCAGAAGATTCCTTATGCGATCTGCGAAGGAGCGCTTGCTGTCGTCGGGAACAGCGCTGAGAAAGCTCAGTGGCTGAGCCGCGTGCCGGGAACATCGCTGTTCGTGGACGGACAGGTTCCGTCCGACGATGCACCGGCTCGCCAGATGCTGAGTTTACTGACCGATGCGATGCTTCCAGCTCCGTCAGGCACGAACGATCTCTGCATTATGACGGTGCCTGGCGGTTCCGAAAACATGACGCAGTTTGAACGCAATGCGGAATTCCTGTGTCGCCTGATCCGAATGAAGGGTTACCGACCGGTCGTTGTCAACGCTGCCGAAGCCGCGCTGCTGGCCTGCGGAAACGAATCGGCCTTCACCGGCATCAGTGTCGTGATGGGAGCAGAAACGACGAGCCTCTGCGTTTCCCGTTACGGAGTTTGCATTGCAAAGGATGCCATCGCGATCGGCAGCAACTGGATCGATTCGGAAGTGGCACGACAGTTTGCGATTCAGCAGTGGGACGACGAAGGCAACGCCTATCTCGATCTCGAAACCGTTCGCCAGTGGAAACAACAGGGCCGCGTTCATCTTCGAAATGCTCTGAGCGACCGAGAGCGGGCTCTGAGCCGGCTCTACACCGCTGTGCTGGATCGAGTCACTCGCTCGATTGCCTCGATGCTGAACAGTCACGCTGTGAAGACTTCTCTTCAGAAGCAACGACTTCCAGTCCTGCTGTCGGGTGGAGCTGTCATGATTGAGGGATTCGCAAGTCTCCTTACGGAACGATTTATCGAGCAGGAACTGGCCGATCGTATCCTGTCTGTTCGAATTGCTCAGGATGCCACAACGGCTGTCGTTCGCGGCGGCCTGATTTACGGCGAACTTGAAGTTCGGGCTCACCGCAAGGAAGATGCGGCATAGGCATCGTGTGGTGTTTCCGTGTCCAGTGAACGGCACGGCACGAGCCGTCCGGTGTCGCGAAGCCGAAGGACTCGCGCTCCTTTGCTGCATCACATTTGGTCCACCTGATACCACGTCCGTCTTTGCAGACTCGGAAGTCCTGCCGTGTCTTCGCCGGTGCCTGATCGAAATGCGTCCTTTCACACGACTCAGTGGAGCCTTGTGGTCGCTGCCGGTCAGCGTGAGGGTTCCGGAGTTCAGCCAGCGCTGACGGCTTTGTGCCAGCGATACTGGTCTCCCCTGTACGCGTATGCTCGACGACGAGGATTTGGAAGTGATGACGCGTCGGATTGTGTGCAGAGCTTCTTTGTACAGCTTCTGGAGAAACCCTTTCTGCGGTCGGCTGACAAGGAGCGGGGACGCTTTCGCACGTTCCTGCTGACGGCCTTCCAGCGTTTCCTCGCCAACGAACTGGATCGACGTCACGCGATTAAGCGGGGTGGCCTGGTTACGATGGATCCTCGAGATGTCAGCGAAGTAGACTCTCACGTTTCCGGGCTGACAAACAACGTGGACGCGGAGTCCATTTTCGAACGCCGCTGGGCGCTGACTCTGTTGAATCAGGTGCTGCTCAGGCTGGAACAGGAAATGAAGGACAAAGGTCGGCAGGACCTGTTTGACCTGTGTCGAGGCTTCCTGGTGCTCGATGATTCTCGCATGCCCGTCGCTGAGATTGCAGCGAAGACTCAATCAACCGAATCGGCCGTCAAGGTGTTCGTTTATCGCCTGCGAAACCGCTATCGCGAGCTGCTGATGGAAGAAGTTCGCAGCACGGTCGATCATGATCGGGATGTGCCGGACGAACTTCAGTCGCTGTTCCGAGCCGTGCAAGGCTAGCGGAAAGCGGAAAGCGGAAAGCGGAAAGCGGAAAGCGGAAAGCGGAAAGCGGAAAGCGCGCGACTACCTGACCACTGACCACTGACCACTGAAAACTGAAAACTGAAAACTGAAAACTGAAAACTCCCTCACCCAAACAATTCGGTCTGTACTTCCCCGTAGATGTCGGTGAGTCGGAAGTCGCGGCCGGCGTAGCGGTAGGTCAGACGCTTGTGATCCATTCCCAGTGCGTGCAGAAGCGTGGCGTGAAAGTCGTGCATGTGCACGGGGTTTTCAGCAGGATGAAATCCGAAGTCATCGGTCGAGCCGTATGTGAATCCGCCTTTTGCTCCACCGCCGGCCAGCCACATTGTGAAGGCAGACGGATGATGATTTCGGCCGTCCGTGTTTTCCG
>VFQT010003906.1_pt1 | contig 13040 bp, 12 predicted proteins | sample 3512381 | NCBI WGS metagenome assembly VFQT01 (sample SAMN10412376, study PRJNA504923) | tailings metagenome | isolation source: Relicate 2 Philex TSF3 active mining site | place: Philippines: Tuba, Benguet | collected 2017-08-29 | reverse complement strand
TGCCGCCGTCAACATCATCGTCACGGGCGGCTCACTCCTCGCGGTGATGGCGATCGGCGTGATCCTCACCTATCCCGAGGTGCCCACGTGGCCACTGATTGGCGTGGTCGGGTCGGTCGCGCTCCTCGTCGGAATCGGCGGTTATCCCATGAGCTACACGATGTGGTTCGCCGTCGACTTGTTCATGAACCACTTGAGCGATGAAGAGTTGGCCGACGCCGCTCGTCACGCAGCGAAGGCAAACAACTAGTTCAGCTGAGTGACGCGGGTGGGTTCGCTCTATCGAGCACTGACGTCAACTCGCCCCACCACACCCACCGTTGTTTGGTCGACCATTTGGGTTCGCAGGTGATCAATGTGATGATCCCGTTCGTCGTGCCATCGACGCCCGCGAACGGCTGATCGTCGAGCACCCATACATCGGTCGGGTTGACGATCTCGTCCGCGACCAAGCGGTAGACGTAGTACTTGTCACGTGTTTCCACGATCACTTCGTCACCAACCTCCAGTTGGTCGATGTCGGTGAACGGCTTGCCGTAGGTCATGCGATGGCCGGCAAGTGCGAAGTTGCCGGAGTCACCAGGCATCGCATTGGTGGGGAAGTGACCGATGCCCATGTTCAGTTGTTCGTCTGCAACACCGCTCAAGATGGGTGTGGCCCACGCGTTGTCACGAAGCTTCGGAACGTACAAGAGGGCGAATGCGCCGTTGTCTGTAGCTACTTGGTCGAATTGTTCGATGAGGGCCGGGTCGATCGTCGTGGTCGGAGTATCGGTGGAAACGGGAGAGGTCGTCTGTGGGCTCGTCGCCATCACTTCAATGTCCGGAGATCTCTCGTTCAGGTTGGGGTCGAAAAGAGGTGCGAGGAACCGTGGTTCTTGCTGACCGTCGAAGGTGGCGAGGCCCCAGTTCGCATAGATGTCTGCCCGCTCACTCTCGGCGGCACTCCGTGCACGAAGGTCGCTCAACCACAATCGGTCAACGGAGACCGCAAGAAGGGCTAAGCCTCCAGCGATCAGTCCGTAACCGAGCCAAAGGATTACTCGCGACGCCGTGGTCCGAATGGAGGACATTGCGCTGAGTGTAGGCAGTAGGCGGAGCCTGTTTCATTCAGGCGTCGTCGACGAGCACGCCCCACCACACCCACCGTTTGTCGGTGGACCACTTCGGGGAGCAGGTGACGAGCGAGATCACTGCTGAATTAGCCGGAAGTCCGAGACGTGCGGTCACGTCGCCGACCACCCACGTTTTGTCCGGCTTCACCACGATGTCGTCGAGCAGGCGATATCGGTACGTGGCCTGCCGTGTGCGCACCACGACGAAGTCGCCTGCGGCAAGTTCGTCGATGTCCGCGAACGGTTCGCCGTTGGCCGTGCGGTGTCCGGCAAGGGCAAAGTTGCCTGGCTGTCCGGGTGGCGGTGCAGTGGGATATCGACCAACTCCAGTTGCCAATGCTGAGTCATCGACGCCCTCCACGATCGGTACGCCCCACACCCCGATCTTGGGGATGTACAGCAAAGCCGTTTCGTCTCGTTCCGTTTCGCGAGTGGGCTCCGACCAATCGGACGTGATCTCTTCGCGCAGCGTGTTCGCCGACTGCGAGGAGCGCTGATTTGAGAACTGGATATAGAGCGATGGAACGGCGAGCAGGATCAAACCGAACAGGATGAGAGCCACACCGACAACGGTTTGACGATTCGCAGAGAAGCGCATGCTCCTACCTGTCGCTCAGACTTTCGCTAGTAAGGATTCGACGAGTGCCGATACTCGCGCAGTCGCAATTCCGATCGATTGGTCGGCGATACCAAATGGCATCATCATGATGTCGTCTATGCGAAGAGATCCGCAGGAATAGACGACGTTGGGAACGTAGCCGTGCCGTGCGTCTTGGTGTGGAGAGAGGAGTGGCTCATCGAGTGATGCGATCACCTTCGTGGGATCCTCTAGGTCGAGAAGCATTGCGCTGATGTAGTAGGTGCGCATCGGGCCGACTGCGTGCGTCAGCGTGAGCCAACCTGCAGATGTTTCGATCGGCGAGCCACAATTACCGAGTTGGATGAGTTCCCACGGGCGACGCGGCACCTGAATGACGTGACGTCCTTCCCAGTGTTCGAGCGTGTCGGAAAAGGCAATCGAATTCGATTCGTGGTCGGCGCGGGAGAGCGCCACGTACTTGCCATTGACCTGGCGAGGGAAAATGGCGAGCCCTTTGCCGCCCGCCGCGGCACCTGTCACGGGATGAACCGTGAACGTGAGGAAATCTTTGGTGCGAAGTAACTGCTGGGAAATGTGTCGGCCATCGAATGCGGTGTAGGTGGCAACATACGTGACTGAGCCATCGTTCTCCGTGAAACGCACACAACGGGCATCTTCCATGCCATGTTCCTCGACGGCTGCCAGTGGCCACAGCACTCGCTCGGAGATGTCGGTGTCTGGATTAAAGCGAACGGAATACGAGCGTTCGGCAATCTCGCGAAATCGTCGGATCGTTTGATCAACATTGAGAAAGGTGTCGCGATTGTGCTGTAGACGATTGAGCTGCACCTCAAGTTGTGAGTGGCTAAACGATTTCCCCAAATCGTCCAGAACGAATTGGGCATTTTCGCCAAACATGTCTCTCTCGTAAATGAGGTGGTTGAAGGATCTCTTGTAGAGCGGCGCTTCACCGTAAAAGCCAGTGGAGAGCGAATGCTTGACGGGTTCAATCGAGACATGACCCTCGCGAGTGATTGAACCGGCTCGAAAACCAATCGAGGATCGGTGACCTTCGCCGATGCAGCGCACGGTCATGATGAATCGTTGGGAGTCGCCATGTGCATCGAGCTGGTTGGGGTGGAGCACCGCAGACGGATTGCTGAGCGAGGCACCCTCGATCGCGTATTCCATGGTGAACGTGGCGCCAATGAGTCGCCATCGCGCATCAGAGATCTCCTCGTTTTGGAGCAACTTTCGAGCCAGTCGCTGGGCGTGTTGATCGAGCATGAAGTGGAGATTCGTGTGTCGCTCGCCGAATCGTCCCTCCACGTCGCCAAGCGCCATTGCCACTTCGTGTTCGGAGAGTTCCATGATTCGCTTGAGCACCACGCCACTTCGGGTTTGTCTGGTGCCGTAGTTGTCCTGTCCTGCCACGAACAGTCGGGGTAACACGCGTGAAGCATCTGGTCGGAGATGATGGGGCGTGGTCGTTACCAGATCCATTTCTCTCCTCGAGGCACGAGTCGTTGGTGTTGCAAGGTCATCAACATTGCAATCGTCGATTCAGCCCCTTGATTGATGTTCACTCCGTTCGGCTCCAGCCCGTCAAATCCGCCCCCAGACGAGTGGTCGATGAGTGGCGTGTGAGCGTCGTTTCGACCTTGAAACCATGCAATCGAAAGCGCGATACCTTCCAGCCATTCGTTTGCACCGGTGACGCGGTGTGCTCGAGCGCACGCGTCGGCAAGTGCAGCCACCTCGATCGGCTGTTGCTCGAAGGCCGGCTTTGGATCGCCGGGACCACGTCCGGATGCAGGCGTCACCGAAAGATGCTGGTCGAGGGTCTCCATGTGGAGCAGCCATTCGAGCAAATCGAGTCCGCGCTTCTCCCACCTTTTGTCATTCAGTAACGAGCCCGCGGCGATGAGCACTTCGGGCAGGGATGCGTTGGAGTAGGTGAGGCGTGGTTGGGGCCAAGGCCACGACGTCGACTGGCCAGGTTGGTCGATCATCGTTGCCGCATCCGTGAGAAGGCGACGCGCCAATTCATGTTGTCGGTCCACCCGCAACACTTCTGCCGCACCGAGCGCGGCAAACGCCATGCTTCTGGGGTGCTCTGAGCGCAACAAGGAAGCTTTATCGAACGCCTTTATCGCCAACGCCCGAAGCGCGTGATCGGTGGAAAGCGAATACGCGGTGCCAAGGCCCCACAAGGCGCGCCCCCAGCAATCGTTCGTGCACGGCTCATCCATCCAGCAGCGCTCGAAACTCAATCGATTTCGAAATGCGCCATCGGGTGCCATGGCATCAATGATGAAATTCAGTCCGACGGTTGCCAGCACCTTGGCCGAGGACATTCCCGCATCCGCTCTGCTGCAAACAACGAGTAAACGCGCGTTGTCGTCCGTGCAATAGCCATGCTGGTAACGCGGTTTGGTTCCCTTTGCGTGTTCGAGGATCCCTCGATCGTCCGTCAGCAGGGCGAGATGGCGAAACGAAACGGGCTCAGCAGCAATAGAGGTCATGAGGCCCTCGCCATTGCATTGAGCAGCCCACCCAATTGGCAGTAGGAGGCAGCGACCACCGACCAATCGTGTTCCTCGCCGATTTTTTGCGCCTGCTCCTCCATGGTTCGCAGAGTGTCCGGATAGTCGACGACCATCTGAATGGCGTTGGCAAGCGCAACTGGATCCGCGTGGGGTACGACCATTCCGCACCCGCGGCTGACAAGTTCCACTGCGTGCGGAAACTCGGTGGCAATGACGGGCTTACCCGCAGCAACTGCGTCAACGAGCACGCCCGAGGTGATCTGGTCGAAACTGTCGTAGGGAAGAACGACCAGCGAGGATCGATGCACGAGATCGACGAGATCGTCGACCGAGCGATACTTCGAATCGAACAACACCTGTGAGGAAACGCCATTCTCCCGCGCCCGCTGCATCAACGAGTTGCGATACGCATCGCCGTCTCGTTCGAAGACTTTCGGGTGCGTCGTTCCAGCGACGGTGTAACGCACATGAGGATGGGTGTGAGAGAGAAGCCCCATCGCATCCACCACCCATTCGATGCCCTTCCCAGGGCCAAGCAAACCCCAAGTCAGCAGATCGAAGTGGCTCGATGAATTTCGGGGTGGCGAAGGAACGAACCTCGCGCCGTGAGCAATCACCGTCACCTTGTTTTCGTCCACGTCGTAGAGCGACACCAGACGCTTCCGGGCGGTGTGCGTCATCGTGACTACTGCAGCACTCATCTGCACGATCGACTCGAGGATGTGTCGCTGTTTGTCGCTCGGTGTGAGTGGAACGGTATGCAGGGTGGTGATGACCGGCGTCGTAGTGCGGCTGATGAGCTCCAACACCTCGTCTCCGTTGTCACCGCCGTAAATGCCGTACTCGTGTTGGATGAGCGCGTAGTCGAAATCGTCCAAGCACGACGCTGCGAGGCTCAACGACTGTCGTGATCCGGGTTTGAGCACGGACAGCACTCGATCGTCGAACGGCAACGCCGACTCGGTAGTGGAGCGCACCACACCGATGCGCTCCACACCGATCTGCTCCAATCCATTGGCAAGTGCACTGGCGAATGTGGCCAATCCACATGCGGTGGGCGGAAACGTGCTGACGATCGCCATACTCGGCAATGGCCGAGCGGATGGGTGCAGCACGCGGGCGAGAGTCTCGCTCGAGCGACTCATTTCATGTCTCCGCCCAATGTCAAGCGACGGAATGCGCTGAAGGTGAGGACCATGGCTCCGAGCAACATTGCGATCATCGCTATGAGGCGCGTGATGCCACCGTCGAATCCCGTGGAAGCGAGTTCGTCGGGGAACACTTGCTGTAGGTCGTCAGGCTGAGCTGGCTCAGGCACGATGATCTGCAGGTCGCTTGGCACTGTGGTGACGACGGGCGGCACCGTGGTGACGACAGGCGGCGCCGTAGTGGCGACTGCGGTGGTCGTCGGAGCTGCCGTGGTGGTCACCGGCGGCTCGGTCGTCGTCGTAGTCGTAGACGTGGTGGTCGTCGGTGGTTCCGTCGTTGTCGTAGTGGTCGTTGTCGTAGTGGTCGTTGTTGTCGTCGTCGGAGGCGTCACGATTGCGCTCGTACTCATCGATACGTCTTTGTTTCCCGTGCTGCAATTGGTTTCGTCGGTGCAACGAAAGTCGATCAAACGCATGTGGTAGGGAGAACCATTGATGTCTGACGCCGACATACCGACACCCCAGTCGGTCTGGCTTGCAATATGACCACCCCACGCCAACACTGCAGTCGTGTGACTCGCAGTGAAGTAGACAGTGATGCGCTTTTGTTGGGACGATGCGGAGTTGTCGATGATCGTGTAGCCGGTCGGGTTCGCGGGAGTCGGGCAAGGGAGACCGTCACACAGGTCGCCGTTTGCCGGATTGGCGATGACCGTTCCCTGTGGGGTGAATGTTCCTCCAAAGAGGCTGAACGATCCTGTTGCCTGCGGAACGGAACCGAGTGATGCATCCGCAGGAATGGTGGCTGTCGCAGCGGTCGCTGAGCCGCATGTGGCGGCATCGCAGGCCACGGCATTGGTCTCGGTCCGCGTGAATGTGGTGAGGTAATCGATGGCGTGTTTGCCGCCCTCGAGCGAATCCCACTCGATGGTGGCCAGGTACGTCTCACCTACGACCAAACCCTCGAACTTCGCGCGATAAGGCACGGAGTCGCCTTCCGCATAGACAGAATTGCTCGAATTCAAGTTGCCTGTTTGCCACGATGACGAACCTGCGGTGTTGCAGTCGTGATTCTCGTTTGCGCACTGTTCGAGCCTCTGCTGCTTGGCTGATCCGTTCGGCTGCGCTTCACTGAAAAGTTGCTCGCCAATGAATCTCATGGTGAGAAACAGTGCAATGGCGATCAGGGCAAAACCCGCGATTCGCCACAGGCGTCGTGAGTCTGGTGGTGGGGTGGTGCGTTGCTCGACGTGTTCCATGGCGACTCCCTTGTCGATTGGAAATGCCGCCGAGGTCCGGGGTGGCGCTCTTGGTTGATCACCGAGGTCTTGGGGTGAGAGCGAGCAACCTATGCGTGAAGCGCCACCTGCCCAACGCACCGCTGTACCGAATGCGAAGAGATGTCGACTTGGCAGGGACATTCGTACCCCACTTAGGGGACATTCGTTTGTGGGTATTTAGTAGTTCATGTGATTCCCTGACCTTCACATGCGTGACAGGGGAGGGGCAATGAGTCCAGGGGACGTTCAGCAACGAATCATCGATGCATTCGTGGAGGTGACAACCACCCCATTGTTGGCTGGGTTCAACGATGGCGCCCATGCTGTTCTCGACGTATGCCGTGAGATCTTTGGCATCGACGATGGCGCAATGATCGACGATTCGGTTGGCGAAGTCAGCACCTTGGTGGCTGCGTCAGATCCCCACTTGCTCGACGTGTTCGCTTCGCGACACACCCATGGCATGAGGGGAGTGCGCGAATGTCTGCGAGGAGCGATTCCGGTGTCCCGCGAGATTCCACATGAGGGGTATGTCGTTGACCCAATCGTGAAGCAGCTTGCGGTTGCCGGCTTTCGCCACGAACACTTCGTGCCAATGCGGCTACGGGGCAGGGTGGTGGGAGCGCTTGCGATGTTCGATCGACGAGAGGATTCACTGGGCCCCGAGGACCTCATCCTCGCTCAGGGGATTGCCGATTCATCTGCTGCGGTCTTGGAGGGCGTGCGTTCGTTGGCTGATGCCACACTCGTGATCGCCCAACTGAGGGGTGCACTTGATTCGCGCATCGTGATTGAACAGGCCAAGGGCATCGTGGCGGAGCGCCTCGATGTGGACTTGCCCTCTGCTTTCGACCACTTGCGACGGTCGGCCCGGTCACAGCGGCGACCGCTTGGCGACCTCTGCGCTGAGGTGATTTCTACGAGAAATCTGCTCGATCCCTTGCTAGTACAAGAAATGGTACATAAGAATGGAGACGGGGGTGTCAAGAGTCACGGTGGCAACGGATGATCGTTTCCAAATCGCAACGACCATCCCGACTGCGCCATGTCGCAATGGGGGAGACTGAACGAAGGTGGTGCCTTCCACAGGCGCCAAGTGGAACGGTAGCGATGAAACGCGTCAGTTCATTCGATGGAGTCGAACTCGAAGAGTTCCTGCACGACTTCGTCGTTCAAGACCTCGTTGCACTTTCGCTGAACTTGGAATTGTTGGTGGGTCGCGCCAACTCCCTGATCAACCGCATTCGTGAAGTGGTGGAACACGGCGAACAGTCGCAGGCGACACTCGAGCGAGTGATTCAAATCGCCTCCGCGTCATTCGACGGATTGGCGACGCGAGCAATCCATGTTCACCCGGCGAGCAACATGCTGCTCGACCGCGAATTGCTCTTCGATGTCTCCTGCGTCATTCGCGAGGCAGTCTCCAACGCCGTCCGCCATGGTGACGCAACGACGGTCTTCATTTCGGCAGAGATCGCCGATGACGAGCTGCAGTTGGAGGTAGACGACAACGGTTGTGGCGTCGACGAGTGCGCAGTGGGGATCGGCAATGGCACCCGCAACATCACGGCACGAGCTGCTCGTCGAGGCGGAACGTGCCGTATTGAGCGCAAAGCAAGTGGGGGCACCAAGGTCACATGGAAAGTACCGACAAAGGAGAACAGCAATGATTGATGTATTGATTTGTGAGGATCACCCGATGGTGGCTCATGCAATGGCCAAAGTGATCAACGATGACGGCGATTGTCGCGTGGTGGGTATCGCCAATGACAAGAACGCCTCACTCGCCACGTGTGCCTCGGGCAACGTGGATGTGGCACTTCTTGATGTGCGGTTGGGCCTCGAATCGGGTCTTGACGTCGCTGAGGCGTTGAAGAAGCGGCACCCCGACACCAAGTTGGTCATGCTCACGGCATTTCCCTCCGATCTCGCGTTGGTGAAGGCCTACGAACTTGGCGCCGGTGCGTTCATGCTGAAGAGCGGCGCTGTGGCAGATTTGTTGAAGACGATTCGCGACGTCAGTCGGGGTAACCAACTGATTGATCGCTATTCGGTTGCTGAAGCGAAGAAACGCCTTGGTGAGAAAGGCGCAGATGTGCTCGCTTCCGTCGACGACACTGACCGCAAAATCCTCGCCCTCGTGGCGCAGGGGCGCACCAACGCCGAGATCAGCGATCAAGTGTTTCTCAGTTTGCAGACGGTGAGAAATCGCTTGTCTGCCTTGTTGTCAAAATTCCATAAGCGAAATCGCACCGAGTTGGCCGTTGCCCTAAACGCCATGGGCGACGAACTCGGCTGACGTCCCGGCATTGCGGTGTCGGGTCGGTCGGTGCCCGGCGTCACCAGCCCCCCGGTGGCGCCGGGGCCGGCGTGGGTGGTGGGAAGCCCTAAAAATAGGGGTTTGAGAATGCTTGACCGAACAGGTGTTCGTCGGTAGGGTCGCTGTCGCGCTCGCACGTTGGGCGTGCGAGAACCACACATCAAGCCGCAAACCTCGTCACACCCGGCCCCTATGGTCACCGGGCTCAACGAGCAAAACCCAACAAGACCCACCAACACGAAAGCGACAGGACACCGACATGGCCGCCAAGGACACCAACCGGGAAACCGCCAAGAACGACTCAGCAACGGGAAACGCCGAGCGCCTCAAGGCCCTCGACATGGCCCTTGGCCAGATCGACAAGCAGTTCGGTAAGGGCTCCATCATGCGCATGGGCGAAAAGGAGTCCATGCGGGTGGCGGCGGTATCCACTGGCGCCCTGCCCCTCGACATTGCCCTTGGCGTCGGCGGTTTGCCGCGCGGGCGTGTCATCGAGATCTTCGGTCCCGAATCATCTGGTAAGTCCACGCTTGCCATGCATGTCGTGGCCGAAGCCCAACGCAACGGTGGCATTTGCGCCTACGTCGATGCCGAGCACGCGCTCGATCCGGTGTATGCCAGCGCCATCGGCGTCGACACCGACAACTTGCTGATTTCTCAGCCAGACACCGGTGAACAAGCCCTGGAGATCACCGACATGTTGGTGCGCTCCGGCTCGCTCGACGTGATCGTCATCGACTCGGTGGCAGCGCTCACTCCGCGCGCCGAAATCGAAGGCGAGATGGGCGATAGCCACATGGGTCTGCAGGCGCGTCTCATGAGCCAGGCCTTGCGCAAGCTCACGGCGAACCTCAACAAGTCGAACACCATCCTCATCTTCATCAACCAGTTGCGCGAGAAGATCGGCGTGATGTTCGGAACTCCAGAAACCACCACTGGTGGTCGCGCGCTCAAGTTCTATTCATCGGTGCGCCTCGACATCCGTCGCATCGAGTCGATCAAGGACGGCCCGGAGGTCGTCGGTTCGCGCACGCGCGTGAAGGTGGTCAAGAACAAGGTGGCTCCACCGTTCCGCCAGGCCGAGTTCGACATCATGTACGGCAAGGGCATCAGTCGCGAAGGCGCCGTGCTCGACATGGCGGTCGATCTCGGTATCGCCAAGAAGTCGGGAGCATGGTTCACCTACGAGGGTGAACAGCTTGGTCAAGGTCGTGAAAATGCCAAGACGTTTCTTATCGAGAACACCGAGATCATGGTGCAAATCGCCGAGCGAGTACGCCAGCAGTCGGGTGTCGATGTTTCGAATGAAGCACCAGGCTTCACCGAAGAGGACGACGAACCCATCGACCTCGATTGATCACGTGATTTCCCACCGACTAGCGCGCCCTCCCGTGCTAGTCGGTGGGGCTGCCATCGCCTACCGGCGTCACGAATTCGTGCGTCGGTAGGCTTTTTTCGTGCTCGACCGCAAGTTCCACGTGCGTACCTTCGGTTGTCAAATGAATGCGCACGATTCCGAGCGCATCGCAGGTCTCCTCGAGACCGACGGCATGCAGCACACTGACCTCGAGGATGACGCAGATGTGGTGGTGTTGAACACCTGCTGTATCCGGGAAAACGCTGACGACAAGTTGTACGGATCCTTGGGCTGGTTGAAGCCGTGGAAGGAAGCGCGCGAGGGTCGCCAGATCGTGGTGGCAGGGTGTTTGGCCCAAAAGGACCGGGAAATCGTGCGCCAAAAGGCGCCCCACGTGGACGTGGTGATGGGTACGCACAACGTTCACCGCACCGCAGATCTACTGCGAACGGCACGCGAACGGGGCGCCGTCACCGAAATCTTTGATGAAGCCGTGCTCGATGATCACGCTCTCTTTCCCAGTGCGTTGCCAGCTCGTCGGGAGACCTCCTACAACGCTTGGGTGACCATCCAAATTGGCTGCGACAACACCTGTGCCTATTGCATCGTTCCCGCGGTGAGGGGCAAGGAGATCTCGCGCTCGGCGGACGAGATCGTCGACGAAGTGCGCATGCTGGCGATATCGGGTGTCACCGAGGTGACGCTCCTCGGCCAAAACGTCAATAGTTATGGTCGCGATCTAGCACTTGCCGCGCGCAAGGCGGGCGCTACCGAGACGAAGTTGAGGCCGCAGTTTGCGGAGTTGCTTTCGCGTGTGGCCGATGTGGACGGGATTCGTCGCGTGCGCTACACCAGCCCGCATCCCAAGGACATGACGCTCGATGTGCTGCAGGCCATGGGCGCCAAGTCGAACATCTGTGAACACCTGCATTACCCGCTGCAATCTGGTTCGGATCGCGTGCTGTCACTGATGCACCGCGGTTACACGGCTCAGAAGTATCTCGACCGGTTGGCCGAAGCTCGTTCGGTCATCCACGATCTCGCCGTATCCACCGACATCATCGTCGGTTTCCCGGGCGAAACCGAGCAGGACTTCCAAGAGTCGTTGGCGATTGCGGCTGAGGCCGAATTCGACTCGGCGTACTTGTTCATCTTCTCTCCCCGAGAAGGAACCGCTGCAGCGGAGATGACCGATCGATTCGTGGAACCGGGTGTCGCGGGTGAACGATTCGATCGGATGAAAGCGGTGCTCGACCGCGCTGCCGTGCGCAAGCATCGTGCGCGCATCGGTCTGCTGGAGGAAGTGGTGGTGGAGGGTCGCAACAAGCGGAATCCCGACATGCTCACCGGACGAACCCGTCAGAACAAGTTGGTTCACTTCGTAGCCGCCGAACAGTTGCGCGTAGGAACGTTCGGAATGGTGGAGATCACCGATGCCGCACGTTTTCACCTCTCGGGGGTGTTGCGTGAGGTGACCCATCTCCCCACGCACCGTGTTCGCCTGCCGGTGCAGTCAGCCGTCTGACGTGAACTTCGATGGCCCCGTAGTAGTGGTTCTCGGCCCGACGGCGAGCGGAAAGTCCGATGTGAGCATGGCCGTGGCCGCGCAGAACGACCGAGTGGAGATCGTGGCGTGTGATGCGATGCAGGTGTACAGGGGTATGGACATCGGCACGGCAAAGCCCACCGTGCAAGATCGTGAATCGGTTCCACACCATTGCCTCGATCTCGTCGAGCCGCATGATCGATTCACCGTGTCGGATTTCCAAGAAGCCGGGCGACAGGCGATTCGAGAGATTCATGCCCGCGGCAACGTTGCACTCGTGGTGGCGGGCACCGGGCTGTACCTCACTGCATTGATCGACGATCTCTCGTTCCCTGGTGAGTGGCCGGAGTTGCGCAAGGATCTCGAGCGCGTCAACGACACCGCGTCACTGATGAGCCGGCTTCGCGAACTCGATCCCGAGGCCGCCGACAAGATCGATCCCGGTAATCGTCGCCGCATCATCAGGGCTCTCGAAGTGTGTCTCGGTAGTGGCGAGAAGTTCAGTGCTACGGGTCCAGGGACGAGCGCGTATCCACCGAATGGTGTGCGCCAGATCGGCATCTTGTGGGAGCGGGAGGCGCTGGGGAGACGGGTGGCGGAGCGAGTACATCGGATGATGGAAGCGGGGTTCGAGGCCGAGGCCCGATCGATTTTCAAGGATCGGTCCCCGTCGCATACCGCAGCGCAAGCGCTTGGCTATCGGGAGTTGTTCGCCCATTTCCGCGGCGAATGCACGCGAGGGCAGGCGATTGCCGACATCATCACCCACACCAAGCAGTTTGCGGTTCGACAGGAGCGTTGGTTCAGGCGCGACCCCCGTATCGAGTGGGTGCGAGTACTGGAAGATCCGGTTACTGAAGTGGCGCCCGTCGTCGCGTCTTGCTGTTCGTAGAGTTGGACGAAGTGGCGACTCTGGATCTCTTGAAGCTGAGCGGTTTGGGCAACGACTTCCTCGTCCTTGCAGCTGATCATGATTCACGTGCCGACTGGCCAGGCGTCGCTCGGAAAGTGTGCAACGCCGAAACTGGACCTGGTGCAGATGGACTGCTGATCCTCGGTCGCCTAGGTGAAATGCACTTGTCGATGCACTTGTACAACGCCGATGGTTCGACTGCCGAGATGAGTGGCAACGGCATTCGTTGTCT
>VFQT010003905.1_pt1 | contig 13045 bp, 10 predicted proteins | sample 3512381 | NCBI WGS metagenome assembly VFQT01 (sample SAMN10412376, study PRJNA504923) | tailings metagenome | isolation source: Relicate 2 Philex TSF3 active mining site | place: Philippines: Tuba, Benguet | collected 2017-08-29 | reverse complement strand
TCTCGTGTAACAGTGCGATTAGCGGCAATCACGCCACCAAACGCTGATACTGGATCACACTGATGAGCCCGCTGATAAGCATCGCTAATAGAATGTCCAATTGCAATGCCACATGGATTGGTGTGTTTGATGATGGCAACGGCTGGCTGAGCGTGATCATGAGCAGCTCGCCATGCTGCCTCGATATCAAGGTAATTGTTGTAGGACATCTCTTTGCCATGTAGCACCACTGCATTTGCTAGCCCAGAATAAACCCCGGTTCCGGCATATAAAGCTGCACCTTGATGAGGATTCTCTCCGTACCGCAAATCGCGCAACTTCGTGAAACTCTTTCCAACCCATGTGGGAATTTCCTCATCGGACTGTTCACCCAACCATGTCGCAACCGCGATGTCATAAGTAGCGGTCACGCGAAAAGCTTCGAGTGCGAGCGCTTTTCGTTGGGCCAAGGTAGTGCCGCCACTCGATAATGCCTCTGTGATGACGTCATATTGAGAGGCACTTGAAACAACTGCGACGCTGTGGTGATTCTTGGCGGCACCGCGAATCATGCTTGGTCCACCGATATCAATCTGTTCGATACATTCGTCAACAGAGGCGCCACTTCGCACTGTTTCTACGAAGGGATAGAGACTGACCACCACTAAATCGAACGGCGCGATTCCCAAATCATTAAGTTGATCACCATGAGAGCTCAACCGAAGGTCAGCCAAAATTCCGGCATGAATTACCGGGTGGAGCGTCTTTACCCGTCCATCAAGTGATTCCGGAAAACCAGTTAATTCCTCTACTCGGATAACGGGGATACCACTTTTTTCAATTGTCGAGGCAGTGCTACCGGTGGAAACAATCTCTACGCCACTCTGATGGAGTTTCTCGGCAAATTCAACAAGGCCACTCTTGTCATAGACACTTATCAATGCACGCTTGATGGGCTTTCGCATTACTTCCCTCTCTCAGCTAAGGCCAGGCCAAGTATGCCAGTGACGATTAGCTCTCTTTCGAGCTCTTTGATGCGGCTATGGAGCGATGTCTCGCTCTCACCAGGGATGATTTCTACTCTTCGCTGTGCGATTATCTCGCCCGTGTCTACGCCTTCGTCTATATAGTGCAAGGTACAGCCACTCTCCGCTACTCCCGCAGCTAATGCATCGCGAACCGCATGTGCGCCGGGGAATAATGGCAAAAGTGCAGGATGCGTATTAACAATCTGAAAAGCGCTTACAAAATGTGGCGAGAGAATCTTCATAAACCCAGCGCTAACCACAAGCCATGGCTTCACAGCGGCAACTGCAGCGCGAAGTTCGCTCTCCCAAGCGCTTCGTTCGACACCGCTTCGAAAAGGGATTAACTGTGAGCGCACATTGGCAGCTTCTGCTCTTTTAAAGATTCCCGCCTCTGGATTTTCGCTGATGATTAAAGCTAATTCGATGTGCTCGTAGAGAGCTCCACTTGGCTGTGTCGTGGCATCAATCAATGCTTGGGCAACGCTGCCCTCACCAGAGGCGAGTATTACGATGGATTTCTTGCCCCCGGCGCTCACTTTGGTCCCCATTTGTCATACGCGACTTTCAAAACCATGCCAGCTGAGAGTTGGGCGAGAAAGAGTAATGGAAATTGCCATAGCGATGGACCAATAGTGTTGAGCGCTCCCCCTAATAATGTGCCGTTGCTCAACCAAGTGAGGGCGAAGATAAGCGCAGTGAGAACTAGCGGAAAGACAATATAGCCAAAACGTATTTCGCCGATTGAGGTACGCCTGACGATCGTCATCACAAATACCCCAGCACCGATGCCAATTAGTGACCCAAGGTAAAGATATGGATGCGTTCCAGTAGGTATCGCACCTAGCAATGGAAATGCGGGTATCTCATTGAGTTGATGAATTCCTGGTGAGACTAACGTGCCAGTACCAATCGCAAAGCCACTTCCTAATAAATATGAAAGCGCAGAGATTGCCATATTTGGCAGAGTAAGTATGGCAAGGACTGTGAGCAGAATGCCACCAATGATTCCGGCATCAAGGACTGCATAGAGATCTCGTACAACAGAAAAATGAAATGCCAGCGAGATTGAATAGAAGAGAGAACCGATTCCCAGCAAACCGCCTATGACAATGATCGCGATGCGAGTGAGATCTCGAAGTAATGAAGGCGCACCTGACGGCACCACCAAAGTGAACTCAGCTAGAAGAATCAATGCGACAACAATCAGCGGAGCCCACCACCAACGTGGCTGTACATCTTGTGAGCGCGAACCCAAACTAGCCACGATCATGATGACGGTGTATGAAAAAAAGAGCCCAATTGCCGCTTGTCGTTGCTTCGTATTTAAGCTCCGAGCCGAATCAAACTGTCGGTGTAATCGGTTGAGCGCACCTCGGAAAGCGATGAACGGCAGGATGAGCGCGCCTAGCGGTAGGAAACTCAAACTTCCAGGGATGCCACTTGGTGGTAGCGCTAAGGAGAAGGTCACGTGATGTGCGCCCAACCAAACCCAAAAGGAACCGCGCACCGCATCGCTCATCTCACCGCTTAGTGAACCTGCAGTTGCCCAGGCGACTAAGACGATAAGAGCCAACGGGATAAAGGTAGAGAGCGCAGCGCGCACTCCTTCTGAAGCGCCAGCAATGAGCGGGCGCGCCATCGTTAGCGTCCGAGGATTGAACGAAGAAGTTGAGCGCTTTCTGAAGGTGTAACACCAACGCGCACGCCAACTGCCTCGAGAGCATCTCGTTTTGCCGATGCCGTGCCAGACGATCCAGAAACAATTGCACCAGCGTGGCCCATTGTTTTTCCTTCCGGAGCGGTAAATCCAGCGACATAACCGACAACAGGTTTTGTCACATACTCTTTGATGAAAGCAGCGGCACGCTCCTCAGCGTCGCCACCAATTTCGCCAATCATCACAATCGCCTCGGTTTTGGGGTCATCTTGGAAGGCACGAAGACAATCGATGTGTGTAGTGCCGATTACTGGATCGCCACCGATTCCAACAGCTGTTGAGAATCCGATGTCACGAAGTTCATACATCATCTGATAGGTAAGAGTTCCTGATTTTGAGACCAAACCAATCGGTCCACTACCGGTGATGTCAGCAGGGATGATACCTACATTCGATTCGCCTGGAGTAATCAAACCCGGACAGTTCGGACCGATAATTCGTGTAGTTCCCTTCGCTTGTGCGTACGCGACAAATTGGGTCGAATCATGGACAGGTATTCCCTCGGTGATGACGACAGCGAGCGGCACCTTTGCATCAACTGCATCGATGACAGCAGCTTTGGTGAATTTCGCTGGAACGAAGATCACTGACACATTTGCACCAGTAGCAGCTACCGCTTCACTCGCGGAATTGAATACCGGAAGCGAAGTGCCATCCATATCAACGCTCTGGCCGCCTTTACCTGGCGTTACACCGCCGACAATATGGGTACCGGATTTGAGCATCCGTTTGGTGTGCTTAGTTCCTTCAGAACCGGTCATTCCATGAACAATGACGCGACTATCTTTATTAAGGAAGATGCTCATTATTTAGCCGCCAATTCTGCTGCACGGGCAGCTGCGCCATCCATCGTCTCTGCTTGTTCGACGAGCGGATGATTCGCTTCTTTGAGAATGCGTCGCCCTTCGAGAACATTATTTCCATCTAGACGTACCACAATCGGCTTGGTCGCCTTATTACCCAAGATCTCAAGCGCTTGGATGATGCCATTAGCTACTGCATCGCATGCAGTGATGCCACCGAACACATTAACAAAGACGCTCTTCACATCTTTATCATTCAAGATGATCGAGAGTCCATCGGCCATCACTTGCGCCGAAGCTCCGCCTCCAATATCAAGGAAGTTGGCTGGCTTCATCCCACCAAACTTCTCTCCAGCGTAGGCAACGACATCCAAGGTACTCATGACCAGACCTGCACCATTGCCGATGATTCCTACTTGGCCATCAAGTTTTACGTAATTGAGGTCTTTTTCTTTAGCAAGCGCCTCGAGAGGGTTGGTGGATGCGTGGTCAACGAGCGCTTCATGATCGGGATGGCGGAATGCAGCGTTGTCATCAAGAGTGACTTTGCCATCGAGAGCAATTATTCGACCATCTTCGGTGCGCACCAGTGGATTAACTTCAACAAGCGTTGCATCTTCTGCGACAAAACATGCCCAGAGTTTTACGAGTACATCAGCAACTTGGCTCTGTACATCTGCGGGAAATTGCGCTTGTTTCACGATGGATGCGGCGAGCGCTTGATCGATGCCCTTCGCTGGGTCGACATGCACTTTCGCTAATTTTTCTGGGGTCTCGTGTGCTACTTGTTCGATATCCATTCCGCCGGCAACTGAGGCCATGACGAGAAAGGAGCGCGCGGCACGATCGAGCAAGATTGCTAGGTAGTACTCCTCTTTGATAGGCGCTGCTTGCGCAATCATCACCTTGTGCACTGTGTGGCCTTTGATATCCATGCCAAGAATTGCTTGGGCTTTGGTAAATGCATCATCGGGATCAGTGGCGAGTTTGACGCCACCGGCTTTTCCACGACCACCAATTTTTACTTGCGCCTTCACCACAACTTTGCCGCCCATTCCTGCAGCGGCGCTCTTTGCCTCATCGGGAGTAGTTGCAACTTTTCCAGCTAGGACTGGGATTGCATGTGCCTCAAATAAATCTCGCGCCTGATACTCAAATAGATCCACTACACAATACCTCTCGCCCGGTCGACCGACTTTTTACTGGTTATTGACTGTAACTCTTCTGACGTAATCCTAGCGATGGCCCACTGAGTTCTTGACCCATTGCGCAATCTCGTTTGTTGAGGCCCCTGATGTGAAAATTTTGGCTACGCCTAACGCTGTTAGCTCTGCAATGTCATCATCAGGAATTACCCCGCCCCCAAAGACGAGTATCTTCCGTTCACCAATCAGCTCCATGATTCGCCGAAAGAGTGTCAGATGTGCGCCGGAGAGGATTGAGAGGCCTATCGCATCGGCATCCTCTTGAATTGCTGTTCTGACGATCTCTTCTGGACTTTGATGCAGACCGGTATAGATGACCTCGCAACCGGCATCACGGAGGGTTCGCGCAACTACCTTCGCGCCTCGATCGTGTCCATCAAGACCTGCTTTAGCGACCACCACTCGAATTGGTCGGCTTCCCATAGCGATACCGTGCCACTCTTGAGGGCTTGGCGCCAAATCAGACTTTCTCCACTGGGGCGTACCGGAGTAAGAGCCTACGTTCGCCGTAGCTACCGAAATCGATAGTCGCCTCGGCCCGATCACCGGCGCCGGTTAGGGAGCGGACCTGACCGATTCCGAATGTCTGGTGGAGCACGCGATCTCCCACCTCTAGATCAAGGGCGATCACACGCTTGCCGGTTGAGCGAACAGGGGGTGCGCTGCGCACCTTTGGCGTGAACGTTTGCGACTTGCGCTCCATGAGTTGCTCTGGAATCTCACCAAAGAATCTTGAAGGGGCGTTATACGTTGGTGTGCCGAACATAAAGCGAGTGGATGCGCGAGTGAGATAAAGGCGCTCACGTGCGCGAGTGAGGCCCACATAAGCAAGTCGTCGCTCTTCTTCGATTTCATTGGGATCACCAAGAGATCGTGAATGCGGAAAGACACCTTCTTCTAAACCAGTAAGAAAGACAGTTGGAAACTCCAAGCCTTTTGCAGTGTGCAATGTCATTAGCGTGACTACGCCACCGTGATCTGCACCATCGGGAATTTGATCTGAGTCTGCAACAAGTGACACTCGCTCTAAAAATCCTACGAGCGAGATTTCTTCTGGCTGGTCATCGACTCCAATGACGGTGCGGTTCTCATCTTCTTCGTACTCTTGGGCAACAGCGACTAACTCTTCGATGTTCTCGAGCCTTCCCTCATCTTGCGGATCGGTGCTATCGGAGAGCTCGGCCCCTAATCCACTTTGGTCGATTACAGCTTCGGCAATCACTGAGGGTTTGAGACCGTTTTCGACCATCGTTCGCAAGGTAGCCATGAGATTTGCGAATTGATCAATTGCCGTGATGGCGCGCGCAGTGAGATCTGGCGCTTGATCTGCTTTAAAAAGCGCATCCCACAGCGGGATATCGAGAGCATCTAGGGATGCAATCGCTTTATCACCGATACCGCGTTTGGGTGTATTGATGATTCGACGAAGCGAGATTTCATCGTATGGGTTGGCAAGAACGCGGAGGTAAGCAAGAAGATCTCGGACCTCTTTTCGCTCGTAGAAGCGCACTCCCCCGACGACCTTGTAAGGAATCGCGTTTCGCATAAAAACTTCTTCAAAAGGGCGAGATTGATTGTTTGTGCGATAGAAAATTGCAGTTTCTCCCGGTTGTGAGATTCCTTCTTTTTGGAGAGTACGAATCTCGTTCATGACAAATTCAGCTTCATCGCGTTCATCATCAGCTTCGTAAGTGACTATTGCCGAGCCTGCACCAGAATCGGTCCATAGATTCTTTGCTTTGCGGCTGGCGTTGTTGGTAATCACTGCGTTTGCAGCAGAGAGAATGTTCTGAGTTGAGCGATAGTTCTGCTCAAGCAAAATAGTGCGCGCGGATGGGTAATCCTCTTCGAATTGGAGAATGTTTCGGATTGTTGCGCCACGGAAGGCGTAAATTGATTGATCAGCATCGCCAACAACACAGAGTTCGGCTGGAGGAACTCCATCGCTTTCACTACCTACTAGTTCACGCACTAAAACATATTGGGCGTGGTTGGTATCTTGATATTCATCAACAAGCACATGACGAAAACGAGATCGATAACGCGCCTTTACCTCGGGGTGACGTTGCAAAAGTTCGACTGTTTTCATGATGAGATCATCAAAGTCAAAGAGATTACCCTCGTGTAATTTCTTCTGGTAGATGGCGTAGGTCTCAGCCACTATTTCTTCGAAATGATTAGTAGTTTGATTGGCATAATCAGCAGGGCCCATTAATTCGTTCTTAGCGTTGCTGATCATGGCATGAATCTGACGTGGGTTATATCGCTTTGGATCGAGATTGAGATCCTTGCCGATAAGCGCAACTAACCGTTGTGAATCACTTTGATCATAGATAGTGAAGTTTTGTTTGTATCCCGCAGCTACTGCCTCTTGCCGCAATATGCGCACGCATGCGGAGTGGAAGGTGGACACCCACATTGATTTAGCGCGCGGACCGACAAGTGCCTGTACCCGCTCCCGCATCTCACCCGCAGCTTTGTTGGTGAAAGTAATCGCAAGAATTTCGTAAGGAGCAACAGCGCGCACCGCCAAGAGATAGGCGATTCGATTGGTGAGCACGCGCGTCTTGCCTGAGCCTGCGCCGGCAACTATGAGTAAAGGCGAGCCAGAATGTAGGACCGCCTCACGTTGTGCTGGGTTTAACCCATCAAGGAGTGGGTGATTGCCCCCGGTTACACTCATAATGTACGAGCCTAACCTGACCCACTGATAAGGAGCGCCATGGAGCCGATTGCCGACTCGGAGATTTCGAAGGTCCTAGTCGTAACCGCGCATCCCGATGATGTCGATTTTGGCGCGGGCGGAACCATTGCGCAGTGGACTGCGAAGGGAATCGAGGTTGCATACTGCATCGCAACAAACGGTGATCAAGGTGGCGAAGATCCAGATATCCCCCGCGACCAAATGCCTGTGATTCGCCAAAAAGAGCAGCGCGATGCCGGAAAGATTCTTGGCGTCACCGATATTGAATTCTTAAATTATCGAGATGGCTGGTTGGAACCAACAATCGAATTGCGTAAGAAGATTGTCAAGGCAATTCGCCGCGTTAAACCAGATCGCATGGTCATTCAAAGTCCAGAGCGAAATTGGGATCGCTTAGGCGCAAGCCACCCTGATCACATGGCCGCCGGTGAGGCTGCAATCCAAGCCGTATATCCCGATGCCCGTAATCGCTTTGCATTCATGGATTTATTGGATGAAGGATTGGAACCATGGCGCGTTAAAGAAGTATGGGTAATGTCGATGGTCACTCCCAATCACTACATCGATATCACTGACACCTTTCCTAACAAGATGGCAGCGCTTCATGCACATGTTAGCCAAACTGCTCATAATGCAGATTTAGAAAAAATGGTCCGCGAGTGGGGCGAGCGAAATGCGACTGCAGGTGGCCTACCTGAAGGGCGAATTGCTGAAGCATTCCGCGTCGTCAACACCAACTAGTTATTTGACTTGCTTGTAACCCTTCGGACACTTCGGGTTAGCGCCTTTCACTAGCTTTCTACCTGTGGCATTTGCACAGTAGATGGATTTAACGGTTGGTTTCTTTAGTGCAGGTTTTGCTGCAGCTTTGGAGGAACCTTGTGAAGAATTTTGAGAAGTTGCGACGCTCGTTGTTGCGTTAGCCGCCAACTCTTCCGGAGCTCTATTGAGCTTTACAGCAATTTTTGGAGTTGAAAAAGTGAAACCGTAGGCAGCCAAACTTAGCCACCCGTCCTTTTCGGTAAGTGTTGTTGTACTCACTTTTTCCACTGTATCCCCGCGCACAATCGAGACTGTAGCCGAGGTTGGCGTCTTGTTGAATCCATAAATGCAGCGTGCAATATCTGCGCGAATAATTAGGTCGTAAGTTCCTATAAATTCGGTTCCATTTGCAGCAAAATGCGGTGCACTTACAAGGTAATTTAATGTTTGTTCTTTTTCGTTGTATGCGGGAATAGAACCATCGTAAACAGTCGCATTTGTCATTACAATTCCAGCTAATCCGGGTGCCTTTAGCACGCAATATCCTTTACCACCAAGTGCAGCTGCATCGGATGCAAGCCTTAACGGATCAATACTTCCAAAGGCCCAAATTTTGGGATTTGCACTAGCTCTGTCTTTTATATATGGCCTGACTACATTGAGACGATTGATGGCGGTTGAATCGTAAGTCCAATTAGTAAAATACTGAGCAATTCCTGTTGAACCAACTCCCCAGGTACTAGGGGCTGCACTCGCATATGCAGAGAGAATGGTCTTTTTGTCATTTTCATTATCAAACCACTCCGAAACCACCGGAACCTCTGTTGGCAAACCTCCAACTGAGATTACCCAGGCGTTTCCATTTTGGTTAATGCTGACTTCAGGACTTTTCATACGCCCATGAATCCACCCACCTACCTGGGAGTTGGTCCGGATTGCGACAGAAAATGAGACTCCTTCGGGAAAAGGCTCTCGTCTGTAGCAGGCACCATCAACACTGGCGGCACAGTTTTTTGCATGACCTCCACGTTGAGCGCCAGCCCACGGATTTTTTCCTGCGATTCCCTCTGGCGACATAAAGTCTAATCTTTCATTACTCATGGCTCGGGGTCGCTCCATCTGAGAATCAATAACCCTAGAAACTGGCTGAAGCATGGTCACAAAATGAGTCCACTTCGGAAGTTCATCCGGTGCGAAGCTGCCCCCAAGAATGGGATTTAGTAAAAAGTCCTTACCGCCCGGATGAGTTAATGAAGGAAAATTCCAAATTGATTCTACTTTTGAATCCGGAATAAATTTAGTTTCATCACCTCGCCAAAACAAACTTTCATCATCAGACACATAACCTATAAATGTTGCCTTTTCGATTGTTCCATCTTGTCTGCGAGCAGTTAAACTCTCAACACAATTGACTTGATTTGCGTTTCGGCAAGGACTTAACGTTGCACCAAGAGAGAAATACTCTGCACCTGCACAAGTTGGATCGTTCAGAGATTTACAAATAGGGCCGGTCGGAACGCCATTCTTCATAACTAGCGCCCGTAGCGCTCCTACTAGTGAAAATCCTTGTCGATCATCAAAACCAACGCCTAATTGCCCATCGAGAGTTGGCCTCGGAAGATTCCAATGCTCGTCGGGCGCTGTTGCTCCAGAGGCACTCAAAGGCAAAAGTGATATCAAAACGAAAAAACATGACACTAAAGCAAGCTTTCGCATGGGCACAGATTACGCCGAAGGCAACTTTCTGAAAACTACTCCCACTCGATTGTTCCCGGGGGTTTACTGGTGATGTCCAAAACGACCCGATTCACACCATGAACTTCATTGGTAATGCGGTTAGAAATCTTGGCTAGTACATCATTCGGCAGGCGCGACCAATCAGCGGTCATTGCATCCTCACTCGATACCGGCCGTAGCACTATTGGGTGACCGTAAGTCCGTCCATCACCCTGCACGCCCACGCTATGCACATCGGCAAGAAGCACTACTGGGCACTGCCAAATTTCACGATCGAGCCCCGCGTTATGTAACTCTTCTCGTGCGATGGCATCAGCATGGCGCAGTAGCTCCAATCGCTCTTGCGTGACCTCACCAATGATACGAATTCCTAAACCAGGGCCAGGGAAAGGTTGTCGCCACACGATCTCTTCTGGTAACCCCAATTCCAAACCCAGCGCGCGCACTTCATCTTTAAAGAGGGTGCGCAACGGCTCAACTAATTCAAACTGCAGATCATCGGGAAGTCCACCCACATTGTGATGGCTCTTGATATTTGCAGTTCCACTTCCACCACCAGATTCAACAACATCAGGATAAAGCGTTCCCTGCACTAGGAACTTAACATCCTCGGTCGCAATCTCGCGCGCGGCAGCCTCAAAGGAACGAATGAACTCTCGACCAATAATCTTTCGCTTCTCTTCAGGGTCAATTACACCTTTGAGTGCAGTTAAGAACTTCGCCTTTGCATCGACAACTTTAAGTTTCACCCCAGTGGCAGCAACAAAATCTCGTTCGACTTGTTCTGCCTCACCTTGACGGAGTAATCCATGATCAATAAATACGCATGTAAGTTGCACGCCCACAGCCCGCTGCACGATTGCTGCCGCAACTGCAGAATCAACTCCGCCAGATAGTCCGCACATCACCCGGTCTAATCCAACTTGCTCTCTTATTCGTTCAATTTGTTCTTCAGCGATATTTGCAGAGGTCCACGAAGGCTCACAGCCAACAACTCCAATCAACCAACGCTCCAAAACCTCTTGTCCGTAGGTCGAATGCACCACCTCAGGGTGATACTGGACTCCAGCTAATTTGCCATCTGCAGATTCAAACGCTGCGACAGGAGTCTGTTCAGTTGAACCGGTAACGGTGAATCCTTGTGGCGCACGCACCACGCTATCCCCGTGTGACATCCATACTTGTTGTGCTTTTGGCATTCCATTGAATAATGGCGAATTGCTGTGAACAGTGAACTCGGTCCGACCATATTCTCGTGCTCCAGTCTTTCCTACTTCACCTCCTAGCGTTGCCGCCATCACCTGAAATCCATAACAAATTCCAAAAACTGGAACGCCAGAATTAAGCAACTGCTCATCTAATTTCGGGGCGCCAGATTCGTACACGCTCGAAGGTCCACCCGAGAGAATGATTGCTTTCGGTTTTTTATCGAGCATTTCACGCGCGCTCATCGTGTGCGGAACGATTTCGCTGTAAATCTTCGCCTCACGAACCCGTCGGGCAATGAGTTGTGCGTACTGCGCGCCGAAATCTACGACGAGCACCAAATCACGGGCGATGGATGACCACCTCTACTCGTTGGAATTCCTTCACATCTGAGTAACCAGTCGTTGCCATCGCTCGTCGCAGCGCACCGAAGAGATTCATCGTGCCATCTGCGTTATGTGAAGGGCCGTGCAGGATTTCAGAGAGCGTGCCAACTGTGCCAACATGAACTCGCTGCCCACGTGGCAACTCAGGATGGACCGCCTCAACTCCCCAGTGCCAACCCTTACCTGGCGACTCAACTGCACGAGCAAGAGGTGAGCCCATCATCACAGCGTCAGCGCCACATGCGATTGCTTTTGCGATATCTCCGCTTCGACCAACTGATCCATCGGCAATCACATGAACGTAACGACCGCCAGATTCATCGAGATACTCACGTCGGGCTGCAGCAACTTCTGCAACCGCAGTTGCCATAGGTACTGCAACACCAAGAACTTGACGTGTGGTGTGTGCGGCACCGCCACCGAAACCAACCAAGATCCCGGCTGCACCTGCGCGCATGAGGTGAAGTGCTGCGTTAGCAGTCGCGACGCCACCAACAATCACCGGCACATCTAACTCATAGATGAATTTCTTCAAATTGAGCGCATCGTCTTTCTCTTTCGGCGATACATGTTCTGCACTTACCGTCGTGCCACGAATGACAAAGATGTCAACGCCAGCATCTATAACGACCTTGTGGAATTCAGCCGCACGTTTTGGCGATAACGCTGCAGCAACAGTTACTCCGCCTGCGCGGACTTCAGCAATACGCTCTTTAATCAATTCCGGTTTGATTGGCGCGGCATACAGCTCCTGCATACGTCGCGTGACTTGATGATCAGGAATCGAGGCAATCTCGCCGAGCGGAATTCGCGGGTTCTCATAGCGAGTCCACAAGCCTTCAAGATTGAGTACACCGATACCACCTTGCTTACCAATTTCAATTGCCGTCTCAGGAGAGACCACCGAGTCCATAGGAGCGGCAAGCATCGGAATCTCACACTTATACGCATCGATCTGCCATGCAGTGGAAACATCTTCGGGATTTCGAGTTCGACGACTAGGGACAATTGCGATGTCATCAAAGGAATATGTCTGGCGTGCGCGCTTGCCTGGTGCAATTTCAATCTCGCTCATACTCACCTTCCCCGGTAATTCGGCGCATCAACAGTCTGGTCAATGCTGTGTGGATGGCTTTCACGTAAACCTGCCGACGTAATCTGAACGAACCGCCCGTTCCGTTGTAACTCAGAGATATTGCGCGCTCCGGCATAACCCATTCCGGAGCGAAGTCCGCCTGCTAACTGATGGACAACTTGAGCAACAGTTCCGCGATACGAGACCCGACCTTCGATTCCTTCTGGAACCAACTTATCTTCAGAGAGAATGTCGTCCTGCATATAGCGATCCTTCGAATATGACGGAGTCGCGCCCCGAGAGGCCATCGCACCCAGCGAACCCATCCCGCGATAAGACTTGAATTTGGCACCATTCTCCTCGTGCCACTGCCCCGGTGATTCTTCGCATCCAGCAAAGAGCGAACCAAGCATGACGACATCAGCCCCAGCAACAATCGCCTT
>VFQT010003904.1_pt1 | contig 13047 bp, 6 predicted proteins | sample 3512381 | NCBI WGS metagenome assembly VFQT01 (sample SAMN10412376, study PRJNA504923) | tailings metagenome | isolation source: Relicate 2 Philex TSF3 active mining site | place: Philippines: Tuba, Benguet | collected 2017-08-29 | reverse complement strand
TTTTGTGCCCAAAACACAACACGGTATAATACGCAATAGCTGTGAACTATACGAGAAATACGGTGTGGCACATGACCATCGACCAACAACTCACCCAAGAATTCCCCGGGCTGGCCTTGCACAAATGGTATGTCCAGTTCCGTGAACTCAAAGCCAGCCAGCCAGATGCTGTGCTGTTGTATCGCCTCGGCGACTTCTACGAAGCCTTCGACGACGATGCCAAACTGGTCGCCGAACTCCTCGATGTGACACTGACCTACAAAGAATTTGCCTCGAGCACGGGTAGCCAAAAACACCGCTGCCCGATGGCAGGTATGCCGTATCATGCCGTTGAAACCTACGTCACCAAACTGGTGACAGCCGGGTACCGCGTCGCCATCGCCGAACAGGTCAGCGAAACCGCTTCGAGCAAAAGCGATACGCGGCCACGCTCGGTATTTGCCGGCGGCATTGCGCCTAGCAGTGCCACCAAGGGCATGGTCGAACGCCAAATCGTGCGCATCGTGACCCCGGGCACCATTGTCGACGGCAACCTGCTCGATGCCTCGACCAACAACTACATCTGCGCGGTGTTTGCTCAGGCAGACGCAGTAGGGCTGGCCTATGCTGACCTCACCACCGGTGAATTCGCCTGTTGCGAACTGCGTGGCCAGCGGGCCTTCGCCCAAGCCCAGGGTGAGCTGATGCGCCTACAAGCTGCCGAGATTTTGGTGAGCGACAACGCCAAGCACCGCATCCCGGGCATCGAACCCCAAAACGCCAGCTTGCGTAGTGATCTCGAATTCATGACCAAAGAAGAGCGCGAATTATTGCTACCCCACGAACGCGTGGCCCGCAAAGTCGAGCGCGAAAGCACGGCGCGCTGGGCCCATGGACATGTGACCACCTTGCCAGCCTGGCGCTGGGACGAACGCACCGCCAGCGAGAGCCTGCTGCGCCACTTCGCAATCGCCACGCTGAGTGGGCTGGGGCTACACGATCGACCCTTGGCCGTGCAAGCGGCGGGGGCGCTACTGCAATACGCCCAAAGCACCCAACAAACCACCCCAGCCCAGTTGGCCACGTTGCACCCCTACACGCCGGGTTCGGTGATGTTCCTCGACCCACAGACACGGCGCAACTTGGAACTGCTCGAAGGCGTCAGCGGCCAACACACATCACTGGTGGGGGTGCTCGACCAGACGCGCACGCCCATGGGGGCGCGCCTGCTCAGGCGTTGGATTGCCCAACCGCTCATCGACGTGATTGCCATCAATCAGCGGCACGACGATGTGGCGCGCTTTGTGGCGCAGACCCGCATCCGCAGTGCAATCCGTGAAGCACTGCGCGGCATCGGCGACATGGAACGCATTGTCAACCGCATGATTCAGGGCGTCAGTGTGACCACCCCGCGCGACGTGGTACGCCTGCGCGATGCCCTGCGCCAACTCCCCACCATCCAACAGGCGCTGGGTACCGCCCAAAGCGCAGGTGACGACGACCTGTTCCCCACAGAATCTGACTCTGCTTCAGACGCAATCGACGCCTGCACGGACATCCTGGCAGTCATCGAAGCCGCCATTGACGACGAACCGCCGGCCTTGCTGGGAGCGTCGAATTACCTGCGCAGTGACGAAGACCTGCCGCGGCGTGTGATTCGCCCGGGTTGGCATCCAGGCATGGATGCCATCGTGGCGGCAAGTCGTGATGCCCAGCACTGGATTAGCACGCTCGAAAACGTCGAACAGCAACGCACGGGCATCAAGGCCCTCAAAGTCGACTACAACAAGGTGTTCGGCTACTACATCGAGGTCAGCAAAGCCAACACCCACCTCGTGCCCGCTCACTACATCCGCAAACAGACGCTATCGACGGGCGAACGCTACTACACCGACGAGCTCAAAGTCTACGAAGACATCGTCATCAACGCCCAAGAGCAACTCAACGAGCTCGAGCGCACGGTGTTTTTTGAATTGGTGGCCCAACTCGCCAGCCACGGGCAACGCCTGCTAGCGGTGGCCCGCCACATTGCCCACCTCGACGTGATGACCACTCTGGCCGAAGTGGCGGTCGTCAATCGTTATGTGCGCCCACACATGCATCACGACACCGCTCTGCGCATCAAAAACGGGCGGCATCCCGTGGTTGAACAGCAACTGGGCGGGCATTTCATCGCCAACTCGCTCGAGCTCGCGACCGATACACACCTGATTGGCATCATCACCGGCGCCAACATGACCGGCAAAAGTACCGTAATGCGCCAGGTGGCCCTCATCGTACTCATGGCCCAAATCGGCTCGTTTGTGCCAGCAGAAAGCGCCGAAATCGGGCTGGTCGACCGCATTTTCACACGCATCGGCGCCCAAGACGACATTGCCACCGGCCAGAGCACGTTTATGGTCGAAATGACCGAAACCGCCGCTATTTTGGCGCAGTGCACCCCCAAAAGCCTCATCATCCTCGACGAAGTGGGGCGCGGCACCAGCACCTACGACGGCATGGCGATTGCCCAGGCCCTGATCGAGCACATCCACGACGATGCCCAGCTGCGCTGCCGCACGTTGTTTGCCACGCACTACCACGAGCTGACGCAGCTCAGCGAGCGCCTGCCACTGCTGGGCAACTGGCACATGGCCGCCATCGAGCAGGGCGGAGAGGTGGTGTTTTTGCATGAATTACGCACCGGCAGTGCCGATCGCTCGTACGGCATCCACGTAGCGCAAATTGCCGGCATCCCACGGTCGGTCATCCGCCGCGCCACTCAACTGCTGCGCCAGTTCGAGCAGGAGTCGCAACGGAGCACACGCCCACAACAGCCCAGCATGTTTGAGGTCCCCGAGCCATCACCGCCACCCCTGCACCCAGTCGTGGTCGCCTTGCGCACCCTGGATCCCAATCAGATGACGCCCATGGAGGCCCTGAAAACGCTGTACGACCTCGTACAACAGGCCGAACGTGATGCATGAGGTGTGCCAGGGCGACGCCCAGCTGACCCAGCCGATACCGGGCACCTGGAGTTTGCAGGTGCACAGCGACGGCACGCGCTATAGCAACGCCCAGATCGACGACTACCACCACCTGGCGCGCGCCGACTACCCGTGGCGCCCGCCAGTGCGCTTGCGCCTGCAGGCGCGCCTGCAGGGGGATTTGTGCGGCACCTTCGGCTTTGGGTTTTGGAATGCGCCCTACTCGCCGCTGGCGAGTCGCAGTATCGCCCTGCCTGCCAGTGCCTGGTTTTTCGGCAACGGCATGGGCAATCTGGCCTGGACACCAGCCAGCCACGCCACCGGCTTCAAGGCGGCCACGCTCAATGCGCGCCGGCCACAGGCCCTGGCACTGGCCCCTTTGAGTCCCCTGCTGATGCTGGCCAATCGCTGGCCGCGCTGGTATGCCAGCGTGTGGCCCCGCCTGCAGCCGGCCCTCGGGCTGAGTGAGTGCATGCTGGCCGTAGACACGGCCTGGCACGACTACCAACTCGACTGGTCAAGCCAAGGGCTGCAGTGGTGGGTCGATGGCGTGCTGGTGCACCAGGTGGCAGGGGCGCCGCACGGCCCGCTGGGATTGTGCATCTGGATCGACAATCAGTGGCTGACGGCCGCGCCCACCGGCAAGTTCGGCTGGGGGCTGACTGCCACCCACAGTCAGCTGGATGTGCGGGCGGTGGAGGTGGGGTAATACGTTATAATGAGAAAAGAAGAGATTGGTAATTTTTTATTTCCGCCACCCAAAGGAGTTCAGTTCCATGCCAACGATTTATGACAATATCAACGCCAAACTCATCGATGGTATTCGTGAATTTTTCGCTGAGGCCATTCGTGCCGATTTTTGTGTGGGGTATTTCAACATTCGTGGCTGGAATCAACTCGCCGAGCAAGTTGATCGACTCAAGGGTGCCTACGTCACCGAAGATGAAGATTCCGTTCACCGCGTTTGCCGGATTCTCGTCGGCATGCAAAAAGCACCGATTGATGAGCTACGTGATGAGTTTCGCACAAACACCACGATTGATCACGCCTATACGAAACGCCAGATGACGTCGCTTGCGCGTGACTTTCGCAGACAACTTGTGCTGGGAATTCAAGATAAAGCCTATGAAACCACAATTAGCAATCTCAAATGCCAAATTGACGAAGGCAAAATCGCTATCAAACTCTATCTTCGTCGACCTCTGCATGCCAAACTCTATCTCGCCTATATCAACAACAATATCGTCAAACAACTTGGCTTCTTGGGGAGTAGCAATCTCACGAGCTCTGGCCTGGCCAATCAAGGCGAACTCAATACTGACGTGACCGACAGAGACAACACGCAACTCTTAGCCAACTGGTTTGATGAACGCTGGAATGACAGCAAAAGTATTGACATCACGAAAGCACTGCGTGATGTGCTCGAAGAGTCGTGGGTTGCTGAACCAACACCGTACGAAATCTATCTCAAAATCGCCTATCACCTCTCGCGTGAAGCACGGACAAACGAATTTCAGATTCCCCGTCAATTCACCTCGACGCTCTTTCAGTTCCAACGAGAAGCCGTGGTGTTGGCAGCCCATCATCTACACAAACGCAATGGTGTCATCATCGGCGACGTCGTCGGTCTCGGCAAAACCATTACTGCTACCGCAGTCGCCCGAATCTTCCAAGAAGATTTTGACATGGAAACGCTTATCCTCTGCCCCAAAAATCTCACCGATATGTGGGAAGGATATGCTCACGAATACGGCCTGCGTGCCAAAGTTGTCTCACAAAGCATGGTCACCACCGTTCTCCCCAATTTACGCCGCTACCGCCTGATTATCATCGACGAAAGCCATAACCTGCGCAATAGCGAAGGCAAACGCTATCGTGCCATCAAAGAATATATTGCAGAGAACGAAAGCAAAGTCATCTTGCTGTCGGCAACGCCGTACAACAAATCCTTCTTTGATCTGGCCAACCAGCTCCGCCTCTTCATCAGCGATGATATTGATCTTGGCATTCGCCCCGAACATCAGATGACGGCAGTAGGCGGTCCCATTCAATTTGCTGCCCGCTACGCCGATGTGCCGTTGCGCAGTATGCGTGCTTTCGAGACCAGCAACTTCTTCGAAGACTGGCAAGAATTGATGCGCCTCTACCTTGTGCGCCGTACTCGCAGCTTCATCAAAGCCCACTATGCTGATATCGATCCTGAAACACAGCGAGCATTCTTGGTATTCCCTGATGGGAAGCGATCATACTTCCCCAACCGCATCCCAAAAGCCGCGACTTTTCACCTTGATGACCAAGACCCACGCGATCAATATGCGATGTTGTTCAGCCCAACAGTGGTTGACATTATCGAATCACTTGATTTGCCCCGCTATGGGCTCAGTAATTATGTCACGCGCGAAAGCGAAAAGACTGCCACGCCAGCCCAAAAACGCCTGCTCGATAACCTATCGCGTGCGGGCAAACGGCTCAAAGGTTTTAGTCGTACCAATTTGTTCAAACGCCTTGAGAGTAGCGGTCATGCCCTGATTCTCTCACTCGAACGCCACCTGTTGCGGAACTGCTTGTTCTTGCATGCAATCGATAACAACCTGCTTATCCCGATCGGCACAAGTATCTTTACGGATATCGACGAATACGCCGAAGATCAAGATGGCGATGGTCAAACACTCATCACCACCGAACCACTGCCATATTCGCTGGAGGCCTTTACTCAACGCGCAAGCATGCTCTATCAACAAAGCTACTCAGATATTCAAAGAAACGAACATCTACCCAGTAGCTTTTTCGGGCCACAACTCCGGCAGCATCTGCAACGCGATACCAATCAAATCCTCAGAATCTTGCAGATGACCCAACGTTGGGATGCTGCGCGTGACCAAAAACTCAATGAACTGGTGCACCTGCTTACCCACACACATCCGACCGACAAAGTACTCGTGTTTACACAGTATGCTGACACAGCCCACTATTTGGGCATACAGCTTAAGCAACGTGGTATTGCCGCCGTGGCGAGCGTGACTGGCGATGATGAACACCCCACTGCGCTGGCTGTCCGTTTCAGTCCACGTGGCAAACCGCTCAACGGCGAGCCCGAGCTCCGCGTCTTGATTGCAACCGATGTACTCAGTGAAGGACAAAATTTGCAAGATGCCCATATCGTGGTCAACTATGACCTACCGTGGGCCCTGATTCGCCTCATCCAACGGGTCGGCCGTGTCGATCGCATTGGTCAGGCATCTGACCACATCCTCAGTTATTCGTTTTTGCCGGCTGAAGGCATCGAGCAAATCATCAATCTGCGCCGACGCCTCGCCGAACGTATCCGTGCGAATGCCGAAGTGATTGGCACCGATGAAGTCTTTTTTGATGGTGATCCAGTCAATTTAAGTGATCTTTATACCGAAAAAGCGGGCATTCTCGATGGTGACAGCAATGACACGGATGTCGATTTAGCATCGTTTGCCCTCAACATCTGGCGTACCGCGACCGATGCCAATCCCAACCTACGTGAGCGCATCCCCGCATTAGCGAACTGGAGCTACAGTGCCAAGCAAACGAGTGACACCACTCAGCGCACGGGCGCAATCGTGTACGGGCGCACCGCCGATGACACCGATGTGCTGAGCTGGTTGGCGGCAGATGGCACGATTGTGAGTCAATCTCAATACACCATCCTGTCTGCGCTCCGTTGTAGCCCAGATACCCCACGTAGCGAGCCACTGCCCAACCACTTTGCCTTGGTCAAAGCGAGTGTGGAGCATATCGAACAACAAGCGCAATCAATGGCAGGCACACTCGGTAAGCGCAGTGGGGTCAAATATCGCCTCTACCATCTCTTGACCACATACCAGCGCACCTACACCGGCACACTGTTTGCCCGTGCAGACATCGAACAGGCAATTAACGATATCTACCAGTATCCACTGCGTGAGTATGCCCAAGAGAGTATCCGCCGCCAACTCAAAGCCGGTGCCGACACCGAAACCATTACGCTCATGGTGCTAGCCCTGCGTGAAGAAGACAAGCTGGTCGTGCGCCAAGACGAAGAGCAAGACACAAACGAACCACAAATTATCTGCTCAATGAGCATCACCCAATAGGAGCCATCGACAATGCCAAGCCTTTCACCAAGCAAATTTGCTAGATACGTGCAGCGTGCCGACCTCAAAGAGCTTTTCATTGAGATGGGATGGAACAACGACAACACCCCATACTCCATCACGATTGAGAACCAAGCGCACGTCGTGCATGCTGTCGCCCAAAAAGAGGGCTTCAAAGTCATCGTCTGCACACTGCCACACATCCCCGATTACGCCACACGCCGGACCATCGCCAAGCAGTTGACCAAGCAATCGTTTCATCACCTGTTGATTTTTGTCGATAGCAGTCGCAACCAACACTGGCTGATTCAACAGCGGAGTGCCGATAAACCCGAGCGCATCCTTGAGGTGTCATGGTATGTCGGCCAAGATACCGAAGCCCTCTATCAGCGGGCACGTGGGTTATTTTTTGAACTCGACGAAGAAGGCAACATTACCATTGTCGACGTCATCAAGCGCGTCACCGGCGAATTGGGTGCCAATAGCGAGAAGGTGACCAAAAAATTCTACGACCGCTTCAAAAAAGAGCACGTTCAATTCAAAGGCGCCATCACAAACATCAGCAGCGATCAAGATACCGACTGGTATGCATCATTGATGCTCAACCGCCTGATGTTCTGCTACTTCATCCAAAAAAAGCGCTTCTTGGACGACAATCCCAGCTACCTGACCGATAAATTGGCCCAATCCGCCAGCAAACGCGGCACAAATGAGTTTTATTCGTTTTACCGCAATTTTTTGCTGGTGCTGTTCCACGATGGGCTGGGTGGGCGGTCGTCGCGTGAACAAGTCCAGACTGAGCTGGGGCGCATTCCGTACCTCAACGGCGGCTTGTTTGATGAACACGAAATCGAGAAAAAATACCCCGACATCACCATCAACGATGCCGCTTTTGCGCAGATTTTTGCCTTTTTCGATGAATACGAATGGCACCTCGACACCAGCCCCGATGCCAGCGGCCGCGAAATCAATCCCGATGTGATTGGCTATATTTTCGAAAAATATATCAACGACCGGGCCAAAATGGGTGCCTACTACACCAAAGAAGATATCACCGAATATATCAGTAAAAACAGCATCATCCCGTTTTTGTTCGATGCCACGGCACGCGCCGCTGGTACAGCAATCTGGGATAATGCCTGGGAATTGCTACGCAATAGCGGCGACACCTACATCTACCCGGCCGTCAAACATGGGTGTCACATTGCACTCCCAGCCGAAATCGCCACAGGCATCGCCAATGTGGCCGAACGAAGCGAATGGAACAAGTCGGCACCAGCCACACATGCCAACCCCACCGAAATCTGGCGTGAGGTGGTAGCCCGCCGTCAGCGCTATACCGAGCTGTGCCACACCATCACCAACGGCGACATTCGCCACATCAACGACCTGATTACCCACAACCTCAACATACGGCAGTTTTGCCAAGATGTGCTGGCGCAGAGTACCAACCCCACGCTCATCAAAGCCGTCTATGACGTACTCACCAGCATGACGGTGCTCGACCCAACCTGTGGATCAGGTGCGTTTTTGTTTGCGGCGCTCAACATTCTCGAGCCGCTCTACGGGGAATGTCTCAACCGCATGGCGGTGTTCGTTGACGAAGCTGAAAACACCCAAGACATCTTTGGCCCGGTGCTTACCCAGATGCGCGACGAGAGCCACCCCAATCCACAGTACTTCATCTACAAGAGCATCATCCTCAACAATTTGTACGGCGTCGATATCATGAAGGAGGCCACCGAAGTCGCCAAACTGCGCTTGTTCCTCAAACTGGTGGCCAGCGTCGACGCCGATCGGCGCAAGCCCAATTTGGGCATCGAGCCGTTGCCCGACATCGACTTCAACATTCGCGCCGGCAATGCGTTGGTGGGATTTGCCACCAAACAGGCGTTGGATGACGCGCTTGCGAGCACGATGGACGGCATATTGATGCGCGACCAGATTAACGAACTCAGCGCCAAGGTGGCCCAAGACTTCGCCGAATACAAAGAGCTCCAGCTCAGCAGTAGCAAATACGAGCTGCTCAGGCGCACCAAAGCAGGCCTCAAAACGTCGCTTGCAGCCATCAATATCAAACTCAATGCGCTATTACACCAAGCGCAATCGGGGACTCCCTACGACACCTGGCTCGAAAGCCACAAACCCTTCCACTGGTTTGCCGAGTTCTACGAAATCATCGTGAGCAAGGGTGGATTTGACGTGATTATCGGCAATCCGCCATATGTGGAGTATGCAAAAGTACGAAGCGATTATAAACTGATAAACTATACAACTGAATCTTGCGGCAACCTATATGCAAACGTAATTGAAAATACGATTCATGTAATGCATGACAACAGTCTTATAGGCATGATTGTTCAACTTCCTATTGTTTGTACTGATCGTATGATTCCTTTACAGAACCTGCTTCATCAACAGATGCACAGTTTGTGGTTTGCTAATTTTGACGATCGTCCTGGTAAGTTATTTGATGGATTAGAACATATACGCGCTAATATTTTTATCTGTCAAAAAGGAGCTTCTAGCAATACTCAAACACATTCAACTAATTACATACGTTGGTATTCTAATATTCGACCTATTCTTTTTGAAACAATATCTTTTATTAATTTACTAGATATAAATGTAGATGGATCCATACCAAAAATCGGTAATCATATTGGTGCGTCTATTTTCAATAAAATAAGTAAATATAAACGTGCTAACCATTACATAGTGGACAAACCAACAAATCACATGATTTTATTCCACAATGCACCTCAATATTGGATACGCTCTATGCAAAGTATTCCATATTTTTGGAATGAAAGAGATGGCGAAAAACAATCAGTCCAAGTAAAAACGATTTATTTTAATTCAAATGAAAATTCTACTATTTTTAATTGCATTATGAATAGCAGTTTATTTTACTGGTGGTTCATTATTCTTTCTGATTGTCGACATTTAAATATGAGAGAAATTAACAATTTTCCAGTCGGAATTAATCAAATTAGCAATAACGCTGTACGCATATTAGATAATCTAAGTCAGACATTAATGGATGACTTCGAGGAACATAAGTTCCGCAAAGTAGCCATGTACAAATCAACCGGCCGAGTCGAATACGATGAGTATTACCCCAAGCTTTCCAAACACATCATTGACGAGATCGATCGGGTGTTGGCGCAACATTACGGGTTCGCAGATGAGGAGTTAGATTACATCATCAACTACGACATCAAGTACCGCATGGGTCGGGCTGGTGCCGAGGGTGATGATGATGATGCAGGAGATGAGGAGTAGGTATATTGTGTGCGTGCAGTGATGCGCGACATCATCTACTTTGACCGTGAGCGGGCACAATCGTTCTATGCGCAGCTTGCTCACGGGCTACCCACCACCCATACCCGCAACACTCAGCAACGCAAGATTGGGTCGTTCTTGGGAGAACTTGCTATTCCGTTCTTGAGCAAAGGACAAGGGAGCATCGCATACGAACGGAGCAGCGGCGATGCTACGACCTATCAAACACACGACGAAGTATTGCAACTCTTGATTGATGCGCTGAAACAGCGTGGAAAACTCAAACAGTTCACTGCTGACCAATATAGTTGGGCATCTGACGTACTGACTGACGGCACATTTCTGCAAGCCACAGGAGCAATCACACTTATTGACATGAAATATGTGCTGGATACATTTGATTTACTCACTATTACATCTAAAGCAGTACCAAACCAAAATCGCAAAGAAAAAGAAAATCAAACCAATATGTTAGAATTTATCAAAACATTTACCAGTAAATACTTAGGCGATGGGGTGCAGTTGACACTCACAGTTGACCCGGCACATCGTGATCGGGTATTCGTACTCAATACTACCCGCCAGATGTTTCGGTATCCAGTAGAATCATTGTTACACGCATACGGATCGACCATTGATGCTGGTTGGTACATTTTGTGCATATTACACGTGAACAATAACGTCCCCGATGTGGTTGTGTCATCAGACAAAATGTTGTTATCATTAACACATTTACAGCAGCAGTTGATACACAGCAATCCATACTTTCAACGCACCAAATTCCCGGCAATTGCGGCAACGCCGATAGCCATCTTTCGCGAGGTATAAGGATATGCAAAATGAATTTCGAATATAACCACAAAGACATGTTATACCCGCTATACGATTTCATTACCACACCAGATAAGGTATTGCTGGCACACATCGATGCAGTCGTAAATATAGATGATGATACAGAACAAGGCTGTGCAAAAATCTATCTAGTACTCACGCCAACCCCATTACTCATACTTGAATTCACGCATCTAGGGCATCCAGATAATTACAAGCATCGCTTAGTTACCTCGAATACCATCAAAAAAATAACAAATGCGCATTTGAGCAATTCACGTTATATCGGGTTTTATATTAACCCACAAAGCGGTTATATCGTATCGCAATGGCGAATAAACGACCCCTTCCAGTGTCATACTTCTATTGAACAATTGACAGAGATCCGGTTTCATCTCTTAAATTTCGATATATATCAAGGCAGTCGGTACATCAATGAAACGCGGCGCGTAGGTATTTCGTATAACTCAGAGCAGTTAGCAGTGATGGAGCTCAAGTCTGAGGATTGGGTGATTGAGATAAGTTCCATTTACGAAACAAGTGCTCATGTAAATCATATACGACAACATCCTGAATTACGCCTTACTCATGTGGGACGAATACGGCGCAGAGATGAATCAACATTCTCGAGTGATCAGAGTAAGGAAATCATAACAAAACTCAACAGTCTATTGTCGTTTGCATTGGGATATAACTACGTGCTAGTTTGTCCTGTAGGTTATGGAAATAATGGGGAACATTGGTATTCATATAATGCGCCACGTAGAGTACGATTCAGTCGACAAAATTGGTATACAGCGTGGCATCGAAACAATCAACTCGAAAATCAGTTAGAAGTATTATTTCCATTATTCATAGATAAATGTAACGAAACTGATTGGTATACCACACTACATTCAATGATTAATTGGTATACGACGGCAAATCAAGCCCAAGAGTTAGAGGTTGCAGTAGTATCTATCATGTCTGCTTTTGAGAAAATTATTCCACGATTTAGTACTATGGAAGGATATCACAAAGGATATCGAAGTACTGTATTAAATTTAGAAAAAATTTTCTTAAATTATAATATTTCTATGGTTCTACCAGACCAACTCAAAGGATTACATGTCGTCCCAAAAAAGAACAATTCTGAACCCAGACCAATTTTGTCACTAGTTGATCTATTGGCCGAAACTCGCCATTCATATGTGCATGAAGAATACAAGCTCGATCGAAAATTATCACCAGATGAAGTCTATATGTTAGTTGAGTATGGATTACAACTCATTGAGCAATTGATACTAAAAGTATGTACATACAACGATTATCGTGTAGATCGTATATCGCAATAGCCTCTCATAGTACAATAAATCTAATTACCCATACGCTATACAGAAATACACATAATGACAACAGACAGCACCATACCGCACATAAACGATGCGATTGAAGGCCTTGACACTGCTCCAGATGCAGACCTGAGCCAACCCGAATACCTCATCGATACCCTGATGATCCGCACCGAGTCACGCACAGTGCACGACGTACTGCGACGCATCGAACGTGGCGATTACATCATGGCGCCCGACTTCCAGCGTGATTTTGTTTGGAACGAAGAAAAGCAAAGCAAACTCATCGAATCGGTGTTAATGCGTATCCCATTGCCCGTCTTTTACTTTGCCGAAAACGACGATGGCAAGCATGTGGTGGTAGATGGGCTGCAACGTATTACCACGTTCGATAACTTTGTCAATAATCGCCTCAAGTTACGTTTACGCGAATCACCAGAGTTAAATGGCAAACGCTTTGAATATTTACCGGTCAAGCTGAAAAACCGCATCGAGGATTGCAATTTGACGCTCTACCTCATCGACGCCAAAGTCGGTGAACGGATTCGACTC
>VFQT010003903.1_pt1 | contig 13048 bp, 10 predicted proteins | sample 3512381 | NCBI WGS metagenome assembly VFQT01 (sample SAMN10412376, study PRJNA504923) | tailings metagenome | isolation source: Relicate 2 Philex TSF3 active mining site | place: Philippines: Tuba, Benguet | collected 2017-08-29 | reverse complement strand
CCGGGCAGCCATTCCTGGGCTGCTCACTCACATCCCTTCTGATAGTTCCTCTGAGCCGTTGCCTTAATCCCACTACCAAAGGGCTGGGTTGGCAAGAGGGCGCCCGCGGCCACCTCACTTTTCAACCGATTATGAACCTGGGGGGTCGAGGGGGGAAGATATGGCGCTATAGGGAACGCCATGCTCGACCAGATCAAGGAGGGACATGTCTCGGGAGCTCCCCAAAGACACTGATATCCAGTTGATTGATCAACTGGTCGATAGCGACCCTGAAGAGACTGCTGAATGGCATCAATCCCTCGATGCCGCATTAAAAAGTGATGGCCCAGAACGCGTTCGCTACCTCTTATTAAGTATGTTGCAACGCGCTCGAGAAAATGGCGTCGGAGTCGCATCGCTGCGAACTACTGATTACATCAACACCATCCCGCCAGATCGCGAACCTGATTTTCCCGGTGATGAATATCTAGAACGTCGCATCCGCGCTTACATCCGGTGGAACGCTGCTATCACTGTTCATCGCGCACAACGTCCCGGCGTTGGAGTTGGCGGACACATCTCCACCTACGCTTCGTCTGCATCACTCTACGAAGTCGGCTTCAATCATTTTTTCCGCGGACCAGAGCATCCTGGTGGTGGCGATCAAGTCTTCTTCCAAGGTCACGCCTCTCCGGGCGTCTACGGTCGCGCTTTTGTTGAAGGACGATTAACTGAACAACAGATGGATGGATTCCGACAAGAACTCTCACATGCAGGCGGTGGACTTTCGTCATATCCACATCCACGATTGATGCCGGAGTTCTGGCAATTCCCCACTGTATCCATGGGCCTAGTTCCACTCAATGCGATCTATCAAGCGCGATTTAATCGTTACTTACATAACCGTGGCATTAAAGATACAAGTGAACAACGCGTGTGGGCTTTCCTTGGCGATGGTGAGATTGATGAACCAGAGAGCATTAGTGCGCTCTCATTGGCAGCACGTGAACGCCTTGATAATTTAACTTTCGTTGTTAACTGCAACTTACAACGCCTCGATGGTCCAGTTCGCGGCAACGGCAAAATCATCCAAGAATTAGAGTCGCTCTTTGGTGGCGCAGGGTGGAATGTCATCAAAGTTGTCTGGGGTCGCGAGTGGGATGAACTCCTTGCCCAAGATCGTGAAGGCGCGCTCGTCAACATCATGAACACTACGCTCGATGGTGACTTCCAAACATACAAAGCAGAAGATGGCGCATTTATCCGCCAGCACTTCTTCGGCAAGGATCCGCGAACTGCTGCGATGGTCGCTAATTGGAGTGATGAGAAGATCTGGAATCTCAAGCGCGGTGGCCACGATTATCGAAAGTTGTATGCGGCATACCAAGCGGCTACCACTCACACTGGCCAGCCAACAGTGATTCTCGCAAAGACCATCAAGGGTTGGACGCTCGGCTCACATTTCGAAGGGCGCAATGCGACCCATCAGATGAAGAAGATGACAGCAGAGGATCTAAAAGAATTCCGCGATCGCCTCCTCTTGCCGGTAAAGGACGAAGAGCTCGATCCTTACCTGCCGCCCTACCTCTCTCTGCCCGAAGGCTCACCCGAGCGGGAGTACCTCATGGAGCGCAGACGGGCCCTCGGCGGCTTCCTGCCCTCCCGACGCTCCACCTCGCGCCCGCTGCCAGCCCCTGCAGAATCCGCTTTTGAGAGCGCCAAGCGCGGTTCTGGCCACCAAGCTGTCGCCACCACGATGGCCTTTGTTCGCCTCCTCAAAGACCTCGCTAAGGACCCAGGCATCGGCTCGCGAATCGTTCCGATCATCCCCGACGAAGCGCGCACCTTCGGAATGGATTCACTCTTTCCAACGATGAAGATTTACTCACCCCATGGTCAGAAGTACACCGCAGTTGATCGCGAGTTAATGCTTTCTTACAAAGAATCGACAGCAGGCGTGATTCTCCATGAGGGAATTAACGAAGCCGGATCTGTTGCATCGTTCACCGCAGTGGGAAGTTCGTACTCCACTCATAACGAACCAATGATCCCGATTTATATCTTCTACTCAATGTTCGGCTTCCAGCGGACTGGGGATTCATTCTGGGCAGCAGCGGATCAACTTGTACGAGGTTTCGTGCTTGGCGCGACTGCCGGGCGCACTACTCTCAACGGTGAAGGCCTCCAACACGAAGATGGTCATTCACATCTGCTCGCGTCAACTAATCCAGCAGTCATCGCCTACGATCCAGCATTTGCTTACGAAGTAGGGCACATCATCAAAGATGGCATCAAGAGGATGTATGGCGAAAATAGTGAGAACATTTATTACTACCTCACTGTATATAACGAGCCGTATGTACAACCTGCAGAGCCAGAGAACCTTGATATCGAAGGGCTACTCAAAGGTATCTATCACTTGAAGGCTGGGGCGCCAGATGGCGAACACAGAGCACAAATTTTAGCCTCGGGAGTTGCTGTTAACTGGGCGCTCAAAGCACAAGAGTTATTGCTCAACGATTGGAAAGTGAGCGCTGACATTTGGTCAGTTACCTCATGGAATGAGTTGCGCCGTGACGGCTTATCCGTGGATCGCCATAACATGATGCATCCACAGAACCTCGAAAAAGCTTATGTGGCTCAGAAGCTTGATGGCACCACTGGTCCAATTGTGGCAGTCAGCGATTTCATGCGAAGCGTGCAAGATCAAATCGCACCATGGCTAGGGGTTCGCTTCTCATCGCTGGGAACTGATGGCTTTGGGCTTTCAGATACCCGCGGTGCGCTCCGTCGCCATTTCCGAGTAGATGCCGAATCAATTGTCGTTGCAACACTTGCTCGCCTTGCACTTGAAGGAAAGATTTCTGCAGCAGTAGTGGAGCAAGCAATCGATAAGTATGCGCTCCATGATGTTTCTGCGGCAGATCCGGGCAACACCGAAGGCTCGGGCTAAGCTCCCGGTTTATTCACCCCTGCGCGTCGGAAGAAATAGCCAACAAACATCAACATAACGCACGGAATCAGCATCGCAATTGGTAGTCCAAAGAGACCAGCAGCAATCGCAACAATATTTTTCACGACAAACACCGCAAGATTTTGGAAAGCGGCCAATGAAGAAATTACTGCACTTGTCCCTAAATCACTCCGTTCGATACCGCGGAGATTAAACACCGCCCACATAAATGAGAGCCCGTACCCTCCTCCAGCAAACCCAATGCCGCACACGACAAGGCCAAGTATTGGGGATGTTCCTGCAACAACTTTTCCAAAAATAATGCCTAGCCCCATCGATAGTCCGCCAGCAATACCAAAAACCGTGACCAGCTTCTCTAGGTTGTATCGTTTTTCAAGTTTACTAAAATTGAAACGTCCGATGATCATTGCGAAAATAAAAATAAAGTAAGGCACAACGCTTAACGATGCATCAAGCCCCAACTCTTCGCGGCCATATATTGACGACCAATCTGCGGTGACAAACTCGAGGATGCTGCCAAAGAGTAGGCCAAAGGCAACAATCCAATCTATCTTCAAACTAGTAAAGAATTTCGCGAGTACAAAGGCGTCTTTCTCGGCAGCTTGTGGATTCTTTCCAAGAAAAAGCGGAGCGAGCTTGGCGATGATTACAACAGTTACTATCGTCACCACGAAGCTGAGCGCGGTGACATGCACTTGGATCGAAAAGGCTTTTGCGACAAGAATCGAAATAACTGCGGTGAGTAAAGCGCCAATTGACCAAACACCAGACATGCGCGAGGCAAAGCCATTTTGCAAATGTTCTTGCATCCACATTGTTTGAGTGGTGAGCGAAACGTGAAAGCCTGAAATAGAGGCCGCCACAAAAATATTTACAAACATGAAGAGGACGGGGCTAGTAACCCAAGTTGCCAACGCAATGAGTGAGAACGTTGAAATTGCACTTATGGTGAGAACTCTCCGAACGCCGTGAACATGGACCAAGTGCCCCATCACCAAGAAGGCGCTTAGGGAACCAATTGTGCCAAGGGTGAGCAAGGCTCCAAATTCAGCGTTACTTAGACCCAGGTTCCTTTTGATATCTACAAACCTGGTTACCCAACTCATAATGCCCAAACCAAAGAGGAAATGTAGGCTCGAGAATAGGCGTTGCTGCCCTCTGGTTATCTCACTAAATGGTGCAACATCACTACTCAAAATAGCGCCCTCGCTAATGCACTTCTCGCTTTAACTAATTCAGGATCGTCAGGTTCTAGCATTGCAAAAAGTGACAATACCTGAAGCCTGACGGATTCTCGTTCATCTCCCGCTGTGAGTTGGATTAGATTAATCAAACGAGCAAAGGCTCCTGCGATATCTCCAGATAAAAATTGAAAATCTGCCGCAATCTTCTGTGTATCAATATCTGCCGAATCAGCCTCTGCTTTCGCCATCACCTCCCCGCCATCATGTCCAGTGATTCGATATAGCAATTCCACGTTCGCTAGCCCTTGAACGGCATCTTTATCGCTTGGCTTACGAGCAAGTAACTTCTCGAACTCAGATTTAGCGCGCGCTAGATCATTTACCGCAAGCGCTCCATAAGCAGCAACAATCTCGGGTTCCTCTGGTTCCTCGGATTCTTTATTGGCCGAAGTAGCACCATCACCACCTGTAATACCTTGCTTCTTCGCTAATTCAACGACCTTCTCAAATAGTTCCGTCAGTTGTTCTGGGGGAATAAGGCCCTCAAATAGTGGCGCCACCTGTCCTGCAATCAGTGCAATAGTGGTTGGTACCCCAGTTGCGCGGAGCGCTTCAACAATTGCACTCTCCACATCGGCGTTCACGGTCGCTAATTGCCAAGATCCCTCGAACTTTGGTTGCTTCGACATTGTTGTAAGGACCTCGACGAGCGCCACGCTCTCACTACTACGTGGCGTCCACAGCACAACGACGACAAGTTTTCGCTTCGACAGCGGGATTAATTGCTCGACAAAAATACGCTCATTAGCCTCAATAACCTGGCCAGTAGGAACGTTTGTAGGCTCCTTTAATGAACTCAGATCAAATGCCCGATTGAATTGACTGGGAAGCTTGGCCATGTCGCTATCTTACTGAGGAATTTCGGGCTTGAAATTCTGATGCTCGACGATTTTCGATAAGAGTTCAGAGATGCCCGCGCGTTCAAGCGCGCTCACGATGATGACTGGCGCTCTCCACCCATCACTTCGTGGTGATAGATCGTGAGAGCGAAGTATCTCTTGACGTAGTTTATCTGCGCCATCCTTGTCGCGATCGCTTTTATTGATGACGAAGATGTCAGCTACTTCCATGATGCCAGCTTTGGCACTTTGCACATCATCACCAGCTCCAGGTGCGAGAATCAAAAGCGTGGTGTCAACATGATGCATTACCTCTACTTCGCTCTGGCCAACGCCAACAGTCTCGACGATGACTGGCGAATATCCAGCAATTGCCAAAATTTTGGCGGCAAGAGGAGTTGCCTGCGCTAATCCACCGAGGTGTCCGCGCGCGCTCATGGAGCGAATGAAAACTTCGCTATCTAAATAATGTTCATGCATACGAATTCGATCACCAAGGAGCGCGCCCCCGGTAATGACTGACGAGGGATCGACCGCTAAGACGCCTACCTTTCGCCCTTGGGCTCTAAAGGCGCCAACCAATACCCCGGTGAGCGTTGACTTACCCACTCCGGGACTCCCGGTGATTCCTATCCGCCAATGAGCATCGTCAGGCAATTGTGCAATAGCACGATCGATCTCGGTGAGTACCTGCTCCTTAACTTCACCGTTCTCAACGGCGCTAATCGCCTGAGCCACTAACTCCATCTGTCCGCTCGCGAGCGCCTCGAGACTTATCTCTCTCACATCTGCCACGATACGACTATATGAGCCCTATTGCGATTACTGGAATCCTCGCCATTGACCATGTAGGAATCGCGGTACCTGACCTGGCTAACGCACTCTCCTTCTACAAGAACAATTTCAATGGTCGTCTCCTTCACCAAGAGGAGAACAGCGAGCAAGGCGTCGTTGAGGCGATGGTAGCCATCGGCTCCGATCCGGGGCCGGTTATCCAACTTCTCGCCCCAAACTCACCCAACTCCCCGATCGCGCGCTTCCTTGAGAAAAATGGACCAGGTATACAACAACTAGCATTTCGAGTGGAGAATGTGAGACTAGCCGCAGAACAAGCAGGCGCACTTGGTATCCGAGTTCTATATGACAACCCTAAACGTGGGACTAATGACGCTTTAATTAACTTTCTGCATCCCAAAGATTGTGGCGGCGTCTTAATCGAATTGATTGAAGCAAAGTAATTCCGCTCGATAAACTGCTCTAATGGCAGGCAAGTCAAAAGATGAGAACCAAATCTCTCGTGGTGATGAATTCGGCGAGGTGGGAGCCCCATTTAGTAGAACCCATCCCTTCTACTTTGGATTCCTTGCCGCGCTGGGTGCGCTAATTGCTATTACTCTCACGCGAGCACTTGCATCTGCAAGCCAAGTATTTGTTTTGATTTTGGTCTCACTTTTCATCGCCATGGGATTAAATCCTGCAATTGAATTCTTGCGTGGACGCGGTTTGAGTCGACCAATAGCAGTGGTTGTGATGCTCTTTTCGGTGCTTAGTTTTGTCACTGTGTTTTCCATACTCATTATTCCGCCAATCATCACCCAAACAAATCAACTAATTACCTCCGCGCCAGACCTCATCAATCAACTACGTTCCAATGCAACCTTCGCCCATCTCAATGAGCAATATGGATTTCTAGACACATTAGAGAAAAACAGTCGCCTTTGGATTGAAGATGACAGGTTTGTTCTCACCGCTTTTGGTGGACTCGTTGGAGTGGGGAAATTTGTTCTCAACGGCACATTTGCCGCGCTAACGATTTTGATACTCACTCTCTATTTCATGGCATCGCTGCCGCAAATAACAAAGATTGCATATCGAATAGCGCCAGCCTCTCGCAGAGATCGGATAGCAAAAATCTCCGACGCAATAATTGCAAGAATCGGCACTTTCGTCGGCAGTCAGATTCTCGTTGCCTTCCTTGCCGCGCTATTTATTGGAATTTTGTCGACTGCTCTGAGTCTGCCTTATGCAATTTCCCTCGGAATGTTCGTCTTTGTATGCGCACTTATTCCACTTGTTGGCCACTTTATTGGTGCTGCAGTCGTCACCCTCGTTGCATTCTCGCAAAGCCCAACCAAAGGTTTAATCGCCCTACTTGCATACATTCTCTACCAACAGATAGAGAACTACATCATCGTGCCGCGAATCATGAAACGCAATCTTGCAATTCCAGGTCTTGTCACAATAATCGCTGCATTGGTTGGAACTTCTTTGCTTGGACTAGTCGGTGCGCTTTTGGCGGTTCCAATAGCTGCAGCAGTACTCCTGATTATCGATGAAGTAGTTTTACCAAGAGCGGAAACGAAATAAATTACTCTGCAACTTCATATTCTGTTGGTAATGGATATTTAGTGGGATTAACAATCTTGACGATTTCATTATGAATTCTTTGCACTGAAGGCTCACCAATCCATAGATGCTTCCCGTTTTCCACCTCAATCATCTCGAGTTGAGTAAGTTTGGCAAATCGCTCTCGCGCTTGAGCAGGTGGTAGATAATCATCAAACTCCGGAACAATTGCAATAACTCGCCGACCATCCTGTGCCCACCACTCCAAATCACTCTCCTGAGATGTGCGCAGCGGAGGACTGAGCAAGATCAATCCTTTGACTCGCGAATCGCGAGCATGTTTGAGGGCCAGATCAGTACCAAATGACCATCCAACTACCCAGATGTTCGCAATTTCAGATATTTCGTTCGCAACGAATTCAATCGCTGCTGCAACATCGAATTTCTCATCGACGCCATTGGTGAATTCCCCCTCACTCTTTCCCTGCTCGCTCTCAGTACCTCGAGTGTTAAAGCGAAAGATCGCAAGATCGGCGAGCGCGGGAAGTCGATTAGCTGCCTTCCGGTATATGTGGCTATCCATCATCCCCCCATGGGTCGGCAGCGGATGGAGCATGATGAGAACTCCCGCGATTGGTGCGCTCTCTGGCAAAGCCAACTCTCCAACTAGGGATAACCCGTCATCGGTACGTAATCGCACTGGAATTCGTCGTGCTGGCAGTACTGTCGCCGCGCGGATAACCTCTAGCCTTGTCATAAGAAGGTAAGTATCGCAGGAGAGGGCACTTATGAGTGATGTGGCGCAATTCTCTACCTACCACCCGGGAACTGGCGAACTCTTTGGCACTTACCCCATCACCAACGATGATGAAGTCGCTACGGTGGTTGCGCAAGCGAAGGCAGCAGCTCAATGGTGGTCGTCGCTCTCTTTCAGCAAGCGACGTGCAATTCTCCTGAAGTGGAATGCGTTACTAGTTTCACGGATTGATGATGCGACTGACTTGATTGTCGCTGAATCCGGTAAACCACGAAGCGATGCACAGCTAGAAGCAGCTCTTGCTTGCGAGCATGTGGCATGGGCTGCCCGCAAGGCGCCTTTCTACTTGCGCCCACACCACCGCTCCCCTGGCCTATTAATGGCAAATATGAGCGCCCGAGTCGATCGAGTTCCCTACGGAGTTGTCGGAGTGATTGGTCCATGGAACTACCCAATCTTCACTCCCATGGGTTCGATTGCCTACGCATTGGCTGCCGGAAATTCAGTTGTTTTCAAGCCAAGCGAATTCACTCCAGCAATTGGATTGTGGCTAGCAAAGACTCTTCAAGAAATCGTTCCCGAATATCAACTACTTCAAGTGGTCACGGGAACTGGAAGCGTTGGTGCTGCATTAATCAATAGTGGAGTCGACAAAATCTCGTTCACCGGATCAACGGCGACTGCAAAAAAGGTTGCCGCGGCTTGTGTGGAGCGAATGATTCCCTTCGTTCTTGAATGTGGTGGCAAGGATCCAGTACTTGTTGATAGCGACGCTGATCTCGAGCGTGCTGCTGAACATGCGCTCTGGTCAGGAATGTCAAACGCTGGACAGAGCTGTATCGGCGCGGAACGAATTTATGTGCATCACGAGATTGCCGAGCGATTTATCGAAATCCTTCGCGAGCGGGCTAGCGCGATCAAGGCCGGGATCAATTACGGTGCAGCCACCCGACCTGCTCAGCTTGAGATCATAAAAAGGCATGTTGATGATGCATTGACTCACGGACTCGCCGTTGTAGGAGATCGCAGTTCAGTTGGTGAGCGTTTCGTTGAGCCGGTAATTGTCACGAACGTTCCGGAGGATTCACCATCCATGCGCGAAGAGACCTTTGGCCCAGTTTTGATTGTAAATACCGTGCTCGATATGAATGAGGCTATCCAAAGGGCAAATGACACTCCGTTCGGCCTTGCTGCCTCTGTCTGGTCTAAACGTAATGGAGAGAAGATTGCAGCTCGATTGCATTGCGGGATGGTTTCCATCAATTCGGTCTTCACCTTTGCTGCGATGGGTTCCATGCCATTTGGTGGCGTCAAAGAGAGCGGCATGGGGCGAATTCATGGTCCGGAGGGTTTACTTGAATTCACTTATCCCCGCTCCGTAGTAAAACCACGATTTCATCTACCCCTCGAATTCACCTCATTTAAGCGGACTGCATTTGCAGATAAAGTCCTGACAACTTTGAGTAGAATTCGCCACAAATGAGCATTCACTCTCGGTCACAAAAACTTTTTGCTTCCCTATTCGTCTCTCTCTTTGTGGTCCTCTCAACGTTCAGCGCAACCGTTCCCAGTAAAGGCGCATCATTCTTTGATTTGATCCCTGGTGGACCGTTCACTCCGGGTTACTACGGTGTCACTTTTGAAGAGCGCCAACCTGGATTGGGAGAGTTGGTCTCTATCATCACAAGTAACACCATTCGTAAGAATGCGAATGATGTACCAAATGCCTATCTCTGCTCTTCGATGGACGATCCCGAGTGCAGCAAAGGCGCTGCGGTGAATGCGCAATTAGTCCTACCACCTTGTGCGACTCCCGAACAAAGAATGTGTATTGAAGGGCTAACCCTCGCTAGAAGTAATGGTGTGATGGAGAAAGCCACACTTGATCATGAGATTGCTGGCCCTCGCACTCCTGCAGATCCAGTAACTGGTTTGCCAGCAGGTGGCGGCCCGAGTTTATGGAATGCGCCTTCAGTTGCAAATAAAGCTGGCTTCTTAACATATGGCGTATCTGTTCGTGTGACATACTTCCAAAATCGCGAAGGAACCGGCGCTGCAGCAAAACGAAATAATCCCGTCTCGCTCCGATCAATGCGAGTTAGTGTCTTTCCAGTCCAAGTTATCTCGGGCAAGTACTACACGCAAGAGAGTTACACGACTAAGAATTCAGATGGTGGATCAACCTACGGTGTTCGCCAAAAGAGTAGTGATTACGACAATTTGACCGATTGTGCTTGGACTGAGGATGGAAGTTGCGGAAAATACGTGGATTTTGCTGACGATATTCGGGTGGGATTAACGCTTCGCATGGGAAGTGAAATGACTGGCTGGTTATATGGTCGGTTGAAAGAGGTAAAGGTTGAAGTTGCCGCACTCGATAGTAAGTTCAATCGCATCACTATTGAGGGTGCTCCTGTTGTTGCTCCGGGAGCTTACGGCGTAATTAAAAAGAGTGAGTTAAAGAACAACCCTAAAATTGATGCGAGAATTCGCTTGGGCAGTAACGATTTTGGTTACAACGAAATGATTAACTCGCCTAATTCGAGTGGCGGGGGCTACGATCCCGTTGGCAACTTTGATGATTTTGCTGCATTTGAACCAATTCTCAAATCGATGCCTAATGCGCGAGCGCAGTGGCTAATCGCATCTGGTGCCAGCGTCAATGGGTATCAACCGCAAGTAACAGAGAAATGCTTTCAGGATAAAACTAAGTTACTTGGAATCGTGACGACCAATGCGCTGATTTACGAGAACGGCGCTCCTGAATTTAAAGATGGCACGCTCAACTACCGAGTCGCTGGGCTACATCACCAAGCTGACGGCGTCACGCTCACTCGCGGCACTTATGATCTAGCAATTCGAACTGAAATTGCTCGCTGTGTCTACGGCTTCTCGAACGCTCCAATCCAGGCTTCAATCTCTGTTATTGGATCTGATGGACAAGAGCAGACTATTGCCACCGAAAGCGTCCGTGAAGATGCCAAACGTGAGTGGCTATTTCTCTCAGCTCAAAACTTCACCTTCTCTTCCCCGGTCATCAAAGTGAAGTTGACTCAAGAAAAGAAATTGACGCCATCGACGACGACTAACGCAAATACTTCAGCTACGACTGGTACTAAGAAAGCCGCCACTAAGTCGATTTCCTGCGTTAAAGGAAAAATTGTTCGCAAGATTTCCGGCACAAATCCTAAATGTCCGACTGGGTTTAAGAAGCGATAATCAACTAAATTTAATAACGCGGTGCATTGCGAGTACGTTCAACTTTTGGTCCCCGCTTATTTCGTGAATTCCAACAAGGGGTATGCCAATGTCTGCGAGTTTCCGGATCCTCGGTCGGCCATGAGACGATGTGGGGCGTCGCAGTGCGGATTTCATGGTCACATCCTGGGCATCGATAAATTTTCGTTGAACTAGCTCCTGTTAATGAACGCACGGTAAAGCCATCTTCTTCCCACTCATTCGATGGGCGAGGCGCTCGCTCCGACTCAGCGCTGCCATCGGGGCGAGATCCTTTAGAACGATAGTTTTTACGTGGACTCACCCGCCTATTTTCGCAGGAAACTCTCGGTAATTCTCGATAAATCAGGGGGCTAGTAAGGTGGGCACGTGATGCATGGGAGTCAAGCGCACCAAGGGCGCCCTGCCGTAAGTGCAATCTCAGTGCGAGGCTTAACGAAGTCATACCGAAATGGCAAAGGTGCGCGGATCGAAGCGGTCAAAGGAATCGATCTTGATGTAGCAACTGGCGAGATATTCGCACTCCTTGGTCCAAATGGTGCCGGCAAGACAAGCACAATTGAAATCCTTGAGGGGTATCGAAAGCGCGATGGCGGTCAGCTCACTGTCCTTGGCGAAGATCCGGCCCAAACCAATCTTCCGGCCTGGCGAAATAGAGTGGGAATCGTCTTGCAGTCGACGAAGGATGCTGCTGACCTCTCGGTTGCAGAAATCCTCTCGCATTTTGCCAAGTACTACTCAAACCCTCGTGACGTTGCGGAAGTTATTGCAGCGGTAGGACTAGAGGAGAAGCGAAATGCGCGCGGTGAGCACCTCTCTGGAGGACAGCGCCGCAGACTTGATGTTGCCTTGGGAATTATCGGAAATCCAGAGCTGCTCTTTTTGGATGAACCGACGACTGGATTTGATCCAGAGGCGCGTCGCTCGTTCTGGGATTTGATCAAATCGTTACGTGCAGCAGGAACGACAATTTTGATGAGCACTCATTATCTCGATGAAGCTGAAGCGTTGGCAGATCGGGTTGGAGTAATGAACCACGGCATAATCGTCGATTGTGCAACCCCTGAAAAATTGGGCGGACGCGATCGTGAGAAAGTAAATATTCGATGGCGCGAGAATGGGTCGCTTCATCAAGAATTGACCGATACTCCAACGCAATTCCTTAGAGCCCTCTCGATGCGAATCCCTGGAGAGATTCCAGAACTTACTGTTACTCGGCCTACCTTGGAAGAGATTTATCTTCAAATGATTGGTGGGCAAGCATGAGTAATCAACCAGGTGTGCTTGCCATTGGTTTTGCACGATGCATCCTTGAGATCAAACAGTTTATGAGACAGCGCGAGAGCGTGGTTTTCACTTTACTCTTTCCAATTCTTCTACTCTTCATCTTTGGTGCTGTCTTTACCGATGAAATCGCACCTGAAGTCACCTTCAGCCAATATTTTGTCGCTGGGATGATTGCCTCAGGCTTGGTAAATACCGGCTTCCAGCAACTTGCAATCACAATCCCTATGGAACGGGACGATGGCACCTTGAAACGGCTACGTGGCACCCCAGCGCCAACGGCCGCATACTTCATCGGCAAAGTAATCCTTGTTTTTGTCAGCATGATGATCCAAGTTGGATTGCTATTGGCTTTTGGCGTGGCTCTCTATGGAATTACCCTCCCCAC
>VFQT010003902.1_pt1 | contig 13048 bp, 11 predicted proteins | sample 3512381 | NCBI WGS metagenome assembly VFQT01 (sample SAMN10412376, study PRJNA504923) | tailings metagenome | isolation source: Relicate 2 Philex TSF3 active mining site | place: Philippines: Tuba, Benguet | collected 2017-08-29 | reverse complement strand
AGTCTGTGATCGTGTCAGCAATGCATACGCTGCTTCGGATGCATCATCGATCGGGATATCGATGGTGTAGAGTTCGCTCGCTACGTAATCGTCGCCAGCCTTCAGGACCAACTTCCCGCCAGGACGCACGGTCGTCAGGATAGTTGCTCCGCTGGACGACTGGATCAGGCCCCGCAACTGCGTCAGCGAGTCAACTACGGTCGGCGTCACGGCTGGAGCAGGTGATGCTCCGGCAAGGGCTACGGCGATCGAGTCGACAGCGGCCTTCACCTGCAGCATGGTGGTGGGATCGGTACCGGCCGCTGGCGGTTCGGACTGCAGCTCAAGTTTGCCATTGGGCAGCCAGCCGCTCCAGAGGATCATTGCCGCGTTCTCCGCGGTGCCTTCGTAGATTCTGGCCACCAAGTCATCGGTGATCGTCTGCGTGACTTCTGTGGTCCACCGACCGGTTTTCACCAGATCCACTGTCACCTCGGTGAGTTGGTTCCCTCCTGGATTCACGAGCGCTCCCGCCTTCGTTCGCAGGAACAATGTGAACGGCCCTGTCTGGCCACTGATCTCTGGCTTGTCGATACCAACAACAGACGTCATCGGAGCACCCTCGCAACCATGCTACAAAAAAGGCTGGAGCATCCCATGATGCACCAGCCCGCGTTCAACACCACCAACCACGACGCACTAGGCCTTGGCTTCCGCCGCAGGCTTCGCTTCAGCTGCACCAGCCTTCTTCGGCTTCGCGGCTTCCTTGGCCTCGGCAATCAGATCCTTCACCTGGCCGACAACCAGAATGACGAGTCCGAGATGCGGCAGCAGTTCTTCAAACAACTCAAGGTCCGCTTTGTCCAGGTCGAGCGGGTTTTTCAGATTCAGAACCTTCGCCCACTCAAACACCTTCATCAACGGCGCATTTGCCTGCTTGGCCTGATCGGGAGCGAGGAACGCCAGCCGCTGTGCGATCGTCTTTCCGAGGTGATTCTTGTCACCCTCCAGTTCATTGCCGTCGAGATCACAGACCTGACGGTCAAGATTCAACTTGATTCCCACGCCAACACTCTCCGTTTCTGAAACCGGGCGCAACGATACCAGCCGTGATGCTGCACTACGTTTCGCAGCGATTGTCCCACTGCCGGTACACGTCAGACACCTTCCCATTGGAACAAACCGAAAACCGCTGCCCATTCTTCCGTGACAGTCGGGGCATTCGCCCATGCCACGAGTTTTCGGAAACGGACGGCATCGCCTCGCTCGTTCAACCCGCAGCATTCAAACTACTCCTGCTCGTTTTGCTGCTCAGCCTCCTCGGCCTGTTGCTGCAAGTATGCCATCACGTCGGGAATCGCTGTGATGAACGCCACATAGGCCGCATCGAAGGACGGAACAGCCTGACGCATTGCCCAGATGTCTGGAATAACCAACTGTCTTGCGAGGTCTTTGCCTTCGCGATCTCGCCAGACTGGATCCTCTGCTGGGTTTCCGGACCACGGTCCGTACTCGCACGTCATCGGCGCTGGGAGCGTCGGAGATGGAATGTTCATGATGAACTGACGGAACCACAGTGCGGGGAGTTCCTTTTGAGGCACAGCCGGGATCACAACTGGCTCTGGAGCATTGATCGGCATGACATGGATCTTTCAAAATGGTGCAGGGAACAGTTTCACATTTGCAGTTACGTTTCAGTTGAAGTGCGTGTCGGTCAAATCAGGCCAAACACCACACCTCTACCATGATGATAATGCAGCTCGCTTCCATGAGTCTGTGGCGACGCACACATAGACATAGTTTGAATCCCACGAAACCTGTCCCTCAGAGCCCGTTGATGTAGCCGTCGCAGGTACGGCTGGTGCAGACATCCGAAGATTGCGGAGGATGAGGTCGCGGTATGCTCCCGCAGTTCCGTTATTGATTTCAATCAGCCCTGCAGAAACTCGTTTCAGCGCGGTGTCGAGTGAGGATGAGGTTGTGACTGTTCCTGTGGATGCCCAACCAAGGCAGCCACCATTCCAGCTTACGAGATGGAATGAGGAATTGAATGCCTGAGAACCCGAGTTGATCAAAGCCGTTGTGCTTGTCACCAATGTGGTGTTGACTGTCGCAGTACCTGCTGCCCCAAAGGTCATTCGCGTAGTGCCGTCAGTTTGGAGAACTAAGTCTCGGGCCGAACCACCACTTCCACCTTTGACTGTACCAATCTCAGCTACACTCGCATTCCATGCCAGTTTGAGAAACTCATTGACGGTCGTCGATGTAAACGTGTTAAATAGCCTGAGCGTCTGAGCATTCGTCGAATTTACAATGTCGACGCCGTATCCTGATCCGCACGACAAAGTCCAGCCATAGGGCGACTGCAATAGATTGCCTGTGGCGGCCGTGCCAGAGTTTGCTCGCATTCCGCCCCAACCGCCTTGGAATGCGTATCCGCTGCTGGTTTCTGATGCTGCGAATGATCCGTTTGGTGATCCACCAGATCGGTTGGCTGTGACGACCCATCCGGAAGTTACCATGAATCCGATGCTGCCACCGGAGTCTCTGAGTTCGAGCAAGTTTCCAGACTGAGATGCTGCACCATTGATACGGACTGGAATAGCTGCCGCAGACTGAGAGGTGAATACCGACGCTCCGTTGAATGCCAGTGTACCAGCAACTCCTGCAGTGCCTGCTCCGCCTCCAGCTGCGCCTGCTGTCAGCGTGATCGATCCACCATTGCCGTTTGTCACTGCCCCGGCACCACCGTTACCGGCCGTCAGGTTGATGGCCCCACCGTTCCCGCCAGTTGCTGCTGTTCCCGTTGCTGCGCCACCGTTGCCCGTTGTGATGCTGTATGCACCGCCGTTGCCACCGATGTTTGTTGTACCGGACGATGCTGCACCGCCATATCCGGTCGTGTATGTGAATGCGCCGCCGTTGCCTCCGGTCTTTGTTCCGCCACCAAGGTCAGATGCGCCACCATAGCCAGACGTGAACGTGTAGGCGGCGCCTGCGCCGCCAGTGCCGCCTGCGTTGGTGTTTCTGCTTCCATACCCAGTTGACATGCTGATAATGCCTGGGATGAAGTAGTTGTCGAGTCCAGTGGTGATCAAATAGATCGACCCGTGCGAAAGATTGTTGTTCGTCTGAGTCGCTGTACCACCACGGATATACACGTCGCCAGCGTTTGACTGAACCGTTCCGTCCGCGCCAGTGATGTTGACTGTCCCTGGTGTTCCACCAATCGATGGAGCGCCTGCTTTGATTGTGATCGATCCGCCTGATGCTGTGCCCGCGTTGAGCCGCGTACCAGATCCGGCATAAATGAATACGGATCCGCCTGCAGCCGCTCCGTTGACCGATGATCCGGCAACGGCTGACGATGCCTGAATTGTCAGGTCATTTCCTGCCAGCGTTGAAGCGCCCTGGTCCTGCGTTCCGCTGCTGATTGTCCAGGCTGTTGTCTTTGGCCCAGCAATCGCGCTGCTGGACGCGAGTATCCGCAGTGATGGAGTCCATGTACCAGCTGCAGTGGTGGAACCAAACACAGTTTCACGGACACTGCCGCCTACGCTGCCGACGGCTGTTCCGATTCGCCATTCGTTTGTTGTCCACTGAAATCGCCCATGCTCAAAGTTTGTCGACGATGAGTACGTGTTTGAAAGAGCAAAGGTAATCGCTGTGGTTGAGTTTCTCAGCTCAAGCGTTGATGCAGTATCACGAGCAAACGTGACGTCATTGCCCATCACCATGCCTGAGAATGCGGAAACGTAGATCGTGTTTCCGAATGTTGTAGTGCCGGTCGATGCAACTGTGACAGCTGGCGTCCATCCTCCAGCAGTATTCCACGTTCCGATCACTGTGTTTCGCTGCGCACCTCCAGTGCCGCCGACTGCTGTGCCAATCCTGAATTCGTTGGTCGCCCATGACAATCGTCCAAACTCGAAGTTTGTGGACGATGTCCACGTATTTGAGACGTTGAACGTGGCGGCGTTTGTTGTCCGACGAAGTGTCAGCGTATCGGCCGAGTCTCTCACAACTACTGCATCGTTGTTTGATCCGAATTCCAACTGCGTGATGTTGCGAACTGCCGTGTTGTTGAGTTGCAGGCCAACGCCGGCATCGCCTCGAAAGATTGCCGTACCACCCCAAAACATCCATTGCTGATTTGTCTGATAAATGCCAGCTGCGAACGTTGCGGCACCAGTGTTGTCAAAGGTCAGCCAAGGCGTGATCGTGCTACTGCCATTTCCGAAACCTCCGATCGTCAGGCCTCGAAGTGTTCCGCCAATTGATCCATTGCTTGGACCGATTTCGAAGTTGGCCCCTGCAACTCCACGCAGGCGAAGAAACTCCCTCGTGGTTGACGACGTGTAGGTGTTTTCCAATTCGAGTGATTGTGCACTCAATCCATTTCGAAAGTTGTAGGTATTTGCAGCTTCAGAGAAGATGTACGCAGTCTGCCCACCCCCTTCACTGGACGATGTACTGCCGGACCATGAAAGTCCTTCACCACGACGGAATGTAAATCCAGACCCACCGGCGTTTTCATTCAGACTCTGCGTCATAAGTGCGGCACTGGTGGAGTTTCGCCCCCAGATCAACCGCGTCCCTGTGGCATTGATCACTCCACACTCTGTGCTCGTAGTTCCAGAGAACAGAATCTTCGTGGCAGCGATTACAGTGCCGCTCGCCGTGATCGCTCCAGCAGACAGCGACTGAGTTCCGAGATTGACAGCAGCGGTTGCACCGGTGAATGGGACATAAGCCAATGCAGCAGCAGCGGTCGTAAGGTAAGGTGACAGGTCGAGCGTCTGCCAGCTTCCATCATCACGGAGATACTTTGAGCCGTTTGGTACTCCCGTGATTCCGGTAATCTTTGACCAAGCCAACTGGTTCAGCCAGGCTGGATTATTGTATGTGCCATCGGATCGTAGATCTCCCACCGTCCATGACCGATTGGCGGTCAGATCTTGAGCAGTCCCATTGATTGTCAGCGTTGTTGTTTTTGGGACTGATGTTGTTGCGAGCGTGACGATGTCGCTCTGGATGCCGTTGAGTGTTGTCGAAAGCCCAGTGACGTCGGCAATGATGTGGCCATGCGACGCGTTTGCTTTGGCCGTCAGCAGCGAATCGACCTCGGTCTTGTTGTAGTACAAGGCCGCTACTTCACCTGCAGTCTGCACAGCCAGCAGGCCACGCACAGCACCTGGCGTCAGCAGTTCTGCTCTGCCTTCACCTGCGGTCGTACGGCCGACGAGAACACCGGACGAAACCCTGCGGATCTTGTCTGCGCCCTCAAGCGTGTGATCGGCCATCGTCTACCTCAAAGATCGTCGCGGTCAGTTTTCAAATCGCCAGTCTTCTCATCAACACTCAGCACCAGCGTTTTCCCGCAGTGCGGACACACCACACGCTCGTCATCCACTGTCGGAGGAAAGTACATCCAGAAATGCCCCAACAGCATGCCAATCACAAGCACAGCTGAAGGGGCCCGGAATCCGAGTTTCTGGAACCACGTCGACAGCAGTGCCCGCCGCTTCTTCAGCACAAACGCCAGAATCTCCCATGCCAGCAGGATGATGCCCAGGACAACCATCAGCACTCCCGTGCCGCTCATGTTCATGATCCTGTCCATCGGCATCTCCAGTGCGTCAGGGATTCTTGGCCGATACGGTACGTCGCGAGATCTCGAGAAGTTCTTTGTACGTGTTGAGAGTTGCGGAACGTTCTTCCCGGTGTGAGTCTTCTAACCTTTCGTAGCCATCTTGAATTGCACGCAGGTGCGCGGGGATGGCGGTTGTTAGCCCGTAGTACCCAAGCCAGCCGATCGCAAAAAGAATCAAGATCAGCAGCACGTTGTTGAACGGCTGGCCGAACAACCACTCGGAACTTCGGTTGATGAGGCTTTTTCGGTCATCCAAGGGAACTTGAGACACTTTTCGCATCCTAAGTTAGAAGAACGGCGGTGTTTCACGTATGTGTGCCACTAAACAACGCACGTTACAAAGAGCATGCGATACTGTCTACAGATTTGAATCCATTCGCGAATCGCACCATCCAGGATGGTGACCGACCACAAGCCCCTGCGGGTAGGACTCGTCCTAAACTTCTTACGCTGGTTGCGATTCGACATGGAAGACGAAGTCCCGAGCCCGATATCTGGGCTACGGAAGAACTGCAGCATCCTGGTCATGGTTTGATTGTTGGGGAACTGCAATTCCTCGGCCCTGTCGCTTCAAAAGACAGGGTTTTTTCATACATTTTCTGGCAAGTTCCAATGTACGCGCTCGATCATTTCAGCGCTCGCGGAGCCTTTCGCCTTTTCCATCTGCGGGTAACGTTAAGTGGCCTCTCCAGCAATCCTGAGTTCTGGAGAGGCCACTCCTTTTGGTGCCGCTGTCCACTTGCTGCAGGCACGAACACGACGTAACCTCGTGATATCTGCTCGGCTCAAGGTAGGCAGGGGGCGCGAAGACCGGACGCGACGCGGCACCATTTTTCAAACGAACTTTCGTCACTCTGAGTTCGCCCAATGTCGGTACGCATCCCGATCACAGAAATGATTCCGGACGACCGAGTCACTGTGCTCTGTTGGGGGTGGTTAGTCGACGACACCGCATTCGAAGCATGGCTCGGCTATTATGAGAACGGCTTTTGGCTGCTCATCGGTCACTACCGACCAGTCAAGGCAGTGACACACTGGGCACCAATCAGTTGATGGAAAGCCCATCATCGACATTATATGGGAACGGTTTCCAGTGGGTCACACTTTCCACTTTCCGCAATTCGAAAAGGCAAACCCACTGGCCATCCACGAAGCGAGCTGGCCACGTCTGAACGGATTGCCCGCCATCAAGGCGACATAGGCACAGTACTGCATCCTCAGATGATGGAAGTGCGTTCTCGACCGGAAAGTACTCTGCGCTTTTCATCGGGACTTCACGACTCTCAGAAATGGCCAGCGGACTGCAGCTCCGGAGTTATCGCAGATGGATCGAAGGCACTTGCTTGAAAGGTTTGGCATTCTGCGATCATTCTCGCGGCGTACTTCGTCAATCCGCAATGAGGGTAGAACAACTACCTAATTTGTGAAGTTTTGGGGGATGTCCGCATGAACCGTGCAATGCTTGTACAGTAACCTAAGCCACTTCCAAACCACGTCGCAGATCTTCGCCATGTTACTTTCACTTGATTCCGCCGACTGGATGGCCGTCGCGTATCCCGCAATTTCCATTAAGCACAACTGCGCCTTCGTTCCAGGAAAACTCTGGGACTCCGGATTGTCTGATGCGCTTGTGGGCACCTCCGCGAATCTCAGAGTCGGTGATGCGATCGTCATCGTGACCGAAGGTCAGGCGCACGATATTTTGGCAGTACCCGGAGTCATTCACTGGAAACGGCAGGGAACTACGGCCCACAAGTATGGCGTCGCTCTGAAGGAACGCGTTCCTCAGTTTGCGCGGTCGTGCCGAAAGCCAGGAGTCTCCCGAATTCGGTTTGGCTGCCGCGTTACCGGACAAATCCAGACGGAATGCAAATGCGTCTGTCACTCAGCCGTCGCCGTCGACTATTCACGGCGCGGCATCTCATTGGAAACCCAGGCATCATTCGCAGTCGGCGAAACGATTCAATTCGCACCATTAGGCGCCGCAGTCACTTTCAACGTGATTGTTAGATGGATTCAGAAGGTTGGGCGAACGAATCGCGTTGGAGTTGAACTCGACTTCTTCAACAAACACGATTATCCACTGGCCGCCGTGAATGTTCGCGCGACGCTTCAGACAATTAAGACAGAGCCGACAGGATTCACACATCGTCTGGACTCCACCAGAACGCCGTAAATGTCGGCGTCCGCCCCCTGTTTGGGCTCTATCGCGCACCGCGAAGCACAAGGGTGATATTGACGCAAGAATCAAACAGGTGTGATAATCACCAAGGCGCTCTCTTGAGCTGCCAATCCCGGGCCTCAACAGACAGGCTTCTGTTGAGGCCTTTTCGTGCGCAAGTCACGTCAGAACAGCCAGTAGAACAGCATTCTGAACGGAATCAACAGCAACTTCAGCCATGTGCTAGGCAGCAATGTTGGCCTCGAACAATGCTGGCATTCGGCTGGCTCTACCCCGAAAACGGGCAGTAGCCGCCAAAGCCCCTTCAAAGTGATTCTTCGCAAACGGAGGCGACAGCCGGGACACTGATACTCGATGGAACGGTGGAACAGAAACCGCAGGAAGCTCATGACACAGCTCTTTGCAGGGGAGCAAAAACGATGAATCTATCACACGTTTCTGCGACCAGTAATGATTAGTGTATCGACGGACTCCCTCCCCACTTCACACGTAGGCGAACTCCAGTTCCTGATCGCCTCCGACGAGCGGGACTGTTTCTTTGGCGTTATTGGCCTCGCCACACTGAGGCACGCGCCTGGGCCTGCGCGATTCCATCGGACAGCCAGCCGTCCGCTTTGCTCGCATAATCGCTGCCAGACGAATAGAGCGAGGCACTGGCCCAACTGCGACAATGATCAATTCGATGATCCTGCGTTCTAGCTGCATTCCGTTCTCGCCCGATAATATGGGGAATGATCCCGGCCCGTCGGCATTGATAATTGACGAGCAGTTCGGTGTCTGGCCAGTTTGGTGACGTGGCGGGATTGATGGCGTGCTCAGCGGCAGATCCATCTGGATGTTCGAACTGGGCGACCAGTCGTCGCAACGACCATCCGGCATTGATGCGGTCCATGGCCCGAACATCAAACATGGTTAGCGTGTGACCGACCATCCCGCGCCAGTCGCTGTGCGGTCGCTCCGTGATTTCATACCCGACCACAGGAGACACATCGCGGCAACGCTCGAGGAGCTCAGCACAGACGGTACGTGACGTAGGAAAACAGTCAGCGTGCGTCGCCAGCAGGTACGGACTCCGGCAAATTGAAAACGCCAGATCCATGGCTACGGCAGGAAAGTCGCTGGGGTGGCGGACTCCGTTCAGTCGGAGTGAATGCACCTCTGTGTCTTCGCCTGCCAGTTTCTGCAGCTGCGACAGTTGCTCTGCGGTGCTGCCAGTATCGATCAGCACGATGAATGGTCGAACGGTCTGTAGACGGTAGAGTTCCACGATGGCTTCTACCGCTTCTGCCGCATCAAGGACTGGAATAGCGACACACACATCGAAGTCCCATGGCTTGCGGCGCCAGCCGCCTTCCCATGGACGTTCTTCGAACATGTCATTCCGGCGAGGTGCGATCGGGTACTCTGGAGCCCAGTCTGGGCACCTCTCGCAGTTAGCCAAAGTGATGTCTCCATGCTTTCGGCAGATCCAGAGCGAAGGACAGCACTTCCGCTGTGAAGCCAGATGTTGGCATTTCAGTACCACCTGCTTTGGTTCATGTCGTGCTGGAGGTGATCCGGGAACAACAATCTGAACCAATTCGAATTCTGTACAGCCAGAACATCGCTGCACCGGTCCCAATCCGTGAAGTTGGCAGAGGACCTGTTCTGTTTCGAACGCCTGATGATGTTTGCAACTTCGAGTCATATTACGGGAGTCAGAGTAATGAAGGATGGACTGGCACTGATTCCCATGGCCTCAATGATCGTTTTGGTTGAACCACTGACAGCTTTGTAGTCATAGGCCTTACTGAGGACCACGGGCGTGCCGTCGAAGTCGGTGGCACAGTTGATCACCTTCTCATACCGGACCAGGTTCGGTGCGTTGTGCAGGTTCACATCGGTACCGTAGTTTGGGAAAAGCGTGGACTTGCAATCGTCCCCGGTTAACGGCGGCACCTTTGGCCAGTAACCGTACGAGGCCACCACCTGTCCTGGTGCGTTGAAGAAATTCACGAAGCCGGTTTGGCCGGATGCTGGTCTCCAACCTGTTGCGGGGTAAAAGATTCCGCCGAGCAGATACTCTTCCACGAAGTAAGAGATCGCCAGCCGAAGCCAGTATCTCAGCGTGGCCACCAGTTTGTATGTCGAGCCGGTCCGCTCAATGCTCAACTGCCACTGCGTTCCGTACGGGGCCAAACGACACGAATATCGGGGACTGGATAAGTCAGGGAGCGCTGGATCCACCTCGGTTCCGCAGGAAGGGTCGTTTGGGTGATCGGATACGGCGTATGCCCGTGATCGGTTCGGTGAAATGCCGACAGTCGGAAGTTCGTAGTAGTACCATGGTGTTGGCGCAAACCAGTCTGGGCTTTTCACAGCACCGGGGTAGTGCCCCGCATGGATGCATTCCGCTCGATTCCACGGGATCCCGTTCCAATAGAGAAAGTTTGCCATTCGGTAGTCGTTGCTCAACCAAACGCATGTCACCCACGACCATGCGTAGTCCAGAATTGGGCGATCGTCGACCAACAGCAGAGACGTCTGCGGGATACGAGGAAACTCGACCTCGGACGACAGCGTGTGCCGAATGTCCAGCAGTCCTGCAAAGCCTCCACCGGGAATTGTGGCTGTCAGCGGGCCGCAACTGGCGTTGCTGGGGACCGTCATCACGCTTGGCATATCCAGTTGCCAGACCGAAGGAAACCAAGTCTCCGGATCAGTACACCCGAAACAGTCCGGTGGTGGCGGTTCATCACAATTGCAGGAACACATTCGGGGCCGGCCCATCACGGTCCTCCTTCGCCAACTTCTGGTGTCGGCGTGGGATTAAGTCCCATCAAATCACTGCTGGGACCGCAGTCCACCCAGTAAAGCTCCCATACTCCATCGAGTTCAGCCTTTCCATAAGTGCCATCAACAGCGGAAAGGTACTTACTAAAGTTCTTGACAGTGATTCGCTCATTGGTCGCTTCCAATTGGCCCGTGGTCATGTTCAGCTTCAGTACAGCGCAAACACAGCTGGTTGGCGTACCAAGTACGGTTGATGGCGCTGAAATGCCGCCGATAATTGCGACACGCTTTCGACTGATGCCGCTGAGCCCGATCACTGGAACGATTTTGTTTTCGTTCGCTCCAACACAGCGAAGCCCAGTCCCGGCTGCGGTTGCTGCCCACTTACCATTCGCGGGACCGCATATTTCGCCAAAGGCAGGTACAGCGGCTTCGTCGATCAGCACCACAGTCGCATCATCAAGCAAGACACCGGAACCAAAGCCATCGACAGGTACGGTTCCTGGGCCATTGACTACAAAAATTCCTGAGACGTCCGCATCTGGTTTGACCAGTTCGTACTGCGGCTCACTTGAGGCGGTTGAAATTGAGAGTACAGATTTCAGTCTGCCGATACCAAACGGTGGCATCGTCTCAGTTGACTTGTTCTGGAAGGCAAAGAGGTTCTTTTCTACCACTTCATGCCCTCCTGGAGTTTGAGCACCTGATTGAAGTTGCCGGCTGTGATCGCAGCCTGATTCTGATCCGCCTGCAGTTGCTTCTTCTGCCATGCCATCGGCTGCGATCTGTCATGCTCAAACCCAACGCTGGCGATCGTCTGGGCTCTGCGTCCGCGTCCGCATTCATGAGTGACCTGACTCACCTTGCCGTTCGTCGCGATCTGCACAATGCTGCCGTACCGATATACCGTCGGTGTCAGTGCGTTCGAATACTGGTAGATCCGCTCCGTGGCTGCATTCTGCAGGATCGTGTTGATGGCCGTCACATTGTCGATCGGCGTCCCTGGCGTGAATGGCTCCGCATAGTCGGTCGGATAGACCGCGATGATCTTCCGCGCCACATCACTGCGATTCAGCCATTCCGTTGCCGTTCCGTTCGCGGCTCCTGTCGCTTGCTCCCAGAACTGCGTCCACTGAGCACCATACAGGTTCTCGCGCAGGTGGTACCCGCATCGCAGCCACAGCCTTGCTGGCAGATGGGAACTGCCGTTCTGAATGCGATACATCGGCTTGCTTGTGCGAATGTGTCCGCGGTTCGCATCGATGCCGAATTCGTTTGGCTCCAACTTCCTCAGGTTCGAAGCATTCCGGTTCCGTTGATAGGTGTCATCAAAGAACTCACCGATCAGCTCTGCCGGTGCCATCACCTTTTCGCCCGATGGCGTGTTCTCGCCCGGGATCAGTCGCGTCGGGATCAGCGGGAGGATCAGCCGCATGTCTGTCACCGCGGCCCCACCGTACACTGGCGGCTTCGTCGCTGAGCCCGCAAACTTCTTCGGCCTCCATAGTCGGTACAGGTAGTCCTTGGCCTGCTGACGCTTCCGCTGCTTCAACTTGTTGTCCGCTTCGGCCGTTGCGACAGCAAGACAGGCATCAAGGTCACACACTCCCCAGCCCGCCGCTGGCTTCAGAGTACTGTCGTCCAGCAGCACAACCTTGCCGTCTGGGTACTCGTACATGATTGGCTCAAGTTCGAGCCAGCTCTCGAACTGTGTGCTGGCTGCATAGACTCCAGCCTTGTCCGGTGCGTCGGTGATTGACAGGCCAACTTCCGGCGTGGTCGTCAGTCCTGTGCTGGACGGCAGACTGCCGGTCCCTTCCCGCAGGATCGCAATCGTGTCGTCTGGCAACAGGTGCACATCGCAACCGAACATGGCGACCAGATCCTGCAACTGCTTGGCTGCAGGCGTGAAGTCCCAGTCGATCGCTGGTGCAAGCTGAGCATCCGTCGGCAAGGCCGACACTTTGAAGGTGGTTTCTCCGAGTTTCTGCAGCAGCAGGGTGGCGAGTTCCCGGGCGTTCTTTGCCGTTCCAGGAACGACCGCATTGTCATCGTCGCGGACGTTGTAGCGTCCATCGATCCGCGGAAACTTCCACTTCCAGCGGCGATCTCGCACTGTGTACCGCCACTGCTTCCACGTGCCGGTCGCATCCTCCACGAGTGAGATCCGGCAATTCTTGAATTCGTCGATCTTCACTCCACCGTAGAAGAAGGCCAGCGTCCCGTTTGCATCGCTGGGCTGCGTTGTGCCACGCGCGAAGACGATCTCCCCGGTGTCTGGCTGCACGCCCTTCGACCGAGTCATCTTGGCGTATTCCTGAACGACAAGCCCGTTCCATGTGGCTACCCCCTGATCAGGCATGCCACGACTCCTATGTCAGATAGCCGGGATTGACGGTGCCTGGATGGCTCGGCAGCACGTACGTGAATGAATACTCACGGATGAACCCAATGATCGTCAG
>VFQT010003898.1_pt1 | contig 13062 bp, 6 predicted proteins | sample 3512381 | NCBI WGS metagenome assembly VFQT01 (sample SAMN10412376, study PRJNA504923) | tailings metagenome | isolation source: Relicate 2 Philex TSF3 active mining site | place: Philippines: Tuba, Benguet | collected 2017-08-29 | reverse complement strand
GTGAACGGTGCTCCAAAATTCATGATACCAAAAAACACTGCTGACGCCCGAGGCGGCAGAAGCCTCATTGGGGTTAAGTCTAGCTCCATCCCAAATGGCAATTGTTTCGCTGGTTTCTTTGATGAACAGGGCTTCGCGAAACATAGGATTTGGACAATCAGGGAAAAGCAACAAAATGGTGTCTTCTTGGTCTATTCCACTCAAGTAGTATAAATCGCTGTTTTGACGAAACGAAAAATAAGCATCTCCATTTCTAGGCATTTCATCATTGGAATGAAACAAGGCAACAGACCCGGGTTTCATGCTTCGGGCCAAATTGGCGCGATTATCGGCAAACAATCGGGCGGGGGGCATGGAGTACTTCATAATTAACTGCAAATTAAAGGAGCGCGGAATCTGAAAAAAAGTTAAATTTGAGGCAACGCGCGTACGTAGACGCTTGTCTATAAACGTAAGTTTAACCACTAAATGCACTCTATGAGGAAACTTATACTTTCACTTTTGGTTGCTTTTGCAACAGTACTTCCAACTCAAATCAAGGCGTCTCACATGATGGGGGCTGACATGTCCTACAAGTGTTTGGGCAATGGTAAATACAAAATCACCGCTAAGATTTACCGCGACTGTCGTGGTATTTCCTTCAACAGTCCCTCTTTCCTCGCTTATGGGGGTGTGAATGGTGGAAACGGCTGTGGTTCTTACAACATGAGCATTAGCCGCACGAGTATTCGTGACGTTACACCTCGTTGTTCAACAGCAAGCAAACCCTGTAATCCTCAAAATACCTACGGAACGGGTGAGGGTATCGAGGAACATACCTACGAGGTGACGGTAGATTTCAATGCTTCTCCGCTCAATAATTTTGTAGGCAAGAGCTCTTGCTGCGAGGTGAGTTTTGCGATTGGTCAATGCTGCAGAAACGGTGCCATTACTACCGGTCCATCTGGAAACGATTTCTGGACCACCTGTATGATCAACATTTGCAACATCAAAAAAACGACCAATAAGTGCAACAGCTCGCCTCAATTGAGTAACGAACCTATTGGTTTCTTGTGTTGCAACCAGGCCTATTACTTCAACAACGGTGCTATTGATACGGTTGACTTCGATTCGTTTTCCTACAAACTTGTGCCAGGATTGCGCAGTTTGCCGAGTGGTGCGGTGAATTACTCTTCTCCGTTTGATTATAAGTACTTCATGACGCCGTATTGCATCCCGCCAACGACGATCAAGTGTACACCTAATGCTAAAACTAAGCCTCCTAGGGGTATGACTTTCGACACAGGTACCGGAGATTTGATTTTCACTCCAACCAAATGTGACGAGGTTGGCATTTGTGTAATCGAGATTACGGAATGGAGAAAAGATTCGGCAACGGGCAATTATTTGGTCATTGGCAAGACGCGCCGTGACATGCAATTGATTGTAAAAGACGACTGCGGATATAACAAAGCTCCTACCATTACTGGGCCCGTGAGCAATAAGGTTTGTGAAGGTGAACAGATCTGTTTCACCATCAAAGGAGAAGACGAGACGTTCTCGCCTTATCAAACCATTCCAGATACTGTTCAATTAAAGTGGAATAAAGGTATTCCAGGGGCTACGTTTACGATCAAGAATCCTACAGCTCGAGAAAAAGATGCTGAATTTTGTTGGACCCCAGCGGTGGGTATGGCCTCTGATGTGGCCTATTCATTTACGGTAACAGCCACCGATGACCATTGTCCCAAGCCTTCTCAAGCCATTCGTGGATTCAAAGTAAAAGTCAATCCTCGCGCATTTTCTCAGCGCTATTACACGGTCCTGAAGTGTGGAAAGTTTGCTTTCCACGCCAAAGGTGCTGACGGCTTCAAGGGCATTCCTACCTTCAAGTGGAGCGTTCGTGATAGCTTGGGCCAGAATGAGATCTATTATTCTACGAAGCAGTACGATACCATGACCTTCTACCAAGGGGGCAAGTACATCTTCGTTCATACAGTTAACAACTCAGACAACTGTCCCACCATTTACCGAGATACGGTTATCATTCCCGATCCCCCTAAAGTCATTTTGGCTGCTGTTGACACATTCGCTTGTTTCGGTTCCAACATGGAAATCTACCCGGTGGTAAAGAATGCCAAACCCAACTATGGCTATTATTGGTCGCGTGTTCCTGTATTGAGTAAGACAAAAGACACGTTGACGGGTATCACAACCTTGACTCCTAATTGGACCAAAATCAACCACATTAGTGGAGATACCAATTCCACCCTTTTGGTTCCCAAAATCAATAGAGACTCCATTATTCATATCAAAATGACCGATGGTGATGGTTGTATTTTCTATGATACATTAAATATATTCCTCAAACCGCTTCCAGTGCTCGATCTCGGCCCCGACCAGCGCATTTGTACGTACGAGAGCGTGGTGTTGGACGCCGGCCACAACGACACGGTGAAGTACTTGTGGAGCACGATGGATACGACGCAGAAGATCCAAATCAACGTAGCGGGCAAGTACCGAGTAAGGGTCACAGAGACCAGGTGGCTCTGCCAGCGCTCGGATACGATGGAGTTGTTTGTGAACGACACGGTAGTGGCCGTAGCTGGCCCCGACGCGACCATTTGCCAATTGAAGAGCACCTTGCTAGCCGCTCAGCACCGTCCGGTGAACCAGAACGCTAGTTATACATGGTACGATTTGACGGGTAACACGACGCTGGGCAATGACATGGGTTATACGGTATCTCCGAAGAACACGAATACACCCGGCCAACCGGCTCAGAACTTCTATTACCGTTTGTATGCGACGGTGACCCAAGGCGGGCACACCTGCGAAGATGACGATACGGTGAAGGTAAAGGTGAATACACTTCCCTTTGTGAAGTGGGATCCCAAGCCTTTGAAGGCGCAGTGCTACGACTACGGAGACATTGAACTCAACAACTTCTTCAACCGCGGCAAAGAGACCGGCGTTCGCATGTGGGCAGGTTCTTTGTGGAAGCCAAACAACATGGTTGACAGCATCTTGCCTGACCGCCACTTGTTCAAGACAACCTTACTGGACAACAATTTGCTGCAGAACGGCAACAACTTGCAAATGAAGGTCTACGGCTGGTACAAAGACACCAACGGCTGTATCAACATCGACTCAGTGGTTCAGCGCATCAACGGTAACCCCGTGGTAGTATTGGATACCCTTTCATACTGCCAAGACTTGGGTGAAGCCCTGATGGACAATAGCATGATTCGCCCCAAGGTAAAGGTGGGTGTGAAGTTGGATTGGACGGTATTGAATTACCCCAATGGTGTAGACCCAAGCAGTATATTGATAAACAACAACCCTTGGGGAACTCCTGACTGGCGCTTCAAGTTCGGTGATCCGACAGAAGACTACTACCAGGGAACCTACAAGTTCCAGCTCTGCGTGGAAGACCAGTTGACGGGATGTAGAACCTGCGATTCGACGATCATTGACATCGTAGCCGAGCCGACCGTGAAGGTGAAATCACCCAATCCGGTCTGCGTGAACTGGGGTATTATGGAGTTGTACGATTACATCACGGTCAACGGTAACCAAGCCAAAGACGGTGACGGATCAAAATACGAGATCATCGAGTACAACTACAACCGCAACGACCCGAAGGTGAAGAACACGATTCTGATCGGTGGCCACCGTTTCTTGCCCTCTTTCGGAACGGGAACCTGGTACATACGCTATAGCAATGCTGGAACAGGTTGCTTGAAGCAGGATAGTTTCTACATCTATGTAAACGATACGCCCAATGCGGTGCTGCAGCCCCCGATTACGGTCTGCAGCAGTTTGGGTGACTTGGATTTGAAGACCCGTGTTGACGCGGCCAACACCAAGCCTGCCTCAGCAGTAGGAGTGTGGAGCGGCCCGAACGTAAACTCATCCACTAGCAAGTTTACGCCAGTGACCAACAAGACGGCCAACATCGAAGGTCCCCGCATCTTGACCTATGTATTGACCGACAACAACGGTTGTTCGGATACAGAATCCTACAACGTATTTGTCAGGACGCAACCAGAGGTACAGATCACGACCCAGAAACCGGCCCAAGCCTGTGAACGCACCCCATTTGCGATACAGAGCACAAGCTTGTTCAGCGACAAAAAAGTAAGCTGGACGCGCTTGAACGGATCAGATGGATCGATCGATAATGCCTCGGCTGAGAACATCAGCTACCAGCACGGCTTGCAGGATAGTGCCAACAAAGGAGCCTACTTGAAGGTGACGACGGTTCCCATCGCCAACGATGTGTGCCCGCCGGCCTCCGACAGCATCCAGATCATCTTGCATCAGTACCCTGTATTGACGCCATTGACTATGCAAACCGGCTGTGTTCCTTTGACAACGACATGGTTGGCTCAAGAGAACAAGGGCATTCCTGCCAACCAATTGGTGTACCGTTGGACCTTCGGCAATGGCGATACCAGCAACTTGCAGAACCCCATTGAGATCTACAAGCAGCAAGGCAAGTACGACGTGGTATTGACGGTCATCAACACAGCAGGACCCTGTGCAGCTACGACCAGCTTGCGCCCAGCGGTAGAAGCCTATCCGATCCCTGTGGCGAAGTTTGTGACCGATCCTCCGTACAGCACGACAGTGGCCTTGCCGAAGTTCAAGATCACGAACATGAGTACGGTAACCCAAAACCCATTTGCGCCCACGATGCGCTACACCTGGGATTTTGGAACGGGCAATGCAAACGATACCTCAACGATGAAGGACCCCCGCTTTGCCTACGGCAAGGATACGGCGACCTACACCATTCGCTTGATCACCACCACCAACCACGGTTGCAGCGACACCGCAGAACGCAAAGTGGTCGTTGGGCCTGATATCATTGTGTACATTCCTGACGTCTTCACTCCTGATGGAGCCGGACCTCAGCGCAATAACACGTTCAATGCTGTGGCAGATAACTTTAAATCCTATAACATGCGCATCTACAACCGCTGGGGTGAGAAGTTGTTCGAAACCGATGATATCAACATAGGTTGGGATGGTACCGCAAATGGTGCTGAATGCCAACAAGATGTATATGTTTACCATATAGAGGTGGTATCATTCGATGACAAGCCATACAAGTTCGATGGCACGGTAACCCTGTTGCGCTAAACTCCCTGTAACGAATCAATGAAAAGCCCCGCTCGAACGAGCGGGGCTTTTTTGTGATTGCCTAGATAAAACCTAAGCAAAATATCATTCAAAGGCCAGGCATCACGGCCCAACAGTGTACACAATTAAAAATTGATTAAAGCCCTATGCGCTGGGCCTCTGCCAACAAGCGATCAGCGTTGATAGGAACGACGCCTGTTTCTTCGCAGACCAATCCGCCGGCGAGATTGCTCAAAGCGGCTAGTCGACTCCACTCGCATTTCTTGGCCAAGCAGAGTGCCGCCACTGATACAACTGTGTCTCCAGCCCCAGAAACATCAGCAATGTTGCGCACATGAGCGCCCAGGTGATGTTCTTCCTCTTGGTGATGAATGTAAACGCCTTTCTCGCTCAAGGTGACCATAGTGGCTTGGTTCTGCAATACGGCATTCAATTCCTGAACGGCATTGCGAATTTCTTCCAAGGAACTCAATGCACCCGTCAGGTTCAAGCCTTCTCGAATTTCTTTCAAGTTGGGCTTGAACAGCGTGGCTTTTTTGTACGACAAGAAATTGGACTTTTTCGGATCGACCACGGTGGGGATTCCTCTTTCTTGGCAAAGGTTGAGAAAGTGCTCGATGTTCAAACCGTGCAACACTCCTTTGTTGTAATCTTCAAAGATGACCACGTCAGCGTTGTCCAGTTCGCGAACAAAGTGTTCTTCCAACAAGAAAGAGTCCAGCTTGTCCAAATCGTCTTTGACCTCGTGGTCGATGCGAAGCAACTGGTGATTGTTCCCCAAAACTCGGGTTTTGGTTGTGGTTTTGCGCTTGTCAGAAAAGAGCAATGCACGAGTGGTCATGCCTGCATCTTCGATGAGCTTGCAAAGGTCTTCGCCCTCTTTGTCCTTGCCTATGGCAGAACACAATACAGGGATAGCTCCCAATGCTTTTAGATTGAGCGCCACGTTTCCGGCTCCACCCAAACGACTGTCAAATCGGGTGACATCAACCACCGGTACAGGCGCTTCAGGTGATACCCGATCTACTTTGCCGATGATGTAATTGTCGACCATGACGTCTCCCACAATCAGGACACGTACACCTTGAAAACTGCTCATCAACTGTTCAATCGATTGTTTTTGCATTGCTTTACAAAGGTAAGGGTTTAGGAAAGTGAGGCGAAGGCTTGTTTCAATCTTACGCAAGCTTGTTGGAGAGATTCTTCACTGGCGGCATAAGAGAGTCTAATGCATTCGGTAGAACCAAATCCTGCGCCAGACACACAGCTTACTCCAGCCTGTTCCAACAAATACAAGCACAAGTCGTCTCCATTGCTGATGGTTTGTCCCTCCGGGCTTTTTTTGCCGTAATAGGCTTGAACGTCTGGAAAAACGTAAAAGGCTCCGGCAGGAGTGGGAATGGTAAGGTTTGGTATTTGCCGAAGCTCTTCCAAGACCAAGTTGCGACGAGTTTCAAAAGTGTGGCACATGGCCTTGACCTCCGATTGATCGCCAGTTAAGGCAGCTACGCCCGCCCATTGAGCGACAGAGTTGGCACCAGAGGTGAACAAACCTTGAATCTTGTCACAGGCCTGCACCAAATCTTGGGGACCAGCCAAATATCCGAGTCTCCAACCCGTCATGGCGTATCCTTTGCTGAATCCATTTACGATGGCCAAGCGATCTCTAAGAGAATCGAATTGGGCCAAGCTTTGATGGCTTTGTCCGTATTGAATGTGTTCGTAGATTTCATCAGAGATGATGAATACCTGCGGATGCCGTTCCAAAACTTCAGCCCAGGCAGCTAATTCGGCTTTTGTCATCACCGAGCCCGAGGGGTTGCAGGGGGAAGAGAAAATCAACAATCGGGTGCGTTCCGTGATGGCGGCTTCCAATTGCTCAGCGCTGGCTTTGAAATCAGCGCTAGCTTGGGTTGCAATGGGAACCACCACACCTCCAGCATAGTGAACCATGGTCGGATAACTAACCCAGAAAGGAGCAGGTAGAATTACTTCGTCACCAGGATTGACCAATGCGAGAACGGCATTGATCAAACTTTGTTTGGCCCCGCTGCTGACCATGATTTGCTCAGGAGAAAAGATGACTCCGTTTTCACGTTCCAGTTTCTGGCAAATGGCCGAGCGAAGCTCAGGAATGCCAGCCACGGGAGGGTAGTGGGTATGCCCGTTTTGGGCGGCGGCATGAGCGGCTTCGCAAATGAATGCAGGGGTATCGAAATCAGGTTCGCCAATGCTCAAGCTGATGATATCGCGGCCAGCGGCTTTGAGCTCTCTGGCTTTCTTTGTCATGGCCAAAGTTTGGCTTTCGACGATCTCGGCAAGGCGTTGACTGAGTCGGGTCATACGCAAAAATACCGAAACAGGCGCTCAATTGCCCGTATTTTTGTCCCGTGAAGATTCTATTAGTCGCCAACAGGATGCCTTATCCGCCGTACCGGGGTGATAAATTGAAAATCTTCAACCTGGCCAAGCAGTTGGCTCCCCATCACGAGTTGCATTTGTTGACCATTGCCGAATCTCACGAAGACATCGCCTATGGGGAACAATTGAAGTCGATGCGAGTCGAAGGTAGCGATAAGCTCCTGTTCGCTCGTGTAGACTGGGTGTACCGACCCTTGGTCAAATCGTATGTTTCTGCCTTGTTGGGGCTGTTTGGGTCCAAGCCGCTTCAATTGGCGTTTTTTCAATCTCGGGCTTTCAAAAAACGCCTGGATCAAACGCTGTTGCAACCCTTTGATGCCATTCATGTGCAGCACCTACGAATGGGCCAATATTTGGACAAAAAGGTGCCTAACAATGCGGTATTGGATCTTCCTGATGCCTTCAGTTTGTACTGGAAACGCCGAATGGAAAACGCGAAAAATCCCGTTTTGCGTATATTCAATCGATTGGAATACAAGCGTATGCACAATTGGGAACAGCGTTTGTTGCCCCAATTTCGATTGAATCTGGTTTGTTCGGTAGAAGATCGCAACCATCTGCTTCAAACCTGCCAATTGCCTGAGTCGCGATTGGGCTTCTTGCCAAATGGGGTAGACGATCAGGCATTTTCACCCAAAGCGAACCATTCTCAGCGTCCAACAGTGTTGTTCACGGGCAACATGGATTACGCTCCAAACATCGATGCGGTGCAGTGGTTTGCCGAAGAGATTTGGCCTCAAATTACCGCAAATTTGCCGAGGGCTGAGTTTGTCATTGCCGGTCAAAGACCCGTATCAGCTGTGCGTGCTTTGGCTTCTGATTCGATTCGTGTGGTAGGCTTTGTCGAAGATTTATCAGAGGCCTATGCTCAGGCGCATGTTTTGGTCAGCCCTCTTCGATTGGGAGCCGGAACCCAAAACAAAGTGCTGGAAGCCATGAGCATGGGAGTGCCTGTGGTTTGTACCTCTGTTGGTTTTTTTGGCTTGGGAATCGCATCGGGCAATGGGGTGGTTCTAGCCAGCGATTCTAACGAATTTGCTCAATTGGTTTTGGAAATATTGAAAGAACCCAGGAAGGCCAAGGAGATTGGAGCCAAGGGGTATGAGCTGGTGCAAACGCGATTCGCTTGGCGAGTGGTTGCCAAGCAGTTGGAGGCGTTTTTTACGGGTATTTCTACCCATTAAAGAGGCCTTCTAGGCATTCAGAATTCTGTACTACATCGTATATTTGGGCATATGAGAAAATGCCTGATTTTGGTCGGATCGATTTTTGCTACCCTTGGTGTGAACGCGCAGTCCCAAGATTCAATGACCAAGTTGTTATTGAATCAAGTTCAATTCAGAAATATTGGACCTGCTAAGACCAGCGGCCGAGTGGTTGATTTTGCCGTAGATCCCGAGCATAGTTCAACCTACTATGCAGCAACGGCTTATGGCGGGGTTTGGAAGACCGTAAACAATGGCACTACGTTCGATCCCATTTTTGATCGTTACGGTACACAGAGCATTGGTTGTGTAGCCCTCAATCCTCACAATCGCCATGAGGTATTCGTGGGAACAGGCGAAAACAACAACCAGCGCAGCGTGGGCTACGGAAATGGTTTGTACAAAAGCTCAGACGACGGTAAGAACTTCCATTTGGTTGGATTGAAAGCGAGTGAGCACATTGGTAATTTGGCATTTCACCCCTCTGATCCCATGATCATGTTCGCGGCCGCTTATGGCCCCGTTTGGAGCAAAGGCGGAGACCGCGGCGTGTTCAAAAGTGAAGATGGAGGAGAGACCTGGAAACAGATACACCAGGTTTCGGAGTACACCGGTTGCAGCGAGATTCACATTGATCCCAACAATTCCAACGTCTTGTATGCCGCTTATCACCAGCGCATGCGTCACGAATATACCTATTTGGGTGGAGGCCCTGAGTCGGCGGTATACCGTTCTCAAGACGGAGGAAAAACCTGGAAAAAACTCAGCGGTGGCCTGCCCGGAGGTGATTTGGGTCGCATGGCATTGGCCTTGCCCGCCGATCATGAAGGCTGGGTATATGCCATGGTAGAAGGAGCCACTGAAAAAGGAGGGATTTATCTGTCGACCAACTTCGGTGAGAGCTGGAAGAAGCAAAATGCTTTTCAAACTTCTGGTAATTACTACCAGGAACTGGTGTTGGATCCCAACGATGGGGAACGACTCTTCATATTGGATACCTATTTGCACGGTTCTGATGATGCCGGTAAAACCGTAAAACCGCTGTCTGAAACCTACAAACACGTCGATAACCATGCTTTGTGGGTGGATCCTCGCAACTCCTCTCATTGGATAGCGGGCTGTGACGGTGGCATTTACGAGACCTTTGACGAGGGCGCTCAGTGGGTATTCAAATCCAATCTACCCATTACGCAGTTCTACCGAGTTTCGGTTGACAATTCAGAACCCTTTTACAATGTTTATGGAGGTACTCAAGACAATTACAGTTTGGGTGGTCCTAGCCGCAACAACAGCAACAACGGCATCGGCAACGAAGAGTGGTTTGTAACGGTGGGTGGCGATGGTTTCAAGTCTCAAATTGATCCCTATAACCCCAACATTGTGTATGCTCAATGGCAATACGGAGGCTTGATTCGTTTTGATCGAGTGACCGGTGAAGAAGTGGACATCAAGCCCCATGTAGGCCCCAATGAACCCGCATTGCGCTGGAACTGGGATGCGCCTTTGTTGATTTCTCGGTACAATCCCGCGCGCTTGTATTTTGCGGCTAACCGCGTGTTTACCAGCCCTGATCGCGGCAACTCTTGGAAAGCCATCTCCGGTGATTTGAGTCAGCAGATTGACCGCAACAAACTGCCCATCATGGACAAGGTTTGGGGCATTGATGCGGTAGCCAAGAACCAGAGCACCAGCATTTACGGAAACATTACCTACTTGTGGGAGTCTTTCCACGATTCGCTGACCTTGTTTGCGGGCACCGATGATGGGGTAGTGCGGTACACCGTTGACGGTGGCTTGAATTGGACGACCTGCAGCCAAAACTTCCCCGGTGCACCGGCCAATACCTATGTTACGGCCGTTTACAGCTCAAGATTTGAGGCCCAAACCCTCTATGTGGCCTTAGATAACCACCGCCGTGGCGATTACAAGCCCTATGTGTACAAGAGTACGAATATGGGTAAGACTTGGGTCGCTATCACACAGGGCATGCCCAATGATGCCCCTGTGAAGTGTTTCTTGGAAGATTACAAGAACAAAGACCTCCTGCTGGTTGGAAACGAATTTGGCATGGTCATCAGCTTCAATGGTGGTAAATCTTGGAACAAATGGTCAGGCGGATTGCCGCCCATCGCCATCAAGGATATGGTTTTCCAGGAGCGCGAAGACGATTTGGTGGTGGCCACCTTTGGCCGCGGATTCGCCGTTTGCGATGACTTTCACGTCTTGCGTGACGCAGCGGGAGTAGCTCAAGGTACGAGCAAAACAGGCGAAGTGTTCGTCAAGGCAGGGTCTATGATTTACACAGTAGAGCAAGCCGATTTGTTTGGGGAATCTTCGCCCTTGGGCAGACCCGGCAATGGTTTCGTGGGTTCTACCCGCTATTTCGCTCCCAATCCCGAATTCGGGGCTCGCATTTACCTCTACAATGCCGATGAATTCAAGAGAATCAAGGATCGTCGCCAAGAGAGAGAAAAAGCCGGCAATTCCGATAAAATGGCCCAAATTTACCCCGCAAAAGACTCCATTTATGCAGAGTCTATTGAGTTAGAACCCGAGTATTTTGTTCGCATTCGCAAAGCAGAATCAGCCCTGCCTGTGGCCTGGGTTTCGGTGTCAGGTGGAATAGGTATCAAAAAGGTCAATTGGAATTTAAGGTATACCGATCCCTCTGAACTTCCTGGTTCCATGAATGCCAAGCCCGGTTCTGGGCCTTTTGTGGAGCCTGGCCTGTATGTGGCTGATTTGATGAAATTGTACAAAGGTCAATGGACGATTCTAGCCTCAGGAAACTCTTTTGAGGTTCGCCCCATTTTTACACCCAGTTTGCCTGCTGCTTTGAGTCCTGAACAACGCGGCGCCTTTGTAGAGAAAGCCAAATTGGTTCGAATGGAACTCAACCGCATGGAGCGTCTGCTCAAGGAACTCAAATCAAGCTTGGAAGAGCTGAGCAATTTGGAGTACGCTCTGCGACCCGAAGACAAAGAGCAATTGAAGGCTGTCGTGGCGCTTAATGAGCAGCGATTGGCCATGGAATTGGCCGTATACGGTAATAGCGCTCTGGCCAGCAAGGAGTTTGAAACTCCAGAAGGTTTGTCTGAGCGAGTAGGAACTGTTGTGTATTACGCCACGAGTTCAACCTACGGGCCAACTTTGAATCATGTGTTGTCCTTGCAGCAAGCAGAAGCCCAAATGCAGCAGCTTTCCAGCGACATGGCCGCTTGTTTATCGGCCTATGAGCGTTTGATCGATACCTTGAGAAGCAAAGGCTACCCAACCCCGGTTATTTTCCGTTGAAGGAATGGCAGCCCGTCAAAATGCCGATGAGAAAATCGCACAGCTGAAATTCTCATCGGTCTATCCTCATTACGTCAACAAGGTGGCCAAGAAAGGCCGCAGCGTGGAAGAATTGGACTGCGTCATTGCCTGGCTTTTGGGCTTCAGCCCAGACGAATTGGAATCGGCCAAAACCGATGCCCGAAGCTTTGCCGATTTGTTTGCCAAGGCCCAAGTTCCTGAGGGTGCCTTTCAGATTACAGGCGTGATTTGTGGGTATAGGGTAGAGGAGATTGAGAACCCATTGACTCAAAACATACGGCGATTGGATAAGGTCGTTGATGAATTAGCCAAGGGAAAATCATTGCAAAAGGTGATGAGACAAGTATAAAAAAAGCCGCCCGAGGGCGGCTTTTTTGTATCACAATCCTAAAATGGATTATTGGTTTTCAGCTTTGTCTTTGCAGCAAGCTTTGGGAGCTTCTTCCTTCTTCTTGCAGCAATCTTTCTCCTCCTTTTTGCATTCGCTAGCAGGCTTGCAAGCGTCGGTGCAAGGAATCATAGCACCCGTTGAGTCGAAGTGACTCATGCAGGCGGCCATTTCCTCTTCAGAACAACCCATGGCTTCGCACTTGGCTTTGCACTGGTCAGCGGTCATGCCTTCTTCGATGCACTTGTGGGCACCGCAAGCCATCTTGCTGTCGCACTGTTCTGTCTTGGCCTCGCAGCCTTCCGTATCGTGGCACTCACCAGCGGCGGCACCAGAGATGTAAGGAGCAATGATCAAGGAAACAATTGAAGTCAATTTGATCAAGATGTTCATAGAAGGACCGCTGGTGTCTTTGAAAGGATCACCCACGGTGTCGCCGGTAACAGAGGCCTTATGGGGCTCAGACTTCTTGTAGTAAGTCTCTCCGTCAATGTCAACACCCTTTTCGAATGATTTCTTAGCGTTGTCCCAAGCACCACCCGCGTTGTTTTGGAAGATACCCATCAAAACACCGCTTACAGTGATACCGGCCAACATGCCGCCCAA
>VFQT010003896.1_pt1 | contig 13068 bp, 14 predicted proteins | sample 3512381 | NCBI WGS metagenome assembly VFQT01 (sample SAMN10412376, study PRJNA504923) | tailings metagenome | isolation source: Relicate 2 Philex TSF3 active mining site | place: Philippines: Tuba, Benguet | collected 2017-08-29 | reverse complement strand
AATACAGTCAACAGCCGTTCACGCGCTACCGCGGCCGAACCCTTATTGGTCTTGAGTCTATCGAGTATCCCCATGGCACTACTCCTTTTGCACTACCCAGAATACTAGCGCCCCCCGCGCAGCATTCCGGAAATCCGCTCAATCAATGATGGATTGTCTTCAATTGGATCGATGGGAATTTCTTCACCGGTAATACGCCGAGCAATATCCAGATAACATTTGCCCGTACGTGATGATTTATCGACCACCAACACCTCCCCCTTGTTGGTTGCCGTGATGACATCTTCGTCTTCGGGGATGATACCAATCAAGTCAATCGCAAGAATCTGGAGCACATCCTCGACACTCATCATCTCACCACTACGCACCATTTTGGGGCGCAAGCGATTCACGATGAGCTGAGGTTGCCCCTTTTCGTGGGCTTCACACAGACCAATGATACGATCAGCATCGCGCACTGCCGACACTTCGGGCGTAGTCACGATGATGACCTCATCCGCGCCAGCAATGGCGTTTTTGAAGCCGCTTTCGATACCGGCCGGGCTGTCAATCAGTACATATTCAAATTCGTCGCGCAGCTGCTCGACGAGCTCAACCATTTCTTCTTCGCTGACTGCGTCCTTGTCTTTGGTTTGGGCCGCAGGCAACAAATACAACTCTGGCTGATGCTTGTCTTTGATGAGCGCCTGACGCAATCGACAATTGCCCTCAATGACGTCGACCAAGTCGTAGACGATGCGGTTTTCGAGCCCCATGACAACATCAAGGTTGCGCAAGCCAATATCGGCATCCATGACAGCGACTTTTTTGCCAAGCATGGCCAAAGCTGTGCCAAGATTGGCTGTCGAAGTGGTCTTGCCTACTCCACCTTTTCCTGACGTGATGGTAATTACTTTCGCCATAATTGCACTTCTCCGCACGCTTCCACTAGCGACGATACTCTTCCCACACCCGCACGACAATACGGTCATCTTCTACACACGCGATCTCGGGGACCTTATCACCTTGCTCTTCGGGAGCACGAGCACGAATATCGGCGATGCGCAACTGCGGTGCTGACAAGTCAATGGCACAGATAATCGCTTGACGATTGCCTGCAGCACCAGCATGCACAAATCCACGCACACGCCCAAATACCACGATGCTGCCCGACGCAACCAACTCGGCACCCGCATTGACATCACCGAGTAACGTCAAATCGCCATGGTGGCGTAGCACTTGACCGTTACGCAGATTACGGATGATGATGCCGGCCGTTGACTCGGGGGCTCGTGCTTCAGCACGCAGACCTACTGGTCGTGCGATGACGCCCATACCACGGGCAATCTGACGCACCTCACGCGAATCAGACTGCAACTCGAAGGCAGATACATGATGCACTTCGGTCATCCGCTGCAGAGATTGCACATCGCTGTCTGACAGATGACGGGCACCGATGTCGATGGCCACTTTCATGCCATCAAGCAACGCCGTGCTCAGAGAAAGCTGTTGTTGAAGCTCTGCTACGGCATCAGCCCATGTACATGCCTCGTTGATGATGACACGCACCCCGCCACGAGCACCTTTGATTACCACGTGTTCTGTCATAACACACTCTCAATGGTGTAAAACACTCATGTTATGTGCAGTAATTATAGCATAACTGCTCAAATAATCACTTGACACAACCATGACAAAATATGTGCTTGGATTAGGAACGGAACGACTGAGGCGGAGTATCTCGTGATGCAGCATCAGCATCAGCGCCATCAGCATCTGATGTATCACGGTCGCGCTGCGATTCATCATACGCAATCAATGGTGTATCGCCGCGTGTGCGCGGTGTTGAATCACCACTGCCCACATCATCAAGGCGAGACGTTGCTGGCTCTGTGGCCAACTGCTCCGTGAATGACGACGTCTGCACAGCTGGCTCCGCCGTCGCATATGATTGCAGACCTCGCGTGTCTTCGATGCGTGACTGAATATGCTGCAAATGATCCTGGAGGGTCGTCAAGAGCTGTGTGTCAGATGACTGTTGCCCCGATAATGCGTCAACCCATGTTTCGAGCTGGATTTGCAGAGCATGCACACGATCACTCAACTGACGAATCCCAATCAGGACTCCTTCGTCGACAATTGTCGCCGTGTCACGCATCTGAGTTTGCATGGCGTCAAGCCGCACCAGTACGGCATCGATGGTCTCGGCTACAGCCCCACCATCGAGGTTCACTGGTTGGACGTTTCGTTGCTCGGCCCAGGTCTGCAGGGTGTGTTGGAGTTCGTTCATGCGATCAATCATGGCGATGGCATCACCGCCATCGGGCGTCACCACATCGAAGCGCGCTTGCAATTGGGCAATCGCCGCACTCAACTGGGTTTGCCGAATCGTCACCGCTTCTTGTTCGCTCAACAAATCCAACAACATCTCACGGAGCTGAGCTGACTCATCCGAAACGCGCACGACTTGTTGTTGTAGGAGACGTGGTACAAACCATAGCAAGAGCGTCAGCAACGCCAACACCATGATTCCTAGTGCTACAAACAATGCAGTCATGGACGGCCTTTCGTTGTCATCTCTTTTTCTATTATACGAAACAAAAGGATAGCTGGTCAACTCACCAATAATCGAGCCGAATATGTCATTCAAACAGAGCTCACGAAGCCTGTATTACTGCTGAAATTTCATTGTTGTCATCACAAAATATGCTATTATGCTTGTATGTATTATTAGCTTGAAGGAATATCGCAGATGAATCAGGTCTTTCGCTTCTTGCTCGTCTTGGCGCTGTTTGTCAGCACCAGTTGTGGTGCGCTCGGCGATAGCACAATCCATATTGCTGATGTGACCAATAGCATTGACACGTATGTCGGTCAAGACATCACCGTAGCCGGTGCATATATTTCACGCTCAGGTGAAACACCCATGTCAATCTTGGCAGCAGGCGTCAGCACCCTCGATAATGGGCTTGATGCGCAGCCGCTGGGTGATGCCATCTGGGTCGATAACATCAGCGAAGACGTCACCAACAATCTACATCGCCCAGGTGATGCAATATACGGCTTCGTGAAGCTCACAGGTCGCATTGAGGCCGGCGAATACGGCCCGAGCGGCACCTACAAACACCGTATTGCCGTCACGCAGTCTGAGGTCATCGAGCAAATCAAACGTGTAGAATATCGCGTCGATACCACGCCACTCGGCGATGGTAAGTTGACCCTATTTGAACTCACCGACGCAGCGGCACAGTACAACCAACAGACCGTCACTACACAGGGCTACTACTTCTGGAACTCGGTGATCTACGTCCTCGCAGAGGGTATTGCCGTCGAAGAAGACGGCAGCAGCCCACAGCCCATCGGCAAAATCATCTGGATGGAAGGCTTCCCACCTGACAAGTCTGCCGAGCTCAACGTTGGTCCCAACAACAGCTTTGTGTGGGGCAAAGTCGAAGTCACCGGCAACTTCCAGAGTGGCGGCAACTTTGGGCGTGATGGCGTATATAGCGAAGTCCTCTATGTGACCGATGCCACGGTCATCAAGTAAGCACGCGTGATTGCAAAGAGGCAACGGTGTATTTCTACGTTGATCGCATGATTGAATCGGACCTCGAGCAGGTCCACGCCATCGATGTTGCGAGCTTCCCTGTACCGTGGTCACTCAGCACCTACCAAAAAGAACTCCGCGCCACACAGAGCAATCGCTATGTTGTGGCGCGAGCTAGTGATACGCTACCTGGCGACGCCAGCGCCACCTCATCCACTGCTTGGTGGCATATGGTCGGTCGGCTCTTGCCACTCGGGCCAGCACATCCTACGCGCCATACCGTGGTCGGGCATGCCGGCATCTGGGCCATCCTCGACGAGGGGCACGTCACGACGATTGCGGTGCATCCCTCCTATCGACAGCTCGGTATAGGTGAGTTACTGCTGATTGGGCTCATTGACCAGGCATACGAGCTCGACGTACATCAACTCACACTTGAGGTACGCCAGTCAAACCACGCTGCCCAACAGCTCTACGCCAAATACGGCTTTACCTGCGTCAATACACGCAAACGCTACTACTCCGACAACAACGAAGATGCCCTCATCATGTGGACCGAGGACATTCGTGCTCCCGAATATCGCCAACGCGTCAGTGAGCTCCGCACCCTCCTGTATGCACGATTGCAGGCATACGCAACGCCCTCCGAATGACTTCGGAGGGCGTTACACAGCTCACACGCGCCGCAATTACACTTCAGTAACGACTGGCAATACGACTGGGCGCCGCCGCGTTTGAGCAAACAGATGCTCGCCGACGGCGTCTTTGATTTTGCGAATCACAAAGGCAGCATCGAGCTCGGTCTGGTCGCTACCGTTTTGAAGCAACTTGCGTACCACCTGACGAGTCGACTCAATCAGCTCTTCGGATTCACGCATATGCACGAAACCGCGACTCAAGACTTCGGGACCACCGACCAGCTCACCGGTGTGCCGATCAATCGAGACCACCACAATCATGACCCCATCACGGGCCAACAACTGACGATCCCTGACCACAATTTGACTTACATCACCGACCGTCGTGCCATCAACATAGATGTAACCGACCGGGACCTTGTTGATCATGCGCCCAAAATTGGGGGCGAACTCCAGCACCGAACCGTTTTCGACCACAAACACATTGTCGCTGGTGTAGTGCATGCCCATGCCCACTGCCATTTTGCGATACAGCATCATGTGGCGATAATCGCCGTGGAACGGGATGACGCACTGGGGGCGCAACATGGCCAACAGCATCTTGAGCTCTTCTTGGGCAGCATGGCCTGATACGTGCACCCGTGCATCACTGCCGTACACGACATCAGCCCCAATGCGGAACAAGTTGTTGATGACTCGAGACACCGACACTTCGTTGCCGGGAATGGGCGTCGCCGAAACAACGACCGTGTCGCCCTGTTTGATCTTGAGGTTGGGGAACTCACGATTGGCCATACGTGCCAATGCCGCCATCGGCTCGCCCTGACTGCCCGTGCACATGACAGCAACCTGATCGTCGGGCAATGAGGCGGCTTCGTTGGGCCGTACCAGTGTGCCCGGCTGCACACGCAGGTACCCGAGTTCCATGGCGATGCGACTGTTGTTTTCCATGCTGCGCCCAGCCAACATCACCCGCCGGCCATAGGCCTCAGCAGAATCGATGACCTGTTGCACGCGCGAGATATTCGAGGCAAAAGTGGCCACAATGATGCGCCCAGGCGCTGTGGCAAAAATATTGTCGAGTGAATCACCGACGACTCGCTCACTGGGGGTGAACCCCGAAGATTCTACACGCACACAATCGGTAATCAATACGACTGGGTTTTGGGCAGCCAAACGCGAAATGGCGGCGATGTCGGTCGGCTTGCGATCAACGGGCGTGTGGTCGAACTTCCAGTCAGTAAGATACACGGCCAAACCAGCTGGCGAGAAAATCCCCAAACCGACGGTGTCGGGAATGGAGTGCGCCACTTGGAAGGTTTCGACACGGAAGCTACCAAACTTCAACTCATCACCCGCAGCAAACGAAATCAGCTGCGTCCGATCAAGCAGACGATGTTCTTTGAGCTTGTTGGTGACCATCCCAATCGTGAGACGGGTGCCATAGACTGGGGGGAAGTCAAGCTCGGGCAAGACATACGGCAAAGCGCCCACATGGTCTTCGTGGCCGTGGCTCAAAATAATGCCCCGGATCTTCGACATGTTTTCACGCAGATAGGTAATATCGGGCAATACCAAATCCACACCCAGCATTTCGGCTTCGGGGAACATGACGCCACAGTCAAGCACCAAAATGTCGTCGCCGTATTCGACGACCCACATATTGCGACCGACTTCCCCTGCGCCACCCAATGGAATAACTCGTAATCGTTGTTTACTCATTTGCACACACAAGTATGTCTAGCTTGCGCTAGCTACCTTGTCACTCCTTCCTGAAATTGGTCAATATCAACACATCCAAATGATATGCTCCAAACGACAAAACGCCGTTCAAGGTCAAATTCACTTGCTGCTGGGCTCTACACGCCAGCACACACAATAACTATGCCGACAAACCACTACGTCGGCGAATTTCGTCAACCAAATCATCAGCCTGATCGATACCATGATGCAACGGCAACATGGCTTTGCCATAGGCCTGCGTATACAGCAAGCGCAAAATTGGGTTGGTAATTTGACTGGTCGGGTCTATCTTCAGACGAAGCTCATGGCTCGGCTCATCACTATCAGTATCGACAGCACGCACCTCACCAATTGAGCTCCACGCAATCAGCAATTCAATCCCTAACGCCGCAAAACGCAGACCATCTGGGGTCGGCGTGTAGCGCGCAGCCCATTCCATCAACATGTTCCAAATCGTCAGTGGGGCTGCCACCATCAAGACCAACATGAACACCAACGGTACCGTCCGATTGATGGAGAGACCGTCTTGCCACACCGAATTCAATGCCAAAGAGAACTCAGCAGGCTCTACTTGCAAAAACAACAAATACCGGAACGTCCAGATAGCAAAGCCCCATACCAGCAACACACCAATCATCAGCAGGAGCACATTCCAACGTCCTGCACGCGAAAGGACATATGTTTTCATTAATTTGACCTCTGCTCAATACCCCACATCTCACACCATATACATACCGTTTTGCACGGTGCAGAACATTATGATAATTCCGCCAAAATAACCCCGAGTTGACGGAAATCGGCTTGTAGCAACGCCATATTCGAGGGTTGGTACAAGGCCGTGGCTGGATGCAACATCGGCACTACCATACGCTGGCCAACATGATGCACGACACCATGTGCTTGCGTGATTTTGATGCCTGGCAACCAACGAGCCGCCGCATGGCGCCCCAAAGTCACAATAATCGCAGGATTAATGACTGCGAGCTGACGCACCAAAAACGGACGACAGGCGGCGATTTCTGCGGGCAACGGATCACGATTCGCCGGTGGCCGATGTTTGACGACATTGGCAATAAACACCTGCTCCCGCATTAACCCAGCGAGTTGCAACAACGAATCGAGTACTTTGCCAGATCGTCCCACAAACGGACGTCCCTGCAGATCTTCTTTTTCGCCAGGAGCTTCACCAATCAACATCACTCGCGCATGCGGTGAACCTTCACCGGGCACCGCATTGGTCGCATGCTCACAGAGCACACATGCTCGACACTGCGCAATGTCTTGTGCGATTTGTACGAGCGTATCCATGCATCACCGTTCTGTGTTTCGCTGTACGTAGTATACCACGAAGACTCTCGGCATGGCACCGTACAAGTTCATGAATTAGCACCCGCGCGATTCGCCTAGGCGGTATACCACCACAGCACCACATTCGGGGGCGAGGCATGTGGCACATGAATTTCGCCATCTGGAGTTTGCTGCCAATGCGCACGGATCAAGGTTGCCACGCGCTGTTGGTGGACATCATCATACGGCAAGCGCAAGCGGAAACACGTTTCAGCCACAGCTTCGGCCTCACTCGCATAATGGATCCCCGGCCCAGCCGGCAATACCTGCATATTGGCAGCAATGCCCAGTTGCGCTAGCGCCCCGAGGCATTCATACGCCCCTGGCAACGGCAAGCGTGGCACACCGTGATAGGCCTGCCACAGTGGCAACACGGGCGTCGTGGGGTGACGGACCCCGAGCAACAAGACACACATTCGGCGCGCTTGCTGGTGCATGGCCTGTACAAATGGCCCCAGGTCACGGACCGCATAGAGTACATGGGCCGCAAACATCACATCAGCCGACACGGCCTGTGGCATTGGCCATGTGCCATCCATCACCGTGACCGCAGACGCATGGGCCGGGTCTACACTCAACTGGAGCTGTTCGCGCATACTCGGTGAGTGCTCAAGTGCGATGACCTGATGACCAGCCTGCACGAGCGGCATCACATAGCGGCCACTGCCCGCCCCAATATCGAGGACAGTTTCGTGGGGTTGTAGCTGCGGCAACATCCACCGCATAAAAGCGTCTGGCTGGGGGATACGTTTGACATTGCGGGCGAAACGCGCTGCCGCAGTGGCATAATGGTCAGCACTACGCTCCATATCGGGGTGGGTGAAGGATTCACCCTGATGCCGTTCGGCATCATACATGTCACGCCAAATCGCCAACCAGTCCAAGCCAGCAGTCTGCCAAGCAAATGATTCGGTCATTGTGTCACCTCCACCCATTGAGAATTGCCCGCAGCACTCTGCCGGGCTGCAGCAATCACGGCGTCGACTGCCACTCCGGCCGCACCATCACACACGTCGCGAGATTCACCAGCCAGGTGTGCCAGCACACTTTCCCAGGCAGCAGCATGCCACGCCAGCGACCCAGTCGCCGTCTCGGCACCGGGCACAGTGGCCGTAGGCGTCTGCCGGTTCCAAATATTGATACGTTGGCTAGCTGCTGCCTGCTTGGCATCACCCACCACCAAGCTATTGACCTCTTGCATGTCAAACGACCACATCCCGTGCTGGCCATAGGCTTCGATGCGAATGTCGTCCGCAGTTCCAGGCACCATCTTTGAGGCCTCAATGCTCACCCGCATACCATCGGCGAGCTCGGCTTGGAGCCAGGCCACATCATCACTAGTTACAGTCACAGCGTTCCCTTGGGCATCGAGGCGGGTCGGCCACACGGTGCGTAATTGCGCCTGCACACGCACAATCGGCTGACCAAACAGGTAGTGTGTGAGATCAATGAGGTGCGACCCCAGGTCAACCAATACTCCACCTGCTACCCCTTCAAATCGCCACGACAGCGGTCGATCGGGCTGTACGTTGCTGGCACGAAAGTAGCGTAAATGCGCGCTAATGCCAGGCCCCATCTGCCCCGAAGCAACCAACGAACGTGCATATTGGAGGGCAGGGATACGGCGGAAGTGATGGTTCATGGCCAGCATGAGGCCTCGGTCTTGGGCAATCTGCCACAACTCCTGGGATTGAGCCACATCCACGGTCAGCGGTTTTTCACAAATAACGTGTTTCCCCGCCAACAACGCATCACGCACATGCAAATAGTGACTGCCAGTGGGCGTAGTACACACCACCAGGCCAATATCGTCACGCTGCAACAATTCGGCATAACTGAGTTGGGGAATGTGGGGATAATCACGCTGTGATGCGGCTTGGCTCTTGGGGCCACCTGGGGTAACAGCGGCGAGGTACGGGCGATGTGTCATATTGGGGTATATTTGCGGCAACAACTGGATTACCGCCGCATGCATGCGAGCAATTGCGCCATACCCAATCATGCCTACTGGATACATGTACTACTCCATTCGAAACGGAAATTGACGAATGCGCACCAACGCCTCGAGTTGTGACATGGCCTGCAGTGCCTGCTGGTGTGCTTCGGGGTCACTCACATCATACTGGCGGGCAGCAAATTCATCTTCATCGAGGCGCACAATGTGTTGCAGATCTGCTGAAACAAACATATCGAGTTCAAGATCGACTGACACGATGCGCTGTGGAGTAATCTCAGCTGGCCGGCATACGTTGCAGTACCAACCCCGTAATTGATGATCTTGGCGATATACTGCGAAAATGTTGTACCAGTGATGCGCATAAAAGTGTTCGTCGAGGTAATCACCCGGGGCAAATTGCATATACCCCAAATCTACAGCAGGTCGAGACCAATACGCCCGCACACAGGCGTATTGGTCTGTCAGATGTCGCACGTGTGCCACATAACTAATCGTGGCCTGCCGTGCCGGTTTCACCAAATGAACAATCATGGCATTCCAGGTTATACGTAACTACGGCGTAGCACACGACGCAACCAATTGCGCCACTGCACTGGCATGGCACGGGCCACAGTGATGACAATGAGCATGCCAATCAGGCGGAGCGGACCCACCCGTGGGCGCACCAGCTCTTGCAAGAATTCGGGATCGTTGAGCTTGAGCGGCGATGTTTCATGGACTTCGACTTTGAGCGTGCCGTGCCATTCTTTTTCGACCCAAAACAGATGGGGCATAGTACGCTGAAACAGATAATACGCAGGATTGTAGGCGTACAAATAGTCGAAAAATTCCCCAAACGGCTCATGTGCCTCACGCGGATGGAGCACAATCGTATCACCGACCAAGTTCACATACCAACGGTGAAACGACCAATGAAACATGCGCTCAGCCAGCTCAGCAGGGCTTTGGATGTAGCCAGCCTTGGACACGCGAGTCAGTTCGTTCACGAACTGAATTGGGTCATCCATGTGCTCGAGGATGTGCGAACAAATCGCATACTCAAACACCCCTTCTTTGAAGGGGAGATGATGGGCATCAGCGACGACCATTGGGCGATCAATCACAATATTGCCGCCTCGTTCGGTGTTGTCGAACAAGAATTTATCAACCAAAATATCGGCACGTGGGTTGGGATTATCACCACTACCAATTTCAAGGACAAGCCCAGTTTTGGGCGGGTTCAATCGTTGTTCCATGATTAGTTGAGCTCATCCCCAGACAGGCTATCACGCAGCACGTCCAAATATTCGAGCGCCATGCCAGTACCGATGGCCACACAATTAGCGGGCTGGTCGGCCACATAACACGGGACACTCGTAAACTCCGTCAACAAGTCGTTAATCCCACGTAGCATCGAACCACCGCCAGTCATCACCATGCCCTTGTCGATGAGGTCTTCGGCCAAGGCAGGTGGTGTCTCGGAGAGCACCCGGCGCACTGCGTTGACCACTTGCTCGAGGGGCTCTTGGATGGCCTCGGTAATTTCGGTCGAACTGACTTCGATGGTACGTGGCAAGCCAGCAACCTGATCACGGCCACGCACCTGCATTTGCAGCGGGCGGGCCATGGGCACTGCCGAGCCAATTTCGATTTTGACGCTCTCGGCCATGCGTTCGCCGATAATCAGATTGTACTTACGACGAATGTACTGAATGATGACTTCGTCGAAGCGATTACCACCGACACGCACCGAACTCCACGCCACAATATCATTGAGCGAAATGACTGCAACCTCGGTAGTACCGCCACCGATGTCGATAATCATGTTGCCTGAGGGTTTGGCAATGGGGATATTGGCGCCAATAGCAGCTGCAAGTGGCTCGCGGATGAGGTAGGCTCGACGCGCGCCAGCGGCCAATGCGGCCTCACGGACCGCGCGCATTTCTACTGAAGTAATCCCAGCAGGAATGCTAATCATCACATCGGGTTTGCTCAAGCTCAGTCGACCATTTGTCTTGGTAATGTAGTGCTTCAGCATCGCCTCAGTGATGTCGTAATCGGCGATGACTCCATTACGCATTGGTCGCACTACTTCAATGCTTTCAGGCTCACGCCCCAGCATTGCAAGTGCATCCGACCCTACAGCTTTGATACGGTTATCTCGGGTAGAAATGGCCACAATCGACGGCTCTGACAATACGATACCGCGATTGCGCACATACACCAAGACATTGGCCGTACCAAGGTCGATTCCAATTTTGCGAGCCATAGACTCTCTCACAATCCAATAATCACGTCTTGTGGCATTGTACCACACCCCACTAGGCAATACCGCATCGGCTTGGTGATAATTCGCTCGCAAAAACACCACTCCAAATCGCCGAAACGACTTGGAGTGGTGTTGTGTCACTGGGTGCATTGCACTCCTGTGAGCGATACTTATGCCTGCGGACTGCGACGTGATTTAGCCATTTTGATCTGGACCAACGCACGACGCAAATCAGCTTCAGCAAGTGCCAAATCTTGATCAGATTTGCGCTGCGCCAGACGTTCTTCGGCATTTTTGCGCGCTTCTTCCGCACGCTCAAGGTCGATTTCGTCTGAACGATCGCATGAATCAGCCAAAATGGTGACACGATCGGGCAGTACTTCCATGAATCCACCAAATACGGCGAATTCAGTACGAACCCCATCCTTAATGATGCTCAATTCACCTTCCGACAGAACTGTCAGGAGTGGCATATGTCGAGGCAAGATACCAACACGACCATCTTTGGTGGGCGCATTGACCTGATCGACATCATCAGAAAGGATAAGCCGCTCAGCCGTGACGATTTCGAGATGTAGTGGCATCTCGGCACCTCCAATCAGGCGTTACTTGCTGGCTTCGTAGGCGCTAATGACTTCATCGAGCGAGCCCTGCAAGAAGAAGAACTGCTCGGGGATGTGGTCGACTTCGCCGGCCAACAGGCGAGCAAAGCTACGGACCGTATCCGCGACAGGCACATACTTGCCGGCACGACCGGTGAACTGCTGAGCTACCGTGAAGGGCTGCGAGAAGAAGCGCTCAATCTTGCGGGCACGAGCCACGGTGAGTTTGTCTTCGTCAGACAATTCTTCAACACCGAGAATCGCGATGATATCCTGCAAGTCTTTGTAGCGCTGCAACACACGCTGTACTTCACGGGCCGTGTTGTAGTGCTCGGGCCCAACGATATTGGGATCGAGAATACGACTCGTCGAGGACAACGGATCCACGGCCGGGTAAATGCCCTTGGCTGCAATGCTTCGCTCCAGCGAAATCGTTGCGTCAAGGTGAGCAAAGGTCGTGGCCGGAGCTGGGTCGGTGTAGTCGTCAGCAGGCACGTAAACGGCCTGCATCGAGGTAATCGAACCCTTGTTGGTCGAGGTGATGCGCTCTTGGAGCTCACCCATCTCGGTACCCAGTGTGGGCTGATAGCCTACCTGTGACGGCATACGACCGAGCAATGCGGACACTTCTGAACCAGCCTGCACGAAGCGGAAGATGTTGTCGATGAAGATAAGCACGTCGCGACCTTCATCGCGGAAGTACTCAGCCATCGTGAGCGCAGTCAAGGCCACGCGCAAGCGGGCACCTGGTGGCTCATTCATCTGACCGAAGACCATGACCGTCTTGTCAAACACGGTCGTGTTTTCGTCGATGCGGGCATCTTTCATTTCGTGGATGAGGTCGTTGCCTTCACGTGAGCGCTCACCTACGCCTGCGAACACGGAGTAACCCGATTGTTCTTTGGCGATGTTGGCGATGAGCTCTTGGATGACCACGGTCTTACCCACACCAGCACCACCGAAGATACCGGTCTTACCACCGCGGGTAAACGGAGCAATCAGGTCAA
>VFQT010003895.1_pt1 | contig 13077 bp, 7 predicted proteins | sample 3512381 | NCBI WGS metagenome assembly VFQT01 (sample SAMN10412376, study PRJNA504923) | tailings metagenome | isolation source: Relicate 2 Philex TSF3 active mining site | place: Philippines: Tuba, Benguet | collected 2017-08-29 | reverse complement strand
TCTTTGCTATCCAATGTATCGAGCAATCGCTTCAACTTGATCAATTCCGCTGGCTTAATCACTGATTTATTGGTTTCAAAATAGATCTGTACGGCCGGAGAAATTTCTTTTTGTTCGTTAACCGCAGGTTTTTTGGGCTTTGGCGCTGCTGTTTGAGCAAACGACTGAACCGCAATCATCCCCAAAAGGAGCATCGATACTAGTCTAAACTGTTTCATTTCGAATTTGGATGCGAAAATAAGCGATTTCAATGATGTTCATACACACAGAATCCACAAAACAATCCCACTTTTGAAATAAGCCATATATTTGAAAAACATGAAGCGTACATTGCATGTGCTTGCAGGGGTTTTCTTTGGACTTCTCAGCACAAATTTGCGGGGGCAAATCGCCAAAACACAAGTAGTTCAAGTAGCCGCTACCGTCAACAACGATGGAACCGTTACGTTGAAATGGCCCAACGACAATTACACAGGAAATTACGTCATCCATCACCGTGATTTCATCCATGCGAACAACAGCTGGAAAGGACCCGATGCCACCCTATTGGGAAGCATTACCAGTTGGACCGATACGCTTTCCAAAGGACAAAGTCGAGAATACCGCGTGCTGAAGGTAAAAAACGCAACCACCGAAGCTTTGGGCTATATCTATGTAGGCAATCAATTTCGTCCCAACCCCACCCGCGGTGGCATTGTTCTGCTTATCGACAGCAGTTACATCCAATCTCTCAAAACCGAAATCGCCACGCTGGGCGACGATTTATTGGGGGATGGCTGGTTCCCCTCCTACGTTGTTGTGGGAAGAAACGAAAAAGTGGATGCGGTTAAAACCAAATTGGAAGCCCACATCAAACGGCTACCTTCACCACCCAAGGCCTTATATATACTGGGTCATGTTCCTGTTCCTTACTCCGGGAACTTTTCAACTAACGGAGATAGGCCGCCGCCAGACGGTCACGTGGAGGGGGTTGGCAATCACACCGGTGCTTGGCCTGCCGATGTGTATTACGGCACGGTGAATTGCTACTGGGGCGATGACATTGTAAACTGCACCACCGGAGCCGATGCCCGACATCACAACATCCCGGGCGACGGAAAATTTGATCAATCTGCGCCCGAATGTCCCATCGCTTATGAAATAGGTCGGGTCGACTTCTACAACATGGAGGCCTTTTCCAAAAACGACACCCAACTGACCCGAGAATACTTAAACAGGGTTCACGACTACAAACTGGGCAAAACCCAATTCCGCAGACGGGGACTGATCGACAACAATTTCACGGGATTGAATCTCGCCTCTACGGGATACCACAACTTGCCTTGCTTTGTAGGATTGGATAGTTTTTCCGATGCCGTAGACTATTTCACCGAACAAACCGCGGGATCTTACCTCTGGAGCTATGGATGTGGCGCGGGCAGTTACGGGAGCTGCAGTGGCATAGGAACCACCAACGATTTCGTTGCCAACAAAGGCAAATTCTCTAACGCGTTCACGATGTTGGCAGGAAGTTATTTCGGCGATTGGGATAGTAAAAACAACATTCTCCGGGGCGCTTTGGCCGGGGGATCTTTGGCGAGCTGTTGGGGCGGCATCCCCAAATGGTATTTGCATCACATGGGATTGGGTCAAAACATTGGCTACGGCGCCAAAATCACCCAAAACAATGTGAACGACTATTTCAATGGCGCCTTCAACTTTTCTTGGAATGGAGTCTTTATCGCGCTGATGGGTGATCCCACGCTAAACATGCTCTACGTAAAACCCCCAAGTCGGCTCTCAGTCACAGAATCCAACGGAGGCACTTTGTTGAAATGGAATCGCTCTCCCGAGAAAGTGGATGGGTACGTTGTGTATCGCATCGACCAAAACACCCAAGAATACAAGGAAATCGCGAGTTTCTGCGGATTGGGCAGCGCAGTTACAACCGATACCACCTACTTTGATTATTGTAAGCCCACCCCACTGAACCCCAATACTGGCAATTACAAATACGCGGTTCGGGCGTTCAAATGGGAAACCACCGGATCGGGCAGCTATCAAAATTTAAGCTTGGCGACCACAGCCAATACCAAGTACACCTTGGATTTGGGCGATACCCCACCCGTTGGCGCAGTGCTTTACCCAAACCCTTGCAAGGGATCCACTGTAATGAGCCACTTGCCCGTGAATGCGGCCATTCAAGTGCGTATATACAATGCGGTTGGGCAGCTCATGCAATCAACTGTGGCGATGACAGATGCCAATGGACAGTATAAATTGGTATTAAAATCTGGCAGCACAGGCATTTTTAATGTGGTTGTAACGACGGAAAATTTTGATTTTTCCGGACAATTAATCGTGGTGGAATAACCGGTTAAACTGAGATTCACCAACTTGATTCCCCACTCAAAGGAAGTCCTTTTGATTTTTGGGGCAAACTTGTGTATTTTCGCGGTTCTGTAAAAAGAAGACAAATATTTATATGACAAACAATATCCTTTACCTAGTCCCTTTGTTGGGCGTTGTTGGCCTCCTTGTGATGGCTATCAAGAGTGCATGGGTTAGCAAGCAAGATGCGGGCGATGAGAACATGCAGCGATTGGCAGGCTACATTGCCAAAGGTGCGATGGCCTTTTTGAAGGCAGAGTGGAAAGTATTGAGCTACTTCGTAGTCATTGCGGGTATCTTGTTGGCTTGGTCTGGTACATTTACCGGTTCAGCTGAACACCCCATCCATTCTAGTTGGGTAATTTCAATTTCTTTCGTGATCGGTGCGGTATTGTCTGCTTTGGCCGGTTACATCGGAATGAACATTGCAACCAAAGCCAACGTGCGTACCACGCAAGCTGCACGTACCAGTTTGTCAAAAGCCTTGAAAGTATCTTTCAACGGTGGAACTGTGATGGGCTTGGGCGTTGCCGGTTTGGCCGTGATTGGTTTGGGATCGTTGTTCATCGTGTTCTTGCAGATGTTCAATGTGACCAACGTAAACAGCGACGAAATGAAAACCGCCATTGAAGTATTGGCAGGTTTCTCTTTGGGTGCTGAAAGTATTGCCTTATTTGCCCGTGTGGGTGGTGGTATCTACACCAAAGCGGCAGACGTTGGAGCGGATTTGGTAGGAAAAGTTGAAGCAGGTATTCCTGAGGACGACGTGCGCAACCCTGCCACCATCGCCGATAACGTAGGTGATAACGTGGGTGACGTTGCCGGTATGGGTGCCGATTTGTTCGGTTCATACGTTGCGACCATTTTGGCGACCATGGTATTGGGACAAGAAATCAACGCGGTTGATGCTTACAATGGTCTCTCTCCCATTTTGTTGCCCATGGTAATTGCAGGTTTGGGATTGGTATTCTCAATCGTTGGAACTTGGTTTGTAAAGGTGAAGAATGAAACCGACAGCGTTCAAAATGCTTTGAACTTGGGTAACTGGTCTTCTATCGCGTTAACAGGTATCGCTTCATATTTTGTGGTGAACGCCTTGTTGCCAGAGAAAATGTCTTGGTTTGATGCGGCGCGCGGTGAAGATTTCACCCGCAACGGTGTATTTGCTGCCATCGTCGTTGGTTTGGCTGTGGGTACTTTGATGAGTATCATCACAGAATATTATACTGCCATGGGCAAACGCCCTGTAATCTCTATCATCCGTCAGTCTGGTACTGGTCACGCCACCAACATCATTGGCGGTTTGAGTGTGGGTATGGAGTCAACCGTGTTGCCCATTTTGGTTTTGGCCGGTGGTATCATGGGTTCATATTACTTTGCTGGATTGTACGGAGTTTCTATTGCTGCTGCCGGTATGATGGCTACCACTGCCATGCAGTTGGCGATTGACGCTTTCGGTCCGATTGCCGACAACGCAGGTGGAATTGCTGAAATGAGCCAATTGCCTGAGGAAGTTCGCGGTCGCACCGACAACTTGGATGCGGTTGGTAACACCACAGCGGCTACAGGTAAAGGTTTTGCGATTGCCTCTGCGGCCTTGACTTCATTGGCCTTGTTTGCTGCCTTTGTGGGTATTTCTGGTATCACTGCGATTGACATCTACAAAGCGCCTGTATTGGCAGGTTTGTTCGTGGGTGGTATGATTCCTTTCATCTTCTCTTCTTTGGCGATTGCCGCTGTAGGTCGCGCTGCGATGGACATGGTAAACGAAGTACGCCGTCAATTCCGTGAAATCCCAGGAATCATGGAATACAAGGCGCAGCCTGAATACGAAAAGTGTGTAGCGATTTCTACCAAAGCTTCTATCCGTGAGATGTTGGCTCCAGGTGCGATTGCCTTGATTTCTCCTGTAATTGTTGGTTTCTTGTTTGGCCCAGAGGTTTTGGGCGGTATGTTGGCCGGGGTTACGGTTTCAGGTGTATTGATGGGTATCTTCCAATCCAATGCCGGTGGTGCTTGGGATAACGCGAAAAAATCTTTTGAAAAAGGCGTTGAAATCAACGGTGAAACCTTCTACAAAAAATCAGAGCCACACAAAGCGTCTGTAACGGGTGATACGGTGGGTGATCCTTTCAAGGACACTTCTGGACCTTCCATGAACATTTTGATCAAGTTGATGTCTATCGTTTCATTGGTAATTGCGCCTTTCATTGCGGGCAAATCGTTCGGTGAACGTCCCAACAACGGAAATGGTGCGGCTTGTGTTGAGATGCAACATTGCGAAAAGGAAATGATGGGCAAATGCGATATGAGCAAATGCGCTACGATGACCAAAGAGCAATGTGCTGCGATGTGCGATTCTATGGGTTGCGATTCTACTGAGAAAGCGGCTTGCATGGGTATGTACGACGCCGAAGGCAAGTTCATTGGCAAAGGACACGAAGGTTGCTCTAACGAGCCAGTTTGCAAAGAGGACAACGACAAAACTTGTAGCAAAGGCGACGCCTGCTGCAAGAATAAAAAGCCTGCTGCGGCTCCTGAAAAGAAAGCTTGCTGCAAAGACAAACACTAATTGAAGGTGTTGGGTTGTACAAATCCAACCCCAGACAAAACAGAAGAGGCCGCCCGATGGGCGGCCTCTTCTGTTTTGAGAATATTGCATTTTACTGGATTGAAAAAACTCTGTACCAACAAACAATTAGAAATAAATACTTAAAATCGAAAAGTTGAATCTAACCCAGTTAAAAAAGGGGGCACTTACGAGGTTCTAAGAGCTACCATCTATCTTGTGTAAAAGAAATGCTAAAGCCATTGGAATTAGTAATGACAAGAATACAAATATTATGGAAATTGTAATACCTGTTTTTTCTGAAACATTAAACCCGTCTTCATTGGTTTCTAAAACATCCTTGTCTCTCTCTTTGGTTATGTAGATGTATTTAAACAACCACATAAAGAAAAGAGCTACAATTACAAAAATATAATTTGGAATAATTGATTTGAAGCTTTTTAATACAAAATATTCTATTACCATATCAAAACACATCAGCCATAAAAGAGCAGTAATACCTAAACCATAACAAGTTTTTTCAATTGGGTCTATTCGTTTGAATTTTTGTTGTCTTTTTTTAAACCACTTAACTAAATAATAGAACAGGAAATCTAAAATCTTCATATCATTATTTTTTAGAATAAAATTGTGGTTGAGTGGAATTACAACACTCCACTGTTGTTGGACCAAAAGGTTAGTGACGCTAAGTTAATATTTTGCAATGCATTATGAAGCATTGCATTTGATTTAATAAGAAGGGCCAGCAATTTTGCTGGCCCTTCTTATTTGATTTTATCCGTTATTTTTTATCGCAATACCGGCAATCTCAGCGCGGGATACTGCGACGCCATGGCATTGTATTGTTTTACAACCTCATTCAATTTAGTGTTTGAATCCGTTACCCCTGACATAACAATATCCAACTTCTGTAAGTGGGTTTTGGTGGGCGCATTCAACGCATCGAAACAAGAATAATAGGCCGATCCAAACAGCTCGTTCAAGCCCTCCGTGGTTTCAAATTCCTCCGAAGCCAAAGCGCCGTTGCCATTCACTACAATAGTCACTGTGTTTAATACGGATTGTAACTGGGCCGACAATTGGGCAAAATCCCGCGCGTTGGTATTGGATACCCCGATGGCATTTTTCATGGCTGTCAACCCCTGCTGAATTTCTTCCAATCGAATATTCAACGTACTCAAATCCTGTTTCACCTTGAACAATTGTGCCACCTGGGCATTCTTCTCCTCTTTGCTCACCAGCGGAATGCTAGGCTCATACAAATAAGAAACCGCAATTTCCGTTACCCCAGTCATCAACCGCTCTACCCCATTCTGCCATGCCTCCAACTGCACATAGTACGTTCCTGGCGTTACATAAGGTCCCCACCCCGCTTGATATCCTTTGTCGGCCGGAACCGGCAACGACGGATCCGAATACCGCAAATTCCACTCAGCGCGCGATAGTCCTTTGGCGGCATTCACCGAAAATTTCGCAACCACATTGTCGGCCGTTACTTGCTGCGAACTCCGAATAACCATATACACCTTTGCGGGCTCTTCTAAACTCTCCAGCAAAATGGAATCTTTGGCAGGATATATCAAAGCATTGGGGTTTTTCGATGCATCCGACTCTCTCTTTTTCCTCCGACTGGCGATGGTTGAGAAGTCCGATGTAATCTGGTAGTAAATAACCGCCCCGTTTGATGGATTCGGCGCTGAGAATCTCGATGCGCCCTTGTGACCGTTTCCACTGCCTCCCAATGGCGTTGCGGGAACAAAGAGCTTTACCGGACTCACAGGTACAATGAAATTCATCTTTGCCAACCCCGCATTACCCAACAACATCGCCTTGTAATCACGGATCTTTTCGTAGTCATCGCACACCGCAAAGCCACGACCAAAAGTGGCCAACACCAAATCATCATCGCGCTCTTGAAACACCATGTCCTTGATGGCAATGGGCGGCATACCACCCTGCCACGATATAAATTGCTTTCCTCCATTCACGCTGATATGCAACCCAAACTCGGTTCCAACCAACACAATGTCAGCATCTTTGAAATCTTCAATCACGGTTTTTACCGGTCCGTTTTCAGGCAACCCCGTCACGATTTTTGTCCAAGTGGCGCCCCCATTGCTGCTTTTGTATACATAGGGCTTAAAATCGCCAAATCGGTGATGGTCCAAAACCGCATACACATTACCAGAGTTGGGCGATGCATACACCATGGAAATGAACGGATGTCCCACTCCATTGGCCTGTCCTTTCGGCGCATCAGGAAAATTCATTTCTCCATTGGCTGCCATACCACATTTCAACCATACGTCGCTGTTGGCTTCTTTGCGCCAAATCAATCCATCATCGGTTCCAGCATATAACTCGCCATTTTTGCCTTCGCTCAAGGTGGTAATGTTGCCATAAATGCTGGTACTTTGGTTTTTCACAACCGCATTCACGCCCCAAACTTTCCCCATGATGGGCAAGGTGTTTCGATCGATTCCGCGCGACAGATCCCCGCTAATGGGTGTCCAAGAATCGCCCCGATCTTCGCTTTTAAACACGCGATTGGCGGCAAAATACAGTACTTTGGGATTGCTGCGCGAAATAATCAAGGGTGCGTCCCAATTCCAACGCAACGGCGCCTCTTTGATGCCGATGGTAGGCTTTATATCCACGGCTTCTCCGGTGGCTTTATCGTATCGAACCAAACCTCCATACTGCCATTGGCTGTAAACGATATTGGGATTGGTGGGATCCACTTGCGACTTAAACCCATCGCCTCCCACGGTAACGAACCAATCATCGTTGCTCACCCCGTTGGCCGAATTGTTTTTGGCGGGCCCTCCCAAGGTATTGTTGTCTTGAGTTCCTCCATAAATGTTGTAAAATGGCAAGGCATTGTCGACCGACGCACGATAGAACTGGGTAATGGAAATGTTGTCTTTGTAATTCCAGTTTTGAGCATTGTCGAACGTCTCGTACAATCCACCATCACATCCTACCAACCAATGAGACGGCTGTGCCGGGTCGATCCAAATGATGTGGTTATCAACGTGCTTATTGCCCTCTCCCGCATTTCTGAGGGTTTTACCGGCATCATCGGAAACTTTCATGTAGGAATCCATGCAAAACAATCGGTTGGGATTGGTGGGATCCACAAAAATTTCCTGGTAGTAGTTACCCGCGGTGAAAAACGGATTTTGCTTAGACCAGCTTTCCCCGTAATCATAACTAATGTAGATGCCACCCTTGCCTTCTTCGGCTTCTACCATGGCATACATCTGTCCGGCTTTTGAGGTTGTAGCGATGGTAATACGTCCCAACTCGCCACCGGGCAAACCACCGCCCAATTTGCGCCAAGATTTACCATGGTCGGTGCTCTTGTACAAGGCCGATTCTGGCCCACCCCCGAGGTAGGTCCATTCGTGACGTCTGCGCTGGTGAAACGCCGCATACATCGTTCCCGATATGTGGGGATCTAGGTACACTTCATTGCAACCCGTATTGTCCGAAACGTGAAAATTACGCACCCAGGTTTTTCCGCCATCTTCGGTGAGGTAAAGTCCGCGTTCGCCGCCTTCTTTCCACACTGGACCGTACACAGCTACCCAAACGCGGTTGGAATTGGAGGGGTCGATTTTGATCATGCCGATGTGTTCTGACAGCTTGAGGCCCATGTTTTCGAAGGTTTTTCCTCCATCGAGACTGCGATAGATGCCGTTGCCATAGCCCACACTGCGTTGGTTGTTGTTTTCCCCAGTTCCCACCCAAACGATATTGGGATTCACGGGATCCAAGGCCAAGCAACCGATGCTCTGGGTGCCGTAGCCATCAAAAATGGGTTGATATGTGGTACCGCCATTCACCGTTTTCCAAACACCCCCGTACGCCGCGGCCAAGTAATACTCCGACTTGTTTTTGGGGTTTACGGCGATGTCTACAATCCTTCCGCTGGTGGTGGCAGGGCCAATCATCCTAAAATTCACCTGATTCAACAACGGCTTCATCAATGAATCAGCCACTGTAGTTGCGGGGCTGCCTGCAATGGATGCACCTTTCGCGGTTGCGGATTTTTGAGCGATGACATTTTGGTTCGCTGCTGCTGCGAACAGCGCTAGCGCAAACGATATCTTTTTCATGGTTCTAATTGTTAAAATATTGATGGAGTTGTTTGGCTACGGCAGACCAGGCAAATGTTTCCCTGACGTGCGTGCCGCCCGTTTCTCCGAGTTGTTTTCGTAGGTTATCGTCTTTGAGGATCGACAGTACATGGTCGGCAAAATCCCGGGGATTGTTGGCCATGAGTATGCCTTTGCCGTTTTCCAATCCCAATCCGGCAAATCCCACTTGAGAGCAGACCACCGCTTGGTTCATCGCCAAGGCCTCGAGTACTTTGTTTTGGGTACCTGCACCGATTCTCAATGGCGACACCACCACGTGGGCTTTTGCATATTCTTCGGCCAAATTGGGGATAAACCCAGTGATTTTCACCCGGTCGGAGGCCAACGCTTGCACGGCTTTTACCGGACGTTGTCCGGCCACAATGAATTCAACCGCTGGAATGTCCTCAACGATCAAAGGCAAAATATCTTCAACGAAATACTGTACCGCATCGATGTTGGGGGCATAATCCATGTTTCCGGTAAATAGGATGCGGTTTTGGATGATGGCGGATTCACCTTGGGGCATAAAGGAATCAATGTTCACCCCGTTGGAAAGAATTCTAACGTTTTTTATCCCAAACTGTTGCAGGTAGGCTTGGTCTTCGCTCGAACACACCAGCGACGTCCGGAATTTGGGCAACATCCGCTGTTCGTAGTCTTTCATTCGCTGATATTCAACTTGTCTAAACAGTCGATCCCAAGGCGTTTTGGCCGCTTCAACCCTTCTTTTCCAATACAAACTAAAAGCATCGGGCAAATCGAGGATGGCCGATTGGGGGGCCCCGTCTTCGAAGTACTGCGACATACGCAAGTGCTGAACGTGAATGGCATCAAACGACTGATGATTCAATGTGTGTTGGAGTTTGTTATGAAAACGGCGCGACCGAAAAAAAGCCACTTGGATGGGTCTTCGCTGAAACACACCGAGCAAGGCAGACAGTGCGGATTTCCATTTCGGTCGATAGATGAACTCAACGGCATGAAACAGCGGGCGATCCCCTTGCGCTGTTTGGATTGTGAATTCTTTTAATACTTTGGCCGAGTGTACATCTTCGGCATTTTCGGCCATGGTGAGTAGGTGCAATTCGTGTTGCTGACTCAGTTGCAAGGCCAAATTGAATATCTTAAGCTTATCGCCCCGAAACGGAGGGTACGGCATGCGGTTGGCGACAAACAGGATTTTCACAATAACAAAAATATCATTAGTGATCAGTAATTGGTACAATCGTTCACAAATTGGGTATTTGTGTAGATAAACATTTGATAAAATTGCATGTAAACTGAAACAAACATGGTTAGTTTTGTTAGAGATGATAGCACTAAGTAATCGCGTAGATGACATCGTTGAAAGCCAAACCTTGGCCATGACCAAACGTTCTCGAGAGCTCAAAGCCACCGGTGTGGATGTAATAAACTTGAGCATTGGCGAACCCGATTTTGATACGCCTGCACACATTTGCGAAGCGGCCACATCGGCGATGCAGAAAGGCTATACGCACTACCCTCCTGTTGCCGGATTGCCGGAATTGCGCACAGCGATTGCCAACAAATTGCAGCGGGAAAACGGGCTACCCTACAAAGCGGAAAACATCATTGTAAGCAATGGCGCAAAACACTCGTTGCTCAACGCCATTTTGGCTTTGGTAAATCCAGGTGATGAAGTGTTGATCCCCGCGCCTTTTTGGGTGAGTTACCCATCCATGATACATTATGCCGGCGGCATACCTGTGAGCATACCCACATCAGTTGAGGAGGATTTCAAAGTGAGTGCGGAAAAATTGGAGGCCGCGATCACCCCCAAAACGAAATTGCTGCTATTTTCATCGCCCTGTAACCCCAGCGGCAGTGTGATGAGCAAATCGGAACTCAAAGCTTGGCGCGATGTTTTGGTGAAATACCCTCACATTTTCATCCTGTCTGATGAGATCTATGAAAAAATCAACTATGCCGGCAACCACTGTAGCTTGGCAGAATATGCAGAGCTCCAAGACCGTATTGCCGTGATCAATGGCTTATCCAAGGGCTATGCCATGACGGGTTGGAGAATGGGCTATTTGGCAGGACCTACCCCACTTGTTGCGGCTTGCGACAAAATCCAAGGTCTGATGACCTCCGGGGCAAGTTCTGTATCGCAAATGGCCAGTGTACAAGCGCTAGAAGGACCTCAAGATAGCGTAGAACACATGAAAACGGTATTTGAAAAACGCAGAAACGCGTTTCATGATGCCCTTTCGCACATCCCCAATCTACCCTGTAATTTGCCCGATGGCGCGTTTTATTTGTTTCCGGATGTGAGTCATTACTTGGGAAAAACTACGCCTGACGGACAGTTGATCCAGACGGCGGATGATTTGTGTTTGTATCTTCTCGACAAAGGTCATGTGTCGGCCGTGTCGGGCGAGGCATTTGGACATCCCAGCTGTGTTCGATTTAGTTATGCCGCTTCCGAGGAGCAGTTGATGAAAGCGGGTCAAAGAATTGCTGAGGCTTTGAAAAATCTCAGAGATTGAGCCGTATTTTTGTGGCGATGAACCAGATACAAACACTATTTAGCACTTTTTCAAAGAAGCGCGTATTGATCGTGGGTGATGTCATGATTGATAGTTACATCATCGGAAAGGTTGAGCGTGTATCGCCTGAGGCCCCAGTGCCTGTGGTAGATGTAGTTCGGTTCGATCAGCGTTTGGGTGGGGCTGGAAATGTTGCCCTCAACGTGAAAGCCATGGGCGCAACCCCAATTTTGTGCACGGTTGTAGGTCATGACCAAGAAGGCAAAGACCTCAGGGACATCATGGTTAAAAACGGACTCTCTTGCAGTGGATTGATTCATTCCGACAAAAGAAAAACCACCAACAAAACAAGGGTTCTGGGAAACAATCACCAGCTGTTGCGCATCGACCATGAAATCACCGCTGATTTGGATGTGGTTGATTCTTTTTTGCTTGAGCAGCGGTTTGTGGAGGAGTTGGAAAACTGCGATGTTGTCATCTTTGAAGATTACAACAAAGGGGTTTTACACAGCAAGAACATTCAAACTTTGATCAAAAAATGCATTCATAAAGGCATTCCTACTGTGGTAGATCCCAAGAAGGCAAACTTCCTTGAATACAAGCATGTCACCTTGTTCAAACCCAACTTGAAAGAAATCAAAGAAGGATTGAAGATAGACGGTGATATGGGTGATAGAGAGGCCGTGAATGACGCCATAGAACAATTGATGAAGGCGTTGAATAACGAAATGACTTTGGTTACATTGTCGGAGAGAGGGGTCGTAATCAAGACCACTGAGACCACGCACCACATTCCGGCTCATTTGCGCACCATCGCGGATGTGAGCGGCGCAGGCGACACCGTAGTTTGTTTGGCGGCCTTGTGTTTAAGTGCGAAAACCGATGCCAAAACCTTGGCGGAGATCAGCAATTTGGCTGGAGGGCTGGTGTGTGAAAAAACGGGTGTTGTTCCTGTAGACAAGGAACAATTGTTGGCGGAAGCCATTCGTGTATTGGGATAATTTTTTTTATTGTGTTGCATAAAAAAAGGCCGTCTATGACGGCCTTTTTATTTATGAGTTCATTTCGTATTATCTCAACAGGGTTAAGGTACCATCGTATTTGTAAACCTTATCTTCCAAAGAGGTCACCTCCACATGATACACATATACGCCTTGCATACATGTAGCACCATTGGCATTTCCATCCCACCCTTTGGTTAGATCGTTGGTCTCATACAACTTCTCTCCCCAACGGTTGTAGATAGACATTTGGAATGTCTTGTAGTTCAATGCCGCTACGTTGAATGTGTTATTCTTGTTTGGTCCCGCATCGTCTGGTGTAAATACATCAGGAATGAATACGATGATATCCGGTCCAATGTGAACAGTGCGGTAAGCGGTATCCTTACAACCTTTATCTGTAGTCACGATCAACGAGATTTTGTAGGTAGCGGTATCTTTTCCGTAAGAATACTGGGTATTCTTGGCCGTAGAGGTATCAT
>VFQT010003894.1_pt1 | contig 13079 bp, 15 predicted proteins | sample 3512381 | NCBI WGS metagenome assembly VFQT01 (sample SAMN10412376, study PRJNA504923) | tailings metagenome | isolation source: Relicate 2 Philex TSF3 active mining site | place: Philippines: Tuba, Benguet | collected 2017-08-29 | reverse complement strand
GATGCGCCCGTCGGCGATTTCGTTTCGTATTAGGAACCAATTCAGCCATTTGTTCGTTAATTAGGCAGGAGAATTCACATGAGACGTTTGGTTATTTCAATCTTTTTATCGCTTTTCCTTTTATCGGCATGTGCTGCCCCTATCCCCTCACCTGACGCCCCCGTTAGTAGTGATGACACCATCCACACACCTGCCGGGCAGCAAGTTGATAATTACAGTCCCAGCCCCGCCGATGGCGCTCTTACACAAGGCGAGGTATTTCTTGAATCAAAAAGATTGGCTACCCTTGAAAGTTATCCGCTTCAATTCATGTTGCAACTAAAAGGCGAACTGCCCACACCATGCCATCAATTGCGTATTGCCATCAGCCCACCAGATGCAGACAACAAAGTTAATGTGGAAGTGTATTCGGTCGTCAACCCGGCTGAGATCTGCATACAAGTGCTGGCACCGTTCGAAATCGCTTATCCTTTAGGAAGTTACCCCCCTGGGGAATATTCCTTGTGGGTCAATGGCGAGATGGTTGCAGAATTTCAGGCATAGGTATAAAAAAGGGAAGAAGGTTTACTTCTTCCCTTTTTATCCTTCTCTACTCACCTCTCCAAACTTCGCATTCACCAAACCCGCCAGATCTTTCACACCCAACTGGATATTCAAGCCGCGCTGCCCGCCTGAGATGTAGATCATCTCAAAATTCTGGGCAACTGAATCGATCACTACCTGAAAACCCTTGTTGATCAATGCTAAAGGCGAAATACCGCCTGCTTGCAAACCAGTCAATTGCTCGGCTTCGCGCTCGGTTGGCAAATACATTTTCTTTTCGCCGAGAAAACTTGCCAGTAACTTCAAATCCACCACCTGTGGGCCAGGAATTACCGCCAGAACAGGTTTACCTTTTTCGCGTTTGGTTACAATGGTTTTGAAAACCTGTTCTTGAGGAACATTCAAGAATTGCGCGGCTTCTACAGCTCCTAATTTTTCGGCGGGCAATTCAAAGGCACTGTACTTCACCTTACGTGAATCCAATAATCTTGTGACATTATTCGTGACTGACATTTTTATAATTTCCTTGTAGAATATTATAAGCACAAAGGAGACTGATATGTCGAACCAGGAACAGGAACGGCTCAGAAGACTTCGTGAAAAGCAGCTCGCGGATCGCGACCCGCTCGTCAAACAGCGCAACATCCAACGCGGTATCACCACTAAAGCAAAACGCATGCGCAAACCCTTCAAGCTCACTGGCGCATGGAAAGACCTCCCCCACGTCATTCGAACCCCATTTTATGCACTCATTATCGGCGTTGCCGTCATTTTTATTCTGCCCATGATATGGGTCTCAACCTATGCCATTTGGGTTGCCATTCTCATTACGATCTTCCTTATCATTTTTGGACTTGTCCTTGGCAACTCGCTGGACCTGCGTGACAACATCCGCGACCAATTAAAATAACGGACGCAACGCCTCACTCCGCGCCCGAAATTGATCGACCCCATTTCACCCATCCCCCCGAAGATTGGAGAATACCTATTATGATCAGCACGGAAACGCTCTCTCAATTCAGTCTATTCAATGGACTCCCAGAATCGCTTTTGAAAGAGATCGCCGCCATCAGCAATGAGGTCACTGCGAATAAGGGTGAATTTATTTTCCGAGAAGGAGAAAAAGCAGATAAGTTGCACTTCCTTTTGCATGGAAGTGTTGCCCTGCGCGTCAAACTGACCTCCCGACCCGAAAGTGTGACCGTTTCCTTTGTTTCTTCCCCCTACCAAAGCTTTGGGTGGTCTGGTGTGGTTGCACCAAATCACTACACATCCAGCGCAGAATGCGATGAAGACTCCAACCTCCTCATCATCCCTGCCGGACCATTCATGGATTTGTTGGAACAAAATCCAGAACACGGATTCACCGTGATGAAACGCATTGCCGAGATCATTGCTGACCGTTTGCGCAATAGCCGCCAGGCACTGTTGAAAACCCTGTAGCTTCCAATTTCTCCAAATCAGAACACGGACTCCATAAAGGTCCGTGTTTTTTCGTTTTTTATAACAATTGGAAACTAAAACAGGTACAACGCCAAAAATAAGAAGCTGGGCGTAGTAAAATTGAGAGGATGAAGTCAATAGTGGTTGAAATTCCGATGGAAAAATTAATAGAGCAACTCCCGGAGGCATATTCGGTTGCAGACCGGGAACTGGTGATGCGCGCATACACCTTCGCAGAAGAAGCGCATCGTGAACAAAAGCGCCATTCGGGTGAACCATATATCAATCACTGCATTGCCGTAGCACAGATCCTCACAGAGTTGAAAGTACCAGCAGAGGTTGTGGCAGCCGGTTTGTTGCATGACACAGTCGAAGATACGCAGGTTTCGTTGGCTGACATTCGACGTGAATTCGGGGATGTAGTTCGACTGCTTGTTGATGGAGTAACCAAACTAAGCCATTTGCCGCGCGTCTCACGCGGTGACCAGCACGCCGAGAATGGTGAAAACGATCAGGAAGAATTTCCGATCCAACCTGCCTTGTTGGGACGCAAGCAAGACATGGTACCAGAAACACTCCGCAAAACCTTCCTTGCCATGGGCGAGGATGTGCGTGTGGTGCTCATCAAACTGGCAGACCGTTTACATAATATGCGCACCCTCGGACATATGCCGGAGCATAAACGCCGCCGCATTGCACAAGAGACTCTGGATATTTTCGCCCCGCTTGCAAACCGCCTTGGTATCTGGCAGTTGAAGTGGGAATTGGAAGACCTAAGCTTCCGTTATGTTCAACCAGATAAATACAAAGAGATCGCTGAGTCATTGGCAGAACGGCGACCAGACCGTGAACGCCAATTGGAAGAGATCAAGAGCAACCTGGTCCGGCTTCTGGAAAAGAACAATATCAAAGCCGAAGTAAGCGGGCGCCCCAAGCATATTTATTCTATCTTTAAAAAGATGCAGAAGAAGGATAAATCTTTTGGCATGTTGTACGATGTGCGGGCAGTACGCCTGATCTTGCCAGATGTGCCCTCTTGCTATGCAGCCTTGGGTGTCATCCATACCACTTGGAGACCTGTCCCCGGTGAGTTCGACGATTACATTGCTGCGCCAAAAGATAACCATTATCAATCTCTGCATACAGCAGTGATGTATGACGACAAACGTCCGCTTGAGATCCAGATCCGCACGCAAGAAATGCACATGAACGCCGAATACGGTATCGCTGCGCATTGGCGATATAAAGAAGGCGGCAAGCACGACAAGCAATTTGAAGATCGCATCAAGGACTTGCGGAAAATGATGGAATGGCGCGGAGACGTGAACGACGCCACTGAATTCGTCGAGTCGATGCAAAGCGACGTATTCCGAGACCGTGTTTACATCTTCACCCCGCGCGGCGACGCCATTGACCTGCCAGCCGGCTCCACCCCCATCGACTTTGCCTACACTGTTCACACCGACATCGGTCATCGTTGCCGTGGTGCGCGTGTGAATGGCAAGCTGGTTCCATTGGATACGGAATTGAAGACCGGCGATCAAGTAGAGATCCTAACCGCCAAACGCGGAGGTCCGAGCCGCGATTGGTTGAATAACAGTCTGGGCTTGGTAAAAACTGCCCGTGCAAAATCGAAGATCCGCCTCTGGTTCAAGAAACTGGAAGATGAACAAAACCTTGCCACAGGCCGCACAACTCTTGAACGCGAGTTGCAAAGACTTGGCATTCCTGAAGTAAATTTTGAAAAACTGGCACGTGAACTTGGTTTCAAGAATCCTGATGAAATGTTCATCGGGCTTGGCACAGGCGACCTTTCGATCAGTAAAGTAATCAAGCAGTTTGCCGAAGATGAAGAGATCAAAGACATCCTTGAGGCCAATGCGCCTGCACAGATCACAAAGCCAACGGATGCTGTTGAAGTCGTCGGATTGAAAGGCATGCTGGCTTCGATGGCAAAATGCTGTAACCCCATGCCAGGCGACCAGATCGTTGGCTACATCACCCGCGGGCGCGGCGCCACCATCCATAGGCAAGATTGCCCGAATATTCTGCTCACTCCAGACCGCGAGCGTTTGTTAAAAGTCGGCTGGGGGCATGTAGAACAGACCTTCCCGGTTCCAGTTAAGATCAAGGCTTACGACCGTCAGGGTTTGATGAGCGATATTTCAAATCTGCTTTCCGATGAAAACATCAATATCAATAATGTCTCGGTCAACGTCAACCGCAGTATTGCAGATCTGAGACTCATTATCGAAGTAAAAGATTTGACCCAGTTAAGCCGCATCCTCACCCGCATTGAAAATTTACCCAATGTGATGGAAGCAGTACGTACCAAGCCAGGGTAAAACTTTTTACTGCAATGAGCGCAAAGATCGCCAGGTAAAGAAGTTATCCTTCACGTTTCTCGTGAGCTTGGCGATAAGCCGTATGGGGGTATAATCGCGGCGCTTCAATATGTTTACTGTTACTGAAGCGCGTGAGCGCATCCTTTCCCACTTCAAAGCTACTTCGACTGAAACCATTTCGCTGATCGAGGCGGTCAATCGCATCTTGGCAATTGACATTCTCGCAGATGGCGATTATCCGCCATTCGACAATTCTGCTGTTGATGGCTTTGCCATGCGATCCGAAGACACATCCGGCTCTTCCATAACTTTGAGTGTGGTTGCTGATATCCCAGCCGGTTCTGCGCCTACAGTTTCATTGAAAGCAGGTCAAGCCGCGCGCATCATGACCGGGGCACATCTCCCCTCGGGTGCAGATTGTGTAATTCCCGTTGAAGAGACCGATTTCAATCACCGCCATGCAGGAACGGCAGCCCCAAAAGAAGTCACCATCACAAAACAACTGACGCCTGGTGAAAACGTCCGCACACGTGGCATGGATATGCGTTCAGGTGACATTGCCTTGAACCAGGGTCGCATGCTCAAACCGCAAGACCTGGGTTTATTGGCAACGCTCGGTTTTGCCAATGTCAATGTACACAAAAAAGCGCGAGTAGCGTTGCTTTCTTCTGGTGATGAATTGTTGGAAGTAGATGCAGCTCTCGAACCGGGGAAGATCCGTGACTCGAATTCATATGCTTTAGCAGCAGCAATTGTCAGCGCAGGCGCAGAGGTAATTCGATTGGGTGTGGCGAAAGATACACGCGAATCTGTAACCGGGCTGCTTGATAAAGCCACAAGCGAAAAAGCAGATTTGATCCTTTCGTCTGCTGGCGTTAGTGTTGGCGCATTCGACTTCATCAAAGAAGTGATTGATGCAAATGGAAAAATGGACTTTTGGCGCGTGAACATGCGCCCTGGTAAACCGCTGGCATTTGGTGAATATCGCGGTATTCCGTTCATTGGGTTGCCAGGAAACCCGGTTTCGGCGTTCGTTGGGTTCGAGGTTTTCGTTCGTCCCACGCTCGAGCGGCTGAATGGCAGAATGGACGGAGGCAGGCAAACGGTCCGATTGCGATGCGAGGAAGAGATCGAATCGGATGGTCGCGAAAGTTATTTGAGGGCAAAAATCCAAGTTAAAAATGGCATCCGTAGTGCTTTTTTGACCGGACATCAAGGCTCAGGCAATCTGTTGTCATTAGTACAGGCAGATGCTTTACTAATCATCCCCGCTGGTGTAAAATGCGTGCCTGCTGGTTCAGAAGTAGACGCTATTCTGTTGTGAGGAACCATGGATAAATGGCTTTACCGCTCGATGATCGTACTTGTGATTATCGGTTTGGCGGTGTCAGTTTATATGACGATCTATAAGTACACCGGGAATGACGGTATGTGCTTGGGCTCTGGCGATTGTTCCACGGTGAACGCCAGTCGCTTTTCGGAAGTGAACGGAATTCCAGTGGCGGTGTTTGGCATCGCCGGATATGCTGCGATCTTGATCGTGCTGTTCTACGAGAACAAGAACCAGTTCTTTCGAAAGAACAGCACACTGATGGTCTTCGGCATGTCGCTCACGGGCTTCCTGTTTACAATTTGGCTTGTATATGTAGAGCTTGAACTTCTAAAAGCGATCTGCCCATTCTGTGTCACCTCGCAGGTTGCCATGACGATCATCTTTATTATTGCGGTTGTACGACTATTCCGAAATGAGAATTAGGAGGATTCAAAATGCCCCGTATCAAGTGTCACTATGTTGATTGTGTTTTTCTGGATGAAGGGTTGTGCGGCGCTGCTGCCGTTGAGTTCGACCCGGATACAGGCTGTGTTACCTATTCCCCCGCTGATGGCGCTGCTGCCGAAGATGAATGGGAAGACGAAGAAGAGCTGGATGAATGGGAAGATGAAGAAGCCGATGGCGAAGAAGACGATGAATGGCTTGAAGAAGAAGATGAGTTCTAGCCCGTTTCATCAATAACCCTAAACTGACTCAACAAAATGAGCCTTCTCTTTACGAGGAGGCTTTTTTGTTGGCAGGTATAATCCGAAAAAACATCTCACTTTAGAGGAGTTCGTTATGTGGATTGTTCGTTTGTTTGGTCTTGCAATTGCCGCCCTTTCGTATTGGCTCGTAAATTCCCAATGGACAGACTTTTATGCCGATGGAACCTTTTCCTTACGCTATGTGGTTGCAGGTCCGATCGGGATCGTAATGGGCATCTTCCTTTTTCTATTTCCAAAATTCGTTGGCGTGCCCGAAAAGACATCTGAAAAGATCATAGTATCTTTCGTGTTCCTGCTCGGAATAGCCGCAGGGCTTTACAACCTTTACCTGATGGACCCCAGCAAACTTGGCTTGTAAGAACCGGTGAATTTTGAAGGCTAGCGAAAACACTCATCAAATACGCGGACAGACTTGGAATTGTTTTGAAAGCGGGGCAGGTCACTCCATCCTCTTCCTACACAATGGTGGTGGGACGCTCCAGAACTGGGCGCATCAACTCGAACATTTTTCATCCACGCATCGGGTCATTGCGCCGGACCTGCCCGGCTTTGGACGTTCTCACCGCCCGAATGAGCCGTTAACGCTGGATACTTATGTAAGTGGCTTGTCTGAATTATTGAACAAATTGAATTGCCCATGCCCTATTCTGGTTGGCAATTGCATTGGGTCTGCCATTGCTCTTGAGTTTGCCCTTAACAATCCAGAAAAAGTTAGAGCTCTGGCGCTTTTCAACATATGCGGCGGAATTCCCATGCTCAACCCACGCTTGCAGTTTTGGGCAGGGCTAAGACCAAGAACTGGATTTGGCAAAGCCATTCACAAATTCATGATCGATGCGGCTCGACATCCCAATTTTCAATCCCTCAATGGGTCTTTGATCTACGCGAAAGGAGAGCCTAAACTCCACCCCATGCTCGAACAATTTGTATCACAGCAGAGACATGATCCCCGCCTAAGAGCATCTCTCTATTGGTTGGTCATGGGCTTGGAAAGCTTCAATGTCTTCAGTCAGCCACGCCAAAGACCTATCAATTTTCCGCCAACAATGCTTGGATGGGGCAAAGAGAATAATACCCTTGCCCCCAAATGGGCAAGTATGATCGCTGAATGGCTAAAACCAGATAAATTATTATTACTCGAAGATGCTGGTCACATGCCCATGTACGAGAAACCAGAAGCTGTAAATGAAGAGCTTGATATGTTCATTAACTCCCTGCCAAACGCATAAAATCTAATACATCTGCTTTCATCTGCGGATGAAATGCCTTTAAAGGAATTTTTAAATGCTTACGCTTACCAGAACCAACTCCGAAAACCCAGACTTTATACATCTCATTCAATTCCTCGATGCCGACCTTGCCAAGAACAATGGCGATCAAAATGATTTTTATGCGCAGTTCAACAAGGTCAACATGATCAAACACGTTATCGTGGCATATGATGACGGCAAAGCCGTAGCCTGCGGCGCGATCAAAGAATTTGAACCCGGTGCAATGGAAGTGAAACGCATGTACACCGCTCCCGAAAGCAGAGGCAAGGGAATTGCTGGAAAGATCCTCTCTGAGTTGGAGGCGTGGGCCATTGAACTAGGGTATCAAAAATGTGTGCTCGAAACGGGAAAGACCCAAACAGCGGCAATCCGCTTGTACGAAAGAAGCAGTTATCAATATATTCCAAATTATGGGCAGTATGTGGGGGTGGAAAATAGTGTGTGTTTTGAGAAAAAGCTTTTCGGGGAATAAAAAACAGTGATAAAGAATCAGGAAAACCTAGTTCTTTATCACTGTTTCCGTGTCACTTAAACCTAACCCCAAAGATCGTTTGCCGCTTCCGCCAAACCTAACTCAAGCAACTTTTCTTTCTTCGGCTTACCTGTCTCCCAATCCCAGCCGCGGAAGTCATAGTAAGCGCGGATCATTCCGTCAAAATCCGGCACATAGCCTGCCGAGCCGCCTTCGTTATAAGGTTCGAGGAAAGCCTTTGGAAGAACGTCATTTTTGCCCGTCAGCCCCATGCGGATGTTAATGGCACGCTTGAGATTCCAAGCACGTTCGCCGGAGCGCATTAAGTCATCCAATGTCCAACCGAGGTTTAACTGCGCATTGACCAAGTCTACCTGGTCTTGCGGTGAGACATTGGCAAAAATACAGAACAACATTGAATTGAAATGGGTACGCCAATTCTGATGGCGAGCCACGTTTGCTGCTTTTTCGGCGTGAGCTTGCCGCTCAAAATATTGAATTCCGATATCTTCATGCGTGTGTCCCCAATCCACAAAGAAGTAATCAGACTGGTTATGGCAAGCGCCTCGCGGGCTGGTCGCATACGATAGCGCCATACCTGAGACACCACGCGGATCATGATACGCCGCTTCCAAACCATTTACTTGCACGGCTTCATCCTCCGCGCCAAACGCCCTGCCTAAAGCTCGTGCTCCATTTGCCATCACCTCACCGATCCCTTCACGGCGAGCGATCATGCGGATCAACTGTCGAACGGCGAGAAAATCTCCCCAACGCAGGTCAAGCCCGCCTGTATCTTGAGGCGTGACTCTTCCCATTTCAAAAAGATGGAATGCCAAGCCAATTGTGTTGGCTGTGCTGATGGTATCCATCCCATATTTGTCGCACATTTCACCAAGGCGAACCACTTCATGGAGATCGTCGATCAATAAGTTGGGACCAAACCCAACTACCGTTTCATACTCGGGACCTTTGCGTTTATTTCCATCACCAAGGTTGACGACACGCCCACAAGCGATCACACATCCCTGACAGGCACTCTGCCCAACCAAGATCGTTTCGGTCATCTTCGCACCGGAGATATTATCCACTGCTTCAAATGAACCCTGGTGATAATACTTGGAAGGCATTGCGCCTAGATATTCCGAATAATTCGCCGCACCTGCAGACCCCACTTCGCCCATCACTTTTGCTTCATTGTCGTTGATGAGCGTGCGGTTCACAGTAGAACGCAAAGACGCATATTCTTTTGTCACTTCGAACTTTTGCGTGCCATGCACAGCGATGGCTTTAAGGTTTTTCGAGCCCATGACAGCGCCCATGCCTGTACGCCCAGCCATACGCCCATGATCACAAGCGATCGATGCAAACTTTACCCCACGTTCGCCTGCTTCACCGATCACTGCGACTCGTGCGCCTTTGATGCCAACTTCTGCTTTGACAAGTTCCTGTGTCTCGTAAATATCTTTGCCCATCAAGCCCGCCGCATCCCGGACCTCTAACCTGCCATCCTGGATCCAAAGATATACCGGGCTGGAAGCTTTTCCTGTGATCCACAAGCCATCATAGCCGGCTTTGCGAAGTTCGGGTCCCCAAAAGCCGCCAATGTGAGACTCTGCCCACAGACCTGTGGCAACACCTTTTCCACAAATTACGAAGCGCCCAGTTGTTGGACCGTTCGTGCCGGTGAGTGGACCGTTTATTAACAGAAGAGGCGCTTCAGGAGATAGAGGATCCAATTCTTTCGTGAGAGATGAATATAAAATCCGCGCGGCAAGGGAGGCGCCACCAAGAAAATTTTTCTCCCATTTTTTTGGGATACTGAATTCTTCGGTCATTTTTGTTGTGAGGTTGATCTTTAATATAGGAAGCATAAATTTTGAGTTTAAACGGAGACATGGTTGAAGGGTAGCTCCAACCATTCCACCTTTTTATTGTTATTCAATTAGACGATCTCTTTGGTAACTTCTTGTGCACAGCGGACAAAATCCAGCACTGTGGGCACATTACGCATCATATAGGCCATACTGCCATGAACTTTTAATTTCATCGTCATCATGGCGGTCATTGGGTTCAGTTTGCCAGTTAAGACAGCGGTAATATTGTTATAGTCTGCTGTGAGCACAAAAACTGGTTTGGGGTAATTTGCCGGAAGCGCCTTATATTCGACCTTGCGGCATTTACCATGCCATAAGTCAATATAGAACGTCAATTGTTCTTTCAGGTTGCCCTCTGGCTCGATATAAAAGAAAAGGTCTCCCTCCCAATTCTTTGCGATCTCGGCATAATGTTCGTCAGAATTCAACTTTTCTTCCAACCCCTTCAACCATTCCTCGCTGGGAAATATCGCTGTCATAATCCATGCCTCCAGGAAATCTAACTATACAATTTTACCATTATGAATTTTAATAACTAAAATCCTTGCACAATTGAAAAAAATAGTCTATGCTTAAAGCCGTGGAAGACGTCATTTCCACGGCAGCAACATAGCTGTCAATCTTTTATTTCTCTTGGAGGAGAAAATGAAAAAACTGTTGACCCTTGCCAGCCTTCTTGCAGTAGCCTCGCTTTTGCTTGCGGCTTGCGGCGGCGGAAGCTCTTCTTCCGCTTCAGACCTGCTCGGAGCCATTCAGGAGCGTGGATACATTCTCATTTCCACCGACCCGAACTATGAGCCCCAGTCGTTTTTGAACACAGAAGGAAGCCGCCCATCAGATACCAAGTGCCCTGGTGATGCCCTCACCACTGCTGAAATGCAAGGTTTCGATGTGGATGTTGCCGCTGCCATTGGTGAATACCTTGGCGTGGAAACCTGTTTCGCCACCCCCTCCTGGGATGCGATCACGGCTGGCAGCTGGGCAGACAAATGGGACATGAGCGTTGGCTCCATGACCGTGACCACCGCTCGTCAGCAAATTCTTGATTTCAGCGTGCCTTACTACTACACCCCCGCTGTTGTAGCCGTAGCCGCTGACGCTGGTATCGACTCCCTCGAAGGACTTTCTGGACAGGCTGTTTGTGCCGGTGGCGCTACCACCTACGAAACCTGGTTGAATAACGACATTGAAGGACTTGGCTTGCCCGAAGCTTCCATCTACGCCGAAGTTCCTGCCGATGTGACCGTTGTGCCTCTCGAGACCGATCAGGAATGCGCCCAGTCCATCGCTTCAGGACGCAAGGATTTCGTCGCCTACGTGACCTCTGAAACCGTTGTGGATGCGAATCTCGCGGCTGGCATGCCCGTCGTCAAGCTTGATGGCGCTGTCTTCTCAGAAGACCTCGCTGCTGCGTTCGACAAAGCCTCCTCTCTCGATACTGCCTCCCTGCGCGCCAAGGTGGATGAGCTCTTCAACGCCATGCACGAAGATGGTCGCCTCTCCGAACTTTCCAACAAGTGGTTCGAAGTGGATTTGACCGCGGCTCCCAACCAGTAAGACAAAATGAAAAAAAGGGAAGCGGTACCAGTACCGCTTCCCTTTTTATTATTCCACATCACCTCTTGGAGGTAACAGATGGCATCCATCACCAATCAGGGACAGGCACAACAATCGCAGGCAGAACTACTCTACCAGGCGCAGCTTCGTAAGGAACGCATGTTCCGCACCCATGTTGGCGTCTCTTGGGCAGTCCTATTTTTTATTTTGATCTTTCTTTTCAGTGGGCAAAATATTCAGCTTGGTTCCTTCACGTTTGAAACCATACAACTGGACTCCGAGTTCATCCTGAAAAACCTGACCTTTATTGCACAAGGTTTGGGGCAAACCCTGCTGATCTCCGTCCTTTCGATCTTATTTGCCATCGCATTGGCATTATTGGCAGCCCTTGGCAGGCTTTCTACATATCCACCGATCTACGCCATCAGCACATTTTATGTTTCCCTGATCCGCGGAACACCCCTTTACCTCCAAATCTTTTTCTTTTTCCTTGCATTACCCCAGCTTGGCATTATCCTTTCCGGTATTGTTGCGGGTGTGATGGCATTGGGCTTGAATTATGGCGCATATATGTCTGAGACTTTCCGTGCGGGGTTGAGTTCTGTTGGCAAGGGACAACGCGAAGCTGCCATGGCATTGGGAATGACTCCTGGTCAGACCATGAGGCGCGTTGTTCTGCCGCAGGCGCTGCGTTTTGCAATTCCGCCCATGGGTAACGATTTCATCTCTATGACGAAAGACTCGGCTCTTGTTTCCGCCACAGGGTTCGTCCATGAGTTGATGTGGCGCGCCACCAAGGTCGGGCGTGCCCAATTCAACAATCTGGAAGCCCTCATTATGGCAGCCATGTTCTACTGGGTTCTCACCCTCATCCTCACCTACTTCCAAGGCAAACTGGAAGCACGTCTATCAAAGGGAGACCGATAACATGTCGTCTTTGCCGATCGTAAAAGTTACGAACCTCGATAAATACTTCGGACGGTTGCATGTTTTGAAAAACATCAGTCTCGAAGTACCTGAACGCCAGGTCGTTTGTCTCATTGGACGCAGCGGCTCCGGAAAAAGCACCTTGTTGCGCTGCCTCAATTTCCTTGAAGACCCATCGCGTGGAATTGTTGAAGTTGATGGCATCAAGGTGCCAGCTGAGGTCAAGAACAAAGAACGCCGTCAACTCATCCACGATGTACGCCTTAAGACAGGCATGGTATTTCAAGAGTTCAACCTTTTCCCGCACATGACAGTTCTGGAGAATGTCATCGAAGGTCCTGTCACAGTAAAAGGCATGGATAAAAAACTAGCCATTGAGCTTGCCGAGCAAAATCTCGACAGTGTAGGTATGCTCTTCAAAAAAGATGAATATCCACTCCGTCTTTCAGGCGGACAAAAACAACGCGTTGCCATTGCCCGTGCCCTCACCATGCAGCCACGCGTAATGCTTTTCGACGAACCGACCTCCGCTCTTGACCCTGAACTCATCGGCGAAGTGTTGAATGTTATGAAAAAGGTCGCTTACGAAGGCATGACAATGATC
>VFQT010003893.1_pt1 | contig 13079 bp, 12 predicted proteins | sample 3512381 | NCBI WGS metagenome assembly VFQT01 (sample SAMN10412376, study PRJNA504923) | tailings metagenome | isolation source: Relicate 2 Philex TSF3 active mining site | place: Philippines: Tuba, Benguet | collected 2017-08-29 | reverse complement strand
ATTGGAAAGCGCCATTTGCAAAATGGTTTGTGGGTGGAAAGTTAAATGCTTCTTACAACGCCCTTGATCGACATGTACTAGAAGGACGTGGCGATCGCGTCGCTTTTTATTTTGAAGGTGAACCTGGTGATACCAGAACACTTACCTATAGCGATATGTTGCGCGAAGTTAAGAAAGCAGCAAATGCGCTAGCGGAACTTGGAATTAAAGATGGCGATCGCGTCGCAATTTATATGCCGATGATTCCAGAGGCGATAATCGCAATGCTCGCTTGCGCCAGAATCGGTGCAACACATTCCGTCGTCTTTGGTGGCTTCTCGGCTGATTCTCTTCTTGCGAGAATTCAAGATGCCGAAGCAAAATTAGTGATCACCGCAGATGGCGGAAATCGTAAAGGCGCCGCATTTGGCTTAAAGGCGATTGTTGATGATGCCCTAAAAAGTGAACATCACGTTGAAAAGGTATTGGTTGTTAAGCGAACCGGACAAAAAATCACGATGGGGCCGCGCGATATTTGGTGGCACGAGTTAGTTGATAAACAGAGCACAGAACATGAAGCCCAGCCATTTGATAGCGAGCATTCACTCTTTATTTTGTATACATCTGGCACAACGGCAAAACCAAAGGGAATTCACCACACAACGGGTGGTTATTTAACGCAAGCGGCCTTTACCCATCGAATGGTCTTCGATATCAAGCCAGAGAAAGATATTTATTGGTGTACCGCAGATGTTGGTTGGGTAACCGGCCATTCATACATCGTTTATGGACCGATGATTAATGGCGCTACGCAAGTAATTTATGAGGGCACACCGGATACGCCACATAAAGGTCGTATCTTTGAAATAATTGAGAAATACAAAGTAAGCATTCTTTATACCGCGCCAACTTTGATCCGTACCTGGATGAAGTGGGGCGATGAATATCCAAATAAATTTAACTTGTCGTCACTTCGCTTACTTGGCTCAGTCGGCGAACCAATTAATCCGGAAGCTTGGATGTGGTACCGCGAAGTTATTGGAAAGAATAATTGCCCAATTGTTGATACTTGGTGGCAGACCGAGACCGGCGCAATCATGATCTCACCACTTCCCGGTATAACTGCAACGAAACCCGGATCTGCAATGAGACCGCTTCCTGGAATTAGTGCAAAGGTTGTTGATGAGACTGGCAAAGAAGTTGGAAATGGTTCTGGTGGCTATTTAGTTTTAGATAAACCTTGGCCATCGATGTTACGTGGCGTCTGGAAAGAACCGCAGAGATATCAAGAAACTTATTGGTCAAAATATGAAGGACTTTACTTTGCTGGCGATGGCGCCAAGTTAGATAGCGATGGCGCGCTCTGGGTATTGGGCCGAGTTGATGATGTTATGAATGTATCTGGCCATCGAATTTCCACAACCGAAGTTGAATCAGCACTAGTTTCACATGACTCTGTTGCAGAGGCTGCAGTAGTTGGAGCAAAAGATGATCTAACAGGTCAGGCGATTGTTGCCTTTGTGATTTTGCGCGGTGGTGCCGATGCTGTTCATGATGGTTTAGAGAAAGCCTTAAAAGAACATGTATCTAAAGAGATTGGTCCGATTGCTCGGCCTAAGCAGATTATGGTTGTAAATGAACTGCCAAAGACTCGAAGTGGAAAGATTATGCGTAGGTTATTACGTGATGTCGCAGAAAATCGCGCAGTTGGCGATGCTACGACTTTAGCTGATCCAAATGTGATGAAACTGATTTCAGAAGGTCTGAAATCTGGAAAGAAAGAAGATTAAGGTCGGAGAAATATTTAAAGATTTCACTATCTTTAATTAACGAATGGCTCCACGGCAAGTAATCAATAATCGTCAGCACGATTGCTGCCAGAATTACAATTTGCACAAGTGCCAACGCGCCACCAAGAATTGAATCTAAGAATTTAAATGGGCCAAAGAGCGCACCTTTTCTAACACTGGCGCCCACTTTTCCGGCAATCCAGGAACCAATTTGAGCACCAAGAAAAATGGAGACTAGATATACACCAATCAGGGTAAAGAGGCTTGACCAATTTTGCGTGATTTCTTTTGCTGCAAATAGACCAAGAACGCCACCGCCAAGGTATCCAATAACCGCAAATACTGTTGGTAAGAAACCACGATTAAAACCCTGAGCAATTGCAATAATCATCAATCCAGCAAGAATCAGATCGACAATCATCGAAAATTGCTATCGCTTTTAACCAATTTCATTGCCTTAATTTTATCGCTCTCACCTATGCCAAATGATGGACATAACTCTGCAAGTGGACATGCGCCGCAAGCAGGTTTACGGGCATGGCAAATTCTGCGGCCATGCCAGATCATTCGCTGTGAGAGATTGGTCCATTCTTTTCTTGGGATTAAGTCCATAACTTCAAATTCAACTTTTACTGGATCGGTCTCTTTGGTCCAACCAAAACGTCTACTTAATCGGCCAAAATGGGTGTCGACGGTAATTCCTGGCGTATCAAAGGCATGGCCCAGAACTACATTTGCAGTTTTTCGCCCAACGCCCGGCAACTTAATTAACTCTTCCAATTTATCTGGAACTTTTCCATTGTATTCAGAAAGAATCTTCGTAGCTAGACCCTTTATATTCTTTGCTTTTGCCCGGTAAAAACCAGTTGATTTGATGATTCCTTGCAGCTCTCTTAAATCGGCGCCAGCGAAATCGCCAACTTTTTTATAGCGTTTAAAGAGAGCGGGCGTAACAGCGTTTACTCGTTTATCGGTGCATTGTGCTGATAAAACTGTGGCAATAAGAAGTTGTAGCGGATTCTTAAAATCTAATTCACAGCGAACATTTGGATAACGCTTGGTAAGAATCCGATAAATAGCCTGCGCTCGCTCTTTCTTTTTTGCGAGTTTTGCGGTCATGATAGGTCAATAGTAAGGTGAGAAGGTGCCGGCTAGAAATGAAACCATCGACGAGTCAATCGTTCGTAAAGCTCCAATCTTTCAAGGATTAGATCAAGCCGCTGGAAATACATTACGTGCAGCAATGACACCGGTGAAATTGCGTAAAGGTCAGGCGCTCTTTAAAGAGGGTGATGATGGCGAGAATCTCTACATAATCACCAGCGGCAAGATAAAGCTTGGCACCAAATCACAAGATGGACGCGAGAACTTGCTTATGGTCTTAGGTGCCGGCGATATGTTCGGCGATCTCTCCTTATTTGATGCCGGTCCACGTACTTCAACTGCAACTGCGGTGACCGAGACTCGCTTGCTCTCACTCGGGCAAGAGAAAGTTATTCCTTGGGTAAAAGAGCACCCAGAGGCATCGCTTCATCTTCTGGCACGTTTAGCATCACGCCTTCGCCGTACCAATGAAGTTGTAAGTGATTTAGTTTTCTCTGATGTTCCAGGTCGAGTTGCGAAGGCGTTAATTGATCTTGGAATGAAATTTGGTGAGAAGAAAGATGATGGCTACTTAGTCCATCATGATCTAACGCAAGAAGAGCTTGCCCAATTGGTCGGTGCATCGCGCGAAACTGTAAATAAGGCACTGGCAGATTTTGCACAACGTGGCTGGATTAAATTAGAAGCGCGCGCTGTGATGATTCTTGATTATGACCGCTTGTTAAAACGCGGCCGTTAATCCTTAATTTCTACCGTTAATTCCAATTCAACTGGCGCATCAAGCGGTAACTCGGCAACACCGACTGCGCTTCTGGCATGTTTGCCGGCATCGCCGAAGATGTGAAGAAATAGTTCACTAGCTCCATTTATGACCGCAGGCTGTTGGGTAAAGCCAGCAACGCCATTTACATAACCAACAACTCGAACTACACGAACAATCTTGTTTATATCGGCAACGGTTTCGACAGCAGCCAGCGCATTTACTGCACAGATTTCGGCAAGCTTCTTGGCATCATCAACGTTTACTGCGCCGCCAACTTTTCCAGTTGCAGACAGTGCGCCAGAAACCATTGGTAATTGACCTGCGGTAAAAACTAAATTTCCAGTTCTAATTGCTGGCACATATGCTGCAACCGGTTTTGCTGCAACTGGCAGCGTTAAATTTAATTCAGCAAGTTTTGCGCGAATATCAATCATGGAAGTGGACGCTTCATATAAGCAACTAATTGATCGCCGCCACCTGGAGCTGGAATAACTTGAACTAGTTCCCAACCATCAGAACCCCAAGTATCAAGAATCTGCTTGGTTGCATGAGTCAATAGTGGAACTGTTGCATATTCGTATTTCATCAATTTCCTCCTGCAAGAGCTGCTTTAACTAAACCTGAAACTACGCCACCATCTGCTTTGCCAGCAATCTTAGGTTGGAGGCTCTTCATCACTAGCCCCATTTGTGCTGGACCAGTTGCACCACTTTCAGCAATCGCGGCGGCGATTAATTCCTTAATCTCAGCTTCACTTAATTGCTTCGGTAAGTACTCGGCAATTACAACGCCCTCGGCTTTCTCAGATGCAGCGCGATCAGCAGCTCCTGCTTGTTCAAATGCTTCCGCAGCTTCGCGTCGCTTCTTTGCTTCACGAGAGAGCACCGTGATTACTTCAGCATCACTTAATTCACGCGCTTCCTTACCGGAAACTTCTTCATTCTTAATAGCCGTCAAGACCATACGGATCGTGCTTGATTTAACTTCATCACGAGCGCGCATCGCAGTGGTTAGATCGTTCTGTAGTTTTTCTTTCAGAGACATAGCGGTATCTTCTCACGCCTATGGCTTTCCAACTACGCGAATTAACCCTTGCGATACTTCCAAAGGGCGCACCAGATTTGCGGGTATTGCATTTCTCGGACCTACATTTAACGCCGCGTCGCAAGCGCGAAATTAAGGATATAGAAAGTTGGGCCGACCTTAAGCCAGATTTAGTTATCAGCACTGGTGATTTCCTAGCTCATAAAGATGCAGTACCAACAGCGCTCTCTGCGTTAGATGGTTTGTTGGATACGCCAGGGCTTTATGTATTTGGTTCAAATGATTATTACGCCCCAGTTATAAAGAATCCCCTCAGTTATCTTGCTAAAGATGATGGGAGTAGAAAACTTGGAAAGAAATTACCGATTGCAGAACTAGATGAGGGCTTAAAAGCTCGCGGTTGGAAAAATGTAAATAGCGATAAGGTGAAGTTAAATATCAAAAGAGTCTCAATTGAAGCTCGTGGAACAGATGATGCCCATTTAGAGCTAGATGATTATGCAAAAGTAGCTGGCGCCAGAGCCAAGGTTGATTTATCAATCGGAATTACCCATGCACCCTATAAAAGAGTTTTAGATGCGATGGCAAAAGATTCACTTGATTTAATCTTTGCCGGGCATACGCATGGGGGCCAAGTTAGATTGCCATGGTTTAGTGGCAGTAAGTCCTTTACAACTAATTGTGATCTTCCCAATTGGCGATCCCGTGGTTTAACGAAAGTTGGAAACGAACCATATTTACATGTTTCGGCTGGGATGGGTTACAATCCATTTACGCCAATCCGCATCTTCTGTCAATCAGAAGTATCCATAATTAGAATTACTTCAATTTAAGAAAACATTGGAAATTTGATGACTTACGCGAAAGAATTTTCTGCAAGCATCTGTTGTAGGCTATCAGTATGGACAAAGAATTTTTCTATAGTTCCGGCTTATATGACAAATTGCATCACACGGGTCTAGTATCTAAAATTTGGAATTTGATCTATTTTTTGATGGAAATACCTTTCCGCAATAAATCGTTTCACAAGATTCTTGAGGTTGGAGCTGGATCAAGCAAATATGCAAAAAACCTTCGTTGCAAAGTTGATATTTACCACTCTACAGATATTCGAGATGTAGATACTTTCGATAAAGCAAGAGATGTGAATGTAATTCGCGAAATTCAAGATGTATGTTCCTTATCCTATGAAGACGATTCTTTTGATAGGACAATCGCAACTTGTGTACTTCCTCACGTTGACCACTTATCAGATGCAATCTCCGAAATATATCGTGTCACCAAAGATGGAGGTTATTTGACTTTGTACATTCCATGCGAGCCTGGGATTGTTCTGAGAATTTTTCGACGCTTAATTACTTCTCGCAAATACCGAACTATAAGTAAATATAATTTTTATGAAGTTATATATTCGGATCACAAACACTACTTTACAGCCATGAATCACATGATAATGACAAAATTTCGCGAATCTTCTGTATCTAGATTGTTTTTTCCAATCCCACTCCCATTTTGGAATTTAAATTTTTTTTGCGTCTACCAAATAAAGCTTTCTAAACCGAAATGAACAGAAATATTGTTAAGTGCAGAATTTCAAAAAAGCATTCTTTGAAGATTTCAAAAATTACTGGAAATAGTTTGATTCAATCCTTTTACTTTGGATTTACTTTTGTAATTTTATATGCCGTAATTCCCAAAATTGATTTGGAAGATAGGCTCACGACTATAACAAGCCTTGGTCTAAAAAGTTACTATTTACCGAGAACAATTTCATTTGACAGTTACTTTATTCGGATATTTGGAATACCTGTGTTTTCACCGGACACGGTGCTGGGGACTAAAATGCCATTTCAGGGACTATTTTCCCAAATTTCCGGTCCTTTCTATCTATTGGGTTTAAATGATATGCTTTTTCGTATTTTCATAATTTTCGTAATTGGATTCATTATGGGGATTTGGTTTCCCATTCCTCAAAATCGAATAGAGCAAAATTGGCAAGTTCTACTATTTCGTGTCTTAGCACCTTGTTTTTTGTATCTGCCTTTCCTGGTTTTGCTACATCTGAACGATTGGTTCATATATTCCGTTTCAATATTAAACCTATTTTTGATATCGATTCTTTTCTTAAGTATTGAGAACTCCGAATTAGGAAATCTCAAACTCTTAAGTCGGAAACGAAATTCATTACTTTTATTGATTTTCATTCTACTTCCCTACGGACAACTTTCGATGATGTCTTTTTCTCTTTTTCTACTCTCAATACATTATTTTATTTGGAGCTCCAAATGGATGACATTTCTTAAAGGTATTCGTCTAAATATATTCCAATTTACATTATTGTTCATGGGATGCATTAATGTAGTATTAACTTGTTTTCAAGTTTATGAATCCTATCTTCAAGACAATTCACCACGAATTCTTGATCCACTTCGCTTTAGCCTGGGATTTAGCAACGGTAGAACTCTGACATTGCCCTTGATTGTTTCAACGGTTCTTATTTTATACACAGTGACAGATTCTCTATGGCTAAAAATAAGACGAATGATTTTTTTGATCACTTCTACATCTTTTTTAATGAGTCCACTGGGTGATTTAGTTTCAGTTTCAGGAAAATGGATTCTTAGAGATTTTGTTTGGTTCTATACTTTATGTATTTTTTCGATTAAGGTACTTAATAAATCTTTACAGAATCAATCATCGATTATCAATAAGTCTTCAACTAAGGCGCCCCATAGAATGTTTTATCTTGGTGTGTTAAGTTTATCTGCCAATCTAGTGTTAACCTATAGTATTTTTCTTGTAAATTACGTGAGAGATTTTGATTCAAAAGTTTTGTCCGTATCAAATAGTTCAAATTCAGCACTCTTTGTTGACCAATCTAGGGACTTCGCCGGGAAAAGATTTCTAACATTTGGAGAGAATTTAAATCGAACACCATTTTTATTCGAAGGCAGGATGAGCAAGCCTGAATTTGCACATTTAGGAATCGGTTTGCTCTCTGGATGGACTAAGTTACAAAATCAATCTTTTGTGGCTCAATCGGATAAGAAATATGAAAATAAGGCATGGATTACGAATTGCAATTTGGAGTTGATTAGATTTCTTAGCCCGGATTTTATTTTCATACGAAATAGTGATGTTAATTGTATTGAAAAGATATCAAGTTCAATTTTTTTTCGAGATGTTACAACAAAATTCACCGACACAGATTTTGATATTTTTAAACTAGATTCTTTTTCTATGGCCTTTATTGATGAGGCTTCATCGAAGTCCCAATATAATTCTTGCTACATTTATCAAGAACCTTGTCAAGCTTTTTGGAACTATCTGCATTTTCAAACAAGCAAGTCGAGTGCGCAGAATGTAAACTTTATTGCGTTATGTAAAGATTTGAAATTCAAAGGTTGGTGTATAAACTTTAATGAACCAAAAACAAACAATTCAATTATACTACCCATAAAATATTATAGTAATCTTTATTCAATGCCAAATGGTGACACAGTGAAATTTGAAAATTGGAATGGATTTTTAAAAGTCAGTGGAGCCAAGCGAGATTTAAGAATTTCATATAAGCCAAGTTTACTTGACTATACATATGCTGTGATAGGCTGGATTTACTTACTAATCTCATTAATTGTTTTACTTAAAGTAAGCTTACCAAAAATCCATAAATCCCGCGTGTAGTTTGGAAATATGCAGCGGTTATTGTCATTTGCTTTCTAGGCTCTTCTCTTTTACATCGATGCAGCAACAAGTTCTGCGATCTGGGCGGTATTTAATGCGGCGCCTTTTCGTAAATTATCGCCACAGACAAAGAGTTCTAAGGCATTTGGATTATCGAGTGATTTACGGACTCGACCGACCCAAGTTGGATCAGTGCCCACAACATCGGCTGGAGTTGGGAATTTGTAATTCTCTGGATCATCTACCAACTTCACACCAGCTGCATTTTCCAACACATCCTGCGCCTCTTTGCGATCTACTTCATTAGCAAAAACCGCGTGAACAGCTAATGAGTGAGTCGTAATTACTGGCACACGAACACAAGTAGCAGAGACCTTTAAATTAGGTAGACCAAGAATTTTTCTCGATTCATTACGCACTTTTAACTCTTCTGATGAATAACCATCTTCCTTGAGCGAACCAGCCCAAGGCACAACATTCATTGCAAGTGGCGCCGGAAATGGTCCAAGATCTTTAATGACTGTACGGACATCGCCAGCTTTTTCACCAAGACTTTTTCCAGCGACATCATTTAGTTGTGCAACTAAAGTATCAATTCCAGATTGGCCAGCGCCTGAGGCGGCTTGATATGAAGAGACAACTAATTCTTTTAATTCATATTTCTTATGGAGCGCACCCATAGCAACAATCATTGAAAGGGTCGTGCAATTTGGATTTGAAATAATTCCCTTTGGTCGCTTCGGTACATCGTAAGGATTAACTTCAGGAACAACGAGCGGAACTTCTGGATCCATTCGAAATGCGCCAGAATTGTCGACACAAATCGCACCACGAGCTGCGGCGATTGGCGCCCACTCTTTTGATACTTCATCTGGAACATCAAACATCGCAACATCGATGCCATCAAATGCTTCTGGTGAAAGTGCGACGACGGTTAGCTCTTCACCACGACAGATTAATTTCTTCCCAGCACTTCTCGCAGATGCAATTAGCCTTATTTCACCCCAGACATTTTCTCTTGTTGAAAGTAGATCAAGCATCACGGTGCCAACCGCACCGGTGGCGCCAACTACAGCAAGTGAAGGTTTCATCGGCCAGAACCGCCATAGACAACAGCTTCAATTTGGTCAGCATCTAATTCGAAGGCAGAGTGTGCTGCTTTTACAGCGCGCTCTAAATCAGCTTCGCGGCAGACAATCGAAATTCGAATCTCTGATGTCGAGATCATTTCAATATTTACACCGGCATCAGCCATTGCTGCAAAGAAGGTTGCAGTAACGCCAGGGTGTGATCGCATACCAGCGCCAATTAAGGAGAGTTTGCCGATCTGATCATCGTATTGAATTGATTTGAAGCCAATTTCTCCTTGTAGTTTTTGAACAATGCCGGTTGCTTTAGAGCCATCTGATCTTGCCAAGGTAAATGAGATATCGGTTAAACCTGTTGCAGCAGCAGAAACATTTTGCACGATCATGTCGATATTTATGTCGGCATCTGCAATCGCTTGGAAGATACGAGCAGCAACACCTGATCTATCGGGAACACCGACAATCGTAACTTTGGCCTCAGATTTATCATGTGCTATCCCTGAGATGATTGCTTGCTCCATATTTCCTCCTTCAGGTTGGTCGGCGACCACCCAAGTTCCTTCAAGATTTGAAAATGATGAACGGACATGAATTGGTAAATTGAAACGGCGTGCATATTCAACACAACGTAGATGTAAAACTTTTGCACCACATGCAGCAAGCTCTAACATCTCTTCATAAGTAACGCTCTTCAACTTGCGCGCAGTTGGCACAATTCTTGGATCAGCGCTAAAGACGCCATCAACATCGGTATAGATTTCACAGACATCAGCATCAAGTGCTGCAGCTAGCGCAACAGCTGTTGTATCTGAACCACCTCGACCAAGAGTTGTTACATCTTTAGTATCTTGGGAAATTCCTTGAAAGCCAGCCACAATTGCAATTGCATCTTGTTTTAACGCTTCTTGAATTCTTCCCGGTGTCACATCGATGATGCGAGCGCGGCCATGCTTGCTATCGGTAATCACGCCAGCTTGTGATCCAGTAAAGGAAAGCGCTTCAAAACCTAAATTCTTAATTGCCATTGCAAGAAGTGCCATCGAAATACGTTCACCTGCAGTTAAAAGCATGTCGAGTTCGCGCCCTGCCGGAAGTGGTGAGATCTGATTGGCTAAATCGATCAATTCATCGGTGGTATCGCCCATCGCAGAGACCACGACTACGACTTGGTGGCCCGCTTTCTTGGTGGCGACGATCCGACTGGCAACGCGTTTCATCGCCTCGGCGTCAGATACCGAGGAGCCGCCGTATTTCTGAACTATTAAGCCCACGCCCGAATGGTGACAGGTTTTTTGGAGCTTTGACCCTTTATCTCAAATAATGAAACAGTCTTTGTCTCAAATAAAGAGATTTTGCTAGATCTCGAGAGATCTCCGCCCTTCAAATGCTCTGCCAAGCGTAACTTCGTCGGCATATTCGAGGTCGCCGCCGACTGGAAGACCCGAGGCTAAGCGCGAGATTTTGATGCCAAGTGGCTTGATGGTCCTGGCCAGATAAGTAGCTGTGGCCTCACCTTCCAAGTTTGGATCGGTGGCAATGATGATTTCGCTGATATTCGCATCTGAAAGTCGCGTCAGCAATTCTCTTATTCGTAATTGCTCTGGACCGATGCCATCGATTGGACTAATTGCCCCGCCAAGTACATGGTACTTACCTTTAAATTCGCGAGTACGTTCGATTGCAATTACATCTTTGCTCTCTTCAACAACGCAGATGGTTGTGTTATCGCGCCGCGGATCACGGCAGATCTTGCACTCTTCTTCTTCAGCAACATTGAAGCATTTGCTACAGAATCGAACTTTCTCTTTTACTAGTCGAAGAACATCTACTAGATGATTAATATCAACTCGTTCTGATTGCACTATGTGGAAAGCAATACGTTGTGCGCTCTTCGGTCCGATACCGGGCAATTTACCAAGTTCATCAATGAGCTCTTGAATTATGCCTTCGTACATTATTTCTCGCTCTCGGCAATAACTTGAGCGCCAAGTTCTTTCATAATTAATTCAGTACCTTGTAATTGATTTGGATCAGCAGGATCTTCATCGATTCGCTTTGCCATATTGGCAGGTGAATATGGATCAACTGATGGATCCACAATTACTTCAATCTTGCGTCGCACACCTGTTACTTCGACAAAGGCATCAGAGAGAATCGGCTCGCTATCAGATCGCAGGAATGAATCACGAGCACCAGCATTAACAATTCCAATAGTGATTGCTTTATCATCAACCGCAAGAATCTGTGCACTTGCCGATAAGAGCGACCAAGTTAAGCGACGCTTCTTCTTTACATTCTCAATTACATCTGGCCACATCCGGCGCAGCGATGTCACATCCATATTTCCAGATGGGACAACAGCTTTAACTTCTGCTTCCTTTGCTTTTACAGGCTCAGCAACTTTCTTCTCTGGCGCACTCTTTGCAGTCTTTACTGGTTCGCTCTTTACTGGCATTGGCTCCATGCCAGATTGGCGTTCTAGTCTTTCAATTCGCGCAACAATTCCTTGATCTGATTTATCACTATCGGCAATCACTATTCGACTAACAATTAACTCAAGAATTAACCGCGGTGCGGTAGCTCCTCGCATCTGATTTAAACCTTCCGCCACAATTGAAGCAGCCCGGCTTAAGTTTCCAGCGCCAATTCTTGATGCCTGATTTCGCATCCGCTCTAGTTGGTATTCTGGATAATTACGCAAGATTGATTTCAAACTATCTTCAGCTACATCTGCAATAACTAAGTCACGGAGTCTCTCCAATAAATCTTGAGCGAAACGCCGTGGATCATGTCCAGATTCAATTAATCGATCAATTGTCTGCAATAAGCCGCCAAGATCGCGTGCGGCAATTGCATCAACCGCATCGTCAAGTAGTGCACCATCGGTAAAGCCCAGAAGCTGTACTGCGATCTCATATGTAACGCCATCTTTACCAGCGCCAGCCAAGAGCTGACCTAATACTGATAAAGCATCACGAACGGATCCACCAGAGGCACGAACTACAAGTGGCAGTACTCCTTTTTCAACTTTGACACCTTCTTCATCACAAACTTTTTGTAAGTGATCCTGCAAAGTTCCTGGTGGAACCAAGCGGAATGGATAGTGATGGGTACGAGATCGGATTGTGGCAATTAATTTATCTGGTTCAGTTGTAGCAAAAATAAATAAAACATGTGGAGGTGGTTCTTCCACAACTTTAAGTAAGGCATTTGCCGCACCTGGTCCAAGTTGGTGAGCCTCATCAATAATGTAAATCTTGTACTTTGAACTTACTGGAGCGAAGAAAGCTTTATCTCTTAAATCACGTGCATCATCGACTAAACCATGAGTAGCAGCATCAAGTTCAATAACATCAATAGAGCCCGGTCCATTTGCAACTAAATCCTTACAGGATTGGCATTGGCCACAAGGTTCTGGCGTTGGTCCCTTTTCACAATTAAGTGATCTCGCCATGATGCGCGCGCTAGAAGTTTTTCCGCAACCACGTGGTCCAGAAAATAAATATGCATGATGTATCCGACCTGATTGCAACGCATTAGAAAGTGGAACAGTTATATGTTCTTGGCCAATTACATCTTTAAAAATCGAAGGACGATATTTGCGATATAAAGCTAGTGACATATCGA
>VFQT010003892.1_pt1 | contig 13079 bp, 8 predicted proteins | sample 3512381 | NCBI WGS metagenome assembly VFQT01 (sample SAMN10412376, study PRJNA504923) | tailings metagenome | isolation source: Relicate 2 Philex TSF3 active mining site | place: Philippines: Tuba, Benguet | collected 2017-08-29 | reverse complement strand
TCGTCGCGCAGTGCGTTGCCGTCGAGGAGGATCGCTCCGCCCGGCGTGCGCGTGAACTCCACGGTCATGACAGGCCGACGATTTCGCCGTTTTCGTCGAAGTCGATGATGGCTGCGGCCGGCTTGGTGCCGAGACCTGGCAACGTGCGCATCTCGCCGCAGATCGGATAGACGAAGCCCGCACCGACCGAGGCGCGAACTTCGCGCACCGTGAGCGTGTGACCCTTCGGCGCACCCTTCAGCGAGGCATCACCCGAGATCGACAGGTGCGTCTTGGCGATGCACACCGGCAAGTCCGCAAAGCCGTTGTCGGTGTAGTTCTTCAACTGCTTGTTCGCAGTCGCCGAGTACTCGACCTTGGCGGCGCCGTAGATGGTGGTGGCGACGGTCTCGATCTTTTCCTTGAGCGAGGCCTCCGACTTGTAGAGGAAGTGGAAGTTGTTCTTCTCGTTGCATGCCTCTTCCACGGCGCGGGCGAGTTCGACTGCACCCTTGCCACCGTCGGCGAAGTGCGTGCACACCGCGACGCGAGCACCGGCGGCCTCGGCGATCTTGCGGATCGCGTCGTGCTCGCTCTTGTGATCGGTCGGGAAGCCGTTGATCGCCACGACCGGGGTGACGCCGTGGGCCTTCACGTTCTCGATCTGCTGGCGCAGGTTCTCACCACCGGCTTCGACGTCGGCGGGATTGTCGGCGAGGAGTTCCGGTGGAAGCGCCTTGCCGGCGACGATCTTGTACTTGCCCGAGTGAGCCTTCAGCGCACGCACCGTGGTGACGAGCACTGCAGCATCCGGAACGAGACCCGATGCGCGGCACTTGATGTTGAAGAAGCGCTCCGCACCCATGTCTGCACCGAAGCCCGCCTCGGTGATCAGGTAGTCGCCACCGTGGATGCCGACCAAGTCACCGATGATGGACGAGTTGCCGTGCGCGATGTTGCCGAACGGACCCGCGTGCACGATGACCGGGGTGTTCTCGAGCGTCTGCAAGAGGTTCGGCTTGATCGCGTCCTTCATGATCACGGCCATCGAACCTGCTGCGCTCAGCTGCTCTGCCGTCACCGGCTCACCCTTGGTGTTGTAGCCGACGACGATGCGAGCGAAGCGCTTGCGCATGTCGGCCATCGAGGTCGACAACGCAAGGATCGCCATCACTTCGGAGGCTGCAGTGATGTCGAAGCCGGTCTGACGCACGACGCCGTCTTCCTTGGTGCCGAGACCGACGATGATGTTGCGCAGCGATCGGTCGTTCACGTCGAGCACGCGGCGCCACGTGATGTTGTCGAGGTCGAGGTCCAACTCGTTGCCCTGGTGCAAGTGGTTGTCGACCATCGCCGAGAGCAGGTTGTGTGCTGCGGTCACCGCATGGAAGTCACCGGTGAGGTGCAGGTTCAACAACTCCATCGGGATGACCTGGCTGTAACCGCCACCTGCTGCTCCACCCTTGATGCCGAAGGTTGGTCCCATGCTCGGCTGGCGAAGACTGATGACGGCGTTCTTGCCGATGTGCTTCATCGCCTGGCCGAGACCGACGGTCGTCGTGGTCTTGCCTTCACCGAGCGGCGTCGGGGTGATCGCCGTGACGACGACGTACTTTGCCTTCGGACGACCCTTGAGCGAATCGATCGCGTCCAAGCTGATCTTGGCGAGCTGGGTGCCGTATGGCTCGAGGAACTCTTCCCCGATGCCCATCATGGCGGCGATTTCCTTCAGCGGCTTCGGCTTTCCGGCGCGTGCGATTTCAAGATCGGATGGAAATGACATGGACGACTCCCCGGTTGATGGCCACGACGGTGGCCGTTAGGACCGCTCCACTATATAGGCGGGACTTTTCCCCGCCCCGGAAAGACCCGCGGTGACACAATGGGGCCATGTCTCGGGGACTGCCGATCGTGGACATCGCCCCGCTCGTTGCACCCGCGACCCCCGCAGACTCCTCGCGCGCGGCGCAGTCCCTCTATGACGCGCTGTCGAGCGTGGGCTTTGCCATCTTGACGGGTCACGGCGTGCCCGACTCGACGATCGAAGCGATGCGCGACGCGGTGCGCGACACCTTCGACACGCCACGCGAAGTGCTCGCCCTCGACACCGTCATGAAGGGCAACTACCGCGGGTATGTCCCGCTCGGTTACTTCACGCCAAACTCAGGCAAGGGCAAGGGCGACCAGTACGAGGCGTGGAAGTTGCACCACGAGACCGACGCGAACGATCCGATTCGCACGGAGTGTCATCTCTACGGACCGAACGTCTGGCCGCGCATCGACGCCGATGTGCGCGGTCGCGTGATGGCGTACTGGGATGCGATGACCAACGTGTGTGACGCACTGATCGTTGCGCTGTGCTCAGCGATGGGCATCGATCCAGCGCGCATCTTGTCGGCGATGAACCAACCACTCACCAACATGACGCTGTTGAACTATCCGCCGACCGATCCGCAACCCGACACGTGGGGCATCCATCCGCACAAGGACTTCAACGTGCTCACGATCCTCGCGCATGATCCCGTCGGCGGTCTCGAGGTGCGCACGCGCGACGAACAATGGATCGATGCCAAGTGCCCACCCGATGCGCTGGTGTTGAACGTCGGCGACATGCTCGAGTTGTGGAGCGGCGGGCGACTCATCTCCACCCCACACCGCGTGACCAACACTTCGGGTCGCGCGCGACAGTCGTTCCCGTTCTTCTACAAGCCACGACACGACGTGATGGTCGAGCCGCTCCTCGAGCCGATCGCCGGCTTCGAGCGCCTGCCCCTCAACGTCGGGGCGTCTGCCGCCGACATCTGGTATTCGAACTGGCCGGACACGGCCTCGACCGAACCTGCACAGGTGCTCGGCGACTACGCCGACTGATTCGCGCCACACCGTCGACGCCTACGCTTCGGAAGTGACTTCACCGCGCTCGAGAAGCTTCGAACCTCACGACGACCTGACGGTCGTCGACTCGCGGGGTCAGCGCGTGCATCGCGACACCGTGTCGCACATGGAGCAGTTCGAACCGAGACTCCATCGCGTCGGTGATCACGCATGGTGCGTCGTCGGAAACGGACTGTCGAACCAGACGTTCATCGACGCACCCGAGGGGATCATCGCCATCGACTCCGGCGAGTGCGTCGAGGAAATGTCTGCCGCAATCGAACTCTTGCGCTCTGCAACCACACGCCCGATCGTCGCGGTGATGTACACCCACTTCCACTACGTGAACGGCACAACCGCTGCATTCGCCGACGCCGGCTCGACGCTCCCGGTGTGGGGACATGCGCGCATCGCCATGAATCGAACGCGGACGTCGTCGGCGATCGCCCCGACCTACACCCGCGGTCTCGTCGAACAGTTCGGCACCTCCCTTCCACTCGACGGACCCGACGGCATCGTCGGCGTGGGACTCGGCACCTCCTTCCGCAACCCAGCACACGCCCCGCACACGGCCGGTTACGTCGAGGCCGACCACACCTTCGACTCCGCCTGTCGCATCACCGTCGCGGGACTCGAGATGGACATCACCCCCGCACCATCCGATGCCGACGACTCGGTGACGATCTCGATCCCGTCGCTCGATCTCGTCGTCAACAACCTGGTGTGGCCGGTGCTCTTCAACGTGTTTGCGATCCGCGGTGAGGAGTATCGCGATCCGATGATCCTGCTCGCGGGCCTCGACCACCTGCTCTCGCTCCGTGCGAACCATGTGATTGGAGCGCACGGCATTCCGATCAACGGTCGCGAGGAGATCGCCGCACGAGTCGGTCGCTATCGAGATTCGATTCAGTTCCTCTGGGACCAGACTGTGCGCCACACGAACCGCGGGGCAACGAGTGCGGATCTCGCACATCTCGTGCGACTCCCCGAATGGGCCGATGGCGACTACCTGACGTCCGAGCACTACGGCATCGCCGAGCACCACACCCGTCAGATTCGCTCGGGGTTGTTCGGCTTCTTCGACGGCAGCGAAGCGAACCTGTTCCCCCATCCCACCATCGAGCGCAACGACCGGTACATCACCGCATTCGGAGGACGCGACTCTGTGCGTGCGACATGCACACGTGCACTCGAAGCAAACGATGTGCGCTGGGCGCTCGAGCTTGCCTCGATGCTCGCAACGAGCACGAACTCCGAGGATGACGACCGTAAGACGCTGGCACTCGTGTTGCGCACGATTGGGACTCGCACGACGTCAGCGAACGTTCGCAACTGGTGCCTCACTCGTGCGCGCCAATGGGACGGATCTGCGGACGGCTCACGCCTCACGACGCATCGGTTCTCTCGCGGAGCACTCCTTGCGGGATCCGCAGACAACGCGGTGCACGTCTTGCGCGTCCTCGTCGAACCATCTGCACTCGATGACATCGACGCACACATCGCGTTCGATTTCGCCGAGAACGGCGTGAGCGGACTGCACGTGCGCAACAACGTCTGCGTGCCCACCAACGGCGATGGCGCGCAGCACGTCGTTGCGTGTTCGATGGCGACATGGGCGGGACTGCTCACCGGTTCGATGACACTTTCCGCCGCACTCGCCAGCAACGATGTCATCTTGAGCGGCGACGAGTCGCTCGTGACGCGAGTGTTGCGCGCATTCGACCCACAGGGATTTCGCTCGTGACCAAACTGCCCAAGTCGACCCCACCCTTCGAGGGGCAAGCGGGACGGCTGATCGCAGAGTCGACACCGCGCAAGCTGAACGCCACAGGTGCACCCGAGGGCGCACCACACGTCCTCGTCATCATGTTGGACGACGTCGGCTTCGGATCCTTCGGCACCTTCGGCGGACCGGTGCAGACACCAGGACTCGACCGCGTCGCCAACGATGGTTTGCGATACAACCAGTTCCACACGACCGCGTTGTGCTCGCCCACTCGCGCATCGTTGCTCACCGGTCGCAACCATCACTCCGTACACATGGGCGGCATCACGGAGATCGCCAACTCATTCCCCGGCTATGACTCGGCGATTCCCCCCGAATCCGCCACGATTGCCCAGGTGTTGCGCATGCACGGGTATTCGACCGCGTGCTTCGGTAAGTGGCATCTCGCTCCGTCATGGGAACAGGGACCGACGGGTCCGTTCGATCGCTGGCCGATCGGACTCGGCTTCGACCGCTTCTACGGCATCCTCGGCGCCGAGGCATCCCAATGGGAACCCGCGGTCTACGACCAAACGACGCCGATCTCCCCGCACGTCGGCAATCCGAACTACCACCTCACCGAAGATCTCGCCGACAAAGCGATCGAGTGGATGCAACAGCAACGCGCCACTGCACCGAACCGGCCGTTCCTGTGTTACTTCTCGACTCCCGCCGTGCACGCACCGCACCACGTTCCACGCGAGTGGATCGACAAGTTTGCGGGACACTTCGACGGTGGCTGGGACGTCTTGCGCGAGGAGATCTACCAGCATCAGCTGAAACTCGGCGTCATCCCGCCCGGCACGGCGCTCACCGCACGCCCGGAGCAGATCCCCGCGTGGAGCGACTATCCCGAGCGCTATCGCCCGATCGCCACGCGATTGATGGAGACCTTCGCCGGGTTCCTCGCCCACACCGATCACCAGATCAATCGCGTGATCGGCGCACTCGACGACCTCGAAATCGCCGACAACACGCTCGTCATCTACATCACCGGCGACAACGGCGCATCCGCCGAAGGAACCGTGCACGGCGCATGGAGTGCACCGTCGTTCCAGAACGGCGTGCATGAAGATCCCGAGTGGCTACTCGAACACCTCGATGACTTCGGCACGGCCAAGTGTGAGAACCACTTCAACGTCGGCTGGGCGTGGGCACTCGACTCACCGTTCCAGTGGATGAAGCAGGTCGCGTCGCACTTCGGCGGCACTCGCAACGCGATGGCGCTCTCATGGCCGAAGCGCATCACAGATCGCGGTGGTCTGCGCACGCAGTTCCATCACGTGATCGACCTCGCCCCGACTATCTACGAGGCAGTCGGCATTGAAGCTCCTGCGAGCGTGAACGGAATTCAGCAGATGCCGATGCACGGGGTATCGATGACGAACACCTTCGACGATCCGCACTCGCCGAGCCGACGCACGCACCAATACTTCGAGATCCTCGGCAACCGTGCGATCTACTCCGACGGCTGGATGGCGAGCTGCTTCCACGGTCGCCTGCCGTGGATCCGTCTGCAGGGCTTCGACTTCGACGGCCCACAAGAACGCTGGGAGTTGTACAACATCGCCGAGGATTTCTCGCAAGCCGTCGACCTCGCCGAGAAGTTCCCCGACAAGTTGCGTGAACTCCAGGAACTCTTTCATCGACAAGCGATCGACTACGGCATCTATCCCCTGCGCGATGCCGGCTCCCCGCGACACGGTGAGTTTTCGGTGCCCCATGTGTTGGACGGGATCACGAAGATGACGTACACGACGGCGCACGTGCGCATGCCGGAAAGCGTCGTGTTGAACCTGAAGAATTGCTCGTATCGCATCACGGCAGACATCGAGATTCTCGGCGAGACCGATCACGGCGTCATCGTGTGCCAGGGCGGAAACATGGCTGGCTGGTCGCTGTATCTCTCATCTGATGGTCGCCCAGTGTTCCACTACAACCTGTACGGTCACGAGCACTTCGTGTGCGCGTCAGCAACCCCACTCTCATGCGGCGCACACCGCATCGTCATCACCTTCGCCTACGACGGCGGATTCGGTGCGGGTGGCACCGTCGTGATGAACGTTGACGGCGTCAACATCGCAGGTGGACGCATCGACAAGACCGTACCGCTCGTCTATTCGATGAGTGGAGAAACCTTCGACGTCGGCATCGACACCGGCAGCCCCGTCGGCAACTACCCACACGACTATCGGTTCACGGGAAAGATCGTCGGAGTCACACTCGAACGACTGAGCGAAGTTCCCGAAGAGATCGCGGCTCGTGTGCGCGAGGGAATGTTTGTCGCGAGCTTGTCGACGCAGTAACGACTAGAGGTGCCGGCGAACGGCTTGTGATATCTCTTCGTCGAAGGCGCGCATGTGCGCCTCAGCGAGTTTCGCCGCGCGATCCGCGTCACCGTCTGCGAGCGCCTTGTAGATCTCGCCGTGCTCCTCGACCGCGTCGTGCATGTCGGCGACGTCGGCGAGATACAAGTGCCACAGGCGATCACTTTGGGCATACAACATGTCGAGGGTGTCGGTGAGAAAACGATTACCGGCGGCGCTCCAGACGATCTCGTGACACGTGCGGTCGATCGCCATCAGCGCGTCGTTGGTGATGCCCGGCTTGCGCGCACCTTCGAGCGCACCTGCCATCGCTTCCCAGTGTTCGGCCTTGCCGCGCGCACACGCGAGCCGCGTCGCATACGGCTCGAGGATGGTGCGGGTCTCATACAACATCGACAACTCGGTGACGTCCACGCCCGACACGAGCATTCCGCGGCGCGGAATCACCGTCACGAACTGGTCGCGGGCGAGTCGCTGGAGCGCCTCGCGGATCGGCGTGCGCCCGATGCCGAGCTTGTCCTGCAAGACGTCCTCGCGGATCACGTCACCCGGTGCCAACTCGAGGCGCACGATGAGATCGCGAATGGCGTAGTACGCCCGTTCGCTCAGCGTCATGCTCATCGCGCCCCCACTGGAAATCGTCTGATATTGCGCTGATATACTACCAAAATCATCAATGCCTCACGGCCGGTGTGCGGTGGGGTCGAGCAATCGGGGGTCAATATGAGTGAATTTCCAACTCGCGCCAAGTGCGTCGTGATCGGCGCCGGCATCGTCGGCAACTGTCTCGTCGGCCATCTCTCCAAGTTGGGCTGGACCGACATGGTGTTGATCGACAAGGGACCACTCCCGAACCCTGGTGGCTCGACCGGTCACGCGTCGAACTTCATCTTCCCGACGGACCACAACAAGGAAATGGCGCTCCTCACGCTTGCCTCGCAGCGCCAGTACATCGACCACGGCATGAACAACACCTCCGGTGGCATCGAAGTCGCCCGCACCCCCGAGCGACTCGAAGAGTTCAACCGTCGTATGACGTCTGCCAAGTCATGGGGCATCGATGCCCGCCTGCTCACCCCCGCGCAGGTCAAGGAGCTCGTACCGTTCATCAACGAAAAGATCATCCTCGGTGGCTTCTACACCCCGAGCGTGTCGGTCGTCGACTCGCTGCAGACCGGAACGCTGATGCGCGAGAGTGCACAGAAGGCCGGACACCTGAAGGTGTTCGCCAATACCGAAGTGATGGGCCTCGAGACGGAGAACGGCACGATCAAGGCCGTCGTCACGAACAAGGGACGCATCGAAGCCGAGTACGTCGTCATCGCATGCGGTGTATGGAGCCCACGCATCGCCGAGATGGCGGGAGCGAACATTCCGCTCACCCCGGCCGTGCACCAGATGGCGGACGTCGGTCCGATCGACATCTTGCAGCAGTCGAACGCAGAGGTCGCCTACCCGATCATCCGTGACATGGACACGTTCTGTTACGAGCGTCAGACCGCAGGATCGATGGAAGTCGGTTCGTACGCACACCGCCCGATCTTCATGCACCCGAACGACATTCCGTCGAACGAAGAGTCGGCGCTGTCACCGACCGAGTTGCCGCTCACCCAGGACGACTTCGACCCGCAGATGGAACAGGCCATCGAGTTGATGGAGATGCTCGGCGACGCCGAGATCAAGTACGCGATCAACGGTCTGTTGTCGCTCACGCCGGATGCCATGCCGGTGCTCGGCGAGACGCCAGAGGTGAAGAACCTGTGGTCGGCTGCTGCAGTGTGGATCAAGGAAGGCCCCGGCATCGCTCAGCTCGTCGCCGAGTGGATGACGTACGGCTACCCGCACCTGTGCGACCCGCACTCGTCTGACATCAGCCGCTTCTACCCACACGAAAAGACCGAGCACCACATCTACGCACGATGCGCGGAGCACTTCAACAAGACCTACGGCATCGTGCACCCACGTGAGCAGTGGGCATCGCAGCGCAACATGCGCCGCAGCCCGTTCTACGCCCGCGAGGAAGCACTCGGCGCGACGTTCTTCGACGCGCGCGGCTGGGAGCGTCCGCAGTGGTTCGCCTCGAACGCCAAGTTGATGGACAAGTTCAAGGACGCCTGTCAACCGCGTGAGCACGAGTGGGATGCCCGCTGGTGGTCGCCGATCTCGAACGCCGAGCACCTGCAGATGCGCGAGTCGGTCGGCATGGTGGACCTCACCGCGTTCAACGAGTTCGACTTCACCGGCCCAGGCGCACTCAACTTCTTGCAGTACATGTGCGTGAACAACGTGGACGTCAAGGTCGGCGGCTCGGTGTACACACCACTGCTCACCCCGGGAGGCGGATTCCGTGGCGACTTGACGATCATGCGCCTCGGTGCACAGCACTTCCGCGTCATCACCGGCGCATTCGACGGTGGCCGCGACAAGTACTGGTTCACCCGCCACATGCCGACCGACGGCTCGGTGACCTTCACCGACATGTCGAGCTCGCTCTGCACGATCGGTGTGTGGGGTCCGAACGCGGAAAAGACGATGGCCAAGGCCACGCAGAACATCGACGCCGAGGGCAAGCTCGTCGCCTACGACGTGTCGCAGGCGAACTTCCCGTACGGCTCCGTGCGCGAGGTGTTGATCGATGGCGTGCCGTGCTGGATGTTCCGCATCTCGTACGTCGGTGAAAACGGCTGGGAGGTCTACACCAAGATGGAGCACGGTCTTCGTCTGTGGGACACGATCGCCGAGGCCGGCAAGGAATTCGGCATCATCCCCGTCGGCATGGGCGTGTATGCCGTCACCGGACGCATCGAAAAGGGTTACCGACTCATGGGCGCAGAGCTCGAGAGCGAATACAACCCGGTCGAAGCAGGTCTCGCTCGCCCGAAGGTGAAGTCCGCCGACTTCATCGGTAAGGCCGAGTACCAGAAGGCCCGCGACGAGAAGCCCGCGGCGATCATGTGCACGCTCGAGGTCCTCGACCACACGAGTAAGTCGGGCATCAAGCGCTTCCCGACCGGTGGCAACGAGCCGATCCTCACCAAGGATGGCGAGCGCATCGTGGATGCCAAGGGCCGCGTCTCGCGCGTGACCACCGCCGGTGCAGCACCGTCGCTCGGCAAGTACCTGCTGCTCGCCTACTTGACGCCGGAACACGCCGTCGAGGGCAACGAGCTGCGCGTCATGTACATGAACGAGTTGTTCCCCGTGCGCGTCGCGCGCGTCGGCAGCCAGCCGCTGTTCGACCCGACCGATGCTCGCATGAAGAGCTGAGCGGATCGATCATGAACATCTGCGTGTGCGTGAAGCGCGTGCCGGCTCCCGGTGCGCGCATCAATATCACCGACGACGGTCAGGCCGTGGACACCGCGTTCCTCGGCTTCACCGTGAGCCCGCACGAAGAGTGCGCGGTCGAACAGGCCGTGCAACTCGTCGAAAAGCACGGCGGCGAAGTCACCGTGCTCACGCTCGGACCGGCCGAGGCAGAAGAACAGCTGCGCACCGCACTCTCCGTCGGGGCGACCAAGGCCGTGCTCGTGCCGATCACTGAGGGTGACTGGGACCCGCAGCGCACCGCAGATGCGATCGCGAGCGTCATCGGCGAGATCGAATCGGCGAGCCAGCCCTTCGATCTCGTGCTGTTCGGCAATGAGTCCGCAGATTCGTGTGGCTATCAAGTTGGCATTCGTGCGGCGCTCAAGTTGCGCCGCCCGATCGTCAACGGCGCCAAGGGTCTCGACGTCGAAGGCACGACTGCGATCGTGCGCCGCGAATCCGATGCAGGCCAAGACATCTACAAGCTGCCGATGCCGGCAGCCGTCGGCGTGAAGGAAGGCATCAACCTTCCCCGCTACCCGACGATGAAGGGCCGGCTCGCCTCGAAGAAGGTCGAAGTGCAGCGCAAGGAATCGTCGGCAAATGCAGGTGGTCTGAAGATGGTCACGCTGCAGCGTCCACCGGAGCGCGTGAGCAACACCCAGATCCTCGGCACCGGTCCAGAAGCCGCTGCCGCTGTCGTTGATCTCCTCGAGGAATTGGGAGTGTTCAAATGAGCGTCCTTGCCGTCATCGAACACGACCGCGGAACGATCACGGGTGCATCACTCGGTGTACTCACCGCCGGCCGATCACTTGCCAAGCAGATGGGCACACAGCTCGAGGCCGTCACGATCGGTGCGAACGCCGACGCGTTGAGCGCGGTTGCCGCAGCGCACGGCGCAAGCGTCACGCACCAGGTGCACCACGCTGCACTCGTCGACTTCGGACCAGAAGCATGGGGCGAGAGCCTCGCGCAGGTGATTCGCGCGACGAACCCGCAAGTCGTCATCGGCACCGGCACCGAGCGCGGCCATGAGATCATCGCCCAGGCCGCAGCACGACTCGATCTTCCGGCAGCGATGAACTGCACGGAGTTCGACGAGAACTTCACCGGCGAAGGATCACTCAACGTCTTGCGCACGCGCTGGGGTGGATCGCTGATGGAGCGCGCCGCAGTCGATGCTCCCGTCAAGCTCGTCACGCTCGCCAACCACGTGGTGGAGCCCTCGGAGTCACCGGTGTTGGGATCGACCCAGGTGCACGACGTTGCACTCGATGACTCGGTCTTGCACTCCTTCGTCGTCGATCGCGTGGAGCGCGTCGCGGGCGTCACGCTCGCCACCGCCCCGGTCGTCGTCTCGGGTGGTCGTGGTGTCGGTTCCGCCGAAGCGTTTGCCCCGCTCGAGGAACTCGCAGGTCTCCTCGGTGGTGTCGTCGGATGCTCGCGTGCGGTCACCAACAACGGTTGGCGCAACCACACCGACCAGGTCGGACAGACCGGCACGCGCATCGCCCCCGACGTCTACATCGCGTGTGGAATCTCCGGAGCGATCCAGCACTGGGTGGGCGCCATGGCGTCGAAAAACATTCTCGCCATCAACACCGACAAGGAAGCCAACATCGTGACCAAGGCCGGTTACGCAGTGATCGGCGACCTGCACAAGGTGGTCCCGGCGATCTCTGCCGAGATCCGCCGCCGTCGCGGGCAATAGTCACAGCACACCCGTTTCACGGGTCATCGACATGACCAAAATCGGGGTCGGCAACTAGCCTCTAGGACGTTGTGCCCCGCCGAGGGGTGGATCATTCGAGGGGACACGTGACAGAGACAGAGACGACGGGCGGACGCCGCCGCGGACGCGATCGCCAGGGAGCCTCGAGTCGCTCCCGTTTGCCGGAACAGAAGCCCTTCGCCCAGCCAAAGATGACCTATGGGCCGACCAAGGTGCTGTCCGAGGATGAGGTCGAAGCAATCCACCTCGCTTCGCTCAAGGTGCTCCAAGACCACGGCATCGACTTTCTCGAGCCAGACGCACGGGCCCTCTTCCCGAAAGACGGTGTGAAGATCACCGACGCCCGTGTGCGCTTCGATCCCGAGTTCGTCATGGAGACGATCAAGACCGCGCCGAGTGAGTTCACGTTGCACGCGCGCAACCCCGAGCACTCGCTGCGCATCGGCGGCAACTGGATGGCGTTTGGTTCAGTGGCAAGCCCACCGAACTTCGTCGAACTCGACGGCACGCGTCACGCGGGAACTCGACAGAACTTCCAGGACCTGTTGAAACTCACGCAGATGTTCAACATCATCCACTTCGTCGCCGGATATCCGGTCGAGCCAGTCGACCTGCACTCCTCGATCCGTCACCTCGAGACCACCTACGACATGTTGACCATGACCGACAAGGCACTGCACTGCTATAGCCTCGGTCGTCAGCGCAACCAGGACGTGCTCGAAATGACGCGCATCGCGCGCCAGGTGTCCAACGAGCAGATCGACAACGAGCCGAGCGTTTTCACGATCATCAACTCATCCTCCCCACTGCGACTCGACATCCCGATGCTGCAGGGAATCTTGGAGTACTCCAAGCGCGGCCAGCTCGTGATCATCACGCCGTTCACCCTGGCTGGCGCGATGGCGCCGGTGACGCTCGCAGGAGCGCTCTCGCTCCAGAACGCAGAGGCACTCTCGGGCATGGTGTTCTCCCAGCTCGTGCGACCCGGTGCACCGGTCGCCTACGGCGGCTTCACCTCGAACGTCGACATGCAGTCGGGAGCTCCCGCATTCGGCACGCCCGAATACATGCGCACCGCGATGGCCGGTGG
>VFQT010003891.1_pt1 | contig 13081 bp, 7 predicted proteins | sample 3512381 | NCBI WGS metagenome assembly VFQT01 (sample SAMN10412376, study PRJNA504923) | tailings metagenome | isolation source: Relicate 2 Philex TSF3 active mining site | place: Philippines: Tuba, Benguet | collected 2017-08-29 | reverse complement strand
GGACGGCCCTGCGCATTCAGCCCGGCCAGCCGCATGGTGAACCCGTCGCCGGTGATCACCAGGCCGTTCGGCGAGGACGGCGCGTTCGGCGCGATGACCACGCCGGTCGGCACCCCGTTCACCAGCAGCAGGCTCCCGCCCGGCGGCAGGCCGGTCTGCGGCACGTTCGTGTTCTGCTGGTTGGCGATCGCATCCAGCGACGGGATGGTCGGGGTGGGCGTCGGGGTAGGAGTGGGCGTGGGAGACGGCTCCGGCTCCGGAGCGCTCCCGCCACCGCCACCCGGTGCCGGTGCCGGTGCAGGCGCCGAACCGTCGATCGCCTGCTTCAGCGTCTTGAAACCGCTCGGCGTGCCACCCACGAAGCCATAGGTGTAGCGGCCCAGCACGCTGGTGTTGATGCTGTTCTTCACCATCGCCGTGTCGCCCGAGTCCACGAGCCGGTCGATCGAGTAGTCGCCGAAGAACTCGTAGACATCGGACGCGTTGATCTGCGGCAGCGGCGCCGTGTACGTGGTATCCGACCCTGGGGTGCTGACCGGGAAGGTCAGCGTCGAGGGCCCGGTGACCGTGGCCCGGCCCCGGTCGTTGGAGTTCAGGTTGGTCAGTACCGGATCGGAGTTGGCGTTGAGTTCGATCCAGACCTCCGAGCCCAGGCCGGCAAGGCCATGCGGGCTTGCCGTGGTGATCGTGGCCGTGTTCCCGCTGAACGCGATGCTCGCCACGTCGATGTTGGCGACATAGCTCGCCGAGCCGATGCCCCAGCGGCAGTCCGACCTCCCCGAGGGCAAGCGGCCGCTGTAGGAGGTACAACTGCTGGTTGGATCCGCCGCGCTGTACCCGTCCTCGTCATCGGTGATGCTGCCGTAGTTGGTCTCCACGTCGAAGTCCCAGCCGATGGTGCCATTGCCGGTGTTGCGCTTGACGATCACGATCTGCACGGTGCTGTAGAGGAAGTCCGCATTCCCCGTGTCGTTCTGGGCACTTCGGTACCAGGTGAACACCATCGCCTGGCGACCATCGATCGTTGCCGTCCCGTAGTTGACGGTGCGGACCGCCCCGACGCCATCGCTGAAGAACCACTTGCCCGTCGCGCCCGATGCCGGCGCCGCCGCGCCGGCCGGCAGGGTGAAGGCGATGGTGTTCGAGGTCACCGCGGTGACATCGAAGATCTTGGAGTTCAGCGCGGCATCCGAGCTCTGGATGGCGACGTAGTCGCCCACCTTCAGACCGGCACCGTCCGTGGCGCTCACTCCCGTCAAGGTCACCGTGCTCCCGCTGGTCGAGGTACCGGTGAACTCCCCGAAGGTGACCAGGCGGTAGTAGTACCACTTCCCCTGGGCGATGCCGTCCGGGATCGCCGTTCCGACACTGAACGAGATGGTCTTGGCGGCAGTGTCCAATGCGGTGATGGTGAAGCTTTTGTCGTCCAGGTTAGAGTTCCCGGTTCCCCAGAAGTAGACCTTGTCGCCGACCACGAGGTCGGAGACGCTGGCAGAGGTCGTGACCGTTAGCGTGCCAGCGCCACCGGATGCCCCCGAGGTCCCCGTGACCGGCCCCGATGGCAGCACCCCGTTCTCGTTCTCGACCATCAGCGAGTCCTCGCCGGGGTCGATGTCGGTGGCCAGAACGGCGATGAGTGGGGCGTCAGCGCCGAGGGCCAGCTCACCCATGCCATCGTCGTAGTTGCTCGTGCAGGTCCCGTTGGTCGGGCTGATCGTCCCATTGGTCGTCACGCACATCTTGGTGTAGGCAGTTCCGAAGAAGTTGAGCGGGAAGGCCGGGGCCGTGTCGATCCAGTACGAGTCATCTCGGTTGATGATGCTTGGGACGACATCTCCGATGACCGTACCGTCGGTGTCGTATCTCATGGCCTGGGAGGTATCCCAGACATTCGTCGCGCTGGACGGGACGAAGCGCGCGATGGCGCCGACCACGATCGTCGAGGCCAGCAGGGCAAGGACCACCGAGAAGACCAGGAGCCCCCTGCGACGGCGCCCTACGACCGGGGAAGTGTCGAGCGAACCGGACATGTACTGCCTCCAACTGCATTGACGGACCGACCAGACCTGCGACCGTGCCACTCCCGCGGAAGTCACACATGTCACTTCGTTCACACAAGCATCAATAGTAACGCTTATGTTTCCGAAGTCAACAGTACAAAATTATTTTCCTGAAAAGTCAACCCGGTTTTGCAGGTCAGATCAGCGCGAGTGCGCCAGGGTGCGGAACCCCTCCTCGATGGGGATCCGCGGAGCCCAGCCCAAGGCCTCCCGGGTGCGACGCTGGTCGAACCAGTGGGCGGTGGCCAGCTGCTCGGCGAGGAAGGCGGTCATCGGGGGCTCCCCGGGCCGACGCAGCAGGCCCCAGGCCCGCTCCACCAGCGCCCCCGCGGCCCGAGCAATGGGATAGGGCACGCTGCGGCCCGGCCCGGGTGCGCCGCCGGCCAGGGCGATCCGGGTGACCAGCTCGGCGACCGTGCGGGGCTCGCCATTGCTCACCACGAACGCCTCGCCATGCACCCCGGAGTCCGCGGCCCGGTCGCTGGCCGCCAGGATCGCGTCGACCGCATTTTCGACATAGGTGGTGTCGATCAGGGCACGGCCCCCGCTGATGAGGAACAGCCGGCCAGCCCGCGCGCGGGCGACGATCCGAGCCACGAGCTGCTCGTCCCCCGGGCCCCACACCAGGTGCGGCCGGACGGCAACCACGGCGAACCCGGGGGCATCGGCCCCAAGGGCCAGCAACTCGGCCTGGGCCTTGGTGATCGCGTAGGGGCCGCGGGCACGCTGCGGGTCCGCGGGGCCAGCACCGGCACCGACCAGGGCCGAGCCGGCATGGGCGACCGAGGGCGAGGAGACCTGGACGAAGCGGTGCACCCCGGCCTCGCGGGCAGCCTGCACCAGGTTCCGGGTGCCTTCCACGTTCACTCGGGCGAACTCCGCAAGGGGGCCGACGAGGGAGACCCGGGCGGCCAGGTGGATGACCGCCTCGCAGCCGGCGACGGCTTGCCGCACGGCCTGCGGATCGGTGATCTCGCCGCGGACCTCCGCCAGTCCCAGCCCGCTGGCCCGGCGCTGCATCACCATGACCTGGTCCCCGCGGGCGGCCAGGGCCCGCGCCACACCGGCACCGAGCATGCCGCTGGCACCGGTGACCAGGACTCGACTCATCCGCCGGGCTCCGGCTTGCGGCCTGCCCCGGCCAGCACCCCGCTGGCCCAGGCCGCCAGGGCCGTCCGGTCCACCTTCGCCTGGTGCCGGATGTCAACCGGGAGCGCCTTGCGGCGCAGCACGGCGACTGGCACGGCCAGGCCCGCCTGGCTCAGGTGGTCGCGCAGGTCGACCGTGCGCTGCACGTCGATCAGGACGCCCCTTCCCGGTGCTCCGGTGACGACGACGACGAGTTGCTGGCAGCCCCGCGGGCCCACCCCGACCGCCGCGGCGGCCCGGACCCAGTCCAGCTCCTGGACCCGCTGCTCGATGCCGACCGGGGTGAGCGGACCCGCCTGCGTGCGGACGACGTGGGCGAGGCGCCCCTCGACCCAGAGCCGACCCTGCTCGTCCAGGTGCCCGACGTCCCCGGTGCGATGCCAGGGCAATCCCCCGGACGTGCCCCCGGGGGCACCCGGCGTGGCCGGCAGCCCGGTGTCGGTTGCCCGGCGGGTCGTCCCCCACAGGGCGTCGTACCCATCCCGCAGGTGATCGCAGCGAACGCAGATCTCCCCGGTGATCCCCGGCTTCGTGGTCCGCGAAGGGGACGGGCGGCCATCGCCATCCAGCGGGGCGATCGAGACTTCGACGCCGTCGATGGGCCGGCCCACGAGCACCCCACGACCGGTGTCGGCAACCGCGATCTGCTCCACCGCGACGTCGGTGAGCGGCAGGGCCTCGGTCATCCCGTACGGGGTGCGCACGCTGGCCCGCGGGAAGAGCTCCTGCGCGGACTGCAGCAGGGCGAGCGGGACGGGGGCCCCGGCGAACATGGCGATGCGCACGGACTGCAAGGCCGCCCGCTGCGCCGCCGACAGGCCTGCCTGGGTGGCCAGGACATTGGCCAGGGCGGCTGGCGAGCTCCACAGCAGGGTGCCGCCCACGGCCCGGGTGGCGTCGGCCAGCGCCACGGCGGTCAGGGTGCTCGGCCGGGTGACGTCCATCGCCGGGATGGCCGAGGCCACCTGCAGGGCCGGCCCGAGGACCGCCCAGGGGGCGAAGGCTGCGATTAGGGCATCCTGGGTGGTCAGCGCGTAGTGCTCCGCGATCGCATCGCGGGTCCGCTCCACCTGCCAATGCCGGTACACCACCCCCTTGGCCGGGCCGGTCGATCCCGAGGTGAAGGCGATGACGGCCACGGCCTGCGGGTCAGGCTCGGGGGGTAGCTGGTCCGGGGCTGCCAGCTCGATCTGGGCGAGCCGGTCCGCCCGGATCCGCCGACCCGGAATGCCCAGGCCCGCAGTCGCCGCCAGCCCAGCCCGGATGCCGATCACGTGATCGGGATGGGCACCGCGAATGGCCCGGCGCATCCCGCGCAGGCCCAGGCCCGCATCGGTCACCACCGCAGCGGCGCCGATGCGCCAGCAGGCGTAGATGGCAGCCACCAGGTCCGCGCTCACCGGGACCAGCAGGCTGACCCGGTCCCCGGGTGCGATGCCCTCGGCCGCCAGCCCGCGAGCGAGTCGATCCACCCGGGCCTGCAGGGCGCTCCAGGAGACCTGGCGCCGGATCCCGCCTGCGCCCATCTCGACGACTGCCTGGCCATCGGGGTCGGCCAGGGCACGTGCGGCCAGCCCCTGCCACAGTCGTCGATCCGTGGGCCGGGCAGGCCGGTCGGCGGGCTCCACAGCCTCGGGGGTCGCCTCGGCCAGCGGGCCTGCCGATAGCCAGGCAACCAGGTCGGCGATGGCACCGGGATCGTCCTCGGTCACCAGGTGCCGGGCGCCCTCGTATCGGTGGACCGCTGCCTGCGGCAGTCGGCGGCGCAGGTCGCGCAGGTAGCGATCTGAGAAGACCGGGTCGCCCGGGCCCCACAGCAGCAGGGCCGGCACCTGCTGCAGGGCCGACAGCCCCGCGGCGACCGCATCCAGTGCTTCGGCGGAGGGATGGCCACGCTTCAGCGGGATGTCGGCGACGAAGGCCTCGATCCCAGCACGCCGATCCGCCGTGGCGTAGGGGGCCGCGAAGGCCCGGGCCACCGCTGCCGGCATGCGCCCTCGGGAGAGCCCGGTCGTGCCCCGGACGAACGTCGAGGTGCGTCGGGTGACCAGCCCGAGCAGGGGCCGGATACGAGCCGCGCGAATGATCGCCGGGGCCGGTGCCCCGGCTGGCTGGTGGACTGCGGTGTTGCACAGCACGATCCCGGCAAGCTGCTCTGGATGCCGCAGCGCCCAGCCGAGGGAGATCGGCCCGCCCCAGTCGTGGGCGATCGTCACGACCCGCCCGGTGATGCCCAGGGCGGCAGTGCAGCGGTCCAGGTCGTCGATCCGGTCGGCCAGCCGCCGGGTGCGTCCCGTCCGCTCGGAGAAGCCCATCTCCAGTTGGTCGACGGCCACCACACGCACGCGGTCGCCGAAGGCTTCCCGGGCCTGCCGGATGAGGTCGCGCCACAGGTAGGACCAGGTCGGGTTGCCGTGCACGCACAGCAGGGTCACCTCGGGCTGCGCATCCCCCGCCACGTCCAAGACATGCCAGGTGCGCGGGGTACCGTCCGCATCCGGGACCTGGACCAGGGTCGACCAGGTGGGCTCAAGCCCGGGCAGGGGCCCGGGCAGGGATGCCGGGGCTACCACGTGATGTCGATGACCGCCGAGTTCAGCCCGGAGCCGATGCCCATGCAGGCCACTCGATTGCCCGGCACCAGGTCCGGGGCGATGGTCGCCAGGGTCAGGGGGATGGTGGCCGGCCCCACGTTGCCCTGGGTGGGAAAGGTGGTGGGAACCCGGGCCGGGTCGATGCCCAGGGCGGCGGTGATCGCCTCGGTATGGATGCGGGAGACCTGGTGGATGACATAGGCGTCGAGGTCGTCCCAGTCGAAGACGTTGCGGGCATCGCTCCAGGTCGCGGCTGCCAGCTCGACCGCCGCATCGAGCATGATGCGCGAGTCGGTGACCATGCCGTCGAGGTTGCCCACGCACAGGCGGTGGTGCTGGGTGGCAGCCCTGGCCACCCCGCCGGCGAAGCGATGCCCCTCAGCGTGCTGGGAGGCCCGGCCGAGCACCATCGCAGCGCCGGCCGAGCCCAGGGTCAGGGTGGCGAAGTTCGCCAGGACGTCCTCGCGGGTGGTCTGCGGCTGCAGCAGCCGGGCCAGGGTGGACTCCTGGGTCCGCCGGGACCCCTCCCCGTCCACGATCAGGGCGTACTCGACCTGGCCGGCGTCAAGCATCGTGGCAGCCAGCTGCATGCCGTTCAGGAAACCCAGGCAGGCATTGGAGATGTCGAAGTTCAGGCAGGCGGCGCCCAGGCCGAGTTGGTGGTGGACGTCGACGGCGGCCGAGGGCTCGAGGTTGTCGCGGCAGACCGAGGTATCGACCAGCAGTCCGATGCGCTGGGGGTCGACCCCCGAGGCCGCGATGGCCTTGGCGCCGGCCATCACGGCCGCATCGGCGAAGGTGACATCCGGCGGCCACCAGCGACGCTCGGTGATCCCCGCCAGCGACTCCAGCATGCCCGGGCGCAGCCCGAGCCGTTGGTAGGTCGGCATCAGGATCTCGTCGAACTCGGCAGAGGTGCGCACCAGCGGGGCCTCGGCGACCTCGACCGCGAGGATGGCGGTGTCGCGGTAGTGGAACACCGCATTCCCTGACATCCGGCCTCCCGTCGCACCCGCCGGCCCCCAGCCGGATGCCTAAGCCTGCCATGTCGGGCCGAACGCGGCGCGTCCAGGCCACCGCTTCGGATCATGACGTACGGTGCAGGGATGCAATCGCGGGTTCTTCGGGCCACTGGGCAGCCGGTTCGCAGCCGGTGGGGGCGGCGAGGTGGCCTGGGATTCCTGGCTAGCGCGCTGGTTCTGGTCACCTGGCCCGGCGCTCCCGCGCAGGCGGCCGCCCCCGGCGAACCAGACCCGGCCCTGGCCCGCTACTACGCCCAGGAGATCGCCTGGCGCCCCTGCCAGGAGCTGGAATGCGCCGAGCTGACCGTCCCGCGCGACTACGCCGACCCCGGCGCCGGCGACATCACCATTGCCCTGTCCCGGGCCAGGACCCGCGCGGCCAGCCCACTGGGCTCCATCGTGATCAATCCCGGTGGCCCTGGCGGGTCCGGGGTCGACTTCGCGGGCTACGCGGCCACCGGAATCATGCCCGCGGTCGCCGCGAAGTACCACGTGGTCGGCTTCGATCCCCGCGGGGTCGGTGCCTCGGCACCGGTGACCTGCATGACCGGCCGGCAGACCACCGCATGGCTACGCACCGATCTCACCCCGGACACCCCGGCCGAGGAGCAGGCGCTGATGCGCCGGGCCGCCACCATCGGGCCCGGGTGCCTGGCCATGTCGCCGTCCATCGCCCGCCATGTCGCCAGTGAGGAGACGATCCGCGACATGGACATCCTGCGCGCGGCCCTGGGCGACGAGCGGCTCAACCTGCTCGGCTTCTCCTACGGCACCTACCTGGGCGCGATGTACGCGGAGCGGTTCCCCGACCGGGTCGGTCGCTTCGTCCTGGACGGAGCGGTGGATCCAGCCCTGGACGTCATGCAGGTCTCCCAGGGCCAGTCCCGGGGATTCCAGGCGGCCTTCGCCCGATTCGCGGCCCATTGCGCCCGACAGGCCGGCTGCCCGGGCGGGCGTAGCGCCGCCTCGGTCACCGCCTGGGTCAACCGGCTGCTGCAACGGCTGGACCGGAACCCGCTGCCCACCGACCAGGGTGCGCCGCTGAACCAAGCCCAGGCCATCACCGCCATCTTCTTCTCGATGTACTCCGCCGACACCTGGCCCTCGCTGCGGGCCGGGCTCGCCGACGCAGCGGCCGGCGACGGCAGCGGGCTGCAGTTCCTCGCTGACTACGCCGCCGACCGGGTCGGGCCGAATCGCTACGGCAGCAACCAGAACTCGGCCTTCTACGCGATCTCCTGCTGGGACTTCCCGGCACCGCCGGACCGGGCGGGCCTGCAAGCAGCGGCTCGGGCCTGGTCGGCCGACGCCGCCGTCCCGGAACTGGCGCGCGCGATGTCCTGGGGGAACGCCCCCTGCACCACCTGGTACGGCCATTCCGCGCAGCCGCCGGCGCCGGTATCGACCACGACCACGGCCCCGATCCTGGTGGTCGGCACCCGGCACGACCCGGCGACCCCGTATGCCTGGTCCCAGGCACTGCACGCCCAGCTGCCGACCAGTGCCCTGCTCACCTACGAGGGCGACGGGCACACCGCCTACGGCGCGGGCTCCTCCTGCATCGACCGGACCATTGACGCCTACTTCCTGACCGGGGCCATGCCTGCCGCGGGCAAGAGCTGCTCCTAGCGGTCCCCAGCGTCCTTGGACGGGTCCTGATCCCCGGATAGGCCAGCCAGGAAGCGCTCCACCTGGGCCGCGATCTCGTCCCCGCTGGGGACGGCCCCCTCCTGAGGCGCGCTCGTGCCGGTCATCGCGGCCGCCTGGTCGTACTGGGCCTCCAGCGCCGCGACCACCCCGCGGAACTCGTCGTTCTCGGCCAGCTGGGCAGTGACCTCGACATCGGCCTTGGTCGCCGCCTCGGCCAGGTCCCCGGAGCCGATGAGCAGGCCGCAGGCGCTGGCCAGGCCGCCGAGGAGGACCTGAGCAGCCTGTGGGTAGTCGAACTGGACCAGGTAGTGCGGGACCTGGGCGGTGATCCCGATGGACGGCAGGCGCTGGCCGAGCTGGTACTCCAGCATCGCCTCGATGTGGCCGGGCACCTCGATGCGGCCGACCGGGGCCGCCCTGCCGCTGACGATGTCGGTGGCATTGCCATGCAGGGTCAGGCCGATGGGCCGGGTATGCGGAGCCGGCCAGGGGATCGCCGACAGGCCGACGGCCATCCGCACGCCGTAGCGATCCACCAGGTGCTCGACGGCACCGATGAACCGCATCCACTGGTAGTCCGGCTCAGGGCCGGCGAGCAGCAGGAAGCCATTGCCCGCCTGGTCGATGACCTCGTGGACCTCGATATTCGGGAGCTCGGCAGCGCAGAAGTGGTCGTTGTCGAAGGTCATCCGCGGGCGACGGGCCCGGTAGTCCAGCACCTCGTCGACGTCGAAGGTGGCGATGAGCTCATGGGTGCAGGACTGCAGGATGTGGTCGGCAGCCAGTCGGACGCCGCTGCCGGCATCCACGAATCCGGTGAAGGCGTGGACGAGGATGGGCTGGTCCGACGCGGTGGGCTCCCGATGGGGGACGATGAGCTCCTGCGGCGGTCGCATGCCGGAAAGCCTATGCGCTGGCCCGTCCAAGCGCCTTGCGCGCGGACGGCCTGTTCGCTCAGGGCGTCGCTGCTCCGGGTCCCTTCTTCGCCGGCGCAGCCTTCTTCACCGGCGCGGCCTTCTTCACCGGCGCGGCCTTCTTCACCGGCGCAGCCTTCTTCACTGGCGCGGCCTTCTTCGCCGGCGCGGCCTTCTTCACCGGCGCAGCCTTCTTCGCCGGCGCAGACTTCTTCGCCGGCGTCGGGGACTCGTCCGCGTCGGCGGCGGCCGCGGCGGCCTGGGCGGCGTCGCCTGCGGTGGTTGCCAGCTCGGCGATCGTGCGCTTGGTCGCCTCCGCGAGGTCGTCCACCTGCGCCACCGCGACCTGGGCGGCCTGGCCGACCGCCCGCGCGCCGGCATCGGCGGCGCTCGCCGTCGCCTGGGCGACCGAGCGCAGGTCCTCCACGGCATCGTCGACAGCCGTGGAGACCGCCTGAGCCCAGGTCGCCGAGGCATCGGCCACCCCGGACACCTGCCCGCGCCGACGCCAGACCCACACGCCCACCGCCGCACCCGCGACGGCCGCCGCCACCACCAGAGCCTTCTTCATCGCAGACCTCCCTTGCCCGGCTATCGGGACTTCATGAAGCCGAGGAACTTCTCGGTGACCTCGTGGCTGTCGAGGAAGGCATCGCGCTCCTGGGGGCTCAACGACACCGCGTACTCGCACACGCTCGACCAGGCCATGCCAACCGCCTTGGTCAGGGTAGCGGCGACGGTCGCGGAGATGGCCGAGCTGGCGAGGTTTCCGCCGGGCACGAACTTCAGCAGGCTGGTCACCGCATAGCGTCCCGCCATCGTGGCACCGCCGGTCAGGATGATCGACCCGGCGACGGCCAAGGCCCGTGACCGGCTCGGCGGCAGGCCGTACGCCGCGGTGATCCGGGCGATCATCGTGACCTGGTTGGGCACCAGCAGGGCGGCGTCAGCGATGGGGATCGGCGTTGCGCCGATGCCAGCGGCGATGATGGCGGCCTGGTTCACGATCGCCGCGACCTCTTTTTTTTTGCGCCCGACGTCCAGGACCTGGGCGGCGGTCAAGGCCCGCTCGGCCGCCGCCGGCACGACGGCATAGGTGTCGTCGAGCAGGGCCTGCAGCCCGTAGACGGGCGCATCGGTGAAGGGATCGGCGAGTGCATTGGTGAGCACGACCTTGCCGCGCGGGGCGATCGGCATGCCCAGGCCCTCGATGTAGCCGGCGAACTCCAGCGCCTCCGGGTGCACCTGCCCCTGACGGGTGGGCACCTGGCTCATCACCAGGATCACCGGCAGCCCGAGCCCCTGCAGGGCCTGGACGAAGTCCACCTGGGCCTGCTCGAAGCGGCGGTCGGACCAGCGCACGAGGTACCAGACGGCATGGATCTGCTCGTCGATGGCCAGGGCACCGTGCTGGGCGATCACCCGGTGCAGGCCATCCAGGATGACATTGCCAGCCGTGCCGGTCTCGAATCCCTCGGAGTCGTAGACGCCGAGGAAGCCATCGGGGTGGCGGTAGTAGACCAGGCCACTGGTCACCGGCTTGCCCATCCCGGTGCGCGCGACATCGCGGCCGAAGATCGCGTTGACCAGGGTGCTCTTGCCCACCCCGGTCTTGCCGAAGACGGCGAGGTTGAAGGTGCCCAGGGCACCGAAGGCCTCTGCCAGTCGCTGCTCGAACATCCCCTCCACCTGCGGACGGCTCAGTTCGGGGACGGGGCTGCCCGGCTGCTCGGTCACGGGCCCACGCTACGCGCATGCCGTGGCCGAGCCCGATTCAACGCGCATCCCGGCAAGCAGGCGACCGATCCAGTGGCTCCCGGCAGGCAGATCGGTCCCTACTGCAGGGAGGCCACCGGCGGGGTGATGCGCTCGACATCGCCCCAGCCCTGCTCGTTCCGGGCCTGCACCTCGATGGCGGCAGAGTCCAGCTCGCGCGACACCTTGACCCGGCAGGTGGTCTGCGAGGTCTCGCAACTGCCCACTGGCCGCTTCCCGCCAGCGCTGTCCAGCACCCGGACCCGGTAGCCCAGGATCGGTCGCATCGCCCCGGCCGGCGGCGTCCAAGAGATGGACACCCCGCCCTCGGTGGGCTTGGCGGCGATGTCGCCCGGCGCAGGCGGGACCGAGGGCACCATGGTGGCGTCCACCCGGGCACTGGGCACCCCGACATCGAAGGTGTTCGAAGCCGTCACCTCGACCTGGATCAGCTGCCCCTCGGTGAACCCAGCCAGCACGCAGGAGGTCTGGGGCGCCCGCACCGTGCAGTCCTTGGCTGCCGTGGTCGACGCCTTGGCTCCGGTCGCGTCCATCAGATAGGCACGGGCCTGGTACTCGCGGACCGGGTACCCGCCGTCGAAGATCGGGGGCTGCCAGGAGACCAGCAGGCTGCCGTTCCTGGGCAGGGTGCGTACCCCGCGCGGGGCCGAGGGCGCCGAGGGCTTCGGCTCGATGGTGGCCCGGGCCGTCGCCGGGCCGCGTCCCTGGGCGTTGACGGCCCAGACCTCGACCCAGTAGGGCTCGAAGTTGTCCAGGTCGGTGATGACGCAGCTGAACTGCGCATCCTCGACCTGCGCCCGGACGCTGCAGTCCGCAGCGACCTGCCCGCCGGTCTGTCGATTCCACGCCCGGGCGACGTACCGCTCGATGGCCGATCCGCCATCGGTCGCGGGTGCTGCGCCGATCACGGCGATCTCGCGGTCACCAGGCAGCAGGCTCACGCCTCGCGGCTCGGCGGGCGGTCGCAACCGCATCGACACCGGGATCCGCGCCCCCGAGGACGTGCTGCCCACCGAGGTGGTCGCCTCCACGTCCACGTAGTAGGTCCCCTGGGCCGAGAGGGCCTTGATCGTGCACCCGACTCGACTCTGGCTGCCGGCGGATGCCGGCCCCGGCTTGGACGTGTCGACGCCCACCGTGCACTCGCCGGCCTTGGTGCCCCCGGTGAGGGCATCCCAGGCCGAGGCCTTGTACCACTGGATGGGCTGGCGACCATCTCGTGCTGGCGGCTGCCAGCTGACCTGCAGGGAGCGGCCAGCCGGGGAGGCGGAGATGAACTGGACCGGATCGGCTGGGTCGTAGATGACGACCCGGATCCGCGGAGCGGAGGCGGGCCCGGAGCCGGCCCCGGTGACCGCGACCACGTCGACGTACACCGGCGGCCCGAGCAGTCCGGTGATGGAGCAGGCAGCCCCGCCGGTTCGGCAGGAGCCCATCAGGGTGCCGCCACTGGCCAGGGAGTAGGCGCTGGCCACGTACTCGCGGATCGGCATGCCGCCATCGGACCTGGGCACCTGCCAGGCGACGTTCACCGACTTGCCGGCAAGCGCGGCGGTCACGCCGGTCGGTGCGTCTGGCAGGGCGGCGGTGATGACCGAGATGCGTGGCTCGCTGGTTGCCGTCAGGCCGATGGCATTGAACGCCACCACGTCGATGAAGTAGGTCGAGCCGTTGGGCAGCGGGCCGAGGTTGCACTCCAGCCCCTTGCCGGCAGCCGGGGCGCAGGTGGCGATCGGATCGCCACCGGTGAGGTCCTTGAAGGCCTGGGCCTGGTAGCGGCTGATGGTGGCGCCGCCGGTGGTGGCCGGAGCTGCCCACTTGACGACCGCATAGCCGTTGGCGCGAGTCACCGTGACCGATCGCGGGGCACCGGGGACCCCAGCCGCCGCCACCGTGACCCGGGCGGATGCCGCGCC
>VFQT010003890.1_pt1 | contig 13081 bp, 10 predicted proteins | sample 3512381 | NCBI WGS metagenome assembly VFQT01 (sample SAMN10412376, study PRJNA504923) | tailings metagenome | isolation source: Relicate 2 Philex TSF3 active mining site | place: Philippines: Tuba, Benguet | collected 2017-08-29 | reverse complement strand
TCAACACCCTCACGAGCTCGCAGGCCGCGTCCAACTGGAACAACGCCATCCGTGTTGATCGTAACGCCGATGTGGCCGAGCGCTCGATCTACGCGATTCGTGATCGCTTCACCGCGAACATCAGCTACCGCAAGGCCTTCATTGCGGACCTGATGACGTCGGTCGGCGTGTTCTACGAAGGTCGCTCGGGTCGTCCGTTCACCTTCACGTTCGTCAACGACATGAACGGTGACGGTCGCTCAGGCGTCGATCCGTTGTACGTGCCGTCGGCTCCGGGCGATGTCATCTTCACCGGTGGCGCCGCGATGGAATCGGCGTTCTTCAGCTACATGGATTCGAATCCGGATCTCGCGCAGTACAAGGGTGGTATCGCCCGCGTGAACGGCGACTCGGCTCCGTGGGTCAACAACATCGACCTGCGTCTGTCGCAGGAACTGCCGGGCCTCTTCGGCTTTGGCAAGGGTGAAGTGACTCTCGACATCCTGAACGTCGGCAACCTGATCAACAAGGATTGGGGTCAGATCAAGGAAGTCGGCTTCCCGGGTGGCTTCGGCGTGGTTCGCTTCGCCGGCATCGACCCGACCACGAAGAAGTATCGCTACGACTTCCGTGCGACCGACATCCGCGATCTCACGCTGCGCGACAACCGCGGCGAGTCGCGTTGGGCCATGCAGGTCGGCGTCAAGTTCAAGTTCTGACGCTAACCGCCAACTCTGGCAAAGTAACGGGGCACCTTCGGGTGCCCCGTTTTTTTTGGCTCGCGTTTTATTAGGAGTTAGACGTGCCGATCTCTGCGCGCTCGTTGCTCATCCTGCTCATCGGCACACTCTCAGAGCTCGCTGCCGCCTCGACGTTGCGTATCGCCAGTTACAACGTCAGCTTGTATCGAGATAGCGAGGGCGGACTACGGCACGATCTTGCACGTGGCGATGACAAGCAGATCCAAGGCGTAGCAGCCGTGCTGCAACAGATCCGCCCCGATATCGTCCTACTCAATGAATTCGACTATGACCCTGAAGGCCCATCGCTGTTGCTCGCCAATTATCTGGCGCGATCACAAGCGGGTGGCGAGCCGCTCGACTACCCCCACCGCTTCATCGCCCCTTCGAATACGGGCGTACCATCCGGAGTTGATCTTGATCGAAACGGCCGCATCGAAGGTGGTAACGATGCGCTCGGCTTTGGGCGCTTCCCAGGGCAGTACGGCATGCTCGTGCTCTCGCGCTGGCCGATCGATACCGAGGCGTCGCGTACCTTCCGACAATTTCTTTGGCGCGATATGCCGAACAACTTGATTCCGCCTAAGTGGTATTCGTCAGAGGCGCTCGCCGTTTTGCCGCTCTCGTCTAAGAGTCATTGGGATGTCGTCATTCGCTTGCCCGAAATACAGGCGGAAACGCACGAAAAGCCGCAGTACGCATCGCCGCGCCAACTGCACTTGCTCGCAAGTCACCCAACACCACCCGGCTTCGATGGCCCCGAAGATCGCAACGGTCGGCGCAATCACGACGAAATTCGTCTATGGGCTGATTACCTCAGCGGCGGATCACGTGCCGCTTATTTGATCGACGATCAAGGTCGACGCGGCGGCCTCGCGAGCGAAGCTTCGTTTGTCATCGCAGGCGATCTCAATGCCGATCCGCTCGATGGCGGCAGCGTGCCGGGTGCGATTGCGCAGTTGCTCGATCATCCGCGTGTACACGCCGCTGTTGCGCGCGGTGCGCTGGTCCCACGCAGCGAAGGCGGCGCGGCGGCCGCGCGTCGCCAAGGCGGACCCAACCTCACGCACCGCGGCGATCCTGCCTTCGATACGGGCGACTTCGACGATCGCGCGGGCTCCGTAGGCAATTTGCGCGTCGACTACGTGCTGCCGTCCGCTGACCTGACGGTGTGTGCCTCAGGCGTGGTGTGGCCAACCGAAGAGAGCGGCCCTGCTATGAGCTCCGATCATCGCCTCGTCTGGATCGACGTGGCACTGCCCGGTCAGCGCTGCCCCTCGGTCTCGAGCAAGCCGTAACGTCGCTCGGTCGTGGCCGCAGCGCACTCTGCAGCACTCATCGACGCCGTACAAACACCGCTAAGCAAAGCGCGTTCCCACGATCCGTAAATCGGATTCGGCAACAAGAACCAACGGCGACCAAACATTTCGCTGAGCTCGCTACGACGTTTGGCGTAGTCGGCGCGCGGAACGAAATCATTGAGGTCGTCGCCAAACAAGGCGATCACCCGGTAGCGTGAAGCGACCCAGGCGCGACGCGAGGTCTTGTCGGACGTTCTCCACTCTGGCGAGGAGCCGCGCAACATGAGTGTCTCGGCTTGATCGGCATTTGGCAGACCGAGACGTAGCAGATTGCGCTGGGTAGCACTCTTGCCGGGGCACGGATCGGTCGAACTCGGCTGAGGCGCACATCCGCGATTTGTTATGTAGAAAATCCGGTGTCCCGCACGGGCAGCCGCCTGCAAAAATTCCACGGCACCGGGCACAGCCGTGGCCGCGGACTCCTGCATCCACACCTGCCAACTCGCCTCGTCAAACTCCGCACCCGCTCGAATCTGTCGAGCCTGGTAGTAGGTGTTATCGAGCACCGTCTCGTCCAGATCGACGATGATCGCCGTGTTGAGCTTGGCCCACGACTGTGGATCACCGACCTGCTCGATCGCCGCTGAGCCCGGCTCGCTCACGAGTACGGGCAAGCGCTCGGTCGCCAAACGAAAAACAGACTCGGTGGCGATTCGATACTCCTCGGCCCTTTGCATCCAAAGGGTCGCCGATACTTGCTCGCGCGCAATCGTCGGTGTCGGAGCCGCATCGGGCGCTGCACTGAGGGTCATCGATGTGACGCCCATGATCAGTAGCGTCAGGCTTCGAATTAAGGCTTTTGCGTTCATGGTGCAATGATGACATGTACACTCACTCCATGCTCATCGACCATATTCGAACCATTCCCGACTACCCGAAACCGGGCATCCAGTTTCGCGACATCACCACGTTGCTAGCCGATCCTGCCGCATATCGCGAGACGATCGATCAGCTGGCGGCGCCCTATATCGAAGCCGGTATCGATCGTGTGGTGGGTATCGAAGCACGCGGCTTCATCTTGGGTGGCGCGCTCGCCGATCGACTCTGCGCCGGGTTCGTCCCCGTTCGTAAGAAAGGCAAGCTCCCTCACGCAACACTGCGCGTCGCCTACGCGCTCGAATACGGCACCGACGAAATCGAAATTCATCGCGATGCCGTTGCACACGGCGAGCGCGTGTTGCTCGTCGATGATCTGATTGCCACTGGCGGGACGGCGCTGGCCGCCGTGCAACTGCTCGAGACCCTGGGCGCCACGATCGTGGCTGCGGCTTTCGTGATCGACCTGCCTGAACTCGGCGGCAGCGAGAGGCTGCGTGCGCGTGGGATCGCCACGCACACACTACTCTCATTCGATGGTCATTGACGTCAGCGAAAGATCCAAACAATCGCCGCTACGAGCGTCAATATCAGCAGCGATCCGATACGCAGAATAGGATCGCCCGTGGTCTCACCTGTGGGACTGATTGCTGCGGTCGTGGTTGACGGAGCGCGTAGCAACGCCATCGGCAGCAGCGTCAGGATGAATACGAGCCCCGCGGTCTCGAGAAAATGCCAATCCCAATAGCTATTTGAAGCTGCGATGGCGAAACTCAACGCAGCGACGTGACCGCCGAGCATGGAGAGAATCACGACGTTACGACGATAGTGACGGATCAGGGTGATCGTGAGAATGGCGGCCACAACCGGTGGCACCGCAATGGCAAACATCTGCTGCAGATAGGAGAACAAGCCCGGGAAGTTCTCGATTGCAGGCGCCCAGATCATCGCCACAAGCAGTAAAGCGGCTGTGACCCAGCGTGAGTGTGTGACTAACGAATGCGGCGACTGTCGTTGGTCATGGTCGATTTCCATGAAGTCGTAGGAAATCATCGCCGCCGACGCGTTGATGGTGCTATCGACCGTCGACATGATCGCCGCCATCACACCGACGATCGCGAGACCTCGTAGACCATCGGGTAGGAAGTTTGCGATCAGCGCCGGAAACACTTCGTCCGCTCGCTGCAAGTCAGGCAACAAGACCACCGCCAAAGCGCCAGGCAGAACCATCAAAAAAAGCGGGGTCAATTTCAGTGCGGCACCGAGTAACGCTCCACGCTGCGCCTCCCGCAGGTCTCGCGCAGCGAAGAAACGCTGCGCGATGTAGTGGTTCATCGCCCAATAATACAGTCCGAGAATGGGAACTCCGGTCAACAGACCCGTCCATGGCATATCCGGATCATCGATCGGCCGAATGACCGACAGTCGCTCGGATGGAAGCGCGTTTATCATTTGCGAAATGGAGAAATCGAACTCCCGATAGACGCCGATAGCGATGAACGCAGCGCTCAGTAGCAACACGATCGCTTGCAGCACATCAGTTAGCATCACTGCTCGCAAGCCACCGACGATCGTGTAGAGACCTGCGAAAAAAGTCAGCGCCACTACGATCGGAATCAGCTCCCATGCCGGGAAGAAGAACTTGATCACGATGGCGCCCGCGAACAGCGTACCTGCGGTGTCGACGAAGATACTGAGTACGATCATGATGCCGGCGACATAGCGTCGTGCGAACGGCCCCAAGGCCTCACCGACATATTCGGGGACCGTTCGGCGACCTTGCTGCACATAGCGCGGCACGAGCACGAACGCAGCGATCACGAGGACGACCGCGGCCATCCACTCGTAGTTGACCACCGCGATACCCGAGCCGTACGCAGCACCCGACAAGCCCACTAAGGTTGTCGACGAAATATTCGAGGCAAACAAGGACAAGCCGATAACGCCGAAGCCGAAACTACGTCCCGCCAGAAAGAGATCATCCGGCGTATCCGCGCGGCGAGCCGACCACACGCCAATCATGCCGATGATCAGCAAGTAAGCGGCAATCGCAACATAGTCGAGCGAACTCACGTCTTGGTATGCCTCAAGCCAAGTCGACCGAGCATCTCGGTTGTCCACAACGCGATGCTGTTGCGTCCGATGCGCTTGTACATCTCCCGCGCACGTTTCTTGATCTCGTCGTCTGGCAGTGCGAGCGCCTGGTCGATCGCGGCATCCATGCTGCGGCGGGAGTACGGATTGCAGTGAATCGCCTCATCCATTTCGACGACACACCCAGCGAAGTCCGATAGAACCAGAACGCCACCCTCTCCACCTTTGGAGAGCACAAACTCTTTGGCAACCAGATTCAGTCCGTCGCGTAGCGGGGTGATCCAACAGATATCGGCTGCTCGATACCACGCCACGAGATCTTCCAATCCGATCGGCTGGGTGAAGAGCAGCACAGGCGACCAAGACAACGTCGAATATTGACCATTGATCGCACCAACCCGCTGCTCGATTTCGCGCTGCACATCTTCGTAGACGTCGATGTCATTAGCGGGCGCCACGCTGGTTACACACAGCTTTATACGACCATGCAGCTCGGGTCTGCGTTGCAGCAACCGCTCGTAGGCCGCCAACATCTCGCTCGTGCCTTTGGTGTAGTCGACTCGTCCGACAGAAAAAAGCACGCAGTCCACTCCGAGTTCCTGACGGACTCGCTGAACCTTTTTCTGGGTGGCAGCCAACTCACGTATCCGACGGAAAAGCGGCGTGTTGATACCAAGCGGGATTGAGTCGATCGCGATCTTTCGACCCCGGAACTCCATTTCGTCGACCATTTGCGGCTCGTGCAATACGCTACCGACCTGGGCCATCCATTCGGCGACCTGCACACGCGACGTGACTCGCGCACCGCTCAGGCCTCGAGCGCAGGACATGAAGTTTTGTGCATAGCGTGGGATGTGAAACCCAACCCGATCACAGGCCAACAAACTCTCGAGAATCTCGGAGCGCCAAGGGAGTATTCCGAAGATATCGGGCGGCGGAAACGGCGTATGCAAGAAGAACGCAATCTTGAGATCGGGCCGACGTGCACGCACCATGCCGGGTACCAGCCACAGATTGTAGTCGTGCACCCAAACGACCGCGCCTTCGGAGGCACATGCACAAACACCGTCGGCGAAGATCCGATTGACCTCGCGAAAGGTGTCCCACTCAGCGGCGTCGTAGTCGAAACGCTCCGGGAAAGAATGCAGAATGGGCCAAAGTGCCGCTTTGGAAGTCACGTAATAGAACGACTTCACCTGCTCTTCGGTGAGCCCCACTCTCTGCACGAGTAACGGCCCCTCCGGTGTCGGCACACTGATTTTTCCGAGGGCGACGCCGCTCTCGTCGGCCGAACATCGGCTCCATGCCACCCAGGTCGCATCTTCGGGATTATCGAGACTACGACAGGCACCTCTCAGACTTGGAATGATGCCGTTCGGGCTCTTGTGCTCCCGGAACTCGACACCCTCGGGCCCGACGATCTCGTCGTAAGGCTGACGGTGATAAACGATAACCAGACGTGACATGTCAATTCACCCAGCCGAGCTGTTCGAGCCGCTCGCAGATACCGTCGGCGCCGTGGCCATGCGCGTAGACAGCGCGTTGACTCGGACGAAAATGCGCTCGGAGCTCTTCATCCGCATTGCCGACCGCTACCGCATTCAGCCCCGGGATCCGCTCGGCTAGCGAGAGCATCGACAGATCGTTCAACGTATCGCCAGCGACCAACACTTGCTGCGGGTCCAAGCCCCAGAGATCCATCAAAAATTTCACGGCGAAACCCTTGTTGACGCCCTTCGGCAGAACATCGAAATAACACCCGCCGGAAATCAACGGATCCAATCGCAGCTTCCGCACACTTTTCGCAGCGATCTCAGCCACCGATTTCTTCGAATAAACGAATGAACAACGATGAGGTCCTGTGCCGGTTTGCAACTCCAGTCCTTGTAGCGATCGCAAACGCTCGAGAACACGCGGTCGAGAGCCCGCCCACCGTTCTGCCACGACCCGATCGAAATCCGCAGAGAGCGGTCGGCCGTTGACCTCCCAGAGACCGGTGCCGACATCGCCGATGATCGCGCTCGGTTTAGGCAGTCGCTGCGTTTCGATCAGTGGCGAAATCTTTGCCAACGACCTTCCGGAGCAGTAGATAAGTCCGATCTCGCGATGCCCCGAGGACATCAGTGAGTTCAATCTCTGCTGCGCTTGCGCTGAGCCACCGAGATAGGTGCCATCGAGATCGGCTATCAACCAGTGACGAAATCGACGGCGCGATCTCACGCCTGACCCTGGTAAATCGTCAGATGGGGGAAGGGAATCTCGATGCCGTCCGCATCGAAGCGCAGCTTCACTCGGCGCAAGAATTCCCGACGAACGGACCATTGCTGCAAGGGTTGCACGCGGAATCGGCCGCGAATCACGACAGCCGAATCGCCGAGACTGTCGACGCCGGCAAGCTCAAACGGCTCGATGACACGCTCACCGAATACCGGATCGTCACGTAGTTTTCGACCTTCGTCTTCGATCACCTGCATGACTTGATCGACGTTTTCGCGATAAGCAACGCCGATGTCGACCACCGCGTAGGCAAAACCTCGGCTCATATTCGTGACGGTCGTAATGAGGCCATTCGGTATGTAGTGCACCGAACCCTCGTAGTCGCGAAGTTGCACGTAGCGCAGCGTGACGTCTTCGACGACACCGGTCTTGTCGACGATCGTCACGACATCACCCTTGGCAATCTGATTTTCGAGGAGTAGAAAAATGCCATTGAAGTAATCGCGCACGAGACTCTGCGCACCAAAACCAATGGCAATACCGACAACACCCGCCGCACCAAGAATCGGCGCGATTGAGATGCCAAATTGATTGAGGATCAACAAAGTTACGATCAGCACGATCGCGACCGATATGACATAGCGCAACACGCGACCGAGGGTTTCGGCTCGCCGTATCTGCTCGGCATCGCTCAATTTAGCCGTAATGCGCGCGCGCAGAGCCACTACGGTGCGATTGGCGAACCAGTAGACGAGCATTCCGACGACGACGATCGCAACGACACGAAGCGTCGAAATGAGCGCAGCATCGCCCGACAAGAAGCCGAGCCCGTTGTCGATGAGGGCTTGCATGATTGTTTGAGTGCCGCCGCGAAACGGCGAAGGCCTTCAAAAGAAGGCCTGATTCAAAGCCTGAAAAAGGCTTCTAAGATTAGATCGTCACTGCGAAAAATGTAATAGGGTTATCCCGTACGGGATAGGCCAAAACGATCGGCGTCTGCTTCACCCCAGCAACTCCGGAACGGCTCCGGCAATGCGTCGGCTACTGCATCGATCGTCGCCAAACATCCCGCTGGCAAGGTATCGATTGAGCGAGCAAACGACACTGCACGACCATCACCATCACGCGTCATCAAATGACCGGGTCTGACCTGTGAAGGATGCGTGAGCCCGGCAGCGCCAACCAATTCAGCCAACGCCTCGACTGTTTGATTGTGGAAGTTGGCAACGCGAGTGGCTTTATCTGGCACCACGAGCGCGCGCTGGCGAATCGGATCTTGCGTCGCGACACCCGTCGGGCATTCGTCGGTATGGCAAGACAACGATTGCAGACAACCGAGAGCGAACATGAAGCCGCGCGCCGAGTTACCCCAATCGGCACCGAGCGCGAGCACGCGCAGCAAATCGAACGACGAGATGATCTTGCCGGAGGCGCCAAGCTTGATGCGTTGACGCAAGCCGATCGCAAAGAGCGTGTTGTGTACGAGACGCAAACCATCGCGTAGCGGCATGCCAACGTGGTCAGCGAACTCTGCAGGGGCGGCACCCGTGCCACCCTCGGCACCATCGACTACGATGAAGTCCGGCGTGATGCCCGTTTCGAGCATGGCTTTGGCGATCCCAAAGAATTCGGTCGGATGACCGATGCAAAGTTTGAAGCCAACCGGTTTGCCGCCCGAGAGTTCGCGCAAGCGCGCAACGAACTGCAGCAACTCTCTTGGCGTGCTGAACTCAGAATGACTGGCAGGTGAAATACAATCCTGCCCCATCGGCACACCGCGCGTGGCAGCGATCTCCTCACTGACCTTCGCTGCCGGCAACACGCCACCATGCCCTGGCTTGGCGCCCTGCGAGAGCTTGATCTCGATCATCTTTACCTGTGGCGAAGCGGCCTGCTCCTTGAACCGCCCAGGCGAGAACCGTCCCTCGGCGTCACGGCAACCAAAGTAACCCGAGCCGATCTCCCAAATGAGATCTCCGCCGTGTTCTCGATGGTGCGGCGAGATCGATCCCTCACCGGTATCGTGTGCAAAACCACCGCGCTTGGCGCCGGCGTTGAGTGCGAGGATTGCGTTTCGTGAGAGCGAACCGAAACTCATCGCCGAGATGTTGAACACCGACAATGAGTAGGGCTGACGACAGTCGGGCCCGCCCACCTCGATGCGGAAGGTGCTCGGATCAGCGTGCCGAGGTACCGTCGAATGGCAAAGCCAACTGGATTCGCTGCCGTACAGATCCTTCAGCGTGCCGAAGCCTCGTTTGTCGTTCTGTCGCTTGGCGCGTTGATAAACGAGCGCGCGCTGATTACGCGAAAACGGATGCTTGTCTTCATCGTCCTCGAGAAAATACTGACGCATCTCGGGGCGGATGTACTCGAGCAAGAAGCGCAAGTGCCCGAGTAGTGGGTAGTTACGCAACACGGCATGACGTCGCTGCGTGACGTCGCGCAAGCCCCATAAAAACAATACCGTGAAGGCAGCTGCCAACCAAGGCGACCACAACAAGCTAACCAATGCCAACGGCGCCATGGCAAGCCACGGCCAGAATCGTACGCTCGTCATTTCCCCCGCCCCCTCGTTTTCTTTTAATGATTTTTTAGTCGATCAACTCAGCGTCGCGCAAACTGGCGATCATCGAACTCTTCAGCAGAAAATCTCTCGCTCGCTCGGGATCAGCGGCGATGCTCATCAACTCGGTTTGGCGATCCTTCGATTTGATCGCTTGCCGATTCTTGATGGTGTGCTCCTGCACGAAGCGCACGCAGACCCCGCGGCGCTGTCGATCGTAGCGATCGAGCAAGCTGTCATCGCCCTCGCCTGCGTGAATCTGTATCAGCTTCTCGGCGAGGTTCCATGCGTCGTGTATGCCGCCGTTCATGCCCATACCCCCGAGAGGGTTATTGATATGAGCCGCATCACCCGCAAGTAACACGCGGCCACGCCGCCACGTCTTGGCAACGCGTTGATGCACACGATAGATCGTGCGATGCACGATCTCGTAATCACCCTCGTGCGGCGCCATGTGATGCAAGCGGTCTTGTATCCACGCATCCGAGAGCCAACGAGCATCGTCGTCGACAGCCGGATCCGTCGGGATGAGCACACGCCACAGCGTCGGCGTGCGCAGCAACACCAACCACTCCTCGGGATCGGAGATGTAGTTGACGGGTGATAGTCGCTCGAACTTCGTTTCAAGCGGGAAAGGCGTCGAAGCGACGACGAACCTTTCAGGATAAGTGAAGCCCTCAAACTCGATCGCGAGTGCCTTTCGGATCGCGCTGTCGGCGCCATCGCAGGCGATCAGCCATGAGCCGCGCAGGATTTTTTCCTGACCGCGGTCCCAAACCAGCACTTCGACGCCATCCTCGGTCTGATGGACGCCCTTGACCGAGTGCTCGAAGTGACAACTCGCGAGATTCGCGTGCTTTTCCTGCAACTCCTGCCAGACGAGGCGCGTGTATTTCCACTGCTCGCACTGCAATCGATAGGGATGTCGCGTCATGCTGCGCAACAACTCGAGATCGAATTCGGCTATCTCACCGCTGCGGCGATCTCGGTACTGGTAGTACCGACATACGAGCCCCTGCGCGACTAGCCGATCCGCCAAGCCCAACTCGTCGATCATATCGATCGACGGGGGATGAAAGGTCGACGCCCGCAGCGTCTCCGGCAACGCCGAAAGCCCTTCGAGCAGTATCACAGGGATGCCGGCTTGAGCGAGACGCAGCGCCGCGGTACAACCTACAGGCCCCGCGCCCGCGATGATCACGGGTTCGGTAATGGACATAGCTTTGGGATTCTACGCCATGACACGACACCTCCTCGTCCTGCTGACGATCGTTGCCACCACTTTCAGTGCCGCGAGTAGCGTCGCCCAGGAGAAAACCGAGAAGCCGCCGCTGCACGGCAAGCATTGGATGGCGATCACCGGTAAACCATTGGGTGCGACGGCGGGCGCGAAGATGTTCGAGCGTGGCGGCAACGCCGTGGATGCCGCCTGCGCCATGATCGCGGCAACGGCAACGCAATGGGACACGCTGCACTGGGGCGGCGAGACGCAGGCGCTGATTTGGCATCCGGGACTCAAGAAGGTGATCGCCATCAATGCCTTAGGCGTCGCACCGACCGGCGCAACGCCCGAGTTTTTCCGCAGCAAAGGCATGGAATATCCACCCGAGCACGGACCGCTCGCAGCCGTCACACCGGGTACGCCGGGCGGCATCATGGTGATGCTCGCTGAATACGGCCGACTGTCGCTCGCTGAAGTCTTGGCACCGGCGATCGAGATGGCCGATGGGTTCGCCATCGAAGCGCAGCTCGCCGATGGCTTCGAACGCGAGAAGGCGAAACTCAAAGAGTGGCCGAACTCGGCGCGCATCCTGCTGCCGCACCGCAACGACAAAGGCGAAGGCCGCGAGGCACCGCGTGCTGGGGAAATTTTTGTGCAGGCGGAGCTCGCCGCGACGCTGCGCAAACTCGTCGACGCCGAGCGCCGTGCGCTCGCACGTGGCGCGACACGCAAGCAGGCGATCATGGCCGCTTACGATCGCTTCTATCGAGGCGATATCGCGACCGAGTTCGCCGCAGCCGTACAAGCCGAGGGCGGCTTGATCACGCGCGACGATTTAGCGAACTGGCGCGTGAAAATCGAAGAGGCGCGGCACACCAACTATCGCGGTGTCGATGTCTACAAGCTCGACACCTGGGTGCAGGGTCCGGTGATGTTGCAGGCGCTCAATATCCTCGAGAATTTTGATCTGCAGTCGATGGGCTACAACTCGGCGCGCTATCTGCACACCCTCTACCAAGCGATGAATCTCTCTTTCGCCGATCGCGATTTCTATTACGGCGACCCAGCCTTCCCACCGGCTGAACCGATTCGCGGACTGTTATCGAAAGACTATGCGAAGCAGCGCGCCGCACTGATCGGCGATAAGAACGATCCGCTTATTGGCCCGGGCGATCCCTATCCGTTCCAGGGTGAGGCGAATCCGTTTGCTGATCTGTTGTCCGAGCGCGCAAAGGCTGCGGATGGCAGCAAGCGTGACAAACCGCGCGAACCGAATCGCCCGTTCAGCCCAGGTGGTGTGGCGCCGCCGTCCGCTGCGCTTGCGATCGACCGTCTTGCGAGTGACCCAGAGGCGTCGTTCTGGCGTGGCACGACCTCGATGGTCAGCGCGGACGCCGAAGGTTGGTTGGTCGCGGTCACACCGAGTGGCGGTTGGAATCCCGCGGTGATTGCTGGCAAGACCGGCATCGGGCTCTCGCAACGCCTGCAATCGTTCGTGCTCGATGCGAAGGACAATCCGTTCAACGTATTGGAGCCGGGCAAACGTCCCCGCGCCACGCTCACGCCAAGTCTCGCCGTGCGCGACGGCAAACCTTGGCTCGCGTTCGCCGTGCAAGGTGGCGATAGTCAGGATCAGAACCTGCTGCAGTTCTTTTTGAACGTGGTGGATTTCGGGATGACGCCGCAGGTCGCCGCGGAAGCGGCCAACATGAATAGCTTTCAACTGCGCGATTCGTTCGGCGACCACGCGAGCAAACCGGGTCGCATGCTGCTCGATGACGAAGTGCCGCGTTGGGTCCGTCGCGATCTGATCTCGCGCGGTTACAAACTCGAGTTCAGTCCGCGCACCTCAGGCCCGATCACTGCGATCGAAGTAGATCGTCAGCACGGCACGTTCTGGGGTGGCGTGAGCAACCACGGCGAAGATCACGGGATCGCCTGGTGAAAAAGAAAAACCCCGGGCTCTTTCGAGCTCGGGGCTTTCTTTGATAAGGACCCTGACGGTGACCTACTCTAGCGTCGCAACAGGCGAAACTACCATCGGCGCAGAGCGTTTTCACTTCCGAGTTCGAAATGGGATCGGGTG
>VFQT010003889.1_pt1 | contig 13081 bp, 10 predicted proteins | sample 3512381 | NCBI WGS metagenome assembly VFQT01 (sample SAMN10412376, study PRJNA504923) | tailings metagenome | isolation source: Relicate 2 Philex TSF3 active mining site | place: Philippines: Tuba, Benguet | collected 2017-08-29 | reverse complement strand
AAATTCTTGCCGCAGGACTCGTGCCGATCATCGAGCCGGAAGTGGACATCAACAGTCCGGAGAAGTCGGCAGCAGAGGACTTGCTTAAGGCGGCGATCGCCGCCGAGCTCGCCCAGCAGCCTGCCGACAAGCCGATCATGTTGAAGTTGACCTTGCCGAACACCGACAACTTCTACGCGGACTTCGTCAAGCATCCGAGCGTGCTGCGCGTCGTCGCGTTGTCGGGCGGCTATTCGCGAGAGGATGCGAATGCCAAGTTGTCACGCAACAACGGCATGATCGCCAGCTTCTCCCGTGCGCTCACCGAAGGTTTGTCGGCCAAGCAGAGCGAGCCGGAATTCAACGCGATGCTCGACTCGACGATCGCAGGCATCTACGCCGCATCAATCACCTGACGGGCACACATCGTGGGGACAGAAGTCCAAGCATTGATGTCTCGGATATCCGGGCATCACTTTCTGAATGGCGTCTATCAGGCAGGTGCTGGATCATCACACGAGACGTTCGATCCCGCCACAGATCAGCCTGTTGGTTCATATCGAGATGCAACACCTGAAGAGGTCGACGTAGCCGTAGCCGCAGCGAATGCTGCACAGAAGGTGTGGTGGTCGATGAGCGCGCTCGACCGTGCCACGGCACTGCATGAGGTTGCGACGCGATTGGTGGAGCGCAGTGCCACGACGGGTGAGTGCCTTACGCGTGAGATGGGCAAGCCCTACCGCGAGTCCAACTGGGAGGGCGGTGCCTCGGCATCAGCGTTCCGCTACTACGCCGAACTCGCGCGTCACGATCAGGGACGAATTGCCGGTCCAGCAATCGCTGGTCAGATGCACATGACCCTGAAGGAACCGCTTGGCACCATCGTGTCGATCGTTCCCTTCAACTTTCCGGTCTTGTTGTTCGGTTGGCAGGCTGCTGGTGCACTCGCTGCGGGAAATGCGATCATCGTCAAGCCGTCCGAACTCACCTCGCTCACCGTGCTCTCGTTGATGCCGGCGTTCGATCATCTCCCTGCAGGGCTGGTGCAAGTGCTGACGGGCGGTGCAGCGGTCGGCCAAGCACTCGTCGGTCACGAGCACACTCACGGAGTGGCGTTCACGGGCAGTGTCGCTGCGGCGCGCGCGGTTGCCAAGACCGCAGCCGAGCGCTTCAAGCCGGTGCTCACCGAGGCGTCGGGGAACGATCCATTCATCGTCATGCCATCTGCACCACTCGATGCCGTCGCACGTGGAGCGACGTTCGCAGCATTCCTCAACTGCGGACAGGTGTGCACTTCGGCCGAACGCTTCTATGTTCACACGGACATCTATGACGAGTTCCTCGCCGCGTTCGTCGAGCAGGCAAAGGCTCTCCGCATCGGCAACGGCCTCGATGCAGTCGACATCGGTCCGATGGCATCGGTTCGTGAGCGGGATCGTGTCGAGCGACTCGTCGCACGGGCGGTCGAACAAGGGGCACGAGTCGTCACCGGTGGCCGAAGGCCGAGCGCCCTCGAGAGCGGTGCGTTCTATGAGCCGACGATCCTCGAGGTTTCCCATGATCACGAGATCATGCACGGGGAATGCTTCGGCCCCATCGCACCGGTGTGCCGCGTGGCCGATCTCGACGAGGCCATTCGACTGGCGAACGATTCAGAACTCGGACTCGGCGCGAACATCTACACCGAAGTACTCGAAGAAGCCTTCAGGGCGGTCCATGAGATCGAGTCGGGGATCGTGTGGGTGAACACCCCACTCAACGACAACGATGCGGTGCCCTTCGGTGGCCGCAAACTCACCGGTTCGGGTCGTGAACTCGGCGCAGAAGGCCTGGACCAGTTCCGACGCTCGAAGATGGTGATGATTGCGCCGCGTGCAGAACCCGATCCAGAGTGGTTCCCATATCCAGATGGGGATTCGTTCAGGGCCCAAAACGGCTGAACAGTGGAGCGGGTGACGGGAATCGAACCCGCATAACCAGCTTGGAAGGCTGGGACTCTAGCCATTGAGCTACACCCGCGCGACGAAACGTCGTGCGTTCATTCTAGCCGAGGGCGTTCCTGACTCCTTCGGTGTGTCCTAGGCGTGGAGGCCATCCACGGTGTTCAACACTTCGCCACCGTCGTTGTGGCTGTGCGTGAACCCACGGCGCCGTTCCTCTGCGACCGTCGATTGGCTCCGCAGGGCAACGATGTACGCGCGGCGATAACTCGATGTCGAGTAGTTCCCGCCGGAGCCGTGCAGGATTCCTTCGTTGTGCACGGTGATGTCTCCGCGTGAGATCTCGACCGGCCGCAGCACATCGGTTGGTTGTAGGTCGGTGACGAGCGTGTGGCTCGAGGAGCGATCGCCGTGCAATGGGCGATGACGACGAACGGGCTCGAGGTGTGAACCAGGGAGGAATTGCATGCACCCGTTCTCGATGGTTGAGTCGTCCACTGCGAGCCAGCAGGTTGCGGTGCGACGGTCGTCGGTGTCGATCCAGTAGGCCTGGTCCTGATGCCAGTGGAAGATCGCATCCGGTCGACCTGGTGACTTTGCGAGCAGCTGGTCGAAGTCGATCGTCATGCCCTCGCCGCAGAGTTGCTCGGCGATGGACTGCGCGCGACGTTCGAAGAGGTTTCCCTGCCACTGCGGGTAGTACTTGCGTGGGAGCATCACATTTACGACGGCATATCCGCGTGGGTCGGTGCCGTGTTCGCCCGTCGTCATGTCGTTGAAGTCCTTGCCGACGACGTGGATTTCTCCCCGCAGGAACCGCTCGTAGACGTCTTCGATTGCGCTCATCTCCTCGGGTGACATCACACCCCTTAGGTGCACGTAACCGTCCCGACGAAACGCGGCAATCTCTTCGGTGGTCAAGCGGTAGGAGTCTCCCTGACGTCGCTCTGCACCGTGATCCGCCGAACCCATGCTCGTCACGCTAGTCACCTCACAGGGTCCCGTCAGTCGAGTGTGAAGACGATGGCCACTTCGGGGTCTTGTGGAACGCGCTTCAGCTTTTCGACGAGTACTTGCACGTGCCACATCACGGCGAGCAGGCGATAGGTGATCGGGTACTTGCGTCGAATTGCCTTTCGCACCATTGTGGCCTCGTCGCCAGACACGATTCGAGCCGTGGCGGAAAGCGTCGATGCTCCGTCGAGGTGGGCGCCACGCATGTCGCATGGCGTGATCGTCACTCGTGAGCTGTTGCGAATGCGCTTCACCTTGCCGACGTTGTTGTCGGTGATCACACCGTACGAGCCGCAGAGGTCGGCGAACCACACTGGGGTGGCCACGGGATCTCCGCTCTTGCGAAACGTCACGAGCGAGACGTACTTGTGTTTCGGGTCGAGCATGGTCAGAGCTGGAGGCTCTTGGTCTCCATGAACTCCTCGAATCCGTGGCGACCGAGCTCGCGACCGACTCCAGACTGCTTGTAGCCACCGAATGGGGCGTTCACGTTGAACGCACCTCCGTTGACCTCAACCTGTCCGGTGCGCATGCGGCGAGCGATTTCGATTCCCTTCTCCTGGGTCGACATCCACACGCCACCGGCGAGTCCATACACGGTGTCGTTAGCGATGCGCACGGCATCGTCGATGTCCTTGTAGGGGATAAGGCACAACACCGGTCCGAAGATCTCCTCTTGGGCAATCGTCATCGAGTTGTTGACGTTCGTGAACACCGTGGGCTTGACGTAGTAGCCAGTCGTCGTTCCCTCAGGGGCGCCAAGACCTCCCACGAGCACGGTTGCACCCTCGTCGATGCCCTTCTGGATGTAGCCCTGCACGCGGTCGCGCTGAGCAGCAGAGGCGAGTGGCCCGAGGTTGGTCCCCTCGGCGAAAGGGTCGCCGACCTTCATCTTCGATGCTGCGGCTGCAGCGTGCTGTTCAGCTTCTGCGAGTTTCGCCGCCGGCACGATCATGCGGGTGAGCGCCGAGCAGGTTTGACCGCTATTGAGGAACGCCTTGCCGACGCCCGACATCACTGCCTTGGCGAACGTTGCGTCGTCGAGGTCGTCCCCGATGATGTTGGCCGACTTGCCACCGAGTTCGAGCGACACCTTCTTCACGGTCTCTGCTCCAACCTGTGCCACGCGCTTGCCTGCGCGAGTCGATCCGGTGAAGCTGACCATGTCGACATCTGGGCTCGCGGCGATCGCTTCACCGACGACCGGACCGGTTCCCGTGACCATGTTGAACACGCCGGCGGGGAGGCCGACCTCGTGGATGATCTCGGCGAGCATGAATGCATCGATCGGAGCGACCTCGCTCGGCTTCAGCACCACGGTGCAGCCGGCGGCCATCGCGAAGGCGACCTTCGCGGCGATCTGGTGCAGTGGATAGTTCCACGGGGTGATGCAGCCGACCACGCCGATCGGCTCGCGCACGACGAGTGAGGTGCCGACCGTCTCGGAGTACTCGAACGACTCTGCAACGGCTGCCGCCTGCTTGAAGGAGTTGATCGGCAGACCGACTTGGACGAGCTGGCTGAGCATCTTGGTCATGCCGGTCTCTTTGGAGATCACGGTGGCGATCTCATCCATGCGACCTGCGAGTGCGTCACCGATTCGGCTCATGTACTTGGCACGCTCTTCACGGGGAAGGCCCGACCACGACTCGAAGGCGGCGCGCGCAGCACGCGTCGCATCGGCGACGTCTCCCGCGGTGCCTGCGGGAATGGTGGCCATGACCTGCTCGGTCACCGAGTCATAGACGGAGATGGTGTCGGCGCTCGAGGGCTTGACCCACTGGCCGTTGATGTAGAACGAGGAATAGGTGGTCATGCCACCAGTGTGCCAGCCCTAGACCTCGGAGTCGTCATCCGGTTCGTCAATCTCGGGGACGTCCGTCCCACTCAGTTCGGGGATTCCCTGCTTGGTGCGCATCTTTTCGATCGCCCGAATCGGGACTCCCAGCTTCTTGAAGCGGGTGCCGTCTGTGGCGATGTCGTCGAGCTTGCCGGCGAACTTGTCGAAAGTCGACTTCACCTCATCGACGGCCTTCACGTAGTTCGCCCACTCCTTGTCGAACTTGTTGATCTGCTGCATGATCGATGCGGCCGTCTGTTCGGTGTGGAAGCTGTCTGTTGCCTGACGAATGACGACGAGGAATGCATACAGTGCGAGCGGGGAGCACAAGACGACCTGCTTGGACAGCGCGTAGTCGATCAGCGTGGGGTCGGCCTCGTGGACGAAACTCGAGATGCTCTCGTTCGGAAGGAACATCAACACGTAATCGACTGCCTCTTCCTTGGCGTTGTTCACGTAGTCACGCTTGGCGAGCGCATCGACGTGGCCACGGACGGCCTTGACGAATTCCGCCTTCGCCTGTGTGCGAAGCGCGTCGGTCTCTGCGGAGAAGTGCAACGCGTACTTGTCAAGGGGGAACTTCACGTCCATGAACAGGACACGATTCGGCGGCATCATGAACTTGTAGTCGGGCTTGCCACCGGCGGTGTTGATGTCCTGCTTGGTGTAGTTGACGTTTTCGATGAACCCCGCCGCGCGCAGCATGTCCTCGACGACGCGCTCTCCCCATTGGCCACGTTTCTGGGAGTTGGAGAGGATCTCGTTCAGGTTGTCGGTGCGCTTCGACAGCGCTTCGACGGCCTTTCCGACGTTGTCGTATTGGATGTTGTTCTTTTCACGAAGGTTGCGCAGCTCGGTCGAGAGAGCCTCGAGACGTTGGTTCATCTGCGCCGCGATGCCGGTGAGGGCGGTGTCGATGACCTGGGCCTTGGTTCCGAGTTGGTCGCCACCGGACTTGGCGATCGTCTCCGAGGCGAGACGAATGGATTCGTCGCGATCCCGTCGTGCCTGCTCGGACATGGTGGCGAGTGCGTCGGTCAGTGCATCGTGGACGGCACTCGAGACCTGCGTCGCCACGTCGAGGACCGTCGGTGCGCTGACGGTCGGCTTCACGAACCTCGTGATCGCGAATGCGACGAGGAAGATGAGGACGAGCAGGAGTACAACGAGGATAATGTCCATCAGCCGAGGGTACCCAAGGCGTGTATCAGAGACGAAGGTTAGGAGCGCGGGTGGTGGCAGGCCACGTAGTGGCCATTGCCCGCATCGGTGAGCTGGGGCTCTTCGGCTGCGCACTTGTCGGTCGCGGCTGGGCATCGCGTGCGGAAGCGGCACCCCGACGGCGGATTGGTGGGCGAGGGAGGCTCGCCTTCGAGGACGGCACGTCCCGAGACCCTCGTCGGATCGGGGATCGGTACGGCGCTGACAAGGGCGTGCGTGTAATGGTGCAACGGACGCTCGCTGAGCTCGTTGGCCGGGGAGACCTCGCAGATCTTTCCGAGATACATCACGACGACTCTGTTGCTGATCGCACGCACCACCGACAGGTCGTGCGAGATGAACATGAGCGAGAGCCCGTAGCGCTCCTTCATGTCCTGGAGGATGTTGAGGATCTGGGCCTGGATGCTGACGTCGAGCGACGAAACGGGCTCGTCGCAGATGAGCAACTTCGGCTCGAGGGTGAGGGCACGAGCGATGCTGATGCGCTGGCACTGGCCACCCGAGAACTCGGTCGGCTTGCGGTCACCGACGACTTCTGGGTCGAGTCCGACGGAGGTGAGCAGGTCGCGCACCTTGGCCTTGCGCTCGGCCTCGTCGCCGCGGTTCCACACCTTGAGTGGCTGTTCGACGAGTGCGTTCACCTTGAGGTGTGGGTCGAGCGAGCTGATCGAATCCTGGAAGATCATCTGCATCTTCGGGCGCACGGTGCGCAGCGCCTCGCCCTTCAACGTCGCAATGTCGGTGCCGAGCAGGTTTACCGAGCCCGACTTTGTGTTGATGAGGCGCATCACGCCCTTGGCGAGGGTGGACTTGCCGCAGCCAGATTCACCGACGACTGCGAGCGTCTCGCCTTCGACGATGTCGATCGAGATGCCGGAGACGGCCTGCACCGCCGAGCCGTCACGGCCCGGGTATTCGATGATCAGGTCCTCGACGCGCAACACTGCGCCGTCGGTCGATCGCAGGTGTGCTTTTCCGGTTCCGGCCATGGCTACTTCGCTCCCAGCGGGAAGAAGCAACGGTACGAGTGGCCGTTGCCTGCATCGGTGAGTTCGGGGTGTTCCTTGTGGCACTTGTCGGTGGCATAGGAACAACGTGGGGCAAAGGCGCAGCCGACCCGTTCGGCGACGGGGTCGGGTGGAGTTCCGGCGATCGCCGGCATGCGCTCGCCCGGCGCGCGGTCGAGGCGCGGGATCGACTTCATCAGCGCCTCGGTGTAGGGGTGGCGCATGTTGGCGAACAGGTCCTTGGTCGAGGCGATCTCGACGACTTCGCCTCCGTACATCACGGCAATCTTGTCGGTGTGGGTGGCGACCACGCCGAGGTCGTGGGTGATGATGACCATCGCCATACCGAGTCGCTGGCGAAGGTCGCCCATCAACTCGAGAACCTGCGCCTGCACGGTCACGTCCAGTGCGGTGGTTGGCTCGTCGGCGAACAGGATCTCGGGTTCACAGGCGATCGCCATCGCGATCATGACGCGCTGACGCATGCCGCCCGAGAGCTGGTGCGGATACTTGGCGATCTGCTTGTCGGGTTCCGGGAGTCGCACGAGCGCGAGCAACTCGAGCACGCGAGCGTCCGCGGCCTCCTTCGTCATTCCCATGCGCTTGACGAGCGCCTCGGCCATCTGCGGTCCGACGCGACGTACGGGGTTCAGCGCGGTCATCGGGTCCTGGAAGACCATCGCGATCTGCTTTCCCCACAGCTCACGGATCTGCTTGGCCGTCATCGTCAGCAACTCGACGCCGTTCAGCTTCACGCTGCCTTCGCGCTTCACGCGTCGACCGCGCAAGAGTCCCATCGAGGCTCGCGACATCACGGTTTTGCCCGAGCCGGATTCGCCCACGATGCCGACGCTTTCGCCCTGGGCAATCGACAGGGTCACGCCACGAACGGCCTTCAGATCGCCGCGCTTGGTGTTGAAGGTGATGCGCAGGTCGGAGATTTCGAACATCTGGCTCATATGCGCGACTCGCGTCCGTCGATCTGGCCACGGAAGTAGTCGCCGAAGTAGTTGAGCGCCATCACCGTGAGCGCGATAGCCGCGGCGGGAATGAGCGTCGTGTGCGGAACGATGCTGATGTCGCCACGGTTCTTGGCGAGCATCGAGCCCCAGGACTGGCCGGGGTTGGTGCCGACGCCGAGGATCGCAAGCCCGCCTTCGACGACGATCACGACGCCGGCGGCGAGGAAGCCGACCGACATCATCGACGGCACGACGTTCGGCACGATGTGCGACCAGAGGATCTGGCGACGCTTCATGCCGACGGACTCGGCCACCATCACGAACTCGCGTCCCGTCCAGGACAGCGCCGAGGAGCGGGAGATGCGCCCGAGGATCGGCATGATCACGAAGGTGAGCGAGATGATGAGCACCAGGATGCGGGGCATGCCAGCCGACGGATTGAACGGATCAGGGCTCGCGAACACCGCGACCATGGCGAGCGTCAAGATCAAGGTCGGGATCGACAGCGTCACGTTGAAGTACATCGTGATGACCGAATCGACCCAACCGCGCCAGTAGGCCGCGACGATGCCAAGCGCACCACCGAGCACTGAGGCGACGAACACCGAGACGAACGAGATGACGATCGACCAACGGGTGCCATGGATGACCGCCGACAGCATGTCGACGCCGTCGAAGTCGGTGCCGAGGATGTGGTTGGGGGAAAAGAGCCCCACGCCGGCTGCCTCGAAGTCGTTGTACTGCCAGTCGGTCAGCGGCAACATGTCGCCGAAGATGCTCATGAACACACACAGGCCGAGCCATCCCGCGCTCAGGTAGTAGCCGACGGACTTGCGCTTAGACGCCACGGTGTGCCCTCACTCGCGGATCGATGACGCCGTAGAGGATGTCGACGATCAGGTTGAACAAGATGTAGGCGACCGCGACGAGGGCGATCAATGACTGGATCGCCAGGTACTGACGGAAATAGATGGCCTGGGCGATCAACGTGCCGAGTCCGTCGAAGGCAAACACCGTCTCCACCACCACGGCGCCACCGATGAGTGCTCCCATGTTGAGTGCAGCTGACGTGAGGAGCGTGAGCGAGGACGGTCGCAACACGTGGCGCCACAGGATCCACTGGTTGGACAGGCCCTTGGAGGACGCCATCGTGACGAAGTCCTCTTTGAGCGTGGCGATCGTGTCGACGCGCAGGAGGCGGGTGAAGGTGCTGATGAGTCCGATCGATAAGGCGAGCACTGGCATGATCATCGACTTGAAGTGCTCGCCGACGTTCTCCGTCATCGGCACGTACCCGACGGGATTCAGCAGGTCGAACTTCACACCGAGCAGGTAGGCCAGTCCTAGTCCGATCGCGAAGTTTGGGATCGAGGCGAATCCGAAGAGCACGTTGCTCGTGATCCGGTCGACCCTCGTGTCGGCCTTGTAGGCGAGCACGATGCCGAGCGGGATGGCGATGATGAGCGAAAAGACCGTGGTGTAGGTCATGAGCAGCAACGTGCGGGGCAGCGTGAGACCGATCTGGTCACGCACGGCGACGCCGCCGTCGGCCACGGTGGTGTAGGTCTGGCCGAAGTCGCCACGCACGAAGTCTTTCAGCCACGACCAGTAGTACTGGAAGATGTTGACGTCGAGTCCGAGGTCCTTGCGGAGTGCATCGTGCTGTTCGGGGGTGCCGAAGGGGAGCAGGGTCGTGACGGGATCGCCGGGCAGGAGCCGAACGATGACGGTGACGCCGAAGGTGACGAGGACGAGCACGATGACGACGCGCGCCAACTGTTTGGCAATTCCCCCGAATTTCCCCACGGCGATCATTCTTGCCGCTGTTGTCTGGCTTTACAAATCATGGTCGAGAATGTTTTCACGGAGTCGAGACCGGGAAAAGCAAAAGTGCGGCGGCTTTCGCCGCCGCACTTTTGTGCGAGCTCATCCCGCTTGCGCGGGCGAGGTCATCAGCCCTTGGTGGCCGATGCGATGTCGAAGCCCGAGCCGCTGATGATCGGTCGGCTTCCGCCACCGGGCAGCGGTGTCGCGCCGACACCCTTCACCTTGTTGTTCCAGGCGAGGAACCCACCTTCAAAGTAGGTCGGAACCTGGTAGGCCTCTTCGGCGACCTTCTTCGCACACGCTCCGAGGGCGGCCTTGGTGCCGACCGAACGGGCGTCTTCGAAGCACTTCGTCAAGGTCGGGTCGGTGAAACCGAAGCCCGAGAGCTCGAGGTCCGTGTTGGTCACGAAGAGCAGACCGAACTCTGCGTACGGGCCCGAGTTCACGTTGAACCAGGAAGCCTGCTGCTGAAGTGCGAATCCACGGAGGATAAACTGCGTCGAGGTGACCGGCGCCATGAGCGAGCAGGGGATTCCTGCCGCGCCAAGCATGTTGCAGATCGCCTGGTTGGCCTTCGTCGACTCAGTCGTCGTGGTCACCGGGAGCACGACCTTGAGGTCCTGTCCGGTCTCCGTCTTGTACTGAGCGGCGTACTGCTTGGCCTTGGCGATGTTGAACTTCGGCGATGCGTTCTTCACGTAGAAGGGGTGCATCGACGGAGCGATCGCGTCAGCCGGGGTTCCGTTGCCCTTGGTCATCAAGGTTGCGAACGCCTTGGTGTCGATCGCGTGAGCGAACGCGAGGCGTGCGCTCTTCTTGGCGAACGGCAATTGGGTGGTGTTCAGGTGGAACACCCACGACGTGTCGCGTCGACCTTCGAACAAGGTGACCTTGCCCTTCAGGGTCTTCAGTAAGTTGATCTGGGTTCCCGAGGTCGCACCGAAGGTGGCGAGGTCGGCCTGTCCGCGCTGGAGGGCGTTGACGCGCTGAGCGGCGTCACCCACCGTCTTGAACGTGACGGTGCTCGCCTTGGGGAGCTTGCTGCCGTCCTTGGCCTTGCGCCAGTAGTTCGGGTTGGCGACCAACACGGTGGTGTTGGGATCGGTGCCCTTCGACTTGACCATGAATGGTCCCGTACCCGCGGCGACGGTGGTGCCACAGCTCGGGCTTTGCAGCGAGGCCGAGGACATGACGGTCTGGCGACCCTCACTCCACAAGTAGTACGGGAAGTTCGGACGTGGTGTCGCGAGGTTGTACTGCACGGTGTAGTCGTCGACGATCTTGAAGAACGACGCCCACTTGCCGGCAATCGCCGCTGCGCCATCGACCGGGGTCGTTGGCTTGCGACGGTTCACCGACGCGGTGATACCCGCGAGGTCGAGCCATGCGATCGCTGGGAGCGAACCAGCCTGACCCTTGCCGGTGAAGGCACGGATGAGGCCCAAGTTGGCGAGTGCGTTCATCTGCAGTGTCTTTGCAGTCAACTCTTCGCCGTCGTGGAACTTGATGCCCTTGCGCAGCTTGACGGTCCACTGCTTGAAGTCGGCGCTCGACGAGAAGGCCTCGGCGAGGTAGGGCACGATCTTGCCCTTGTCGTTCATGATGGTGAGCGTTTCAAGAACTGAGTTCTTTGCCGCCACCTGGTCGATACCTGGCGAGTCCTGATTGCACCAGCCGGCGTCCGGCTCGTTGATCATGATCAACAGGTCGTTCTTTGCGCTCGCCGAGATCTTGGCGGCACCGCTCGACGGAACGGCAACCGTCGACGCTGCAACTGCAACGCCGAGAACCACGGCAAGGCGCTTCCCCATGCGGGAAGAACCGAGTTTCTTGTTCATTATTTCCCCCTCTTCGACACCGTGTGGTGACGAGTTTGTTGGCTTCAGCGTATGCCCACCTTCGGGGTTCGTCAAGCGAGCGGGCGACCGTCCGATAACTAACCGAACGGTCAGAATCCTTACTTGGCTTGGATTTGACGCAATTGCTGAAGTGGGATGTGGCAGCGCATGAAGTGCCCTGGCTCGACCTCGACGAGGTCCGGTTCGACGCTCGTGCAGAGGTGTTCCACTCCACTGCCGGCCATGCGTGGACAACGCGGGTTGAGCACGCACCCACTCGGCGGATTGGCCGGGCTCGGCACCTCGCCTCCGAGTCGCACGCGCACGCGCTGGGAGCCGTCGATGGCAGGAACGCTCGAGACGAGCGCTTCGGTGTACGGGTGGTGCGGGCCGTTGAACACCGTCTCGGCCGCGCCGAGTTCCATGATCCGGCCGAGATAGAGCACCGCGATGCGGTCCGAGATGTAGCGCACGACGCCAAGGTCGTGCGAGATGAACACGTAGCTCACGTTCTCCTTGGTCTGGAGGTCGACGAGCAGGTTCAAGATGTTCGCCTGCACAGACACGTCGAGGGCCGACGTCGGCTCGTCGCAGACCACCAGCTGTGGCTTGCCGGCGAACGAACGGGCGATCGCGACGCGTTGCTTGAGTCCACCGGACAACTGCGTCGGCTTGACGCTGTGCAGGATCGGATCGACGCTCATGTCGTTGAGCAACACCTGAGCCGTGTCCTCGGCTTCGTCGCGTGGCTTGCCGGCGAGTTTTTCGATCGCGCGACCGACGATGCGCATCACGGTGTGACGGCGGTTGAGCGCCGAGTCGGGATTCTGGAACACGATCTGCACCGCACCGACTTCGCTCGGGGAGCGGTCGCGCAGGGTCGCGCCGAGCGTCGTGCCGTTCAAGGTGATGACCGAACCCTCGTCGGGTTCGTTGATGCCAAGAAGTGCCTTGGCGAGCGTCGTCTTGCCCGAGCCCGATTCACCGACGAGACCGAGCGTCTCGCCTGCGCGCAGCGCGAGCGACACCGAGGTGAGCACGCGCACGTCCCCGGAGTCCTGGGCGAAGGTCTTGGACAGATTCGTGATGTTCAACAGGTCGCTCGTCGACGACGTCGTCGCTGCGGACCCGCTCGAGCGCGTGCCGTCGACCGCGCGCGGCATGTTCACCGCCTGCTCGTGGAAGAAGCATCGTGCGCGGTGACCGTTGGCCAACTCGACGAACGACGGTGGCGAGGTGCGGCAGGTGTCCTGGGCGATCGCACAACGGTCGACGAACACACAACCGGGCAGCGTCGCTCCGAGCGGAGGCGGGGTGCCAGGAATCGTGTCCAGACGATCGGTGCGCTTGTGCAGTCCTCCGCGCGGGATGCAGCGCAGGAGACCGACCGTGTAAGGATGGTTCGGCTTGTGCAGCACTTCGTCGGTGGGACCTTCTTCGACGAGTGCGCCTG
>VFQT010003887.1_pt1 | contig 13086 bp, 12 predicted proteins | sample 3512381 | NCBI WGS metagenome assembly VFQT01 (sample SAMN10412376, study PRJNA504923) | tailings metagenome | isolation source: Relicate 2 Philex TSF3 active mining site | place: Philippines: Tuba, Benguet | collected 2017-08-29 | reverse complement strand
GACGACCAATTCATCGCCGCTGCTCATGAGTGAGACGTTGGCTGGCAACACGATGTCACGTACCAAAATTGACTTTTCGACACTGTCGAGGCCGGTAACGTCGACTTCGAGGGCTGAGGGCAAATTGTTGGGCAATGCACGAACCTTGACGGTAGTGCCCAAGTTGTAGATGGCGTCGCCACGATGTACCAATGGTGAAACACCGAGCAATACGACTGGCACTTCGACGTCGACGGTTTCGTTCATGCTGACAGCATGGAAGTCGACGTGGATGACGCTACGTGATACCGGGTGGCGCTGCACCGAGTGGATGAAGGCCTGCAATGGCTGCTCACCCTCGATGTGCAATGTGACCAGGTTGGTGCGACCGGCCTGCTTGAGCAACGGCGCAAATGAGCGTGAATCCGTCTGGGCAGTGATCGGTGCTAGGTGCTTGCCGTATACGGTGACGGGCAAAACGCCGTCCTTGCGCAACTGGGCAACCTTCTTGCCGACGACCGTGCGCTTGCTCAACGTGATGTCGATTGACATAAAAACTCCTTGTGTCAGTACCTTCGCATGAATGCTACGGGAAAACCCCGGCACAAGCGTGTATTGTAGCACACCCATCACAATAATGCCATGTGTGTCTCAGGCTTTGGGCTCGGCACGGATGGTAGTGTCGGCATGATAACTGACCAACCCGATTGGACCGTCCTTGATGCGACGCACAGCACTGCGTCGGCAGATGTCGATATCGACGGCTGACTCGTGACGATGTGCGCTGTAGTACGCGGCTAGTTGGGCAGCACGCAGCAGGGCTTGGTCACGCATGCCAGACCCAGTGTGTTTGATGACAACATGCGCTCCTGGGATGCCACGGGCGTGCAGCCAGATGTCGTTGGCTGAGCCAATCGTAAACGTGACGAGTTGATTTTGGTGCGCGTTACGACCCACGTAGATGGTGGTGTGCTCGTCGAATACGACGCGCAATGGGGGTACGGGGCGGGCCCGTGATTGTTTGGGCACATCGGCACTGCGCAGCCAGCCAGCTTGCATGGCATCACGTGCCACAGATTCAATGTTTTCATAAGAATCAGCCAACTCAAGGTAGGCCAGGGTTTCGTTGATGCCAGCGAGTTCGTCTTGGGCGGTGGCAATGCGTTCAGGCAGGCCGGCTAGGGCTGATTTGGCTTTGTCGTAGGCCTTGAAGCGTGCCTGTGCTTGCAGTGACGGTTTGACGCGTGCTTCGAGGGTGATGACTTGGCCGTCGACGACGAGTTCCGTCATAGCAGGGGTGATTTCGTGCATGTAGGCATAGATCATTTCACCCTCCCAACGGAGTTGCTCCATGGCATCGGCCTTGCTCATTTCCTGTTGCAGGGCACGGAGCTGGCGTTCGATGCGTTCGCGGAATTCACCGATGCGTGTGCGCAAGTATTCACGGCGCCGGCCATGATCACCGAGCATTTCGTGGGCCGTGTAGTAGGCCACAATGGCATCATTGATGCTGGGCACGACCTCGGCATGTGGTTGGTGGCTGAGCGCATAGGCCGCAAATTGTGTGGGTTGGTGCGTATCGGGGTCAGTCACGAGTACTGGTGTCTGAGGGGATACGAACAGTTGGCGCAACGCCTCGAGGCTGGCGTGTGGGTCGTGCTGCCCACGGGCGACTGCTTCGCGTGCTGCGAGTGGGGACACCCCTCTGAAGGCAGCAACTAGTGCCTTGGCGAGGTCGGGCTGATCGGTCAGCGCTGATTCCAAATCGGCGAAGTGCGCCTGGCGTGGATCAGCCTTGTGGATGGCTGGTGGGGCCTGGTATTGGTGTTGCGGCAGCGCCACACGTCGACTCATTTGTGATGTGACACGTTTGATGCACTCGAGGATGGTGTTTTGTTCGTCGACCAAGAAAATATTACTTCGTTGGTCCATGATTTCGACGATGAGGCGTACGGTTGTAAAGAGGGGTGTCGCACTCGTTTCTTCATCCTCCGTGTTGCGTGGTTCATGATTCTTGGCTATACTAAGCATAATAACGCGTTCTAGATCGGGCTGTTCTACAGCGACGATGCGGCCGCCCTCGACATATTTGCGCAACAACAACAACAGTGGTGAAGCATGGTCGACGCCACGAGGAATGCGTGTGGTATGCAAGGCGACCCGTGCCCATTTGGGATGTGCTGACAACACCAACCAACGCCGTTGGCGTTGATGATAGAGCTCGAGCGCAATGCTGTGTGGAGACGCAAGTACGCTGTCTTGGACGCGAGCGCCCTCGAGTTGAGTTAATTGTTCGCAGATGGCGATAACTGCCAAAGTATCAATTGTCATGGAAGTGTAGTACCTATCACTATGATGTCACACGATGGTGAGCTGAATCCGCTGCTCAATGGTGGTGCCGTGGTACCACTGATGCTGGTTATTTCTGGGCCTTCGGGGGTCGGCAAAGATGCGCTCTTGGCGCGTCTGCGTGAGCTCGACCAGCCGTTTCACTTTGTGGTGACGGCCACGAGTCGGCCACCGCGCCCCTCCGAACAGCACGGGGTGGATTACTTCTTCTATGATACACCCGGCTTTGAGGCGTTGATTGCCCAAAATGAGCTGGTTGAATGGGCTGAGGTCTATGGTCATTACAAGGGCATCCCCAAACACAGTATTCGCAGTGGGTTTGCATCTGGACATAATGTAATTTTGCGCATTGATGTGCAGGGAGCTGCCACTTTGCGACGCTTGTTGCCTGGGGCCATCCAGGTGTTTTTGGCACCTGGCAGCCTGACCGAGTTGGCAGATCGCTTGCGTGGTCGTGGTACAGAATCCGATGACCAATTCGAACGTCGCATGCTTCATGCTGAGCGTGAAATGGCGCAAGTGACAGCGTTTGACTATGTGGTCTTCAATCGTTCCGAACGCCTGGATGATGCCGTCGATCAGATACGGGCGATAATCATGGCCGAACAGCAGCGTGTTCGGCCACGTCGGGTGGACGTCTAGAGATTGTGATGTGTGTGTGCCGTGTCGAGGCACGGCCTATTGTGCACGATAAATGCTGTGGTAGATGTCACAGCGATTGCGGAGGAGATTCCCATGCAGCAGAACATGTATGAGCGAATTCAAGCAGATATGAAGACGGCCATGAAGGCTCGTGACGCGGTGCGTGTCGAAGTATTGCGCATGGCCATGAATGCCATCAAAACGGCCTTGTCGAATCAAAAAAAGCAGGCATATGACGCTGCTGGTGGTGATGCCAACCCCACAGCGAGTGAAGCGGCTGTGCAGGCTGTGGTATTATCAGAAGTACAAATGCAGGATGTGATTGTCAAAGAAGTCAAGCGCCGCCAAGAATCCGAGGCCATGTATATCAAGGGTAACCGCCCTGAATTGGCCGAAAAAGAAGCCCTGGAAGCGAGTATCCTCGAATCGTACTTACCCCAGATGATGAGTGCTGACGAACTGCGCCCCCTGATTGCCGAAATTATCCAACGTGTAGGTGCCCAAGGTGCGAGCGATATGAGCAAAGTCATGCCCGCAGTCATGCAAGCGTACAAGGGCAAGGCTGATGGACGTGTCCTCAATCAGGTCGTCCGTGAACTGTTGGGATAATACAGACGAATAGAACCGTATGAAATTGACGCTACCAACAATTCGCAATCCGATTCCCCATCAACAACGACTCATGTGGTTGATGGGGGTGGTCCTTGCCGTGGTGTACTGGGTGGTATTTGCCATTGATCCTGCCTCGGTGACGGGGGTGGTGGTTGGCAGTCCGAGCCCTGTCGATGTGACTGCACCACGCAGTGTGACGTTTGTGAGTGAATCACTGACCAAACAGGCACAGGCGCAGGCTGCAGGCAATCCCAATTTGATTGTGACGTCGGTAGATATATACAAACTGAGCATTCTCAAACTCGAGATGACCACACTGCTCGACCGCATCAACACGATTCGTGGGCAGGAAGGGTCAACGGTGTCGCGTTTGGCTGCCATCGACGCTCTCGATAATCAGCTCGATGTTGATCTCATCCCACCCGATGTTGCGCGTCTGCTCACCAACATGAGCGACAGTGATTGGGATCGGATGCGGCAACAGCTGCCGATTCTGTATGATCGTGCAGTCGGCGAAGTCGATTACAACCTCAACACCGCGACCATCGAACAACTCAATACGGTTGTCATCCCCACATACATTAGTCCGTCGACGAGTAGTGAAGTGCGTAGCCTGATTATGCGCTTCATCCGTCCGTTTTTGCAGGCCAATGTGGTGGTGGATCTCGCACGCACGCAGGCTGCCCAAGATGAAGCACGGGCAGCGGTGGCTCCGGTCACGATTGTGGTGCAACAGGGTGAGAGCATTGTCAGAGTCGGCGATGTGGTAAACGCCATTGATTTCGAAAAACTGCAAGCACTCGGCGTTTTGACCACGCGTTCGAGTTGGGTCGAAGTGCTCGGGCAACTGATATTGGCCGTCTTGTTGGCTTTTATGTGGGGCATCGTGCTGTGGCGTGGTGATCGACACATTGTCAACAACCTGCCTCAGCTACTCACTGTCGTCATGTTGATATTTTTGACGGTGATGGCTGCCCGTCTAGGCTCATTTGTGTCGCCATTGCTCATCCCCATTGCGCCTTTTGTGATGATGGCCATGCTGTTTACGACCTTGTTTGGTATGCGTACTGCCAGCCTGATTACGACGAATGTGAGTCTGGTAATGTTAGTCGTGGCCGGGGGATCATTGCCACACGTAGTCCCTTCGATGGTAGGTGCTTTTGTGGCGATTGCGTCGATGCGCCAAGTGAATCGTTCGTTGGTCTTTGTCAATGCAGGTTTGGCGGCTGTAGTGGCGAGTACGGCCGCAGTGGTGGGCTTGTTGGCGCTCGGTGATGGGCGTTTGCAGTGGGAAGTAATCTGGCCGTTTTTGGCAGTCGTCAGTGCTGGCAGCATCGTGTCTGCATTGTTGGCGTTGGGATTGTACAATGTGGTCGGGCGCCTGGCAGGTGTGGTGACGCAATTTCATTTGCTCGAATGGGCACACCCCAAGCAGCCGCTGTTGCGCCGTTTGATGCGAGAAGCCCCTGGCACGTATTATCACAGCATTTCAGTCGGGAATTTGGCCGAAAATGCGGCTGAGGCCATTGGTGCTGATGGGTTGTTGCTGCGAGTAGCATCGTACTACCACGATATTGGCAAACTCAAACGTCCTTACTTTTTCACCGATAATCAATCCGATGGTGTGAACTTGCACGACACGGTTACGCCGACCGAGAGTGCCTCGATTATCATCGATCATGTGCGTGATGGGATTACTATGGCTCAAAATGCCGGCTTGCCGACGATTTTGGTCGATTTTATCCGTACACACCACGGCACATCAGTGGTACGATATTTCTACAACAAAGCCAGTGATCTCAACCCCAATACGAACATCGCCGATTTCACCTACCCGGGTCCGATTCCATTTACGCGTGAGCAGGTCATTATGATGCTTGCGGACAGCGTCGAGGCCACGGTGCGTTCCAAAGTGCAGAGCGGTGCGGTGGCCAGTCACGGGCACCAGGGTGGTATGACCATCGATGATCTGGTTGGTGCGATTATCCAAGAACGAATCGACACGCTCCAGATGATTCATGCGCCGATTACGTTCGAAGATCTGACGCGCATCCGCAAGGCATTTGTAACGACGTTGATGGGTATCTACCATACGCGGGTCGACTACACCCCCAAGAAATCCTCTCGCAGTGAACCGATTGTCGAGCCACAAGGACATATTTAGATGCATGCTGTAGATGTGCAGGTAGCGGACGTACTAGCTGATCTTTCGCTTGATGTGGCATTAATCGAACGTGCCGCCATGGCAACGTTGGCGCATGTGGCAGTGAGTGATCCCTGTGAACTCACGGTCTATGTGACTACGAGTGCTGAGGTGCACGAACTCAATCGCACTTACCGCAATATTGATGCGCCCACCGATGTGTTGTCGTTTGCTGATGATGCACCGGCAGGGTTTGTGACTGCCCCCGATCAGCCACGTTACCTCGGCGATATCGCCATATCGTGGCAACATGTCGTCGATCAAGCTACCGAGTATGGCCATAGCCAGACGCGTGAATTGGCGTTTCTCACGGTGCACGGTGTGTTGCATCTGTTGGGGTACGACCACGAGCTGGGCGCAGAGGCCGACGCAGAAATGCGCGCTTTGCAGGATGCGGTCATGACCGTTTTGCAGATTTCGCGTGATTGATATGCCAGATCTACGCAAATGGCGAGCCCGTTCTGTTGCGCAGTCATTTGTGCATGCTGGGCATGGCATCTGGTTAGTCCTACGCCATGAGCGCAACTTCCAGATTCATAGTGTGGCAGTGGTCGTGGTGGTGGCGCTTGCATGGTGGCTACAGTGTACGCCTGTCGAATGGGCGATTTTGCTCTTGACGATGGGCTTTGTGATGGTGACCGAACTCGTGAATACGGCACTCGAATACGTGATTGACCTCCTTCACCCCGAATATCACCCCATGGCTGGTGCTGTCAAAGACATTGCCGCTGGAGCCGTATTATGGGCGGCGTTGGTGGCGGTGGGGGTCGCATTCTGGATTCTTGGTGTGCCGCTCTGGGCATGGATACAACAACAATGAAGATACTTGCTTTGACTCCCTATGCGCCATGGCCACCGTATGGTGGTGGCACGATGCGCATGTACCAATTGATTCGTGGTTTGAGTGCGGTGCATCAGGTCACTTGTTTGACGTTCGTGGAAGCGCAAGTCAATCAGACGGCCATGAATGACGCCATGCAACCGACGCGCATGCTGCAGGTGATTAGTAAGCCGACCCGCTCGTTGTGGCGCCGGGCATGGCAGACCCTGACGCACCCTTGGCCGGATATGGCTCTGCGCAATTGGGATGATGATTATGTGCGTGTGTTGGACGGATTGCTCCAGCGCGAAACATTCGACGTGGTCATCGCCTTCAGCATTGAAATGGCACCGTATATGGCCATCGTGCGCCGCCATGGTATTCCGACGTGTTTTGATCAATTCAATGCCGAATACCTCATCCAAAAACGGGCTTTTTTGACGGATATTGCCCATGTAACCCGTTGGCATGGAGCATTCTACTCGTTGCTGCAATGGCGCAAACTGCAACGCTTCGAACGGCAAGTCATCCAACAATGTGATGTGCTGACGGTAGTGTCTCCTGGTGATGCTCAGTCGTTGCAGGCCTTGGCACCACAGGTGCGCCCAGTGGTCGTGCCCAATGGTGTTGATACGCGCTACTTTGATCGCCGTGGTATTGAGGCGCATCCGTTCCAACGCCCGACGCTGGTGTTTAGTGGTACACTCGATTACCGTGCCAATGTCGATGCTTTGCGGTGGTTTGTCGATGAAGTATTGCCGTTGGTGCGCAAAGACATCCCCGATGTGGTGCTGATTGCCGTAGGGCGGCGCCCACATGCGGCACTCATCCAGATGCAAGCCCGTGGCGAATTGTCACTGACGGGTGAAGTCGATGATACTCGTCCATATATGGCCGGTGCCCATGCCTATGTGGTGCCAATGCGCATTGGGGGCGGGGTGCGCCTCAAAGTGCTCGAAGCCTTGGCCTTGGGTGTCCCCATGGTCAGCACGTCACTGGGGGTCGACGGCATCGAGGGCTTTGATCCACAGTACTGCCGCATCGCTGATGATGCACAGAGCATGGCGACAGCAATTGTGGAAGTGCTTGATGAGCCACCCGATACCCGTCAAGCACGCGATTTTGTGCGTCAAACCTACGATTGGCAGGTGATTGTGCCGATGATTATGAAGGAATTGCAAAGATTTGCGAATGCAACGCGCTGAAATGAGTCATGTTTAACAGAACTGTCATCATTAATTCGGCGATAGTATGCTGAATTATACATGAACGTGCTATGGTGAAGGGGTAGGAGTGATGCTATTGATACGAATCATCCTTACCGGGTTCTCTACGGGTTGTATCAAATAGAGGTCAGCACAATGAATGACGCACGCTTGCAGATGTTAGAACGTCTTGCAGAAGATGAAGCACTCATTGGGGATCTCGGCGGTGAAGCTGCCGAGCAATTGCGAGCTTGGGCCATCCAAACTGCCGAAGCAGAAGCTCGCCGTACGGATATCGATGATGCCACAGTGGCTGTCCGCATCCGTGCCATTCGTACTGCAACGCGGGTTGCAGCCTCCAATGATGGTGATATCGAGGTAGCCCAAAACCACCTCGCCACGATTTTGGCGACCCCGAGTGCGACATTGGCGATTCGGACCACCCCACTCGCCAACGAAGTCCTCAAACCAACTCCACTACCATGGTGGGCACGTCTGAACCCTTTTCGTAAACAGGGATAACACATGAATATCAAACGTCTTAACTGGCGCTATATTGTCGGCCTGGTGCTGGTGTTGATTCTGTCGTTTGTACTCGAAGAATTAGGCATCACGACCACCGATACCACCACTGACACACCAGCACCAGCCCCCAGCAATAGTCAGTCTGCGCCTAGTGCCAGTGCTAGCCAATCTGCGGCAGTGTATATGACGACACCCTATCTGCAGTACCCCGATGTGAAAGCTGACCGCACGCCGCCACCGATATATCAAGCACTCCTTGCTGATATTGCGGCCGCTCAAGAGCGCGTGGATGTGGCAGTGTTTGATATCGACTTACCCGAACTGCGTGATGCACTGGTACAGGCGGCTCAACGGGGAGTTACCGTGCGCTTGGTATTTGATGACGAAAACCTCGAGGATGCCCGTGTGGCCGAGCTCGTTGGTGATCTCGACGATGCCGGTATTGTGACGCGTGGCGACGAGCGTAGTCCGTTCATGCACAGCAAATTCGTCGTCGTCGATGGTCAGATTGTCTGGACAGGGTCGTGGAATCTCACCACCAACTGCACCTATCGCAACAACAACAATATGCTGCGCATCGTCAATCCCACCATGGCAGCGGTATATCATACCGAGGTCGAGCAGCTGATGGCCGGCAATTTTGGCAAGAGCAAAGAAAGCAACGCGCCACATCCGACCATTCCCATCGATGATGGCTCACTGACGTTTTATTTCTCACCGGTCGATGGTATCAATCAACACGTGGTAGACACCATTAATCAGGCCAAGCAGAGCATTTCGTTCATGGCGTTTTCATTCACAGACGATGCCATTGGTCAAGCCCTCATCGACGCTCAAGCGCGTGGTGTGACGGTGTCGGGTGTGGTCGAACGTCAGAGCGCCAACGGCACTGGCTCAGAATACCCAGTGTTGGTTGATGCGGGTATTGATGTGTTGACTGACGGCAACTGCTATATCATGCACCACAAGACCATTGTGGTCGATGAGCGCATCGTGGTGACTGGCTCGTACAACTTCACCAAGAGTGCCGAACAAAGTAACGACGAAAATCTGCTCATCATCGACAGCCCAGCATTTGCGCGTGAGTACCTGGCAGAATACGCGCGGGTTCGCCAACAAGCCGAACAGCCCACGCAATGTGGATCATAGACTTGTATTGACGACTTAATCGATTGTTGATACTTCCTCACCACACGACCATGCACGCCATAGTCGTGTGGTATGCTATGCACAATAGAACATTGCGGATGAGAGGAACAGGTTCATGTCGGTGTCGACACGGATATTCGTGAGTGCAACAGTGCTACTAGCACTCATATCGTGGTGGGTTGGGGAGTGGTCGGCTTTTGTGATGGGGGCATTTCAGGGAGTTACTGAATTCTTGCCGATTTCATCATCGGCACACCTGATCGTCATTCCCTGGCTGTTTGACTGGCAAGACCCGTTGTTGCATTCGCTGGTGTTTGACGTGGGTTTGCATCTCGGCACATTGGTGGCCATTGTCATCTACTTTTGGCGTGATTGGCTGGGATTGCTCGGCGGTATCCCCCATCTATTGCGTCCGCAGACCTCGTTGCCGGCGCGACAGTTGTGGGCGGTGATGATTGGCACGGTGCCAGCAGCCATTCTCGGGATTTTGTTTCAAGACGAAATCGAAGCCTACTTGCGTTCGCCCGTGCAAATCGCCATTGTGTTGGCCGTTATGGGCTTGGTGATTGCGTATGCTGACCGTATCGGCTCTGATCAACGCGATTTGCGCGATATGTCGTGGCGCGAGGCGATTTGGATTGGTCTAGCACAGGCCTGTGCCTTGGTGCCAGGCGTGTCGCGTTCGGGGGCCACCATGAGTGCTGCGCGTGTGCTGGGCTTTGATCGCACTAGTGCAGCTCGGTTTTCGTTTTTATTGAGCACCCCGATTACATTGGCTGCGGTCATGTTTTCGCTCAATGACCTGTTGGCCATCCAAGGCGATCAAGTGCTGACCTTGCTGGTGGGCGTGGTCACCTCGGCTGTGGTGGGGTGGTTGGTGATTGATTTGCTGCTCGCTTGGATTCGGCGCATTGGTCTGGGATGGTTTGCCTATTATCGCTGGGTCATCGCGATTGTCATTCTCGTGACGTGGTGGATGCGCACGAGTTAGTCCAGTATCGGTGTATGGCGGTGTGCCGTATTGCACTGATACCGGTAATCGAGTTTGAACATGAGTCATTTCCTTTCGCAACATGCGCTACGGCAACGATTGGCTGCCATTGGTCTGCAAGGTGCCCAACTTGATGCGGCGGTAGCGGCAGCCCTCGATGTGATGGACCCCGATGATCAACGTGTGGTCATCACCGGTTTGGGTGTGGCCGCTCCTTTGGGAGTCGGCGTCGAGACGTTTTGGGCCAACATGCTGGCTGGCAAAAGCGGAGTGCGCCCGGTGTCGTTGTACGACATTGGCGATGCACCGGTGCATATTGCCGCCGAAGTGCCTGATTTCGACCCACGTAACTTCATGGATCTCAAAGAAGCCCGGCGCATTTCACGGGCCAGTCAGCTGGCAGTGGCGGCGGCTCGTGAAGCCGTCGCAGATGCCAAGTTGACCATCGACGACAGCAACAATCACCGTATTGGGGCCATGATTGCCGATGGATCATCGTCGGCATTTGACACCGAACAGGCCGTCGAGACCATCGTAACGCGTGGTTCACATAAAGTGAGTCCGTTTTATATTACGTTGTCGTTGCCCAATATGCCGTCGTGTCAGGTTTCGATTCAGCTCGGCCTGCGTGGTTACAACACCACCATTGCGACAGCATGTGCTGCTAGTACGCAGGCCATCGGCGAAGCAGTGTATGTGCTCCTCAGAGGCGACGCCGACGTGATTTTGGCCGGTGGTAGCGAAGCTCCCATTGCCCGCTTGTCGCTGGCCAGCTTTGGAGCGGCCCGCGCCTTGTCGACCCGCAACGACGACCCTGAACGTGCCTCGCGTCCGTTTGACGCCGATCGTGACGGCTTTGTGCTCGGCGAGGGGGCCGGTGTGATGGTGATGGAACGCCTGAGCCATGCCAAACGCCGTGGCGCGCGCATCATTGCCGAAGTGCTCGGGTACGGCGCCAGTAGCGACGCCTATCATGTGACCGCCCCGCACCCCGAGGGTGATGGGGCAGCCCGTGCCATGCAAATTGCCCTGCAGAAATCCAACTTGGCTTTGACCGATGTCGATCATATCAACGCCCACGCTACCAGCACTCCGCTCGGTGATGTGGTCGAAACACTCGCCATCAAACGCGTGTTCGGCGATCATGCCTACCGTATCCCCATTACTGCCCCTAAGTCGATGATTGGGCATCTGACGGCTGCCGCTGGTGCCGTCGAAACGCTGGCCATGATATTGACGCTCCGCGACCAAATCATCCCACCGACCATTAATTTGGACAACGTGGATCCACAATGCGACCTGGACTATGTGGCCAATGTGGCCCGCCCGGCGACAATCAACGTGGCGCTCAATAACTCGTTTGGATTTGGTGGTATCAACTCGGTAGTGGCGATACGGCGCTGGACGGAGTCGTAACCCATGCAGCATCAGGCAGACAACTGGGGAGTGGTCGGGCATCAGTGGGTGATGGACATGCTCAGCCACGCGTTGGTCAACCAGCGCGTGGCACATGCCTATTTGCTGAGCGGTCCGCGCCATGTGGGCAAAGGGGTGGTAGCCATGCGTTTGGCTCAAGCCCTCAACTGCGAAACGCAGACCGCTCAGCCCTGTGGCACCTGCCGTAGTTGTCGACGGATTGCCAAAGGCAATCACCCCGATGTGCGCGTGGCCAGCATGCAGACCCAAGGGGCCAGCCTCAAAGAAGACGAAGCCGCCCGCCAGCGTGATTTGCGCATCGATACCGTGCGTGAGTGGCTCAGCGATATTACGCTGCGGCCCTACGAGGGTAAGCGCCGTGTGTTTGTGCTCGACGATGTCGAACGACTCACCGAAGGGGCCGCCAACGCCATGCTGAAAGCCCTCGAAGAGCCACCCCCATATGCGACATTTATCCTGGTGGCGCATACCGCCGGCGATATCATGGCCACCATTGTGTCACGCTGCCAACAGCTGAAGTTTCGCCCGGTGTCCAAACCCGAAATCGCAGCCTGGCTGATGGCCCGTGATGTGCCTGCCGATCACGCGCATATGTGCGCTGCCTGGAGCGATGGTCTGCCTGGTATGGCCGATTACTATGCGACCAATTCCGAAGCCGTAGAACTGCTCAATCAGCGCCTCGACGAATTCATCGAACTACCGAGCAAATCCCTGCCCGAAGGCTTTAAGTGGGCCGAAGAATGGGCCAAAACCTTCCGTGGTGGCGGTCAAGCCGATGTCTATGCCGGATTGCTGTTGTGGCAACGCATCTGGCGTGATGTGCTGTGGCTGACGACGAATGCGGCCCCCGATGCTATTACGTGGGTGAATCGGAGCGCCGAACTGCAACGCATGGCGCGTGGTGTCTCGACCCAAGAATGTGCTGGTTTCCTCAAAGAATTGGCCCAAGCGGTACGTCAACTTCGTGAAAATGCGAATCCACAATTGGTTTTTGAACATCTGTTTTTGACGCTTCCCAATCGCAAATAAATGGCGTGTTGGCATGGTTTTTTGCAAGAGTATGCTATAATAGCGCCAATCTTCTCCCGCTTTTTTTGCATAGAACATGAAAGAAGTTGCCTGTGACCAGTACTGATGCTGTCGTATTACAACAGGTCACCAAGCGTTTCGGATC
>VFQT010003884.1_pt1 | contig 13096 bp, 10 predicted proteins | sample 3512381 | NCBI WGS metagenome assembly VFQT01 (sample SAMN10412376, study PRJNA504923) | tailings metagenome | isolation source: Relicate 2 Philex TSF3 active mining site | place: Philippines: Tuba, Benguet | collected 2017-08-29 | reverse complement strand
CTGTGCTGCGAGCCTGGTGTAGCGGCGTATATTCCGGTAGCGCATCGCTACCCGGGTGTGCCCGCGCAACTATCGCGTGATCATGTGCTCGCCAAGCTCAAGCCTTGGCTGGAAGACGCGAGCAAGCCGAAGCTGGGGCAGCATCTGAAGTACGACTGCCATGTGCTGCAGAACTACGGTATTCATGTGCAGGGTATTGCGCATGACACCTTACTCGAGTCGTATGTCGTGGAGTCGCACCGCAGCCATGATATGGATAGCCTTGCGCTGCGTTGGTTGAACCGTAAAACCATTAGCTATGTCGAGCTGTGCGGCAAAGCCGCCTCCGAGATTGGTTTTGATGAGGTAGATATCGAGCGCGCAGCGGAATACGCAGCGGAAGATGCAGATATCACGCTGCAGCTGCATCAAGCGCTCTGGCCAAACATCGACAAAGTTGATGGCTTGCGTTTCATTTACCAAACCATTGAGTTGCCAACGGCGCGTGTGCTGCAGCGTATCGAGCGTAATGGTGTGTTCATTGATGTACAACGTCTGCAAGCGCAATCGCATGAGTTGGGTATCAAGTTACTGCAAATCGAGCAGCAGTCGTATGAATTGGCGGGTCAGCCCTTCAATCTGAATTCACCCAAGCAAATCGGTGAGATTTTTTTCGAGAAGCTGAAACATCCGGTAGTCAAAAAAACGGCCAGTGGTGCGCCATCCACCGATGAAGAAGTGCTGCAAAAACTGGCCGAAGATTATCCGCTACCAAAATTATTGCTGGAGTATCGCGGTCTATCGAAATGGAAATCCACTGATACCGATAAGCTACCGAAAATGGTGAACCCGAGCACGGGTCGCGTTCATACCAACTACGGGCAGGCAATTGCCATTACCGGTCGGCTGTCGTCGAACGATCCGAATCTACAGAATATTCCGGTACGTACTGCAGAGGGCCGAAGAATTCGTGAGGCTTTCGTTGCCTCGCCCGGTAACGTGATCGTCTCTGCCGATTATTCGCAGATTGAGCTGCGCATCATGGCGCATCTCTCCGAAGATCCTGCCATGCTGCGTGCGTTTGCGTCCGGTGAAGATATTCACCGCGCTACTGCGGCGGAGATTTTTGGGATTACGGTCGATGAAGTGCAGGCCGAGCAGCGTCGTGCCGCCAAGGTCATTAACTTTGGCCTGATCTACGGCATGAGTGCATTTGGCTTGGCAGGTAACTTGGGTATCGAGCGATCTGCTGCGCAGATGTACATGGACAAATACTTCAACCGGTTTGCAGGCGTGAAGCGGTTCATGGATGATCTGCGACAGCAAGCCAAGTCGCACGGCTTTGTGGAAACCGTATTTGGTCGCCGGCTCTGGCTACCGGAGATCAATTCACCCAACGGGCCGCGCCGACAGGCCGCAGAACGCGCCGCAATCAACGCCCCGATGCAGGGAACCGCCGCCGACCTGATCAAGCTAGCCATGATTGCGGTGCAGGATTGGCTCGATCGAGAGCAGCTGAAATCACTGATGGTGATGCAAGTACATGATGAACTGGTGCTCGATGTGCCAATGAACGAGCTGGAGCAGGTCAAGCAAACCCTGCCGCAGTTGATGGCCGGGGTGGCGCAGTTGAAGGTGCCGTTGGTGGCGGATGTGGGATACGGCCCCAACTGGGAGCAAGCCCACTGATCGCCTGAGAAATTTGATCACTTGCAGCGTTGCACCTCCTCGCCCTACCGCCAGCATTGTCTGCGATACTGCCGCCTTGCCATCGGCCTGACGAGACAGGCTCTACACGCCTGGCGAAATAGATCGCTGGCGGCGTCCGCCCACGTAAAATAGCGGGTTTCTACAAACGGTACGGCGTATTTCACCGTAACGGCAACCGAGGAAATTCAAATCGATCCCACGCTGTTCTCAATTCTGCTGGCGACTACGCTTGCCGGGCTGATCAGTATTTCTGCTGCTGCCTTCTTGTCTTATGGCTTGCTGTCGAAGATGGTGGACCGCATGGTCAGTCTGTCGGTCGGCTTGCTGCTGGCTACTTCGCTGCTGCACGCTTTACCGGAAGCATTCGAGTCGAACGCGAGCCCGCAGTCGCTGTTCGCTACCTTGTTGGCGGGACTGTTGGGGTTTTTCTTGCTGGAGAAGTTGGCGATTCTGCGCCACTCGCATCACTACGAGGGTGATGGCCATGATCATGCGCACGGACATGATGCCGATGAGGCAGGTAAAGCCGGTTGGATGATTTTAGTCGGCGATAGTCTGCATAACTTCACCGACGGTATTTTGATTGCTGCCGCTTTCCTGGCGGACCCTAAATTAGGGCTGATTACGGCGCTGGCAATTACCGCGCATGAAATTCCCCAAGAGATTGGCGACTTCATCGTGCTGCTGAATGCCGGCTTCACCAAGCAGCGCGCGTATTTTTATAACTTGATTAGTAGTCTGATGGCAGTGATTGGCGGCGTAGTGGGCTACTACACGCTCGGCAACGGAATCGACTTGATTCCGTATGTACTGGTGCTGGCTTCCTCAGGTTTTATCTACATCGCCGTGAGTGACTTGATGCCGCAAATGCAGCGCCGTGCCACGTGGCGCGACACGGTACCGCAGGTGATACTCATCGCACTCGGTGTGGGGATGGTGCTGCTGTTCACGCATTACTTACCGATCGGTTGAGGCACGGTCGATTAAGTCGTCATGCCGGCGGAGGCCGGCATCCAGGATTTCAGCAGCGCTCGTCTCAGCAATGACTATCCAAGTACGTGAGTCTCGTGGTCGAGAAGCCCGTGCTGATTACTCCCCAACAGCAACTGGCCGCGACGGGTCTGCGCTCCACTCGCTCCAAGAGCCTGGATACAGTAAAGCGCCGGGCAGGCCGGCAATCTCCATCGCTAACAAGTTGTGGCACGCTGAAATACCTGAGCCGCATTGCATGATGGTGTGCTCCGGGCTTTTGATGAGTGCGGTGTAATCAGCACGCAGGGCATCAGGGCTTTTGAACCTGCCATCCGCTTGAAGATTATCTTTGAACCAGCGGTTTTTTGCGCCGGGTATGCGGCCGGCGACTGGGTCGATGGTTTCATTCTCTCCGCGAAAGCGATCAGACGCGCGCGCATCAAGCACCACTCTGGCTCGTGCTGATAAGTTGGCCAGTACATCGTCTGCACTGACCGTTCCCACTAACGAGGGCTGCAGCGTGATCGAGCCGTGGGGTCGATTAATCACCTCTTGCGTCAACTCCCCACCTGCGCCTTGCCACGCCTGTAAACCACCATCCAGTACCGCGACACTTTTATGTCCGACCCAGCGCAGCATCCACCATACGCGCGCTGCGAACATGCCGCCATGGGCGTCATAGGCAATGACTTGTGAGTTCGGATAAACGCCCCAGCTGCGCAGTGTTTCAATAAAGTTCGCGGTTGACGGCAGAGGATGACGCCCACGAAATTCGCCGTTGGGCCCAGCCGATTTATCTGACAAGTCGCGGTCAGCATCTGCATGCTGCGCGCCGGGTATATGGCCCGCAGCAAAAGCAACCGCACCGGCATGTGGGTCGGTTAATTCGGAACGACAATCCAGCACAACAAACACCGGGTTATCGAGGTGTTGCTTCAACTCCGCCGCGGTGATCAGCGTGGTGAAAGACATCAGCAGGTCTCCTATTCGATTTATTATTGAGATGAAGTGCTGCTACTGCTTGCGGTACCGCTCATCCTCGAAGCGCCAGACTGCGTTTTGGCGCCAGATTGGCTGGTAGCGCTATTGCTGCGCGCATTATAAAAGGTGGCGGCAACGCCGCTCACCAGAATAATCAGGATGCCGAGCCAGCCGCCGATGTCGAGTACGTCGTTCCAGAGCAAGATGCCCCACATGCTCGAGAACACAATTCCGGTGTACTGAAGATTGGCGGTGACGAGCATCGCCCCCAGCCGGTAGGCGCGTGTCATCGCCACTTGTGCAATGGTGGCGGTGATACCAATCGCGAACAGCAGCAGAAAATCGTGCGCAGATAAATCAGCAAACAAATGCAAACTGCCGGTCTGCCACCAGTTATCAATCAGGCCGCTGACCAGTCCACCCAGCACGCCGCTTGCTGAAAAATAAAACACCACGCGATATTCCGGCTCACCCATTTGGCCAAGGCGCTTGACCTGAATATAGGCGAGGGCAGAGATGAAGCCGGAGATCAGTGCAGTCAAACCACCGACCCATTGCTCAGCGTGGATAGTGGGCTTGAGAAGCAAGGCCACACCGATGAAGCTGGTGACGATGGCCGCTGCCAGGCCCCACTCGAAGCGTCGCGTCTTGTTCCACCAACCGAGCGTGAACACAATGGCGGCAATCCAGATCGGCGCCATGTAGTTGAGCGTCATGGCCGTGGCCAGTGGCAGACGCGCGATGGCGAAAAACCATAACCATAATGCCGAAACACCGACGAAGCCGCGCCATGCGTGCTGCCAGGGGAAGTGTGTAGCGAGCGGAAGCCCTCGCACGCGCGTTAACAGCAACAATATACTGACGCCGACGACGCCACGGGCGATCACAATCTCGGAGGTGGAGGCGTGTTCAGAGGCCAGCTTGACGCAGACCCCCATGATGGAGAATACGAACGCCGCAACCAGCATCCACAGCGACTGCATCTAGCGCCTCCAGCGGCGCACAATCACAGCGCGATATTGCTGCGGTACCACTCGTGGAAATGCTGCATGCCGTCTTCCATCGGCGATTGATAAGGGCCGACTTCATTCACGCCGCGATCGAGCAAGATCTTGCGGCCCGCGTCCATGCGCAGCGCGATCTCATCATCTTCGGCGCAGGTTTCCATATAGGCGGCGCGTTCTGCGTCGATGAAACTGCGCTCGAACAAGACGATTTCTTCCGGGTAGTAGAACTCAACCACATTGGTGGTTTTTTGCGGACCATTCGGCCAGACAGTAGATACCACCAACACATTCGGGTACCACTCCACCATGATGTTGGGGTAGATAGTCAGCCAGATCGCGCCGTACTTGGGAGCCTCGCCGCCGTTGTAGCGCAGTACCTCGTCATGCCATTTTTGGTAGGTGGCAGAGCCGGATTTTTTCAGTGCCGCATTCACACCTACGGTCTGCACGCTATAGCCATCGCCCATTTCCCAGCGCAGCTCATTGCAGCTGACAAATTGGCCAAGGCCGGGGTGGAAGGGTTCAACGTGGTAATCCTCGAGATACACCTCGATAAAGGTTTTCCAGTTGTAGTCGCACTGATGGATCTCGACATGGTCGAGCATGTAGCCATCGAAATTCAGCTCGCGAGCTGTCACCATTGAATGCAGCTTGCTCGGAACATCAAAACCGTTTTGATCAAACAGTAATCCATTCCACTGCTGCAGACCGAAGCGGTTGAGATTCATGCAGGGGGTATCAGCGAAATGCGGCGCGCCAATCAGCTCACCCTTGAGATCATAGGTCCAGCGGTGCAGCGGGCAAATAATGTTGGTGGCGTTGCCGCGTCCGCTCAGCATTTTGGCTTGGCGGTGGCGGCATACATTAGAGATAAGCTCCAAGCCTTGGGCGTTACGCACCAGCACCCGACCATCGTTTTCCCATGGCAGGGTGGCGTAGTCGCCTTCATTGGGCACCATCAGCGTGTGGCCTGCGTAACGCGGGCCTTGCTTGAATAACTTCGCGGTTTCTTGCGCGAGCAAGTCCTGATCAAAGTAGACGTTTACCGGCAGTTGCGCGTTCGAGCGCATGAGTTTTTCGAGACCAGCCAGATCGGACATCCTCAACCCCAAATTAATTTGCACCAACCGAAGAGAGAAAGCACCCGAATCCGATGCTTTTCATAATGAAAAGCCGGCGGTTTTCGGGCGAGCCGCGGATTATACCCCTCCCCATCACTTGGGTCAGAGCGTCTGAGCGGAGAGATTTTCAGAGCACAGCTGCGATCTTCACGAATTATCGAAAGGATAATTTTATGAAAGACTGCAGCCTGATTACTCGGCCGATTTCGTCGGTACGGCAACTTCATCGACTAGAATGATGAGCCATTCTGCAAATGAACTATGATGCCAAAAAAGAATCTTTCCGATCAGCCTGCGGCCTCGTTTGAGCTGGCTATGGCAGAGCTGGAGCAACTGGTCGAGAAGATGGAATCTGGCGCGTTGCCGCTGGAAGCCTCGCTCGATGCCTACAAACGTGGTGCCGAGCTGGTGAAATACTGCGCCGCCCAGCTCGAGCGTGTTGAGCAGCAAGTTAAATTGCTGGACGGCGAGATGCTGACGCCGTTTGAGAGCGAATCAGCAGACAGCGAGGACGACGAGGAATGAGCACGCCGTTTGCCGCCTGGGCCGAGCAAGTGCAGGCGGATATGGAAGTCGTTCTTGATCGCCATCTGCCGCCCGCGTCGGCGTTACCGACCAAGTTGCATCAGGCGATGCGATACGCAGTTCTGGGTGGCGGTAAGCGTGTCAGGCCGCTGCTGGTTTTCGCGGCAGGTGCGTTGTTTGATGCGCCGCGCGACGCACTCGAGCGCTCCGCCGCTGCAGTCGAAATGATTCATGCGTATTCGCTGGTTCACGACGACATGCCCTGCATGGATGACGATGACCTGCGGCGCGGCAAACCCACCGTGCATCGTCAGTTTGATGAAGCGACTGCATTGCTGGTGGGTGATGCGCTGCAATCGCAAGCGTTCCTGGTGTTATCGCAAGGCGCGTTGGCTCCGGATCGCAAAGTGGCGATGCTGTCGCAGCTGGCGCACGCCGCAGGATCTTTGGGTATGTGTGGCGGACAGGCAGTTGACTTGGACGCAGTGGGTGTTGCGCTCGCACTTCCTGAGCTGGAGCAGATGCACCGGCTGAAGACTGGCGCTCTGCTGCGAGTATCGGTGTTGTTGGGTGCATATGCGGGCAAGGCACTGCAAGCAGACGAGCAAGCGGCATTAGATTCCTATGCCGACGCCATCGGTCTCGCGTTTCAAGTGGTCGACGATATCCTCGATGCCACTGCCGACTCGGCGACGCTGGGCAAGACCGCCGGCAAGGATGCGGCGCACAACAAGCCGACCTACGTATCCATCCTTGGCCTGCAGCCCTCGCTTGCTCTTGCGGAGAAGTTGCGGCAGGATGCTCACCATGCTCTGCAGCCGTTCGGGGAGGCAGCGATCAGGCTTCGGGAACTGGCCGATCTGATCGTGCAGAGGAAGGCATAACCATGGAACTATTACAAAACATTAATGATCCGGCCGAGCTTCGCGCGCTGTCGCGTGCCGATCTGCACAAGCTGGCCAATGAGCTTCGCACCTACCTGCTCGAATCTGTTTCAAAGACAGGTGGGCACTTGTCCTCGAATCTCGGCACGGTCGAGCTGACGATTGCCCTGCATTACGTATTCAACACGCCCCATGACCGGATTGTCTGGGATGTCGGTCATCAGACCTACCCGCACAAAATTCTTACCGGTCGTCGTGACCGCATGCCGAGCTTGCGACAATTCGGTGGCTTGTCCGGTTTTCCTCGGCGCGATGAGAGCCCCTACGACACCTTTGGCACGGCGCATTCATCCACATCAATTTCAGCCGCACTCGGCATGGCGCTCGCTGCCCGCACCAAGGGTGAAGCGCGGCACTCAGTGGCGGTGATTGGCGATGGCGCCATGTCAGCCGGCATGGCATTCGAAGCGATGAATAATGCCGGCGTCTATGAAGACATCAAGATGCTGGTGGTGTTAAACGATAACGATATGTCGATATCGCCACCGGTGGGTGCGCTCAATCGTTATCTGGCGCGTCTGATGTCCGGCAAGTTTTACGCCGCAGCGAAAAATGTCGGCAAATCAGTACTGCCACCTTCGATGCGCGAGTTTGCCAAGCGCTTCGAAGAGCACGCCAAGGGGATGCTGACGCCCGCCACCATGTTTGAAGAATTCGGCTTCAACTACATTGGCCCGATTGATGGTCACGACCTCGAAGCCTTGGTGCCCACTTTGCAAAATCTCAAGAATCTCGATGGCCCACAGTTCCTGCACGTGGTGACGAAAAAGGGGCAGGGCTACAAGTTGGCTGAGGCAGATCCTGTTCTGTATCACGGCCCGGGTAAATTCAATCCGGCTGAGGGCATCCAACCGTCCACGGCGCCCGCCAAGAAAACCTATACGCAAGTATTTGGTGATTGGCTGTGTGACATGGCCAGCGCTGATGACGAGCTCGTAGCTATCACGCCGGCCATGCGCGAAGGTTCTGGCATGGTGGCCTTCGAGCAGCAATTCCCTGATCGTTATTACGATGTTGGTATCGCCGAGCAGCACGCAGTGACTTTCGCAGCAGGCTTGGCATGTGAAGGATTAAAGCCAGTTCTTGCTATCTACTCGACCTTTTTGCAGCGCGGCTATGATCAGCTGATTCATGATGTAGCGCTTCAAAATCTGGATGTCACCTTTGCGCTCGACCGTGCAGGCTTGGTAGGCGCCGATGGCGCTACCCATGCGGGCAATTACGACATCGCCTACTTGCGCTGCATCCCGAACATGGTAGTGATGACGCCGAGCGATGAAAACGAGTGCCGCAAGATGCTCAGTACTGCGTATCGCTACCCCGGGCCTGCGTCGGTACGTTACCCCCGCGGCGCTGGCCCCGGTGCGGTGATCGAGAGTGATCTGGATACGATCGAGATGGGCAAGGCAAATGTGCGACGTGCGGGTCGTCAGGTAGCGTTGCTGGCGTTCGGCACCATGGTGGCGCCAGCGCTGAAGGCTGCTGAAGAGTTGAATGCCACCGTGGTCGATATGCGCTTTGTCAAACCGCTCGACGCGGCGCTGGTCGCACAACTGGCCGCATCACATGATCTGATCGTGACAATTGAAGAAGGCGCGCTGATGGGGGGTGCCGGCTCTGCTGTGTCAGAGGCACTGTCGGCGGCGGGCTTCGTCAAGCCTTTGCTGCAGTTGGGTTTGCCAGATCAATTCATTGATCACGGTGATGCGCAACAATTACTCGCGCAATGCGGGCTTGATGCCTCCGGTATTGTGGCTTCGGTGCGTGAGCGGCTGGGTAGCAAAGAGCCGCGTTTGGTGGCAAACAGCTAGCAACGCGATAGCTCACGCAGTGGCCAGCGCCGCTGGCAAGCGCTGTCTAACGTTGCCTCAGCTATCGCGGCTACGACCTTTTTCCCACAGCACATCGTTACCGCCCGCATGGCGGTTCAGCACGCGCGATAAAACGAACAGCAGATCGGATAGACGGTTGACATACTGACCGAGCCGCGCATGTATTTCTTCCTCGCGCGCCAGTGCAACAATACTGCGCTCGGCACGTCGGCAGACGGTGCGGCATACGTGCGATTGAGCTGCAGCGCGTGAGCCACCCGGCAAAATGAACTCTTTTAGCGGTGGCAGCGTTGCATTGTATTTTTCCAGCAGCGCGTCAAGACGCGCGACTTGACCATCGGTCATCATCACAAAGCCCGGAATACTCAGCTCGCCACCCAGATCAAACAGGTCATGCTGTATCGTCACTAGCTCGTCATGCAGCGTATCCGGCAATTGCTCGCACAGCAGTAAGCCCAGCTGCGAATTAAGCTCATCCACATCGCCCATGGCTTGAACGCGCAGCGCGTGTTTGTCGGTGCGGCTACCATCGCCGAGGCCAGTAGTGCCATCATCCCCGGTGCGGGTGGCAATTTTTGAGAGGCGGTTGCCCATGTTCTTCAGCCTATGAAAACCACCCGAAGCATACGGTAAAAGCGACCGCCTGGCCGAAACAGTCTCGTGGCCGCCGCCCAAATAACCCTGCTGCTCAGAGTACAATACGGTTGCTTTGGAGAAATCCTATGAACCACCCCGTCCTACCCCCTTTAAAGCGCGAATTGCCCTCCGCTTTGCTGTTAGCGCTGCAATCACGCTTCGGCGATCGAGTCTCTACCAGCCAAGTGATGCGTGAGCATCATGGTCGCGATGAATCATCGTATGACCCGATGCTGCCGGATGCGGTGGTGTTTGCGCATACAATTGGTGATGTCGCGGATGCTGTCGCACTCTGCAACCAGTACCGTTTTCCGGTGATTGCCTACGGCACCGGCACCTCGCTTGAGGGTCATATCCTGGCGGTGCAGGGTGGTTTATCGATTGATTTGTCGCAGATGAATCAGGTGGTCGCAGTCAATGCAGAGGATCTGACGGTGACCGTGCAGCCCGGCGTCACCCGCAAGCAGCTGAACGCCGAGATCAAGGACACGGGTTTGTTCTTTCCGATTGATCCGGGGGCAGATGCTTCCATCGGCGGCATGGCGGCGACGCGCGCCTCGGGTACCAACGCTGTACGTTACGGGACGATGCGTGAGAATGTACTCGCGCTAACCGTGGTCACCGCAGACGGCAAGGTGATTAAAACCGGTACACGTGCGAAAAAATCTTCTGCAGGCTATGACTTGACCCGATTGTTTGTGGGAAGCGAGGGCACGCTTGGCATCATCGTCGAGATCACGCTGAAGCTGTACCCGCAACCCGAGGCGATTTCGGCGGCGGTGTGCTCGTTCCCAACGATCGAGCGCGCAGTCAATACCGTGATTCAGACCATACAAATGGGCGTGCCGGTCGCGCGCGTTGAATTTCTTGACGAGACCAGCGTGCGTGCCCTGAACGCGCACGACAAGTTGAGCTTGCCTGAAAAGCCATTACTGCTATTTGAGTTTCATGGCAGCGAGTACGGCGTCAAGGAACAAGCCGAGCTTGTGCAGCAGATCGCCAATGACCATGGCGCAATCGGTTTCGAATGGGCGACCCGACCCGAAGATCGTTCGCGTCTTTGGCAGGCTCGCCACAATGCTTACTTTGCATTACTGCAGCTGCGGCCCGGTAGTCGGGCAATTTCTACTGATTGCTGTGTGCCGATTTCTCGCCTCGCCGAGTGCTTGTTGGCGACCAAGGAAGATCTTGAGCGAGAGGGTGTGATGCACGGCATCATCGGTCATGTCGGCGATGGTAATTTCCATGTGCAAATGATCATCGACCCAAACGACACTAGCGATATTGCACGTGCCGAAGGCGTTAATGAGCGTATGGTCTCGCGCGCGATTGCCATGCAAGGCACTTGCACCGGTGAGCATGGCATTGGCCTGCACAAGATTGATTTTCTGGTGCAGGAGAGCGGTGAAGAGACCGTCGATGTCATGCGCACGATTAAGCATGCGCTCGACCCGCATAATATTTTCAATCCAGGCAAAGTACTACGCTGGTAGTACATTCGAAAGTGATCTAACGCCCATGGCAACACGTATTCCCCCGGTTCATGCCTTATCCGCTTTTGAGGCGGCTGCTCGCCATGGCTCGTTTGCATTGGCCGCTGAAGAGTTGTGTATTACACCGTCAGCGCTGTCGCATCGTATTCGTCTGCTGGAAGAATTTGTTGGTGAGCGCTTGTTTGTGCGCGATGGCCGTAACGTCGGTTTATCAGAATTTGGTCGTCGTTATCTTGATGTGGTGCGGCAAGCCCTGCGCACGCTGACCGATTTTCCGATGCCGCGCCGCGCCGCCTCGGTGCAGCCACGGCTCAAAATTACGGTACCACCGACCTTTGCGCGTTATTTGTTGGTACCTAATATCGACTCATTCACCACAGCGCATCCTGATATCGCGGTCGAGATATTTCTCTCAGTACCGCTGTATGACTTGGCATTGGCAGAGAGTGATCTTGAAGTGCGCTTCGGTCCCGGGCGCTACCCGAATCTGCAGTGTGAGTTATTGTTCTCTGAGCCGACTTTCGCGGTGGCCAGTCCCAAGTATCTTGCGCAGATCGAGCCCTTGAATGAGCCTGCTGATCTGAAAAATGCAACGCTAGTACGCTCCGCCCTTGAGCCATGGCAACCTTGGTTTGAGGCGGCTGGTCTGGATTGGCCTGAGCCGACTACCGGTATTCGTGTCGATGATCTCGGCTTACTGCAAGAGATGGTGCGTCATGGTCATGGCGTTGGTTTGGCCCGAGAGCATTTCGCGCGCGAGTTACTCGCTTCGGGCGAGATAGTGCGTGTATTCGATGTGCAAACCATGGCACCACCGCATTCCTACTATGCAGTCTATGAAAAACAGATCCTGGAACGGCCCGAGGTTGCGCTGTTTCTTCAGTGGATGAAGGATACCTTCGGCAGTCTCTGATCTTACGTCCCCGTAGCCACATCAGCACGTCCTGCGCGTAGTATCAACGTAACTCTTTTCTCACGGTACCCCGGTGCCGGACATTACTCCCGCTCTTGCGACTCAAGTAGTGCTTGATGCGTGCACCCTGCACGCTCGCTTGAATAGAGGAGAGTTCAATGAGTGTCAACTTCGGAGTGGGCGTCGCTGCAGCCCCTAATCAGCCCAACGTCGATGGCGCGCCACCGCCACAGCAACCGTTAGCGCCGGTCCATCACCCTTCGGTGACCACCGTAGCTGCCGCAGTATCGCCACTGAATGCGCCGCCTGTGGATGACAGTCCATTGGCGAGTTCAAATCCTACGCTAGCGAGCCGGGCATCGTTCCCTGCGGCGATGAATAAACTGAGCGCGGATTGGGCTAGCGTGGAAAAAGCGATTCGCGAAGGTGACCTCCAACGGGTACATCGAATGCTCGATCAAGGTTTACTACCTTGCGTTATTCTCGAGGATGAATCAGGCCAGACTGTCTCTACCTCATTCCCTGACGACCTGTTTGAGCACCTACATGATATTGAACTATTTGATCGTTTGATTGACTTGTTTACCCGGCATGATTTGCAGTTAGAGCTAAATAGCCTAACGATGCAGACAGCAAATAGTAGTTTGCTGAAGCGTTTAGCGCAAAGCAACCTTGAGGGTTGGCGATGCGTGTCGTCTGGGCTGGAGCGGCTGCTATCTAATGCGATTGTCCGACAGGACGCAAAACAACTCGATGGATTATTGAAGCTGAAAAAAGAGCTTTTCTCGACAGCCAAGCTGAAATGGGATCGCCTATGGTTTGATAGCTCGCGCTCTCTCAGCGACACATCTGGTAGTGAAGGTATCGCTATGCTGATCAGCCACACCAAGCTATCGGAATTTTCACATCGCTGTATCGCAGATATGTTTTATCGCGCAGCCGAGGCGGGCGACGATCGCCTGGTGAGATCCCTGGTTGAATGG
>VFQT010003883.1_pt1 | contig 13098 bp, 14 predicted proteins | sample 3512381 | NCBI WGS metagenome assembly VFQT01 (sample SAMN10412376, study PRJNA504923) | tailings metagenome | isolation source: Relicate 2 Philex TSF3 active mining site | place: Philippines: Tuba, Benguet | collected 2017-08-29 | reverse complement strand
AAAGTGGTAATATCTTAGTCCATGGGCTTTTAACTTGTAAAAAGTGTTCAGGTGTATGGAATAGAGATGTAAATAGTGCTACAAATATATATAGAATTGCTAAAAATGCAATTAATGGATTAGAACGACCAAAATATTTATGTAGAGAAAAGAAGGATGAAAATATTAAAGTAGATAAACCTAAAAAAGAAAAAATAAAAAAAGTCGTTCAAAAAAAAGCCAAAAAATCAGTTAAGGTTGTCGCCTTAACAAACTCATAATTTATACACTCTGCAACGAGCAAACCTTGAATATTTTTTGTTGAGTAAAATCGGCATTTTAAATCTTCAAGGGTGTAAAGGTGAACCATTTGGATTATTCATAATTCCTCTTATGAATGCGTTTCTTTGATTTGATAATGTTCTTAAAGTAATCGGGTTTTTAGTAGAAGCATTATTATTATTCAGTTTTGGAATTGAATATTTATTTGAAAAATTTTGTAATAATTTTTGTAATAACTCAATATTACTTGAATTTGGATTCTCTTTTTTTAATTCTTCCAATGTTGCTTTATTTTTTAATAATAATTCTAATTTGTTAATATTATTATTTGACAATTCTGGATTATTTTCAATAAATTTAGAAATATATCTTGATATTTTATGTTTATCTTTAACTCTTTTTATGAAATCAATTTTAAAACGATTAATATTATTTTGATTATTTGTATTATAAATTTTTCCTATTTTATAATTATTCGCATATTCTTCTAAATTTTTATTTGTAAATTCTGGATGTTTTTTTAAATATTTATTAACTTTTTTATTAACTTTATTATTATTAATATTTCCATAAATAGCAGCTCTTTCATTTTCATTATTATTTTTGTTTCTATAATTATATTTTAGGTCTTGTTTTAAAACAAAATCGCATATTTCAATTAAAATTTGAATACTTCTTATTACACGATCTTTATAGGCTTGAATATCAAGTCCATGTTTATTAAAATATTGTTTATTTAAAAAACCAATTGGACTAATATATTTACCATTTAATACTTGAATATTATAATGACCACGTTTACTATTTGATTTAACATGTTTAATCAAAATTTCTAATTTTTCTTTTAATTTTTGAATATCAAAAAAATCTTTTGCTATATTTTCATTAACTTTTTCTGAAACACCAACTTCATGTAGATTAAATTTTTTCTCATGTAAAAACCACCATAATAATTTTTGTGAATCTGAAGTAAATGGTTTTTTTGAGTTTTTTTCTTCAGATTCTTTAAATTTTTTATTTTCATTTGTATTTAACGTTCCTTTATAAATTCGTTTAATACTAAAATTATTATTTTCATTACCTTTTATTAATTTCATTTTTTCTTCTAATGATTTTTTATTCAACTCTTCTAAAAATATTGTTCTTCTAAAAAATTCTTGTATATCTCTATTTCCTTCTAAGTTTATATATAAATTTTCCAAAAAATATATTAAATAATTTGAATGTGCTAAATCGTGTCTAATTTGATCTAATGAAGTATATATTTTTCCTTCATGTGTATCATATTCTATTCCTAATACTGGAATTACTGGTATTGAATATAATGATATATATTTACTTTCATTTTGAAAATAACTTAGAAAAATAACTAGACTATAATTATTACCTTCTAATGTTTCCTGAAAAATATTAAATAAATTTTTTTCTTGTATGTTTCTATTATGAGATTCAAGTTGCCTTGATCTAAAACTATGAGGAATTTTTTCCAGATGATAACTATGAACATTTTCATTATTATTCTGAAATAAACCACGTAAATAAAAATCAGGCGCATAATGTGATTCTCTTAATAAACGAACTGATGCGTAATCATTATTTTCATGCCTAAAATAATCTAAATATAATTCAAATTCATAATATTCATAATATAATAATTGAACATCTAATAATAATCCATATTCTCCACCACTCTTATAAAAATTATCTAATCCTTCTAAATATTTTTTTAAATAAAATAAACTTTTTAAATATGGGTCAGTTATATTATCAACGTTGTTATATCTTTCTATTTTATATTTTTTTATATTATAATAACGGTTTTTTCCATATTTTTTAATAATAGTTTGATAAAAATTTAATTTGAAATTAATGACATATGTATTTATTATTTGTGATAATTGATTTATAAATAAGAAAAATACAGCATCCATAATTTTCCATTCTCGTTTTGGTTCACCACTTTCTCTTAAAGTTCTCCACCATAAAAACATTTCCATTGGAGTCCAACATTCAAATTGTGTTCTTGTTCTTGAACCTTGTGTAAATAATACTAATTCTTTGACTGTTACTGGCGATGATTTTAATGTCTCGAAATTTAATTCTTCTTCTTTACCATCTTTTTTTTTTAACTTATATGTAGTATAATGACGATTGTTTAATTTCATTTCTTTTGTTGTATTTAGTTTAACAGGATAACCTCTGAAATTATAATATGTTTTTTCCTTAAATCTTTTTGAACGTTTAAATTGTTGTTCAATATATTCTTCCATAAAAAACTTACTACTTTTTAATACTTCAAGTAAAGAATCATGATTTTTAGATTTATTACGTAAATGTATTATTTCTTCTTTTTGAAATGTATCAAATAATTGTTTCAATTCATCTAAGAAATTACTCATATATTTATATTACATTATTTTTATCCACTAATATAAAAAAAATTGAAAATTATTTTATCAAATATATAAAATAATAAAAATGGAATACTTAAAAACACTCATCCACGGAAAAGTATTGGACACTTGCTCCATATGCCTCGAAAATATCCACGAAAAACAAGCCCACACTCTTCGTTGTAAGCATCAATTACACAAAGTTTGCTATCGCAATCTCATCGACAACAACATTCATCGATGCCCTTCCTGTCGAGCCGATTTTACTGAGAGATTCACCGCGACTTGCCAATTTTGCCAACTCCCCGTCGAAGTTCATAAGTCCGAAGCCGGAACCTTGAAATCCGGAGATTGCGAAGACTGCTATTTTCATTACGATTGCTTCAAGCGCGGAAATCACACCCACTGCGGAAAATGCAATCACGCCATCAACCCCGAAAAAGTCCTCGCAATCAGTTATCTCTATTTACAGAACGGATTCGATACATGGGTCGGCCCTTTACAGAATTGTCGCCATGAAGGATGTAATTTCTACGGGTCCCCACGGCGATACAACTACTGCTATCGCCACCACCCAGAAGAAACTTTTAACAAATCCATCGCGAAAGCCCTCGAATATATGGTCCGATTTACAAATATTCAAGACCAGCAAGAAAGATACGACACATTTTATAAAGTAGTAAAATATCTTGATAAAAAATATGAATACACTGATTATGAAAATATAGTCCTTGATAAAAAAGATATACAAGAAAAAATCGCTACAATACTTTCGTATTAATAACATTCGTCCTTCCACAACTTAAAACTGGCCTCTGAGAATATCCACTCACCTTCAAGAAACAATTTAAATCTTTAAGGAAATTATTCCAGACGTAATTTGGATTATATTTTAGTAAGGCTAAGAATGAATGTGTAAGTGCTCCGGCCCATTTGCTTTGAATAAGCGCATCAGCGCTTGTCTGATTATCCGCACATCCACTAATTAAGAACACATCCCCGCTTGTCATCGAATAATTCCGGAGTTCCGTAATCTTCTGACGAATAAGCCAGTCATTTGGATTGAAAACACTTGGGGCACGAGTTCCGCGCTTCAAATAACTGTCATCGTCGCACTTAAATCTCAGGTCCGCCCCTGTTCCGCTATGACACGCGTCTAAAACGATGACTAGTCGGACACCGGCGGGGACTTTAACGGCCAAATTTGCGCGGATGATATCATCCGTTATAAAACCTGCCCGAGTAAAATCAGAAGGACATATACAAGAATCTTGACCACTTACTTCATCGCGGTTTCTATCTCGTTGTAATACACCGTGTCCAGAGTAATGAAACCAGAGTTCGTCTCCTGCTTTTGCTCCTTTAAGTAAATTTAAGAAACCTATTAGAATATTATTCCGCGTTGGGAGTTTAGTAGAGTCATCATCCGTATATTTGATAAATTCTGTATATCCCAGTGTTTTCAGGAAAGCTTCTATATTAACAACGTCATTTATACAACCATTTAAGCGATATGGAGTCCCAATATAATTTATTCCGACTAATAAAGCCCTTTTCATACTTTAACTATTATTATTTTTTCATTATTCGGAAAAAATAATAGCGATTATTTTATATGAGAGACGTTCGGTTCAATGGAAATTTTAGTGTTTTAGATAATGTTTTCATAAAAGAAAATCATCAGACTAATTTTACGAATACTCCCCCCCATTTTAAAGCTGACGCAACGATTGAATATAATAATATAAAAATAAATATTATTCTAAAAAAAATAGAAATTCAAAATACAAAAACATTATTCCATTTTGATAAAACGCACCCACATAAATTTCCTGAAAATATTCAAAATTGCTCAATTAAAATTTGTTGGCCTTTACAGCGCCCAGCAAATCTTTACACAAATGTGGAATCCGGATATTCAGCAAAATCATTCCCAAGCACTTACAACGCAGTCTATCAATATGGACCTCAAAGAGGCCGTTCCCAAACGACGCCTATGGTCGCTTTATAATTATTACAATAATGAATGATACTGCATACTTGGGACTGGATATGATTTGAAAAACTTGAATGGATAATCATATGGTTCGCGATATAGGTCCTTTCTATAAAAATCAATTGGGGTTGCGCCAGTTGAGATGTAATTGAACGGAGTCCTCATATAATTTTCCCACTTCTCCTTCAAATCGCACTTATTATTTTGGATTGTAATAATCAAAATAACCATAGTTATTATTAGAACAATAAATAATACAAAATAATTCATTATATTATATTAGAAAAAATAATATTCATTATATTTAATATAATGAATCTCATTTACTTTATTTTAGGAACAATTATTCTCTCTTTATTTGTTGGAAGTATCACATACTTTATTATTGAAGCGGTAAATATTAAAAATAGAAATCGGAATCAAACGAGTAATGTAGTCGGAGGATGTTCAACGACAAGATTTGGATGCTGTCCAAATGGAACTACCGCAAGAAATCAAACTGGAAGCAACTGCTAAATTTATCAACGAATTACTCATAACCATACATTTCCGACAAAAAGGCATGGATTGTTTCGAACAGACTCATATGAATGACTGGGTGATAAACTCCAATCTTATTATCAAATTCATCATATACATAGTCAATCTTTAACCGATAATTATCTGGATTAATACTCGAATCATCGATCCTTCCAATTCCATTCGTAGTCAAAAACCGCAAATGAGACACAATCCACATCCGAACATCATAAACATTCTTCTTACTCAGAAAATGAACGCTAACAATATTAGGACGATACAACATTCTGTCAATTGCGATTTTCTTATGGAGAAGTTTAGAATTCATCTTATTTCCAATCTTCTCTAATGAATAACCAATACAAAAGCGATTATATTCATTGTCAATCCTCTTAATATTATATTCTATATTCTCATGTGAATAATTCAACCAATTCTTAAAATCCATGAATGCGACATGAATACGCGTTTTCGCATTTAAACGATGTCTGAAAAAGATAACACGTTCATCCTTATGATAGTCCTGAAATTTGACAAAATATCGAGGAACAACCTTCTTCTTATTTTCCATTTTAATACCGAACTGATTCAATTCATCAGTTTCTACATAGTCGCAATAGTTCTCCAATGGAAGACGGGCCTTCTTTGTTCCATAAAATTTAGCGCGTTTTCTCAAATTAAAAATAGTATCCGCTGGAAAAGTCGTAATTGGGTTAAGAGTGGTTCCATTATAATCATAACCATATGATACAAAAACTGTATTTGGAGGACTCTTCTCATTCGCTTTTAATAAAACATATTTTGAATCTTTTTTATAAAAACGCAAGTTTGATTCCGTCTTTGAACAACAAAGTCGAACTTTTTTTACACTTTTCGTGTCCTTCGTATCCTTGTAAAATATAGAATTAATAAAGAACTTTGCGAGTGCATTTGACTTCTTAATTTCTCCCTTAGCGCCGATTCCATTATATTGAAATTTGGGGTTTGATAGGTTAGCACGATATTGTTCCTCAGTTTTACCAAGACAAACTGATGAAATAATCGGCTTCTTCAACAAGCGCTCCACCGCGGTCTTTCTGAGAGATGGGCGCATTTTTCGGAGGTTGCTATATTTTCCAAAATATTTCACTCCCGCGTGTAATACGTGGAAAGTCTTCGGATCTCTTATAAAAGCGAAGCAATATGTAATACAATTTCCATTTTGCTTCATTTTCGGAGTTGTCCATGTAAATGATACTGGTAAGTCATCCATTTTATACAATTATATATTTTATTTTCTTTAAGCTAAAACTTTTTTAGAATTCTACGTCAATATCTTTACTTTTTTTCCGTGGTCATGGATTAGCAATGAGCTAATGCGTTTTTTGTTGTTTTCACCGAACGCCTTCGACAGTCCAACATCAACCCGCCATAATTTGTTATTACACATTGAATTTATATGCTTCTGGACAGTGTGTCCAACAACCATATGATTCGCCCGATAATTCGCGAGTGTCTTGTTCAAACGCGAACAACTGACTTCATCCATTCCAAATTCCCGCGTTGTAAGTATCCCATGCGTCCCCGAAATAATTTGAACAAATATTTCTTTAATTTCATCGGTCATTCTATTGTCTAAATAGAGAAAAAGAAGTGTATTCAAGTCGTGTATGGAGTATTTCTTCGAAATCTCTGGTGAAATTCCGGCGTGGCAAAAAATCCAGTCATTGTATTGAACCGCTAAATAACACTTCTTCGCAAACTGCTTAAATTCACCCCGAAAATATTTTGCACGACCATTCTCTCCTCCCATCTCATTTATTCCTTTTACACCACTATAAGAAAAATTACCGGACATATTCATAAATTCATGGTTTCCAAGAAGTATCACGACTTTTCCATCCTTTTTACTTGCGGAACCCATTAATTTTTCTAAAAAATGGATGACTTTTATATCACTATCATTCGTCCAATCACCAACGCGGTTCTTTCCATCTACTAAATCCCCGATTACAATCAGATGTGTTTTTTTACCGGTCCATTCCAGTTTTTTATTAATTAGTCCAGCATATTGGAGAGTTTTTAATAATGTTTCATAATCCGCGTGTATATCTCCAACGACAACTATTTTCTCAGGTATTTTGAAGAGTCCGATATTTTTTGAAGATGACATAAATTATATAACAATATAAAAAAATATTACTATAAATAAATATGAACGTCCTTCGTTATAATATCGAGGTTATTTATAATAATCAAGTTAGATTGCTTACTGTCAATAGTGGTTTATACTTAAATGAAGTTATCAGGCGAATGTTAAACTTATACGACGCATCTATATATGATGTAGCTGGTATCTATTTTTATAATAATTTAGACCCAATATATCTTGACTCAACAAACGACACCGGATTTGATTACTTATTCGGATTTTTCTATAATATATATCAGTCTAACCGATATTATATTGAAACTATGGAGCAACATAATAATCGGATAGTTAATCCTCGAATGAACTATTTAGTCCAGCAATTTCAAACAAATTTTATTACTCGAAACCAAGTTGCTGGAAATAATCCAATAACAATCAATAATTATTATAATAATCATACAACAAATACTAATCATCGGTCCAGAAATCGTAATCGCAATAATAACCAACGTGATGATGAAATGGCGCCCACGGAAACAACACAGGCCCCAGCCCCTTCTCAAAATCAAGGACGATTATACGAAATTATATTCGATACCGCGAATGTGAATTTAGATAATTACATAAATACTATATGGAATACAATGCTTAATCGAGATATTATATCTACGGCCACATTCAATGCTTTACCACGTGGAACATACCAGAATCTTCGGAATCAGAATGTTATTCACCAAGAATGCGTCCGTTGTGGAATATCATTGGAGGATTTCCAGAATGATTCTGAGGTTATCGTTCTCCCGTGTCGACACGCATTTATGGAACCGCAAATCCGCCGTTGGATAATTACGGACCGGCACACAACTTGTCCCACATGTCGAGCCCCTGTAAATAATGCGAATGCTAACGCAAATGCGAACCAGAATCAAACTTAAAAGAATCAGACTATTATATGAAAATGAAACCTATTCAATCCCCGACATTATATGAAAATAGTCATGACAATCTATTCCATCAGATGCGCCATCACTATCTAAAATTAAATATTTCTTTACATCACGAGTTCGAGGATAAAGTTATCCCCCAAATCGAAAAAGTCGTCGTTGATAAGCCACCTATTCAAGGAACGATATTACAGGCACGAATGAAGAAGATGCAGTTCATGAAAGTATTAAGAAAAGGAATATCAATCGACGACGACCAAGAGACGAACCTTCAAACCGCCAAAACCAGCGGTTATTACAGTTTTAATAATCTAATGGAAAAGCTTAGTGCGAATGATACCGTAGATGAAACAGATAAATTGAAGGCGTGGAGGCAACTCACGCCGGATGAGCAAAAAGATAAATTAATCGCTTTCGTAGAGAAATTCAAAATGACAATGAACAAAGATGTTTGGGAAGAATTCCAGAAGGATATTCTTAAAAAATTGAAGGCGAAATATTTTGTTAGCCGGCCAATTATTAATTGGCACAAAAATTCGCAAAGTATTCTCGAAATAAACAGTTTAGTCATCCATCCGTCATGTTTTTATTGGGAAGAAGATTAGAATAGTTTAGTAAAACGATTTTTATAGATAATATTTTTTTCTTATAAAAAATAATGTTAATCCCAATATTAATAATAATTATTATCGTAATCGCAATAATAAATACGAAAAGAGATTGTGAGGAAAAATATATAAATAAACCGAAAGTCCTTGGAGGAAATCCACCGAACTACACAGATTATAATACGGATTTGACACACATATCGAACGACCCCAGTGGAGAACCCCTCGCATTCGATGAGAAGAACAATTTCAATTACACGCAATTATATTACGCCTTTTTGGTCCAGTTGTTTAAGCGCATTTCAGAGAAGTCGAAGAAATACGAGAAGAAGTTGGTCCGCGATTATGCTAAGAACACCATCGATTATCACAATATGGACAAGCTGAATATAATGATTCGCCCCCTCCTCGATAAAATGAACGAGCTATCCGAGAACCGGACCGACTTTTGGTTAGTCGGCTATGAGTCGTGGAAGATATACGAAGTCGCGGATTCCCCCCTCAAAATAAATCAGGTCGATTGTTTTGTGTATGAGCGCGTGGGCTGGACGCAGATTCGCCTCTTGTTCGAAATCTGCGAATTACCGAAGAAGGGAGAAATTGGGAAGTATGATTGTAAGCGGGGAGGTAATGCGAAGAATATTGCGGAATTGACGACGCCGGAGTTTCCCTTTTATCACGTGGGGACTCCCAGCGAGGACCAACTTATTCCGACGCCGACGAGTGTTCTTACATCTGGGAATCAGGTGGATTCTCTGAAAGGAATTTCATTTCCGATTCCTTGTCCGTTCGAGAAAATCTGGGTGAACTGGATTGAGATTGTGAATTCGAGTTTGGTATTGAATGCGTTCGAGAAGTTCGAGAACAAGGAAATCAAAGGGTTCGATAAGCCCGTATTCGATTACACACTCTGGAAGAAGAAGGAGAATAGCCCCTACCAATTACCGGCGCGTATTGAGAACCAGTGGATTACATTGGACACGCAACCGAAGGGAGAGAAGGCGTGGCCGTGTGGGGTTTATGATTACACTTGGAATAGTCAGGGAGTCCAGAGCCGAAAACAGCGCCCGAAGGGGGACAAGAATTGTCGGGGGATACGGAAAGGGTTGGAGCAGGAACCACTCACTGCGAGTTTGGACCCGAGTATGTTCAACTACCCTCGCGGTATCACACAATACACTTGGTTGTTTGCGAATTCGAACAAGGACATGGGCCTACAATACGAAGGATATTAGAGGAAATTTTTTCAAATAAAAATAGTTTTTATTTGTTAAATATAATTATTTTGACTTCTGGATAACCTGCAGTCAAAATTAAAATATTTTTAGAAGACTTTTTTAGTCAGTTAAAACATTATATAAAGAAGCAAAGTCCAAATACATATGAAGATATAGATACTACAATTGAAGATGTATTAGCAAATAAAATCAAGAAAGAACATCTAACAAATTACTTAAAACATAGTTATAGAATTTATAAATAAGTTTTTATTTGTCTCATTTTTCTTTTCGGTCGGTGTAATCGATTCCCAAAAAAAATTTTTATATGAAAAAATATTATTCTTCATAATATAATAAAAAATGCTACACGTCGGAGGAAAAAACGCAAAGAAGAAGACATCTTCTTCTGATTCAAAACGCCATTTTACAGTTGTTATGGGAAACAAAGAGCATGGTCTTTATGTTTCTTCAAGCCCATCTTCCGCGGCCAGAAAAGCTGTTTCAAAATTATGCGCTACTGATAAAAAGAGGAAAGTTCAATTTAGTATTCGAGAGATTACTCAGGGGTCAAAAAAGAAGACTTACGGTCCCTATTTAGGAGAGATAGAGAAACTTAAAGAACCAATCGAACTCAAAGGTCGTGTTATTCGGTATAAACCAGTCGCAAAATTGGATAAGAAAACAGGTAAGAAAATAAAAGGAGGAATGATGAGGGGGGGGGAATATGAACAGATTGCGTCAATTAGTTTTAATATTCCAGATAATAAATGGAATTTTACTAATAATGTTGAAGATATATATGAAAAAATAGATGAACTTAGAAGAATGGATCGTATTATTTTTTATATAAATGATGGGTTTCATAGCGGTGATAATGGTGGTAATAATAATAAGTCAATATATATTAATTTCAATAATTTTTCAGAAATCCAAAAAAATAATGAACATTATAAGTTAGAATTAACTAAACTAATCGAATTATTAAAATATTTTAATAATATTAAAAAAAATAGTGTTTTATCAAAAGATATAAAGTTTAAATTTGATTTATGGAATGCTAATGATCAATTTTCTCCAGAATATAATGAATTTTTGAAAAATTTACGTAGTGAATTAGAAAAAAATAATAGTTAACAAAATACTTGAAATTATGTAATAGAATATTCTTTACAGTTTTTTCAAATAAAAATAGTTTTTATTTGTTAAATATAATGGGAAACTTTTTTTGTAGGAAGGCGGAGACGGCCGTTGTAAAAGCGGATTACTCCAACAATTTTTTTGAAAAGACGGACAGTATTCTGAAAACGACAGATTTGACGGACAATCAGAAGATACTATTTAAGCGGAGATACATGAACAAATTACACTCATTCCGTAATTACAAGCACATCTACGCGGTTTGGTTTTATTTACATCGGTTCCTCGCGACGACTCTCGGGGTTGCTATACCGGCCCTCCTATCCATCCAATATTATTTCGGGGACGGTTCGATGAATAATCCGGTGTATTGGACTGCGTGGGGCCTATCTATTTTTGGAGGTTTCGTAACAGGGTATAACAATATTTTTAAAGTGGACCAGCGCTATTTTCTTTTAAGAACGATTTACCAAAAGATGAAAAATGAAGGGTGGATTTTTATACTTCTTTGTGGAAAATACAATATAACGCCAGATGAAACGACTACTGTGCGTCATCAAAGGAGTCATCGCGAAGTATTCGTTATATTTATGGAATCGATTGAGGAAATCATTGAGAATTATAATAAGAATGACATGGAGACTGTTATGGCGATTGATAGTAAAGTCAAGGGAGAAGCGATTACTGATTTACTAAAAGGACGCAGTATAGAAGATGGGGAGCATGGGAAGGAAATGGTTATACCGGCGAGTGGAGGGGGCGCTGTTGTTGCGGGAGTTCCAGAGATGCGATTGAATCTTCCGGCACTGAATTAAAGATTTTCTTTAAGAGTTTACGTTCTTAAAGAAATTGGATGTGATTATTTATTATTATAAACCTTTATTTATTTTGGTTAATATTTCCCAAAAGTTCTCAGAGTGATGTTGCATTAATTTCATATTTGAAAATAATTTATCTTCGGTTATATCTCTTGTTTTAGCATTATTCGATATAACTAATCCCATACAATCTGTATATTTTACTAAAAAAGATGAAAGTTTTTTTTCCGGTTCTGGATATTCTCCACCATCAATCGTAATTAAATAATTATTATTTGTACCATCATCTATCTTAAAATTATGATCAGTTGATTCATCATAAGACAAATTTATTGGTTGTCTTGATTCATCATTTTTAAATAATAATATTTCAATTGGTCCATCTTTAACACTTCTACGAACTTTAATTGTATAGTTTCCAGAAGGATTCATTATTTGTTCAGCAACCTGATGCTCACCGCCTCCCCGCATAGATTTATGTAACTTTTTCATTGATTTATGAAATGGTTTCATACCTTTATCAAGCCTCTTGTGTCGTTGCTTCATATGTTTATCAGCCTCTTTTTTTGTAATGTATTTTTTGCTAACTTTACCGTCCTTTGCTTCAACAACTAAAATAGAACCTCTTTTCTTAGCTCCTCCAGTCTTCTTCTTTTTATCGGCTAATTTCGCAATAGGCTTATATTTTATTACGCGACCTTTCAGTTCGATTGGTTCTTTAAGTTTTTCAATCTCTCCTAAATAAGGTCCATAAGTCTTCTTTTTGGACCCCTGAGTAATCTCTCGAATATTAAATTGAACTTTCCTCTTTTTGTCAGTGGCGCAGAGTTTGCTGACGGCTTTTCTGGCCGCGGAAGATGGGCTTGAAGAAACATAAAGACCGTGCCCCTTATTTCCCATAACAACAGTGAAATGGCGTTTTGATGTAGTAGAAGAAGATGTCTTCTTTGCGTTTTTACCTCCAATTTGTGGCATTTTATAATATTGCGAAGAATAATATTTTAAGAATATTCGGGATTACACCGACCGAAAAGAAAAATGAGACAGAAAAATGTAAAACTATTCTATCCG
>VFQT010003882.1_pt1 | contig 13099 bp, 22 predicted proteins | sample 3512381 | NCBI WGS metagenome assembly VFQT01 (sample SAMN10412376, study PRJNA504923) | tailings metagenome | isolation source: Relicate 2 Philex TSF3 active mining site | place: Philippines: Tuba, Benguet | collected 2017-08-29 | reverse complement strand
CATGTCTTCTGTGCTTCTGAATAACTCCCATTTCCGATTAGAATTGAACGAGATTCTGAACGTATTGAAGAGAGCCCGTATCTTCGGTCGTGAGACGATAACGGCTGTTGGAATAAGTTGGAGAAACGTTGCTATCCATGAACGTGAAAGTGTTGTAAAGGCTCCAGAGAGTTCCGTCGCCATTACCATTCACGCCACGGAGATTCTGACCGGGCGAGAAATTGTGGGCAGCCTCATAAGCATCCAGACGATTCATCTGGTCCGCTGCAAGAGGATTATTGTGACGAGAATTCCAACGTTCCTCACCAAAGAGATAATTCCCAATGGCGTTGTGGATCTCGTCCTGATTCATACGGTAATTCACCGCACGCTCAGCCCAATCGGAAAGCTCGATATTTGCCGCGTGAGCATTGTCGATGAATTCCTCAGCGAGAGAACGAGCGTGGTTATTCATTCGCGAATGAACATTCTTCGTGTGTTTGAAACGCTTTGCACCCTTTTCGTTTACAGCGTGAGTGCAGGTGTTTCGACACACGATGATCGTGTTGGAAATGGACTTGGTAAGCGCAAGATTGCCAGCCATTCCCTGCACGAGCGAAAGAATCCCAACATTGATATCTGCTGCGGTCGGAGGACGGAAATTGAATCCCGCGAGCTTGGCAGAAATGAACTGAATTCCACCCTTATCGAGTGTGCCAGCGGAAAGGGGCTGAACCTTTTCCGCACCATAAGCAAATCGAAGCTGCTCAAGGAATTCCAGCATTTGGTCGGCAGTCACGGTGGTATGAGCACCACCAACAATTCCGAGCATTTGCGTCTTTTGCAGATTCGGAACCAGACTCTCGGGATTTCCACGCTGAATGACGGCGCGGTATTCAGGACAAGAACCTGAAACAAGGCTCGACCGCTGACGGCGATTGTTTGCCTTATTGTCGGGAGTCGGAGCCTCAACCAGAATTCCCTTATCCTTCATTTCCTGAAGGAGAATCGAAAGGAATTCCGGCTGGCCTGCGTATTGCATCAGGCCCGAAAGGCTGATATTCGCAGCATTTGCGGCAGCATCGGGATTGATTGCGTAAACGGGAGAATACTGCATATCCTCAGCGCGCGGAAAACAGAGCTTTCCGAGATCCGAGAGATTGATATCGTCAGGAATGTCAATCGCGTGGCCGTGCCAGGGATCGACAGACTTCGCACAAAAGAGCGAATCCAGACCATCGACCTTCATAAGATTCGTGAAGAAGTCGATTCGCTCAGAAGCGGCCTGGACAACATCGGAAACGTCAATAGAGATTCGAGCCATGATTTTTATTCCTTTTCGCTAGAGTTTCAGAACGTGTGGGGCGAGCCGGACGGCAACGCCCATTGACAAGGCGAACCATAGCACGCCCCGCGCCGCCTTGTCAACGGGAATCGTGCGGGCCCCGTTGAATGTACGGCGTAGAGTCGGGCTGTTTCTCATTCACTAAGAAGGCAGAACAAAATGAACATTGACTTTGACGGCGCAAAATAAATTCGTGCATTATAAGCTTTCATGATTAGCCTCTTTTTAAACTTTAATTGTGGTTGGTAGGGCCTGAAGGTAGAGGAGATCGCTTACTCTATAAATGAACTCAGATCGGATGCCCGTAGAGAACCTCGTTCTATCCGTTCCGAAACAAATTTCACAATATTCACTGTACATAAATTTAAAGAAAAACATCTACACCTTCCAGCAGTCTGCGATTTCTTTTATTGTTCCAGAGCCAAAGAAACAAATCTCATCTCCATAGATAAGAAACTTTCTTCCATCTATTCTAAACTGACACTTCAAAGAACCACCATAGAATAAGCAGAACATTCAAATAGCCCAATCGTTTGGGATTTCATAGATCTTAATTGCACCCGCAATCATGAATCTACCTGCGTCCCAAAAGAACTTTCGTTTCTCCATCCTGAATTGAACAAAACCGCCTCCGCGCATAGTGGCTACTAACGTAAACATCAGATTTTCCAAGAATCAGGCAGCGTACTTGCTATATAAGTTCCGTCTCTATATATAAGTTTCTTTTTCCAATAGTAGGAAGTGGTAAACCAAACTGATGGAACCGAATCGGTTATGAATACAAGCCTGTATTCTGTCCATTGAGCAATAAACATCAAATTGTGTACTCCAGGCTAATTTCGCTGTCTGGAACATAGCCACCATGATACAAGAATTGACTCTTGTTCCTTATGAAGCGAAATCTGTGCTGTTTAACGCTGAATTCAATGTCTTGAAAGTTGGCGAAATTGAACAAGAGAAACATTTAGATTATCCAATTCTACAATAATCACGACTCTGAAAAACGCTTTCGGATTCTCTTTCCAATTTCACATCCGACACATTGTTCCGCCCAAGTTTCGTTTTCCTTTGGTTGGCGCGTCAGCTTTCTTTCTCCCTGGCTGTTCTTGAACGCCAGACTATTTGCACTGACATAATTGTCCATGCACCTGCGCCAAGTCAATTCAAGATTGCGCGGAGAACATTGGAACTTCTTGAATTCTGGATTGTCGGGAGACTTTTCGGAATGGCTGAGAATTTCTTTTGCGCCGTCAAAGTCAATGTTCATTTTGTTCTGCCTTCTTAGTGAATGAGAAAGAGTCCGTGCTCAACGTCGTCGAAAAGAGCAAAGTCTACATCTTTGTCATAATTCGACACGATTCCGCTGAGGCGCGCTTCAGGTGTTGAATTCGGAGCAATTTTTTCTGCCGCCTTTTCTGCTGAAGTCAGAAGAAGATTGTAAAAGTCGTCTCCTGACATTTCGTCCAGATCGCAATTGCGCTGACGGCAATTCAATGCAACTTCAGTGTAGAACTTAACATAAGTCTCATAACCAAGAAGCGCATACTTCATTTGATTCTCTTCGAGAAAATGACGAGAACCAACCGTTTCGCTGTTTTGGAGAATGTGATTGTGGATATCTGAAAGTCTCATTTCTCACCTTTTCCTGCGAACAAGTGCGTTCATCAACTCAGAAATGTTTGCCGCCTCAAACGTTTCCATTTCTTTCAGAAGCTGAGATTGCGTCAACTTCCACTTTCGGCAGAAATTCTTCTTTTCATTGCGGTTTTTCTTGTGATTGATGAGTTTGGAAACAGAAAGCTGAGCTTTCTCTTTCGCTTCGAGCTTCTTGCTTCGAATTTCCATTGATCTCCGATGTTTTCGGCTGTTGTGGCATTGTGCAATCCAACGCCGATCCCAACCTTTCGACGGAGATCCGGGCCGACATTCGATTTCTTTTCCTTTTAGGATTCCGTTCTCGACATAGAAATCGCTTCCCCACGGTTGACGACTTCGGTCATACAGCGAGAAAAATGGAATTCCATTTCCCTTGTAATCTTTTTGCGTTTGTCCGTTGTTGTGAACCCAGCCTCCGAATTCAGAAAGCGCGTGCTGGACAACGTGATAGCCATTCGCCGTTCGGGTGTCGATTTTGATTCGCAAATCAGAGTGAACCTGATCCCAACGCTTTCCCTTTGATTTGTTGAGAAAACGCCAGAGAGGCTGAATGTGCTCGCTCATTTCTTTTCGACTGGGGCGAAACAGTTTGTTTCCAACCGAGAAATTTTGCGGTCGCATCGCGAGTTTGTGCGGGACAGGATCACAATAGTCATCTAGAGAATCAGAATCTACCTGAATCTTCAGCTTTCGGATCTTTTGGACAGTCTTATTCTTGGTGCGCGTACCATAACGCGCATCTTCGCAAATGAGTTTCATCATGTCAGAACGCATCCCACACCTCTAGAAAAAGAACAGTTAGGAGCTTAGGAGAAAAGAAAAATTAGTCTTCGAGTTCAAGATCGAACGAAGAACGATTCTGCGAAACAAGATCCGTAACCGCAAAACGCAGAGCGTTGATTCGCTCGCCTTTTCCGCTCGGATCTCCAGTAGAAACCCAGCCTGTGATAACGAAAGTCTTTTCGTCTTTTCGTTGGCCGATTACAAAAGGCTGACAGGTTTCGATCTTGATTCGGCGACCGCGCAGATCAGTTTCTCCCGTCATCGAAAGAATTTTGTTCTCTTCCTCTGGAGATTGCCAAACCACGAGATAAACATTTCCCGGCTTCGGCTCGACAAAACTGCTGAGCTTTCGCAGATCGCGAACAGCAAGAGCCGACTTTTCCTGAACATTCATTTGGTTGTTCTGCATTCTTAATTCCTTTGCCAGCGTTAGCGGAGCGAGCCGGACGGCAACGCCCATTGACAAGGCGAACCATAGCACGCCCCGCGCCGCCTTGTCAACGGGAATCGTGCGGCCCCCGTTGAATGTACGGCGTCAGCAAAGCCGAATAGGGCGGCCTAATTCAGCCTTGATTTTACAATTTCTCCATCGCTATTGGTATACCAAACATTTCTGATTCCAACATGAGCCATAGCCCCAGCACACATTTCACACGGCTTTGAATTACCAAGAATTCCAGTCCTTGAAACTCTGACAACAAGGATATCACAATTCTCTGTTGTTTCTCTTGGCTGATTCAAAATTGCACCGATTTCAGCGTGGAGATTACTTAAACAGAGGTCAGTTGTAAAACGCCGAGCAAACTTAGTGAATCTGATTACATTTGCTGAACTATTGTAAATCTTGTTCTTATTAAAGAGGACTGCACCGTGACGAAATTGATGGTGTGGCGAACTCTTTGCCTCTTCAATTGCACGATTGATTATCTTTTGCGACAACACAGCTATTCACCACTTGCTATATTGGAGTGTTTCCAGTCAAATTGAAGTTCATAGATTTATCATCTGACCATCTGGCCAGATAAAATTTAGATAAAGGCTCGAAACAAAAACACGAATAGCAACGCCTCGTCGTGTTTTTGTAGATAAAAGCGATTTGATCGTGATTATAGAATCCAAACATCAAACAATTCCAACGTGTTTTGTATTAAGAACCCAATAACTTCCAATAAAACTGTCTTTCATGAAAAGAAACTTATTGTTTCTTCTTAGCTGAAATAGAAAGAAAGACCCTACGTCCTTGTCGCAGAAGACAAAACACAAGCCGTTCATTTCGCCACCAAAGTTTAAATCTAAACTAAACATTTAGTTTATCTTCAATTAGTTAACGTGCAGAATGACTTCGAAATTCTTTGTGCAATTCTCAGACAAGAACCGTTCTGTTTCGAGCCAGCGTTGAAGCGCAAAGCCCTTGTAGACATTTGACCTTACTTGCTGTCCATCTTCTCGAATACCAACAAGCTTTCCGCCCTTAGTCGAAACTTCAAACCTGATGCGAACAAAATCTTCTCCAATCTCGTCAACCATGTTAGAAACCGAAGAAGAGAACTCGTTGTAGTTTGCCATATTTCCTTTATTATCTAGAAGTTAAAAAGACCGTAGCCGCCAATTGGCTGCTGCTTTGTTTCTAAGTCAAACTCGTAGTGGAAATTGTCTGGATCTGAGAGTTTCGCAACCCTGAGATACATTTCCGCATACATCTCATACTCACATCTTAGAGAATAGTCTTCTGTTAGACTTTCTTCCGTATCAAATCCCCAACCCGCGAGAATTCCAAACTTGCTCAGCTTTCGCAAATCTTCAGATAAAATTGTTGACTCTTCAAAATCGTCAAGAAGTGCTGCAATATCGACGCCACAAATTTCAACTCCCTTTTTGTAAGCATCTGTCAAACTATCTCCAGTATGACTTAGATAAACTGGAATTTGTTCCGTCATGTTGTGACCGTCGCCAGACCAATCGCCAATAACTAGACTAACTCGGGTTAGATTCTTCATTTCAACTTTCCTTCGTCTTCCTTCTTGATTTTTTCCAGTTCTTCTTCTAGGGAGTCAAGAAAAGCCATTGCAATTTCTCCATCACGGTCAGCACGGCCAGTTGCAAACATTAGAGACACTAGTGACCACATAATGATACCAAGTCCCGAACTCATCATCATTATGAAAAGACCAAGTGCGACTGTGAACCAAAGTGTTTCAGAAAGATATTGCCCTGCTGTGGCTTTATCGTCCTTGTAAAGAGCATAAAAACTCTTGAATCGCTCAAGAAGAATAAAATACTGAAAAGCTTCAACAAAAAGATTTTTGCGCGGTGGGATTTTGAATTCCATTTCAGCTTCCTCGAATCAATTTAGAATTTGGATAATGAGCTTTGCAACTTCCATAGAAGACTGGAAGTTTTGATTGATTTCCGCACGAATGTTCTCGTCTGTAACAAGAAGATTCTCATAGAGATACGAGGCAGCGTGGTTGTCGAGAACTTGGTGCTCTACCAATGTTTCAAATGTTTCTAGGCCGAATTCAGTGCATTCAAACGTGTCGAGATTATCAGAGATTGAGTGTAGTAGATTTTCTAACATTTTTCCTCTCGCCTCGCCCTTAGATTAGAAACTCGTTGGATATAGACAAAAACCAAGCTTGTCCGTTTTTGTAGAATTTAAGATAGGATGACGACTCAACTGGTCGGGCCAGAAAGTAATCAGTTTCTTCTACGGCTTTTGGATAGAAAATAATATGATTTCCACTGTATTTTGTAAAAGCGAACATTAGATTAAACCTCAATTACAAAATTTTGGAGGAAGGGTGACTTGTTTTCGCGCGGATAGCCAAACGGATTGCAAACCAGTCGGCAATCTCCAATTTGGAAGTCGCGCATTTCGTGTGTATGTCCAAACAACCAGAGCCTAGCCTTCGCAATTGTATCTTTCGGAACCTGATGCAAAAAGTACCTGTTGTACTTTGTGTACGGATAGTTCCTGAAACTAGGTGCAATTGCGTTCTCATCTGGAAGATGGTGTGTTACTACGACATCACCATTCTGAACAGTGTTATTCAGAAACAACCGACTATTCTCAGCCCTATCATAATTCCACTCTCGGAAGTCGGAAATGTACTTGAAATCTCCGAGAAAGCTGTCGTACTGCCAGCTATCAGTCTGATACGGAAACCAAAGTGTTGAACCGATAAATCTCACGCCGTCAATTGTGCAAGTCTCATTGTCGAGAAACTTGACATTTCCAGGCAAAGTCTTGCGAATGTTTGCTACTGTTTGGAAATCAGTTCCATAGTATTCATGGTTTCCGGGAACATAAATAACTGGTTTGCCGTCAATTTGACGTGCCAGTTTTTCCATGAAAATGGAAAGACAACAGTTCGCAACAGTTCCAACGTCTCCCGCAAGAACAACAACGTCAAAAAGAGACTTGTCGATTTCTTTTACGAAAGACTCTCCTCCGTCCATGTGAAATTCAGCATGAATGTCGCTTGCGAGATAAACCTTCATTTCAGATTCCTTTTGCTAGGTTTGAATATAAAAGGCACGTCAATTCTAGCCTAGAAATTGACTCAAAAATTAGCCGAGTGCCAGGATAGCGTCTTGCTTTGACTGCAAGACATTTTGCGTTGAATTTTCAGCGAGTTTTACCAGAGCTTGGCGAAGAAAACGAACTGCCTCACGCGAACTATGAGGGACACGCTCAATTGCAAGAAAAGCCATGTCGAAATATACAAGGCAATTCTCATATTCGGAATTCTTCAGAGAGGAAACAGCATGTGCAATTTCGCGCTGAAAATAGGAATCACGAGAAATGAGCTTGAATTGCTCAAATAGTTGAAGTGCTTTATGCTGCTCAGGTGTCATTTTCTTTTTCCTTTAAGAAACGCCGAAGTGGTCCAGGACTGCCTTGTTATAGTCAACAAAAACAGCCTCTTTCCAGAAACTTTCAAGACTATGCCATTCTGGCGTTCCCTCATCTGGACAAAGCGGATTGTCCTGCCAGCCTTCAATTTCGGCCAAAAAGGTTGTCACGGTAATATTGTTGACCGTCCCAACATATGGAGTGTCCTGACAAATCCTGATTCGATAGCCAGTCTCTTCATAACATTCACGAATTGCCGCCTGCTCTTCATATTCTCCTGGCTCCACAAAGCCACACGGCAAACCAAGGCCGGGATTGCGCTTCTTTCGTCGAAATGCAAGAATCTTATTGTTCTCTTTATCGAGAATCAAAACTCCTGCTGCCTTCCAGGTCCAGTCGCTCTTAGAATACTTCTTATGCTCAGTCATCTCTTTTATCCTTTATCCGAAAACTTTTGAGAAGATGTTAAAAACAGCAATCGCATCAATTGCGAGATTCGTCTTGAACGTCAGAACGTGTGATGTGAATGGAATTCTGAAGACAACGTTGTCAATCATCTGATTCCTCTATAAAAGGCTTGAACATGAAGAACATTGTGAACAGAAACGTTAAAAGAATAGCTGCTTCTTCCATCACTCTGCCACACCTTGCTGTTCTTCGCTATTTTCGATATTACTAAAAACACGAGAAGACTTTGCAAACGACGTGAAATCATACTTGTGTTTGCTAAGCATGATCAGGTGAATCATTGCCTGAGCAAGAGTCATCTTATCACTCGGAATTCCAACTTGGAGCTTGAACGCAAGATAAGATGGAATCTCGCCAGAAAGAATCTTGTCAAGCTCTTCTGCTCGCTCAGGAATTTCCTCGCGATAACAGTCGGAAATGACCGCCAGTTGCTTGTTCGTCTTTTCGAGACGGAGATTCTGTTCGGCACGAATTTCTGCCGCAAGATTGCGCAGAATATCGAATTGAATATTTTTCCTGACCGTCTCGTTTACGGGATTTGGCATTTCGTGCTGTAGCAGAAACTGATAAGCCTTCTCGGCGTCACGAATTCCAATTCCCATCTGAACGCATTGATCAATGATCACTTCGTCAAACAACCAGGTTGCCAGCTTGCTTTCGTCAGCAAACGAGATGAGAGTATCAACAAACTTATCGGTTTCTACAGCCTTTGAAATGAGGCCATTATGAGTAAGGTGAGAAACAACATGGAGGAGATTTTCGTTAATCATTTTATTTCCTTTTGCCAGCGTTAGCGGAGCGAGCCGGACGGCAACGCCCATTGTCACGAGTGACCATAGCACGCCCCGCGCCGCCTTGTCAATGGGAATCGTGCGGGCTAGGGTCGGCGCGGGTTGAATGTACGATGTAGCGGGCACCCTAATTGTGACGCCTGGATATCAGCAATTAGGGTGCCCTTCCTGACTAAACCAGTTGAGCTGACTTAATCATTTCTTCGCCTTCAAACTGAAGGCGCAACTCACTCTTCTCAAGCTGATTCAGGTGTTCCTGAAACCAATTGGTAACACCATCCACAAGTTCTTGCGTCACCGGAATTCCAACTTCCTCAAAATTCCGAAGAACATAGTCAACGCGGGGCCAGGAATGGCTAACGCGCTCGACCAGAGAAAGAGGATGACCCAGAACATAATTCGCTGCAAGATGAGTATGACGTGCGCGGCATTTATAATCATCCGCAAGACGCTGGGCCTTTTGAGCCTGACGGAAAGTAGAAACAGCCTGCGAACCTGCCGCCACTTCTGAAGACTTAAAGCCCTGGCGTGCTGCCTGCTTTTGAACGCGAATCTTATTGTTAAGACGTTTGAGACGGAGACGGAGACGTTCGAGTTGCTCTTGCTTTGTCATGTAAAAATCCTTTATAATATGGAAAGTTTTTGATTGCTGAAACTTAGTGAAGTTAGTGCTCAGAAGAAAGCTCAGCAATCAAAAACTTTCCTCTATTTGAAAACCGTTTGTTAAAAACCGAGACTCTTTAGGACTTCTTCAGCTTCAATTTCTGCACGACGAGACTTTTCTTCCTCGTTTGCAAATTTCGATAGCTTTGTCTGCTTTGTTTCTTGTCGGACAACACTTGGCAGTTCGGAAACAATATTCTTCTCCTCGCTGTCGAGGACATAAACAACACCAGGCTTGAGTTCAAAATCAGGACGATTGACTACAATCTTCCTGAAATTAGGAACATTTGGACTTCGACCTCGTGTGGTAATGGACCAGCCACGACCACAATTAGAAGTACGAATAGAAACCTGATCACTTCCTATTACTGTACGATAGACAATTTTTTCAGTTTCTGTATTCTCTATTGACTTTAGAAACTCTCGCTGCTGCTCTTTGATTGCACGGGCCAAACTTAGGAGTTCTTCCATTTTTTCTGCTTCTGCCATCTAACCTATAATCACCTCAAATTAGATTTCGCTGCCGAACATTATGCCGCTCCAAGACAGCGAACCGTAATGATTCGCTCGCCCTGCTGAGCAGCCTCGTTGAAAAAGTCGGGATTGTTAATATCCTTGACACAAAACCAAATACGCTGACGCTTAGAACGTCCGGGGAACGGAGCATAAGTATCCGTAAGAACGATATGACCATCGAAATCGTGGGCGTTGACGTAATCAGTAGGTGCATCGAAATTGGTGCCACCACTAAGAACGCGCTCCCACTTTCGGCGCTCATTCTTCTTCCAAACATAAATCTTGTCTTCTGCCACGGAACAATCGAATGGAATGACCGTGAATTCGACAAACTCTGCCAGCTTTTCAATCTGGGCAAAGAAAGTAGCCAACTGATCGTCATCTACTGAGCCGGACTGGTCAATAGAAAGGGCGAGCTTTGGCATCCTTTCGTAACGCCGACCGGGATGCTGATTCGGATACTTGCGATTGATCCGGTGAACTGACGAGAACTGATCGGATCGAATTCGTGCATTGACGAAATTGCGAAGCTCTTGTTCCCAATTCACAGGATTAATCAGGCTATCGTAAATCAGATCACGAAGCGGAATCGAAAGAGACGTGTTGCCATGCTGATAGGCTTGACGAATGATATTCTGCATCTTATGGCGGGTGATAAAATCATCCTGCTCATCTTCTCCAGATTCACCATCGTCTTCACCTTCAGGAACTTCCTCGAAAGAAACGTTTCCATCGGCATCAACCTTTCGACGAATCTTTGGACCAGAATTGCCCTTGCTCGTATCCTTCTTTACGCGCTGCTTAAGTTCCTCGGGAACTTCGTGCTCGTCGAAACCCTTAAGATCCGAAAGCCAGGAATAATCCTCGGAAACCAAGAGGCGCGCAAGATAATCGCTAGAAGAAAGGAACGGAGGGAAATCCTTGAATCGCCCGTGACCAGGAATGCAAAGACCGCCTTCGCTTTCCTTCCCGTCCTTATCTACATAAGTGAACTTAATAGAACGCAGAGAATCACAATCAATGTGGCTGTTTACAGAGAGATCCATTGCGATATTGATCATCTGTCGCTGCAAATCACTAATATCCCACTTTTCGGTGAGTTCCTTCTTAAGAAACGCCGAAAAAATCGAATCGTAGAAATCAGACTTAGCGAAACCAAGCTCGGCAAGGATAAGGTGCAGAGCCTCGTGCTTAAAGATCAGATATTGAACGTCAATGTCGCTGATCTGGTCCATGTATTCGGGATTCCAGAAAATTGTCGGAGTATTATTGATGATAGAAATTGCTGCTGCTGCGGCGATCTCGTTCGTCTTGATAAAACGACACCGTGACCAGACCTGAAAGTAGAAAGTGTCAGAAGCAGTAATTGCCTTCATGTCGAGCCAATTAGGCTTCTGAGCAATATAAACCTTGTCGTCATCGCGCTTCGGGCCAGACGGGATGTAAATCTTCGACATTTTATCCTCTTTTGTTATTACTAGGAGTTAATAGAAACAGCAATTCACAACATTGCGAATTACGGTGAGTCGGGAGGGACTCGAACCCTCAGCCAACGGATTAAAAGTCCGTTGCTCTACCAATTGAGCTACCAACTCATATGCCGTTTTAACTGTGGACAACGGCAAACCACATGATTTTAGTGTCGGCTCGTGCTATTTGCCAGATAGCACGAGGTTAGAGTTACGCCGAAAGATCAACCTTAAGGAGACTTTCGATAAGGTTTCGCACTTCTGTCGGCATTTCTCCGTGCCCAACCTTGTCGGTAAGGTTCTTGGAGAAAAGCGAAAGACCAATGCGATTCTTTCGGCAATTTTGGAATCCGCCAAGAACAGTTCGGCAATAATTCAGAGCTGCAACGTCTCGTGAATTATTCTTTGCTGATTCAGGCGTATCCCCAAACCCATATGACGTAATCTTTGGTCCTCCGAGAGAGAACTCAAAAGTACGTTGGGCCTGCCAAAGACCACCATTCTTACCACCATCTTGCGGAAGTTGGCGGAGATTATATCCGTCTTCCGAATACAGGCGGGGAATGTGGGGAGAAATATTCTCCTCAATATCTAGCGGAAAAGAAACGTTTTCTTCTGACTGCTGAAGCTGTGTAGTCATTTTATCCTCGACTTTAGACTTAAAGTTTAGAGTTAGAAAGCAAGGGAGGGCAAAAGCCCTCCCTTTTGCAATTACGCCGCCTTCTTCTCCTCAGCTTCCTTGGTCTTCTTGTCGATGAATTCCTGAATCGTCGCTTCCGACTTCGTTACGACTTCGCGAACGTAAGTGCAGATTCGGGAAAGGAAGGAGAAGTGCTTCTTGAGCATTTCTTCCTTATTGGCGAATTCAGTCGGCGTAAGACCGCTGTTGTCGTCAACATTTCCAGAGAAAATAACCTTCATTCGCACCTGGAGATCTTCGATCTTCTGACGGCGAGCGTCAGAATCCTCAGAAATCTCAGCCTTGATCTTTTCAAGGATTTGGAGCTGAATTCCCATGACCATGTTGTAGATGTACGGAAGGCAAAGCTCATCATGGTTCTTCATTCCGAGATAAAGACTATCCATGAAATAAGCCGCTCGGATCTTTTCCTTGCGCTTGCCCTTCGTGTAAACGTCCGAGGTATCGAAATCCCAAAGCCACTGACCATCGTTCAGGATCTCTTCGAGGATCTCCATGACCTTTTCGGTCTTTTCCACGTCAGAAACCTTCGGATTGCGCATCAGAGTTTCCAGAAGTTCTGGATCTTTGACAGCATCGCGAAGCGTGAAAGACTGCTTGTTCTTCATGAAATTGAGGAAATCAGCAGCCGCAGAATAACCAACGCAACCAGCAACAACATTCACGAACTGAACAGACTGAGCCTGTGCAACCTTTTGGTTAAGGAAACCAATCGGATTAAGAATCTTGTTGAGACGAACCCACTGACGGGGGTTCGGGAAAACTTCCCAGCTTGCCGCCTTCGGATTCGGAGGAGGAGCAAAGAGTTTATCTACGTTGGTCGAAATGAATTCGACAAGAACCGGAGAAACGGAATTGGTCTTTTCGGAGATC
>VFQT010003881.1_pt1 | contig 13101 bp, 12 predicted proteins | sample 3512381 | NCBI WGS metagenome assembly VFQT01 (sample SAMN10412376, study PRJNA504923) | tailings metagenome | isolation source: Relicate 2 Philex TSF3 active mining site | place: Philippines: Tuba, Benguet | collected 2017-08-29 | reverse complement strand
CCGTTGACCGATCGAACGATTCCGATCATCGGTGATACCTACGTCGATCCGGAGTTCGGATCCGGTTGCGTGAAGATCACCCCGGCGCACGATTTCAACGACAACGAAGTCGGCCAGCGTCATCAACTCGCCGTCATCAACGTCTTCACGCCCGACGCAAAGATCAACGAAAACGCGCCAGCTGAACTGCAAGGGCTCGATCGTTTCGAGGCACGCGCACGCATTATCGAAAAACTGACCGAACAGGACCTGCTCGAGCGTATCGACAAGCACAAGTTGATGGTGCCGCGCGGCGATCGTTCAGGATCGGTCATTGAGCCGTACTTGACGGATCAGTGGTACGTCAAAATCGCGCCGCTCGCCGAACCTGCCGTTGAAGCCGTGACCTCGGGCAAGATCAAGTTTGTGCCGGAGAACTGGTCTCGGACCTACTTCGAATGGATGCGCAATATCAAAGATTGGTGCATCAGTCGCCAGCTTTGGTGGGGACATCGCATCCCCGCTTGGTATGACCACGAGGGACGCATCTACGTTGGCCGTTCAGAAGCGGAAGTTCGCGCCAAGCACTCGCTCGCCGCCGATGTCACTCTGAAGCAGGACGAGGACGTTCTCGACACGTGGTTCTCCTCTGCGCTCTGGCCGTTCTCCACCTTGGGTTGGCCACAGTCGACCGGCGAATTGCAGCGGTTCTACCCGACCTCGGTACTGGTCACGGGCTTTGACATCATCTTCTTCTGGGTCGCCCGGATGATCATGATGGGCTTGAAGTTCATGGGCGATGTACCGTTTCGAGAAGTCTACGTGCACGGTCTCGTGCGCGACTCCGAAGGCCAGAAGATGTCGAAATCGAAGGGAAACGTTCTCGACCCGCTCGATATTGTCGACGGCATCGCCCTTGAGGACCTCGTTCGCAAGCGAACGACGGGACTCATGCAGCCGCGGCTTGCCCCAAGCATCGAGAAGGCCACTCGCAAGGCTTTCCCCGAGGGTATCGAGTCGCACGGTACCGACGCGCTGCGTTTCACTTTTGCCTCGCTGGCAACTCAAAGCGCCGACATCCGCTTCGATCTCGCCCGTGTCGGCGGCTATCGCAACTTCTGCAACAAGCTGTGGAACGCGTCGCGTTTCGTGCTGCTGATGCTCGAGGACGAAAACGGCAAGCCGATCGATCCACAATTATTGACCGGCGAGATCGCGCCGGGCGTTGTGGATCGCTGGATCGTCTCGCGCCTAAGTCACACGCTGCGCGAAGTGGATCAGGCCTTCGCAGATTACCGCTTCGACTACGCGGCCTCGGCACTCTACGAATTCACCTGGTACGAATTCTGCGACTGGTATCTCGAACTCGCCAAACCGATCCTGCAATCGGAACAAAGCAGCGAAGCCGCGCGTCGCGCCGTTCGTCGCACACTCGTGCAGGTGCTCGAAGCGCTGCTGCGCGCGCTGCACCCCTTGATGCCTTTCATCACGGAAGAAATCTGGCAGCGTGTAGCACCGCTGGCCGGCACGGCTGCAACCCGTGGCGGCACGTTGATGACGGCCTCGTGGCCCAAGGCAACTCAATACAAAGCAGACCCGGATGCCGAAGCCGACGTCGCATGGATCAAATCTTTCGTGCTCGGCATTCGCCAGATCCGTGGCGAGATGGATATCAGCCCGTCCCGCAAACTCAGTGTGCTGATCGAGAATGCAAGCGCTGACGATCGACGCCGTCTCGATTCGCAACGCTCGTACCTCGCGCGTCTTGCCGGTCTCGAGTCGCTACGCGAACTCGCCGCTGGTGAGACCGCCCCACCCTCGGCCCTGGCCGTTATCGGCGACATGCGGGCGATGGTGCCGATGGAAGGTCTCATCGATCCGCAGGCTGAGGTCGCGCGCCTTGAGAAACGCGCTGCCAAGACCCGCGACGAAATTCAAAAAGCGCGCAATAAGCTCGCCAACGAAAACTTCGTGCGCAATGCGCCGCCGGAGGTGGTCGCTCAAGAGCAGGGTCGACTTGCGGACTTCGAGCGCACTCTCGCTAGCATCGACTCGCAACTGCAGCGCGTCCGAGCGCTCCTGAAGTAACGCGGGTCGATCGCGCGTGGCCCGTCTGCTCATCATCCTGCTGCTCATCGCGATCGCAGTCGCATGGTGGTATCTACGCAAGAAGCGGAGCAGCGTTCCCACAGAGTCGATCGAAATACGCACTGCTCGCTGGCAAAACTTGCTAGAGCGCGACTGGCCCATGTGGCAGCGGCTCCCAGCTGATCGTCGATCCACACTGCTCGAGCGTCTCGCCCACTTCCTCGAGCGCGTTCCTTTCACCGGGGCGCACGGACTGATCGTGACCGAAGAGATGCGTGTCCTAGTGGGTGCTCAAGCCTGCCTTATTACCTTGGGAAACGACGACTATCCCTTCGACGACTTGCACGGCATCACCATGCATCGCGATGAATTCGTAGTCGAAGAGGCGGTCGAAGACGAGGATACGGGCGTTGTTACCGAGGGCTACCAAACACTCTCCGGGCAGGCTATCGAAGCGGATCGCATCGTATTGTCGTGGCAAGACGTGCTCGAATCGATGCGACGACAAGATGGCTACAACGTCGTCATCCACGAGTTCACCCACTTTCTGGAACACACTCGCCCGGGTGGCGATCGGGCTGCGCGCGTGGCTCTGGAGTCTTGCTTGGCGGAATTGCGGGCGTCAGTCGATCGGGGTGAGCAGACGCTACTCGATCCCTATGGTGCCGAGGACATCACTGAGTTCCTCGCGGTGGCTGCGGAGTTTTTCTTCGAGCGTTCACTCGAACTGCGCGAACAGCATCCTCTGCTGTATGTGCTTTTACGAGACAGCTTCCATTTGGATCCGGCCAGTTGGACTGCGCCGGTTGCGTTGCCATCGCAGAGCGAGAGCTGATCTTCAACGGAAGTTCGCGGGGTGCCGTGCCATGTCGGCACTAAAGAACGATTTCAGTCGCGTGTAATCTGCGTCGTAGTCTTGGCACGGTGAGAGCGGCTCACCGATCAAAACCCGTCGGTGTCCGAAATCCAGTGCGACCGGCACGATTGGCACACCGGCAGCGAGTGCGATGTGGTGGTAGCCCTTCTTCCACCCGTCGACAGCGCTGCGAGTGCCCTCGGGTGCGATGACCAGCATCATCTTCGCGCGCTTGGCAAACTCGGCATTCGAACTCTGCACCACGTTACCGGCCTGACTACGATCCACCGGCACTGCGCCTAGATAACGACCGAGAGGCCCCCAAGGCCCTTTCAGTGCGGTGTGCTTGGCCATCCAATTCGCATCGAGGCTCAAGGCGAAGTACGTGAGGATTCCGACCACGAAATCCCAGTTAGATGTGTGTGGCGCCACGATGACGACGAGCTTACTCGTGGTCGGAAAGTTGCCTTCGATACGCCAACCCATCAACCAAAGTCCAAACATGCCAAAGGGGCGTCGCCACCAACTTCGAACCTGCGGGACCTCGACGGGTGGCTTAGGAAAGCGACTGCTCATGTGGATTTGCGTGCCTCGGGAACTCGCCACAACAGCAAGCCCCCAACCAGAAATAGAACGATCAGCGACGTGATCGACAGGCGCGAATTACCCGTGCTGTAAGCCACCGCCGCAATCAACAACGGCCCGATGAAACTCGCGAACTTGCCCATCATGTTGTAGAAGCCAAAAAACTCGCCGCCCTTGCCCTCCGGCACCAGCCTTCCGAAGAATGAGCGAGACAAGCTTTGCACACCGCCTTGCACTAGCCCAACTACGACGGCGAGAGCAAAGAATTCGATCACCGAATCGAGGAAATACGCGTAGAGCGTCGCAGCCAAATAGACGCCGATGCAGATTAAGATTCCGCGTTTGGGACCGATGCGATTGCCAACCCACCCCAGCAGCAACGCAGAGGGAAAAGCGACGAACTGCGTCAGCAACAACGCCGCTAGCAAACTCGAACTTGGCAAACCCAGCGCCACACCGTAATCGACCGCCATCGTATAGATCGTGTGGACACCGTCGATATAGAGCCAATACGCCAATAAGAACAGCGAGATGTCACGATGCGCTCGGACGCGCCGCAAGGTATTACCCAATTCGCGCAAGCCCGCCATCAAAGATTCGAAGATCGTCTCCGTCGTAGCCTGAGTCGGTCGCTCGCGCACGTAACGCGCCAACGGCAGGGTGAATACCAGCCACCAAAGTGCGACGCTCAAGAAGGACCACTGCACCGCCTCGGCGGGCCCAGACAATCCAAACCAGGCGGGTTTCAGCGTCATCAGAACATTGAACGCAAACAACAGGCCACCACCGAGATAGCCCAAGGAGTAGCCGAAGGCAGAGACGGTATCGAGCTCGCGCTCCGAAGCCACATCGAGTAAGAGGGCATCGTAGAAAATATTGGCCGCGTTGAAACCAATGCCAGCGACGATGAAACAGGCCGCCGCCCATCCCCACTCGCCCTGACCGACAAATGACAAAGCGGCGGTGCCCGCCACACCAATCGAACTGAACAACACCAATTGGGCTTTGCGGCCAGCGGTGCGATCCGCCAAGGCGCCGAGCACCGGCGCCAGCAGAGCCACGATGACACCGGCAATGCCGTTAGCCAAGCCCAAACGCGACGTGCTGACCGTCGGGTCGACCCCGGTACTCCAGAACTGCTGGAAGAACACCGGGAAAAACCCCGCGAGCACCGTAGTCGCAAACGCCGAGTTCGCCCAGTCGTACAGCGCCCAGGAAACAGTATCGCGGCGCTTGTACGGACTCGTCATGCGGAGTGTGCCTGCTCGCGCGTTTCGCGGAAAACGATACCGGGCCAGCGCTCGATCGTGAGCTCGAGATTGACCCTCGAGGGCGCAAGATAAACGAGCGCCCCGCTGTGATCTAGCGCGAGGTGGTCGTACGCCTTCTGGCGAAACTCCTCGAGTTTCTTGGCATCGTCGCATTGGATCCAACGCGCCGTCTGTACGCCGATCGGCTCGAACGCGCACTGCACGGCGTATTCGTCGTGCAAGCGGAAGGCGACCACTTCGAACTGCAACTGACCCACGGCGCCGAGAATCTGATCATTGTTGCGCAGCGGACGAAACAACTGTGTCGCGCCCTCCTCGCACAACTGACCGAGACCCTTGGACAGCGCTTTCATCTTCAGTGGATCTTTGAGCACTGCGCGGCGGAACATCTCGGGGGCGAAGTTCGGGATACCCGTGAACCCGAGCTTCTCTCCCTCGGTGAAGGAATCGCCGATATTGATCGTGCCGTGGTTATGCAAACCGATGATGTCGCCTGCGTAGGCGTCTTCGGCCGCAGATCGATCCGAGGCGAGAAAAGTCAGCGCATCGGCGATACGCACATCCTTGCCCAGACGCACGTGATGCATCTTCATGCCTTTGGTGTATTTGCCCGAGCACAGACGCAGGAATGCGATGCGATCACGATGCATCGGATCCATGTTGGCCTGGATCTTAAAGACGAAGCCCGTCAACTTTTCCTCCTGCGGCTGTACGCTGCGCTGGCGCGTCTCACGAGGCAAAGGCCCCGGTGCATCGCGCGTGAACGACTTCAACAACTCTTCCACACCAAAATTGGAGATCGCCGAACCAAAGAAAACCGGCGTCTGTTTGCCGGCGCGATACGCCGTCAGATCGAAACTTTGCGTCGCCCCTTTGACGAGCTCGATCTCGTCGTCATAGGCACTGGCCGCTGCACCGAGCAACTCGCGCCCTTCGGGACTATGCAAACCTTCGATGACAATGTTCTCGCCAACACGGCCTTTCTCACCGGCCTCGTAGACGTAGATCCGATCTTCGATCAAGTGATAGATGCCCTTGAGCTCGCGCCCCATACCAATCGGCCAAGTGATAGGCGCCGTTGCGATACCGAGCACCTTCTCGATTTCGTCTAGCAACTCGATCGGCGCCCGACCTTCGCGGTCGAGCTTGTTGATGAACGTCATGATCGGCGTGTCACGCAGGCGGCACACCTCCATCAACTTGATGGTGCGCTCCTCAACGCCCTTGGCGCAGTCGATGACCATCAAGGCCGAATCAACTGCCGTCAGCGTGCGATACGTGTCTTCGGAGAAATCCTCGTGACCGGGAGTATCGAGCAGATTGACGATGCAATCGTTGTACGGAAACTGCATCACCGACGAGGTGACCGAGATGCCGCGCTGCTGCTCGAGTCGCATCCAGTCGGAGGTGGCGTGGCGCGCGGCCTTGCGCCCTTTGACGGTGCCTGCCAGCTGGATCGCGCCCCCGAACAACAACAACTTTTCGGTGAGGGTGGTCTTGCCGGCGTCAGGGTGGGAAATGATCGCGAACGTACGACGCCGCGCGACTTCGTCGCTGAGTTTCATGGGCGATATTGTCGCCGATCGGGGCTATAAAGACAGCCGCATCACGATCGCATCTTCGCGACCCTGCTCGGCCTGATAGTACCCACGCCGCAAGCCCACCTGTTGTAGACCGAGCGACTCGTACAGACGAACGGCCGTGACGTTGCTTGGTCGCACTTCGAGGAATAGATCGGCAGCACCGCAGGCGCGAGCCACGTCGAACAGATGCACCATCATGCGCCGCCCCAAACCCATGAAACGGTATTCGGGCCTTACGCAGACGTTCAGAACATGCGCTTCACCTGCACCGGTGCTGAGCACGGCATACGCGGCGAACTGTTCGTTGATCTCCATCACGCGACAGTGATACCCGGCGCGGATGCAGTCACGAAAAATCCCCTCGCTCCAGGGGAATGCATACCCAAGCCGCTCGGATTCGGCGACCTTAGGTACATCTGCTTCGACCATGCGTCGAATGACGACATGTGCGTTGGCGGCGGCTTGCAGCGCTTCCTGCGGCAGACTTGCCATCAGGCCTCCGCAGGCAGCTCGGCGAACACCTGCCGCGCCAATTTCAGATCCTCCCACGCCTTGCGCTTATCACCTGGCACGCGCAGCAAATACGCCGGATGGTAGGTGACGATGACCGGAGTATGTCGCGGCCCAAAACGATGTACCGTGCCGCGAAGTTTCGCGAGCGTCGCCTCGGTGCCTAGCAAGCTTTGGGCTGCAACACGACCGAATGCGAGCAGGATACGAGGCGCAACCTGTTCGATCTGCTGGTGCAAATAAGAAACGCACTCGCCGATCTCTTCAGGCCGCGGGTCGCGATTCTCCGGCGGTCGACATTTGAGGATGTTGGCGATGAACACCGTTTCGCGCGGCAACTCGATCGCGCCTAGCATCGCGTTGAGCAACTGTCCGGCGGCACCCACGAAAGGCTCACCTTGTCGATCTTCCTCGGCACCGGGCGCTTCACCGACGACCATCCACTTGGCCTTCGGATCACCCACTCCGAAGACCGTTTGCGTACGCGAACGATGCAGGTCGCAACGCGTGCACTCGGCGACGCAGCGTTTGAGTTCACTCCAAACATCCGCTCCGACGTTGGTTGCGGATGGCGGCACGACGGCAGGCGCACCCGTCGGCGCAGCCGTGGGCTGCCGGGCAGCCCAACGATCGATGCCCAGAGCCTGTAGATACGCGGCTCGGCGCTGCGATTCGATCATGCTCCGACGGAGCGTCGCAACTTACGCCACAACCACATCAAGGGCGCCAACGACACGTAGCAAGTGAACAGCAACAGGAGCATCGGCGGCGGATTCGCCACGACGAGCGCTAGCGAAAGCGGCACGATGACGAAATAGAAAAACTTGACCCGCGCGTTCCAGTCGATTTGCTTGATGCTTTGGTACGGGATCGCCGAGATCATCAACACGCCAGCGAGCGCACACACCGCAAACGAGAGCGCGAGCCCGGCGAGATTCGGCTCCAGCCATTCACTCGAGAACCACACGAACGCGGCAACTAAACCTGCAGCCGAGGGGCTCGGCAAACCTTCGAAATAACGCTTGTCGACCGTCGCCGCACGCGCGTTGAAGCGAGCCAGACGCAGCGCAGCACACACGGCGTAGAAGAACGAGGCGATCCAACCGAAACGGCCCCAACCACTGCCGTACTCGGCGATCGCGGCGACACCCCACTGATATGCAACGAGCGCTGGCGCGACGCCAAACGAGACCATGTCGGCAAGGCTGTCGAACTCCTTGCCGAAAACGCTCTCCGTGCGCGTCCAACGCGCAACGCGTCCATCGAGACCATCGAAGACCATCGCAGCGAAAATGGCCTGTCCGGCGCGCGCGAAATCACCGTGGATGGCCGAGACGATGGCGAAAAAGCCGCAAGCGAGACAGCCCGTGGTGAGGATGTTGGGAAGCAGGAAAACCCCTCGCCTGACCGGCGGCACGGGCTGTGGGGTGGAGGTGGAGTCGGAATTCAAGGGTGGCCGCAGCTCCGCGAAGATAAAAACCGCCTCATCATAGGGGTCGAAACCTTTCGGGACAATCTCCGCATCCGTAACATGTCGCACCTGAATCTTCACCCGAGTAGCTGCCCTCCATGCGTTGGTCCCGATACCCCATCAATACCGTCAAGGAAACCCCCTCCGAAGCCGAGGTCATTAGCCACCAGTTGATGCTTCGCGCGGGACTGATCCGCCGACTTGCCGCCGGCATCTACACGTGGACGCCCTTCGGCCTACGCACGCTGCGCAAGGTCGAGAACATCATCCGCGAGGAGATGGATCGCGCCGGCGCACTCGAGGTACTCATGCCCGCCGTGCAACCGGCCGAGCTTTGGCAAGAGTCGGGACGCTGGGAGCAATACGGACCAGAACTGCTGCGCCTGAAGGATCGTCATCAGCGCGACTTCGTCATTGGGCCCACACACGAAGAGGTCATCACCGATCTCGCTCGTCGCGAGTTGAAGAGCTACCGACAGTTACCTGCGAACTTCTACCAAATCCAGCTGAAGTTCCGCGACGAGATCCGGCCGCGGTTCGGTGTGATGCGGGGTCGCGAGTTCATCATGAAAGATGCCTACTCGTTCCATGCGACGCAGGAATCGCTCCAAGAAGGCTACGACCTGATGCGTGACGCCTACAACCGCATGTTCACGCGCATGGGTCTCGAGTTCCGACCTGTCAAAGCGGATACCGGTTCGATCGGCGGTACCGCTTCCGAAGAATTCCAGGTGCTTGCTGACTCGGGAGAGGATGCCATCGCCGTCTCGGATGGCGCCGATAACTACGCTGCCAATCTTGAACTTGCACCAGCACTTGCGCCATCAACACCGCGCCCCGCTGCGGCTGCGACGCTCAGCAAAGTCGCCACGCCGCACAAGCGCACTATCGAAGAGGTGGCGGAATTTTTGAAGGTCACGCCGCAGCAGTGTCTGAAACTACTGCTGGTCGAATCGACCGAGGGCGGCGTGATCGCTTTCGCCCTGCGCGGCGATCACGAGCTCAACGCCATCAAGGCGCAGAAGTTGCCGGGCGTCGCCAATCCGCTACGCATGGCCTCGCCCGAGGCCGTGGTGGCCGCAACCGGTTGTGAGCCAGGGTACCTCGGGCCAATCGGACTGAAGTGTCCGCTGTATGCCGATCACGCCGCGCTCGCGTCCGCCGACTTCGTCTGCGGTGCCAACGAGAGTGGTCATCACTACACCGGCGCCAATTGGGGTCGCGATCTGCCGGAGCCCACGGCGGCAGATCTACGCAATGTCGTTGCCGGCGACCCGAGCCCCGGTGGCAATGGCACTCTGCGGATTCGTCGCGGTATCGAAGTGGGTCACATCTTCCAGCTCGGCAAGAAGTACAGCGAAGCGATGCAGGCAAGCGTGCTGGATGAAGCCGGCAAGCCCGTGGTGATGTTCATGGGTTGTTACGGCATCGGCGTCACTCGTATCGTCGCCGCCGCTATCGAGCAGAATCACGACGCCGCTGGCATTCAGTGGCCGGCACCGATTGCGCCGTTCGATGTTGTGTTGGTTCCGCTAAACGCGGCCAAGTCCCCTAAGGTGGCGGAGCTCGCCGAAACGCTTTACGCACAGTTGCAGCGGCGCGGCTTTGAAGTCCTGCTCGATGATCGGGATGCACGCCCTGGCGTGAAGTTCGCTGATGCCGAACTCATCGGCATTCCGCACCGTATCGTGATTTCCGATCGCGGCATCGATGCTGGTGCACTCGAGTATCGACATCGGCGCGCGAGCGAAAACGAAGCGTGGCCCCTGGCCGACGTCATCGAGAAACTCGAAGCGGCGCGGAGTGCGACACGCTGATGAACGCAGCCAACCATGTTGAAGTTCTAGTCGTATTCGACTCTCGCCACGGCGCTACGGCAGAGCTTGCACGCCACCTGTGTCGCGGCGTCGAGTCAGTCGACGGCGTCATTGCCACACTCCGCCGTGTACCCTCGGTCTCGGCCGAAAGCGAGCGCCCCGTGGTGCAGGTGCCCGACGCCGGTGCTCCCTGGGTCACGCACGAAGATTTGCGGCGCTGCGATGGCTTGTTACTCGGCAGCCCCACTCGCTTTGGCAACATGTCGGCCGCGATGAAACACTTCCTCGATGGCACGAGCACCTTGTGGGCGGAAGGCGCTTTAAGTGGCAAACCGGCTGGTGTCTTCGGCGGTAGCAGCAGCTTGCATGGTGGACAGGAGAGCACACTACTCACGATGCTGGTGCCGTTGTTGCATCACGGCATGGTGATCGCGGGCATCCCCTACTCCGAACGCGCGCTATCTGAGACCCGTAGCGGTGGCACGCCCTACGGCGCGACCCATTTCACGCCGCATGGCCAAGCGGCTCAATTGACTGAACACGAACGCACGGTGGCTCGCGCTCAAGGCGAGCGCATTGCGACACTGGCCCGCGCGCTCAAGCTTCGCCGAGGATAGATTTGACGAACGGGATGGTGAGTCGCCGCTGCGCTGAGAGCGAAGCGACGTCGATGGTATCGAGCAGCCGACCCAGCGTGCTCATGTCGCGCGGAAAACGCCGCAACAGATAACGTGCCGTCTCGTCTGGCAAGTCGAGACCGCGTGACACTGCTCGCAATCGCAGAGCCTCGCGCTCGCCTTCTTCATCGAGTGGCTTCAACTGGAAAATCTCCGCCGCACCGAATCGAGATCGAATATCGGCCAGCACCCAGTTCAATCCGGCGGGCGGTTGATCCGCTGCGACGATGAGTCCACCACCACGCTCATCCAAACTACGATGGGCCGAAAACAGCGCGAGCTCGACCTCGCGACGACCGATCAAAGAATCGATGTCGTCGATACAAAGCAGATCCAGCAAGCGAACGTCAGCCAGAAAATCCGTTGAGCCCTCGCCCAACTCGCGTAGTGGCAAGTACGCGGCGCGACGCGCGCCGGCCGCGGCGCAGGCCGCTTGCAAGAGATGGCTACGACCGCTGCCTGTGGCGCCCCATAGCCAGATCACACCGCGATCACCATACGCAAGCGATCTCAAGCGCTCGACCACCAAGCTGTTGGAGCCAGCATAGAACGAGGCGAAAGTGGCACGATCCTGGATCGATACGCCAAGCGGCAACTGCTGCATCAGTCCGTCACCGAGGGCTGTGCCCAGGCGCGTACGAAGAAACGCGCGACGTAATCGGCTCCCGACCAGACGGTCGTCACCAATGTGACGACCATGAGTGCACCAAAGACATCAGGCCAGATCACCCACCAGCCTGCTTGAATGATTGAACCGACCAACACCAACAACTGCAGCGTCGTATTGAGCTTTGAAATCCAAGTCGGCTTACCGCGTAACTCGCCGAACCACACTCGAAACACGACCGAGCCCGCTGAGATCAACACATCACGCGCAATCGCCGCAGCGGCCAACCACACCGGCACGAGCTCTTGCCAGACACAGGCCAGAAACACGCTGACCAGCAATATTTTGTCAGCGAGCGGATCGAGGAATTTGCCGAGCTCGCTGATCCACCCGAATCGCTTCGCCAGATAGCCATCGACGCCATCGGACACGGCAGCCACCGCAAACAATCCGAGAGCGAACCCGTATTCTCCCCACTCCAGCGCCACGACGATCGGCAGCGTCAGCAGAATACGCAGGACACAAATCGCATTTGGAAGGTGTCGCCAGAGAGTCATGGTCGAGGCATGCTCATCGTTGATCCTGACTCATGGCCGGTAGCGATATACCAACGGGTCGCGGCTAACACCGTCGCGTACCAACCTCGCGCTACCCTTCAACGCGTCGACCAAGACTCGCTCGCCGCCGGCAGAGTGCACCTCGAATACCGCCGTGCGCGAACCGACCTCAACGACTTCGACCTGCTTGACGCCGATCAAACCCGCGAGTGCCCGCTCGGTCGCCAGATGTTCCTTGAGGCTCGCCAACTCCGTGACCCTCAAGCGAGTGATCGCAAGCGGCTGCGACAAGATCGACTGCGAGGCCAGAGCGAGCACATCGGCTGTCCCCTCGACACCGGCGGTCACATCACCCGGGAAGACCGTGCTCGCGCTAGCGTCGACCAAGCTCCATTGCCAATCCGCTCCGTCGGCCTCGCCAATCAACGCCATGTCGGCACCGGCTCGACGCGCCGCCTCGAGCAAGGCGGCCGCCGAAGGCGCGCTGTCCGCTCGCAAGCCGGCCGCCGACGCTGAACTCAAGCGCAGTGGCAAGCCGCGCTGCTCGGCGGCCATCTCGAGTGATTGACGCACCTCAGCCGGATCCGCCCCTCGCGGCGCCGACAGTATGACGCCGAGCACCACCGGACGTTCGCTCACCCAGCGCGGACGACCGAGCTTGTCGATCGCCCTTTCGATGGCTGCACTATCGAGCGTGACTTGGGCCAGGGAATTCGCCGTGGCCGGTCGACGGATCTGCACATATCGATCGGCATCGGCTATCAACGGTTGATAGATAGGGTCATCGGCGGCGCGACGATCGCCGGTCGCACGAACTATTGCAGCGCGCATCGCTTGCGCATTGATCGCCTCCTCGCCTGCGCGGACGCGGACATCCCCAACTAGCACTTTCTGTGTTGCTAGCAGCGGAACGGGCGTGACGACGAGACAGAGCAGCGCGACAAGAAGCTGCCTGACCAGGACCTTCGATGTGGATATTCGCAACGACATAATCGGAACGGCGTACAATATCACACGAGATTTTTCAGTCCCTGCGCTCATGAATACACCCGCGAAACCCACCGGATTGACCTACCGCGATGCCGGTGTCGACATCGATG